>Ga0209591_10000593_pt1 | contig 46723 bp, 38 predicted proteins | sample MAT01_FD_187207 | JGI IMG/M metagenome (GOLD analysis project Ga0209591, IMG submission 187207) | Freshwater microbial communities from Lake Fryxell liftoff mats and glacier meltwater in Antarctica - MAT-01 (SPAdes) (version 2) | ecosystem: Environmental > Aquatic > Freshwater > Ice > Liftoff...
CCTCTCCCCCGGGCGTTTTTGCAACCGAGGGAGCAGTCTTAACGCGTCCCAAGGGGTCGGCGAACACCGTTTCGCTTCAGCTCTCGATGAACGGCTCGCAGCTATCGGCAAAGATTTCGGGAGCCATTGCTTACGGGGAGCCACTCCGAAGCTTCACTCGGCGCGTCGCCGACCCACGGCTTGTGCCGGGAATCGTGCTCACGCAGCTGCTCGAACAGCGCGGTGTGAAATTGGCTGGCCGCGTCGAGCTGGGTGGCGCGTCCGAAAGGCCGCTCCTGGCGAGAATGAAGAGTGACCCGCTCGCTCGCTTGGCGTTTAAACTTGGCAAAGAGAGCGACAGTTGTTTACGCCGAGATGCTACTCAAGGCGCTCGCAAAGCAACAGCATCCTCTGCCTGGAACCAGTCAGGGCGGTGCGGCGGCGTTGGCGGCATGGCTGAAGCGTCGGAATCTCTGGGTGCCAGGAACGGTCCTTAGAAATGGCTCAGCGCTCTTTGATGCCAATCGCCTGAGTGCGCAACAAATTATTAACGTCTTGGCAGAGGCTCAGCAGGATTCACGCATGGCAGCCGAATTTCTGAGTCAGCTCTCAGTGGCAGGCCGCGATGGGACACTCCGTGCACGTTTCCCGAAGGAGCGGGAAACTGGCGTGATTCGCGCCAAGACAGGCACGCTCAGTCGGACCGATGCCCTGAGTGGTTACGTGCTTGTGGCTGGACGGCCGCGCTTCGCGTTCTCGATTCTATTGAATGGAGTCGTCGAGCACGCCCAAGCACGCAAACGAATCGACAGCGTTATACAAGTCTTGGCAGACTTGGCTCGCGTTTCTTCGCTTGAGCAAGCACGCGCTCCAAGCACCCTCACTTCACCTTAAAAGGATACTTCTCACCGTGGCGATCAATGTCGATTTGGTACTCGCCGCGGTCTGCCACCACCATCGCTAGGAACAAGATAAGGAAGAGCACGCCAGCTGCCAGCGCGATCGCGTGGAAGCGCTTATCCCAGGCCAAGTGCATGAAGAAGGTGACCACGAGGCCTGCCTTGATGGTGGCAATCACCATCGCAACCACCAGGTTTCCCTGTGCGCCCAGATCGAAGGAAGTCACGGCGACCGTGAGAACCGTGAGGAACATCAGCACCAACAGGATACTGACCAACAGCCACACAGGCGTGGTGTGGGCAAGCCCGTGGTTGTGGGGAGCGTCTTGGGAAGGTGCTTTTGAGTCAGCCATGATGTGTTCCGTGAGGGTTCCTGACAAAGCGTGGCTCAGTGAATCAGGTACAAGAGAGGGAAGAGATAGATCCAGACTAGATCCACCAAGTGCCAATAGAGGGCGGCATAATCGATTGGACCAAAGTAGTTCGGGCCGAACTGCCCACGCTGGGCTTTTAAGAGCATCCAGATCCAAACGATGATGCCTGCGATCACGTGGATGCCGTGAAGGCCCGTCATGAAGAAATAAATGCCGAAGAAAATGTGGGCTGTGGCGGGGCGTTCAAGACCGGTGGTTGCCAGGACGTTATGCTTGATAATTCCCGCGGCAACCAACGGACGCAGGGTTTCGTCGGAAGCCTGAAGCAATAGGCTCTGGATCCGGCGTACCTTCATGTCGGAGTCGGCTGCCCCAGCCATTGCGGCGGGGAGTGGAGGCGTTTTCGGCGCGGGCGCTTTGGCCTCGGCTCCGCTGCCTTCGCGTTCGCCGTGGCCCTTGCGTTTGGGTTGCCCTTCGAACTGGATGGCGGCGATTTTCTCGGCAAGCTTGGCAGATTCGGGATGCTTGGACTTAAAAGAATCCAACTCCCAAAGCTCGTGCTGGGGGTTGAAGTGATGGCCCCAAAGGGTGCCTTCGTGAACCTTGTGCGCGTACTCTTTGTACTTCACCCCGAGGAAGACGAAAGCACACAAGATCGTGATCGAGATATTGACAACGAGCTTATTCTTCTCGCCGAGCTGCGCATTTCGCACCGCCCAAGCAGCCGTTAAACTGCTAACGAGGAGTACGCAGGTGTTGACGGCGCCCATCGTCGTATCGAGGTGATAATGGGCGTAGACAAAGATCTCGGGATGTTGTGCGCGGTACACGGTGTACGCACAAAATAGGCCTGCGAAAAAAAGCACCTCTTGGACCAAGAACAGCCAGATGCCGAGCTTCCCGGCGTCGAACTGCTGTTGTGGCGAGTCAAAGTGGTGAGCCAGATGAGGGTATTGGCTGTGCCCGTGCCCTCCCCCGTGCCCGTTGGCCGCGTGCGCTTCCGTCTGCTCGTGAGGCTCAGGCTCGCCTGGAGGGGGAGCGCTGTGCCCGTGGGTCTCAGAGTTCGATTGGGTTTCGGATGTCGTGTCCGTCATCTTCTAGTCTCACGGAGAGCGGTCGGGGGAGTTCCTAAGGGAATTTAGGCTTTGGTGGGAACGTACCCACGGATCTTCTCATCGTATTCGAGGTTTTCGTAGCCATCGTACGGCCCTTGCGTCACCTCGGGCGGGGTCGCGAAGTTGTAGTAGGGCGGCGGAGAAGCCGTTTGCCATTCGAGCGTGGTCGCACCCCACGGATTGGCAGGGGCGTCAAACTTCTTCCGCAGGCTGGAAAGCAGGCCGTAAGCCGTGAGGAGGAAGCCCAGCCCTAGCGCAAATGCGCCGATGGTCGAGAGCTGGTGGAGCCCCTCAAATTCCTCAAGGTAGTTGTAGTAGCGGCGGGGCATGCCTCGGCTTCCCAGGATGAATTGCGGGAAAAACGTGAGATTAAGTCCCACAAACACAATCAGCGCTCCGATACGGCCGATCTGCTCGTTGTACATCCGACCGAAAGCTTTCGGCCACCAGTAGTGCAAGCCACCGAGGAATGCCGTGATGGATCCGCCCATCATCACGTAGTGGAAGTGCGCGACGACGAAGTACGTGTCGTGGAGGTGCACATCCACGCTCATCACGGCGAGGAACATGCCGGTAACGCCGCCGATCGTGAACACCCACAAGAAAGCCAACGCATACAGCATGGGCGTTTCTAGGTGGATTCGACCTTTGTACATCGTCGCGAGCCAGTTGAACGTCTTGATGGCCGTGGGGATGGCAATCAGGAACGTGATAGCGCTGAAGATGGTGCCCGCGAGCACTGACTGACCGCTCGTGAACATGTGGTGGCCCCAAACCAAGAAGCCTAAAATCGCGATCGCAACGCTGCTGAGCGCGATGAACTTGTAACCAAAGATCGGCTTGCGCGAAAAAACAGGGATAATTTCGCTGATCACGCCGAATGCCGGCACGATCATGATGTAAACGGCAGGATGCGAATAAAACCAGAAGAAATGCTGAAACAGGACGGGATCGCCACCGAGTGCAGGATCAAAGATCCCGATGCCGAGGGTGCGCTCAACAATTAGCATCAACAGCGTGATGGCAATCACGGGCGTAGCCAGCACCTGGATGAGCGCCGTTGAATACAGTGCCCAGACAAAGAGGGGCATCCGAAACCAAGTCATGCCCTTGGGGCGTAACTTGTGGATGGTCACGATGAAGTTGAGCCCGGTGAAAATCGAAGAGAAACCGAGCACGAAGGCACCAAAGGCAGCCGGTATAACCGCTGTTTCCGTCATCGTGCTGTACGGCGTGTAAAACGTCCAACCCGTGTCGGCGGCGCCGAGCACCAGCGAGAGCAGCATGAAGCAAGCTCCGAGGATCCACACGTGGTAGCTCATTAAGTTGAGGCGCGGGAACGCCACATCCTTGGCGCCCAACTGTAGCGGCAAGATGATGTTGCCGAGCGCGGCCGGGATCCCGGGAATGATCACCAGGAACACCATGATGGCGCCGTGCAGCGTGAAAAACTGATTGTACATGTCAGCCGTGACACCGGGCAGCGTTGGCCCTGGCGTCCACAGCTCGGCACGAATGAGCAATGCGAAGGTGCCTCCCAGCGCAAAGGATGCCAACACACTGAACAGGTACATAACGCCGATGCGCTTGTGATCGAGCGTGAGGAGCCAGGAAAGGAGCCCCTTCTCGTTGTTCAGGTAGTTGTCCGTAGTGCTTGGCTCAGGACTGACGAAATCTGTTGTGGTGGTAGTTGCCATCGCGTGGACTCCTACTTCAGGCTCTTGATGTACTCGACCAGCCCGGTGATCTGCTTGTCGTTGATTTGCCCCTTGAATGTGGGCATGGAGGGAGGAAAGCCGACCCGGATCTTGGCCAGGGGATCTTCAATCGATTCTTTGAGGTGATTTTCGTCAATGACGACGGTGCTGCCATCCGTGTAGTTCAGACGGGCACCAAACAGGCCCTTCCAACTCGGGCCCACGCTCGGGGAACCATCGATGCTGTGGCAGCTGAAGCAGCCGCGCTCCTGAGCGAGCTTTGCACCAAGCTCGACGGGGGGCGTGTTGTCGTTCTTGTCCTGTTCTGCCTTCTTCCAGGCTTCAAAATCGGCTTGGGTATGAACCACCACTTGGCTGTACATGTCCGAGTGGCTGCGGCCGCAATATTCAGCGCAGTGAATCGGGAACGTGCCGGTCTGAGTGGCTTCGAACCAGAGGTCGGTGTAACGCCCGGGGACCGCATCCATCTTAGTGCGGAAGGCCGGGATCCAAAGGGAGTGGAGCACGTCCGTAGAGCGGAGGATCACTCGCACCTTGGTGTTCACTGGAACATGGAGCTCGCCCGAGGCAAAACCACTGTGCTCGAATAGCCAGGCCCACTTTTGCGCGGTGACCTGAACTTCTAATGAATCGCGCGGGATCGTTCGTAGGTTCACGTAACCTTTGAATCCCCACACGAAGAAAGCAATCGTAATCACCAGCGGGATCACAGACCACGTGATTTCCAGGGTGGTGTTGTGCTCGCACGTCTTATCAGCCTTCTCGTTGGCAATACGCGATTTTGCGCCGTATTTCTTGACGAAGTACACCATCGCAAGGATCACACCGATGGTCACGATGCTGCAAATCAACAAGATGACGTTGAAGAGCCAGTCGATCTCACTGGAGATGGTCGAAGCCTGCGGCGGCATCAGAAAGAACGGCGAATCCGGCAGCTTGGGCGGCGCTGCAAGGGAGCTCAGGCAGTGGAGAAGTTGGTTGGCCATCATGCTGCTCTAGGCTTTCTTTTTCTTTCGGAACGCCACATTAACCCGAGGAAGGCGCCCAGACCCAAGATGGTGCCGGCGCCACCCACTTTCATGATGTTGCGCACGACAGGAGCGTAGCGTCCTTCCGAAGCGTCATAGTGGAAACAGTAAAGAACGAGGCGATCTAAAGTTGAGCCAATTTTCCCCCGCGAAGCCTCAACGAGTGCCAGGCTCAGGGTTTTGGCCGGATAATCAATCCCATACAAGTAGCGTGCGATATGCCCTGAAGGAGTGGCAAGCGCGACCGAAGCAGGATGCACATACTCTTTGCGCGCTTCATTGTAATTGTAGGAAAATCCAATGGCTCGGGCCAAGGCACGGATGTGCTCTTCACTGCCAGTGAGGAAGTGCCAGCCATTCTTCGCTTCGGTGCCCCCGCGGCCGTACTGCTTGAGGTAGCGCTTCTTGCTTCCCAAAGCGTGCGCCTGAGTTTCTGTGGGATCCAAGCTCACGGTCACAACGCGATAATCGCGCCCGAGCTGCCAATCGACAGACTTCAAGCCTTCCGCGAAGCCAGTGAGCACCAAGCTGCAGAGCATGGGGCAATTGGAGTAGTTGAGAGTGATGACCACGGGCACATCACCTCGGAAATAATCCTGAAGCTTTACCGCACGGCCGGTCTCATCGTGAAAAGTGAGCTCGAGTGGCAGACGCTGGTCGAGACGTTCCGCGACGCCGACGCCTTGCAAGCGCTTGGGAAGCTGCTCCGTGCGATCTCCCGGTGCGGCTCCGAGCGTGCTCAGTGTGGTGGGCGCAGCGCTAGCTTCTTGGCAAAATCCGCCGAGCAGCAGGGCAAATACCCAAGCTGCGCGCAGCTGACGCACCGAAGCCCATTTCATCGTCACTCGTTACCGCTGGGTTGGGGTGCGGTGGGCTGTGGTGCGGCACTCGGCTGTGGTGCGGCACTCGGTGCAGGTGCTTGTGGCAAGGGCGCCGGAGCGCCGCTTGCTGCGGAGGGCGTCGTTGGGGCCTTCGGCGCGTTGGGTGGGGTCGTTTGAACTGGGGCTGTGGCTGCTGCGCTTGTTGGGGCAGTCGTCGGAGCGCCTTCAGGAGCAGGTGCCGCTGCATCAGGTGCTGTTGGTAACGTTTCTACCGATCCGGTTGCCGCACCCCCTGCTCCGCCAGCTCCAGCGTCTGGAGCGCCCGGGCTTGCGGCAAATGGATTCTCGCTCACTTCCTTCAGGAATAGCTGTTTTGCATCGCCTATCGGCAGAGCCACGGCGCTCTTTCTTGCGTCCGACCAAGCGATGGGTTGATTCAACCGCTCCTGCTGGGTTCGCTTGAGCTCGCTCACTTGGTGCAGGTTGGCGAGCGCGCCATTTTGCTCATCAAAGGCGCTTTGCTCATCACGAACCAGCGCGCAGACGGCAAACGAGATCCCAACCACGGCCGCTGTGCCCACCGCAAGGACGGTCGCAATGGCGCCAGAGTTCACCTTGTCGGCTTCGGTCGTTTCGACGGAATGGCTTTCAGCTTCGCTCATGGCTTTTCCTTAGACGTTCTCGAAGGCGAGTGAGGTTTCGAGGCGCGGATCTCCTACCGCCACGAGATTCACGCCGCGCGCCCGATAGGCAACGGCTGCAACGAAGATCCCGGTTAACCCGACCCAGCAGGTGAGATCGAGAATGTGAAGCTCTGGCCCCTCCACGAACGCGGTCGGCATCACGAGCCAATACATGTCCACGTAGTGCACGAAGAGCACCCAGAGCGCGCCCAAAGCGAGTGCGGTGCGGCTACGCTTCATGTGCCTGGAAAGCAGGAACGCGAAAGGCAGAATGAAGTGCCCAATCAGCTGGAACCAGGTGACTTTCAGCCAACCGTTCTCAGCGCGCAGCAGATACCAATGGGTTTCTTCTGGGATATTGGCGTACCAGATCAGCATGAATTGGCTGAAAGCGATATAGGCCCAGAAGATGGTGAACGCGAACATCATCTTACCGATGTCGTGGAAGTGCTCCTGGCTCACCGTCTTGACCAGCGCCCCTCGCTTTTGAAGCCAGAGCAGGCTGAGCGCCAGGAATGCGTGGATGGCTAGTACGCAGCCCGCCAAGTAGTACACGCCGAAGATGGTCGAGAACCAAATGGGGTTCAACGACATCATAAAATCGATGGCCGCAAACGTCAACGTGACCGCAACGCCCATCATCGCGGGCCCAGCGAGGCGACGCAGGCGCACAGTTTGCGTATCAGCTTTTTCGCCGTCCTGCTTGAGCGAGCTCTTAAGAAGATGCTGCGAAAGCAGGAACCAGAAGCCGAAATACAGCACCACTCGGATCGCAAAAAACGGCACGTTGAGATACGCCGATTTATGATGGAGCACGTGATTCTCCTGCATGCGGTGTGAATCCACCCACATGTAGAGATCCGAATTCCCCAGCACGGCCGGCACGACAATCGGAAGCGATAGAATCGCCAGCAGCCCGAGATTGGCCGCAATCAGCTCGCCGACTCGGCGCACCACAATGCTCCACTTGGCGTTCACCAGGTGCTGAAGCGTTACCCACCAAAGGCCACCCAAACTAATGCTGAGCGCCCACATGAAGGCTACCAGGTAGGAATATTGGAAGCGCTTAAAGTCCCCCATCCCGAGCGCTATGCTCAAGAGGAGTGCAACACCGCCGATCCCGCCCGCAAATACGAACAGCCGGTGCGTATCGCTGGAGTTACGAATCACGTCGCCCCAAGAGCTGGTGCCGTGCCCAGAGCCCTTTGTAGGATACTGGCTTTTGCTCTTCTTATTTCTGGAGTTTGAATCTGCCATGTTCGTCTACTTCAGGTTCTGACGTTGCTCGGCGGTGAGCTCACCGAGGTTGGCAGCTCGGCTCTTCTCCAGAGCGCGCAGATAGAGGATGATCGCCCAGCGATCTTCGGCCGAGATTTGTGGCCCGTATCCCGGCATGCTGCGGATGCCGTGGGTGATGGTGTTGAAAAGCTGCCCGACGGGCTGCTCACGAATATATTGTTGATGAATATTCGAAGGCGGAACCCAACCCTGGCCAAGCTTGCTAGCGCGAAGGTGGACCATCCCATCACCTTCTCCGCTCTGGCCGTGGCATGGGGCGCAGTAGATACCAAAGCGCTGTTCGCCGCGATCCATGAGCTCTGCCGTGGGTGTCACTTGGCTTGGGAAGGTGCGCGCCCAGGCCCCGTTGACCTTGCCTAAATACAGAGCGTCGTCATCCCGCAGCTGTCCTTGCGCAACGGTTCCAGCGACGGGCTCACGCATCGAGCGTCCGTCAGCGAATATCAAGTTTTCGCGTTGCGTTTTGAACTTGGGTTGCGAATCCATGTCCGCGATGGCGTGGATGCGAGTGTTCTGACTCTTGGTCGTTCGGGCCTTAGCGAAGAGCGCAAAGGGCACCACAGCAACAGCCGTGAGCACAATCAGGCCGTAGATCAAGCCGGTTGGGATCTGGGCGCTGGTAGTGCGATCTTCTGGCACGTCTTCGAGCGCGGCGGGGTGGGACTTTTCAAGGAGGCTGCGTGTTGAAACCTCGTCAAACCTTGGATCACGTGCCTCGACCAGTAGGAAAAATTTGTCGTCTGTGGCGCGGGCAAAGCGCCGCTTGAGGTCCAACGGGTGTGCGGGCTGAGGTAGCCCGTTCATGACGAGCATTCCCACCATCGCCGTGATGCCGGCGAAGAGCACCGTCACCTCAAACATGATCGGAATGTTCGCGGGCAGGCTCCAGAAGGGCTTCCCGCTGACGATCCAGGGGTAATCCACAGCGTTGGTCCACCACTGGAACCAGGTTGCCAGGATGAGCCCTGTGAACGCCGCCCCGAGCACCAGCCAGGGGAGGCGAGTCATCTTGATCCCCATCGCGCGATCCATACCGTGAACCGGGAACGGCGTGAATGTATCCCAGCGAGTAAAGCCGGCGTCACGAACCTTCTGGGAGGCGAGGAGCAGCTCACCGGGTGTGTTGTACTCTGCCAAGAGACCGAACAACGGTGCGTCTTCCTGGGATTCTGGCTTCTCGTGGTGCATCTCGCTCATTTGAGGCTCCTCAGGCCGTCTCGGGCGCGTGAGAGTGATGATGCCCGCCATGGCCGGCATGGGCATCGCGATGTGCTCCCTTGACCTCTGCGATCGCTACCATCGGAAGAAAGCGACAGAAGAGCAGGAAGAGCGTGAAAAACAGCCCAAAGCTACCGCCGAGCGTCAGGTAATCAATCGTGGAGGGTACGAAGTAACCCCAGTTCGCGGGCATGAAATCACGCGACATAGAGGTACAAATAATCACGAAGCGTTCGAACCACATCCCCACGTTGATCACGACCCCAATGGCCAGGGTGCACCAAACATTGGTGCGTACTTTGTGGAACCAGTGGAGCTGGGGAATAACCACGTTGCACGCGATCATCGTCCAATAGGCCCAAGCGTAGGGACCGAAGGCGCGGTTGACGAAAACGAAGACCTCGTACGGATTGCCGGAGTACCACGCAATGAAGAACTCCATCCCGTAGGCGTAGCCGACCATCATGCCGGTCGCGAGAATCACCTTGTTCATTAGCTCCAGGTGACGGATTTCAATCAGGCGTTTCAATCCGAAGAACTGGCGAGCCGGTACGGCCAGCGTGACGACCATCGCGAAGCCACCGAAAATGGCACCAGCAACGAAGTATGGTGGGAAAATTGTGGTGTGCCAGCCTGGGGCTTGCGAAGTCGCGAAGTCGAAACTCACCACGGAATGCACGCTCAGAACGAGGGGAGTGGCCAGCGCTGCGAGCAAGAGGTATGCGCGCTCATAGCGATGCCACTGACGTGACGAACCTCGCCAGCCCATCGCAACGATGCCGTAGATCAGACGTCGAGGTGTTGTGGTGGCGCGATCCCTGAGGGTCGCAAAATCTGGGATCATGCCCATGAACCAGAACAACAATGAAATTGTGAAATAGGTGCCGACCGCAAAAATATCCCACTCAAGTGGGCTGCGAAACTGGGGCCACATGTTCATTTGGTTGGGGATCGGGAACATGTAGTAAGGCATCCAGGGGCGACCGATGTGCACGCCAGGAAAGACGCCAGCGCAGATCACGGCGAAGATAGTCATGGCTTCCGCAAAGCGGTTGATGGCCGTGCGCCAGGTCTGCCGGAGCAGAAAGAGAATCGCGCTGATCAGCGTGCCTGCGTGACCAATGCCAACCCAGAAAACAAAGTTGACGATTGGAAAACCCCAAGCAACCGGGTGCATGTTGCCCCAAGCGCCAATGCCCGTCCAAGATACCCATGCGAGGCTGGCACCGAAGCCTGTGAGCATTGTGAGTGCGAGACCAAACGCTATGTACCAACCAATGGGCGGTTTCGCGGCTTCAGCCACACGCGCAACATTGTCGGTGATGCGCGCAAAATCTGTGTCGCCTTTGGGCGCTCCAAGATACGGATTGGTGTCACTCCAAAGAGTTGCCATGGCTCAACCAAGCTCCGGATGTGGGTTGCGAATGCGGGCAAGGTAGCGCACACGCGGTCGATTGTTCAGTTCTACTAGGATGCTGTAGGCGCGCGGCAAAGCGTGATCCTTCGCGACAAGGCTCGTGGGATCATTGAGATCACCAAAGGTGATCGCGCTGGCTGGGCAGGTCTGTTGGCAGGCTGTCTTGATTTCGCCATCCGCGATTGAGCGTTTCACGTTTTTGGCCTTGATCTTCACATTCTGAATGCGCTGGACGCAGAACGTACATTTCTCCATGACGCCGCGCGCACGTACGGTGACCTCAGGGTTGAAGACCATGTGCATGAGCAGCTTTTTCTTATCGGTCACCGTCTGGAAAGGGGTGGCCTCAACCTTGTCCAGATGGAAGTTCAGGTAGTTGAAGCGCCGAACCTTGTACGGGCAGTTGGCGGAGCAATACCGAGTCCCGATGCAACGGTTGTAGACCATGTCGTTCAGGCCTTCGCTGCTGTGCAGCGTGGCACCCACCGGGCAAACCTGCTCGCACGGAGCGTTCTCGCATTGCTGACAGGGGACCGGTTGAAAGCTCAGCCTCGGGTTTTCTGGGGAGCCGCTGAAGTAGCGGTCCACACGCAGCCACAGCATTTCGCGTCCCATGAGCACGCTATCCTTGCCGACAACCGGGATGTTGTTCTCGGCCTGGCAAGCGGTAATGCAGGCGCTGCAACCGGTGCACTTGTTGAGATCGATGGCCATGCCCCACTTGTGACCCTCATACGACACAGGGTCGTTCCACATGCTTTCGAGGGGTGGATGATGAACCAGGTGTTTGGCGAAGTCGGGCTCCTTCTGGAATTCTTCGAGGTTCGCCTCTGCGAGCAGCAGCCCGCGGCGTTCATCAATCCCGGCTTGCCCCACAGCATCGATCGCGTGCAGATCTTGGACAGATGCGATGGCTTGTCGCCCATCCAGACGCGTGATGCTCGCGTCTGGCAGGAGGAAGGGTGCGCTGACAGTGCTGAGCGCGTAGGCGTTAGCGCCCACGGGGTCAACGCTGGCACTTGCGAGCCCACCCACATGCCCGGCCGCGTACCGCCCGTAACCCAGGGCGATTCGGAGTGACCCTTCCGCTTGGCCAGGAACGTGAAGAGCTGGCAGCGTTAACTCTTTGCCGGCCGCAGACACCTTGACGAGATCGCCATCGGCGATGCCAAGAGCCTTCCCCGTGCCCGGGCTGAGCCACACGGCATTTCCCCAGGTCTGCTTGGAAAGCGGCTCGGGGAGCTCTTGGAGCCAGGAGCTATTGCCAAAGCGGCCGTCGTAGACCTTCGAGTCCGGGGCGAGAACAATCTCCAACTTCCCGTTGCGGGCCTCACCGTTTCGGAGTTCACTTTCGGCGAGTGCAAATGCTGGCAGTACTCCAACGGTGACACTAGCAGGGGCCGCCATCGTGCCGGAGATGAAACCGTCATGCACCGCGCGATCCCAAGCCTTTTGGTTGGGCAGTGAGCCCGCGTGCGTGCGGCGGACAATTTCAAGGCCGTCCCGCTTCGAATCGTTGGTGAGTAAGGCCAATAGCTCCAGAGCAGAACGCCCACCAAACAGCGGAGCGATCAGCGGTTGCGCGAGTGTGATGGTGCCATCGTGCGCCAGGCTGTCTCCCCAGGCCTCCAAGGGGTGAGCGAGCGGTACATGCCACGAGCTCAAGAGGGCCGTTTCGTCCTCGAACTCGCTCACCGCGATGCTGGTCTTCACCTTGGCGAGGGCAGCGGCGAAGCCGAGATCTGCGGGCGCGGTCAGCACCGGGTTCTCCCCGAGCACCAGCAGGGTCTCAACGCTACCTGCTTGAATATCCTGGACAAGCGCTTGCAACGCGTCCTTTCGGCGTTCACGGACGGGCACTTCGTGGTAGGTGACCGTTCTTCCAACGCCATCCAGTAATACGTTTAGTCGTTGCGCGAGCGCCTGAACATCTGGCGGCAGCCGGTTACCGACTAGAATGACAGCTGCTCCGCGGTTGGCGAGAAGATCCTGAGTGAGCGTGGCGATGAACTTCGCGATTGAAGGCTCTGTCAGAAACTTAGCAGCAGGCTTCGGCTGGGCTCCTTTGCCGGCGTCGCCAAGCTTGCCGCTCAATTCGGCATCCAAGGCCGCTAGGAAGGCCTTGGCCGATCCGGCACTCATTGAAAGTCGGTGATCAGCGATGCCACCGATCAAGCTTAACCAGCTTTCCACGGCGTACACTCGGCTCATTGGCTGGCCTTCTGGCACCCGACCCCGAGCCAAGCCGCGCCCCGCGACGACACCCGCAGGATCGGTAGAGCTTGCGACGTCTGAGTGAACGCTCAGAATAATCCGGGCGTTCTCGAGCTGATAAACCGCGCGATGCGGCTTGCCGAAGCAGAGCGTCGTGCCCGCCTCCAGGTTGTCCGTCTCAACAGCCGCGTAATCGATCCATTTGGCTCCTGAGAACGCCGTGAGGAAGCGTTGCTTCATGGCTGCCAGGCTCGGCGAAGAACTGAGTGAACTCAGCACTCGAACCGAACTGCCGCGGCTCTGCCAGCTGGGCCGCTCTGTCGCCACAAACTCTTCAAATTGTGCAGGCGAAGCAGCTACGCGCGTTTGGCCTTGCGAGCGGCTGATGCCTTCGCTGCGGTCTGGATCGTAGAGACCCAGCACGAGGGCTTGATGCAGGGAGCTGGCACCTCCGCCGCTCGTTGGGTGCAGCGGGCTGCCCTCCACTTTGACGGGACGACCGTCGTAGCTCGTGACGACAAGTCCGGTCGCGACGCCTCCAAGCTCCATGGCCGTGGCGAATCTGCGGGGCTCACCCGGGATCACTCCTTCAGGACGGCGCGAAAACGGGAGGAGCTTATCTTCTTGGAAACGGCAGCCTCCGAGCGCGAAAGATGCGCCCATGATCTGAAGGAACCTGCGGCGAGCAGGTGTTCCAGGGGCCATCTCACGGCCGTCGAGCGGCTCGGGGAACTCAGTTGCCAGCATTTGCTGGAACTTCGGATCTTGGTCGAGCTCGGCAAGGCTCCTCCAGTAGGTTGGCCTTGGGTGCTTCGCGTTCATCGATGACATGTCGAGCAGTCCTGTGAAGGTGCGATGTTGTTTTCCTCGCGGAGTCGCTTGCCGTAGGTGAGCTGATCCTCGGGCGGCTTCCAGCTCATGTTGGTGACTTCGCTCACCGGGCGCAGGTGCTGCTCGGGAGCCCGATGGCAGTCGAGGCACCAGCCCATGCTGAGTGACTCATGCTGGTAGACTTCTTCCATCTGGTCGACGCGGCCGTGGCACGAAACACAGCCAATCCCGCGTGTTACGTGGGCGCTGTGATCGAAGTAAGCGTAATCCGGAAGGTCGTGGACCTTCACCCAGGGAACGGCGCTGTTGGTGGCGTAGCTCTCGCGAATTGGGAGGAGCTTCGGGCTCGTGGGGTGTACCACCTTGTGGCAGTTCATGCACGTTTCTGTGGGCGGAATCGCGGCGTGCCCTGTCTCCTCCACTGTCGTGTGGCAGTAGCGGCAGTCGAGCCCGAGCTCGCCCGAGTGGAGCGCGTGGCTGTAGGGCACTGGCTGCTTCGGCTGATAACCCACGTCCGTTGTCTTCGGCGAAGCTCCGTACCAAATCAGAGCTGTCAGGTAGACCGGCGTAACCCCGAGAAATACCCCGGCAAGTTGGCGGGTTTTATTGGCCCAACGAGGGAACACAAACAGCTTCATCGTGGTTACGCTCAAGGGTAAGAGGCCCTTCGCCTGATGGACCTTGGCCGAGCCCTAACAAAGAACCCAGGGCTTCAGGGCGAGACGGCGAGTTAGTGGGGAATTGCAGCCGAAATCAGCGACGCAAAGGTGCGTCGTTCGCGCGACTTATTGGATCGCTCGCGACAAATGTAAATGGAAATTCCTGCGCAAACGGTAAAGTCCCACCGATTGTTAGGTTCGCACGGAGAATTCGCTGGAAAGCGAAGCCGCGTTAGTTAGGCTGCCAGTAGCAGTCGGCTGTTCGGCCAGCCCGTGGTTGGCGGGCGGCTCACACGGGGAAGCGTCACAAAACCAGGAGACCCCCGCCACCGGGGCGGAGGTCCTGTTGGTGGGCACTTCGCAATAAACCGTGCGGTGCCCGGTGGTTATCGACTGATTAGAAGTCGCGCATCTGCTTGCGGATCTTGCTGATCGCTTGCTCTTGGAGCTGGCGGATCCGCTCTCGGGACAAGTTGTACTTATCGCCGATTTCTTTCAGCGTGAGCTCATCTTCGTTGTCGAGGCCAAATCTCCAACGAATGATCCGCGATTCGATGGGAGTCAGAGTCTCCAACAGACGCCGCACTTCATCAGACCATTTCTGTCCCGCAAGCGCGTCGTACGGGGAGAGCGCGTTCTCCTCGACTAGGAAATCGATAAACCGCCTTCCGTCTTCGTCGCCTACTGGTCGGTCCAATGAAAATGGAGTTTCGGCGTACAGATCCTTCACCTTGTCGAGCTTATCTCGGGGGACACCTGTTTCTTTTTCGAGTTCCTCGATGGAGGGCTCGTGTCCAGTGCGAGCGATGATCGTTTGCGTGGCGCGAGACACTCGGTTGTAAGTATCCAACATGTGCACAGGTATGCGAACTGCGCGACCCTTATCAGCAAGAGCCCGGCTGATAGCGTGACGAATCCACCAAGATGCGTAGGTTGAGAAGCGATAGCCGCGAGCGTGATCGAAGCGCTCAACTGCCTTCATGAGCCCGATGTTGCCCTCTTGGATGAGGTCAATCAGCGGCAAGCGACCGCGGTTGTAACGCCGCGCAATGCTCACCACCAACCGCAGATTGGCCCTTACGAATCGATTCTTCGCCTGCTGTTGTCGAAGATTGGTGGCCGTGACGGCGACCAGGAAACGCTGATAGCCTGCAGTTTCAGTCAGCACTTCGCGCGCCGCTTCATCGGGATGAGGTGGTTTCACGATCTCACGCGCGATCCGGTAAGCGTTTGCCATCCACAGCCGATCCGAATCTGCGAGGCGAATAGCGAGTGCAAACTCGGTCGTGGTCAGGGTCCACTGTGCGGTCTGCTCAGGCGTGAACTTTCCGCGCTGTTTTCGGAAGGCATCCAACAGCGCTGCGAGCGCAAGCGTTCGCGCAGGATCCGGGCGATCTTCCTCAGCCAATTGGGCAATGTCGGCAGCCAATTGGGCAAGCTGGAACTCCGCCACGGGTGGGTGCGAAAGCAGCGCTACCCAATGATTGACCTCGGCCTGCTCCACTCCCTGGGCCGCTCGAAGCTCCTCCTCGGCTCCCATCACCTGATGGGCAGCCATTTCCCTAAAATAGAGCGAGAGCGTCGAACCACCGATGCTGTCTTCGGAACCCACTCGAGCCGCCGTTGGACCTCGGGGAGGGGCGTCCGACATGCGGGCCTCCGTCCATTCAGCGCTTGGCGGAGGGAGCGTGTCGGGCCTTGAGCCTTGTTGGCGCGGGCGCTGCCTGCCGGCGTCAAGGAACCGTGGATTAAACTCGGAACGGATGGCGTTGGCTGGTCGTGACATGGGTTTGACTGGCTTTCAGTGGATGAGAACGTCTCAGCTGGATAATTTCATTAGGTCTGGCCGGTCGATAGGCTTGGATTTCGTACTTTCCATCAGTGAGCAGTTAAGTGCGCCAACGTATGAATCCCTGAAATGATTCCTGGAATTTTCTGGGCGTTGACTGGATTCAGCTTGGGAGGTATGCGGAGGCTGGGGTGTGGCGGTAAAAATTTCGACGACTTGATGCTCGCCAAGTCGGCTGGTCCAAGCAGCTTGCAATGTCCGTACCGGCTCAGACTGATTTCACAATGTTGTGAAAGGTTGCCGGGGGAAGCTGCCTCGTCCGTTTAGGGCCTTGTGTCCCAGAACGGTTGAGAAAGCCTCTTGCTGAGCCAACTGGCCCAGCTTGAGACGATGAAGATAACGTCGGTCCGGTTGGGAACAACGTCAAGGGCTCGATAGTGTGGCGGCAGCGATAAGCAATTGAGGGCTGCTTCGTGACGTGAGCACGCTGACGGCTGGTCAGGCTGAGACACACTCCCCGGATCGATATGTCAGGGCCCTGAGGGAGTGGTTCCCACGGGTGTCAGGGCGGCCCAGCCTTACCGATTAAAACTGCGCAAGGAAGCGTGGATCGTTCTCGAACAGCAACCGAATGTCAGGAATGCCGTAACGCAGCATCGCGACACGCTCCACTCCAAGCCCAAAAGCAAACCCGGTATAACGCTCCGCGTCGATTCCACACTCGGTAAAAACTTGGGGGTGGATCATCCCGCAACCCAGAATTTCAAGCCATCCGGTCGCTTTGCAAACTCGGCACGCGGCGCGTGTGCCATCCGTTGGGGTACAGAACACGCACCCAACATCGACCTCGGCACCAGGCTCGACGAATGGAAAATAGCTTGGGCGGAAACGCACTTGGGTACTCGAGCCGTACAGGCGTCGAGCGAACTCAATCAAGACACCCTTGAGCTCCGCGAAGCTGACGCGTTGATCCACGCGGAAGCCTTCGATTTGGTGAAACATGGGCGAATGAGTGACGTCATCGTCACGCCGGTAGACCGCGCCACCGCTCACCACGGCCATGGGAGGTGTGCGGGTGCTCATTTGCCGAACCTGGACGTTGCTCGTGTGCGTTCGTAGAAGCACACGTTGATTCTCCGGCGCACCTTCCACGCGAACCCAGAAGCTGTCCTGCATGTCAGTTGCGGGGTGATCGGGCGGGAACGCTAACTTCTCAAAGTTGTTCGTCTCGAGCTCAACCTGCGGACCCCAGGCGATTTCGAACCCGAGTGAAGAAAAAATATCCAGGATCTCATCGCGCACTGAAGCGATCGGGTGCCGGTGGCCTTTCGGCGTTCCAAACCGAGCAGGGAGCGTCAGATCTTCTGGGCGGCCGGAAAGGGCAGCGCTTCGCTCGGCTAGACGCAGGCTCTTAAGACGTGCCTCGAACGCGTGCTCTACCTGCTCGCGTACGACGTTGACACGTTCACCGACGGCCTTGCGTTGGTCTGCGGGGACCTCAGCCATTCCGCGCAGGAGAGCCGTGAGATGCCCCTTCTTCCCAAGGAATTCCGCGCGCGCTGCCCTCAAACTGAGCTCGGAAGCTGCCTCAGCGAAGTAACGCTCCGCGCGCCCCGGAGTTTCCTCAAGGGCGGTCGCTAGAGACGCATCTGAATCCGACACGCCCAAATGCTCGGCTTTAATTGGGCTGGATAGCAGCGCGGGCCAACTGGGCCAGCTCTTTGAACGCAGGAACGTCGTTCACGGCAAGATCGGCCAAGATCTTCCGGTCAACTTCAATTCCAGCTTTCTTCAAGCCACCGATGAACTTCGAATAGCTCACGCCATTCTCGCGGCAAGCGGCGTTGATGCGCACAATCCAGAGTTCACGGAAATCGCGCTTGCGCAGCTTTCTTCCAACGTAAGCGTATTGCCACGACTTAAACAGGCAACGAACCGCTTGGCGGTACACGTTTTTTCGACCACCCCAAAAGCCTTCGGTTTGCTCGAAGACTCGGTTGTGACGACGACGGGGCCCAGGTCCTCGTTTTACACGCATTGCTCAATTCCTCTCGAAAAGCTTCAGCCGTAGGGTAAAAGGAGCTTGACCCTGTGCTCCATAGCGGAGTCGACCATGTCGTTGTTGCGAAGACGGCGGCGGCGCTTGCGCGACTTGCCGTTGAGGCCATGCTGCCCTCCACACTTGGGGCGACGAACTTTCCCGCTACCACTCACTCGGAAGCGTTTTGCGGCGGCGCGGTTCGTTTTCATCTTGGGCATCTTCTTTAAGGCCTTTCCTTAACGCGTCGAATCTCTCACGGCGAGCCAGCGTCTGAAAATACGGCCGGGGCGCAGGGAGCGCGCGTATATGGCGGAACGTGCCGCGGGAGTCAAGCAGGCTGATCGAGCACAAAAAACCACTGCTGGTTTGTCCAGGGCCACGAGGCCAACGAAGGGAGGGGAAGACGCGGCATGGGGGCTGATCGAAGCGGGATTTCTGAGGGCAAAACGAGCGGAGCCAACGAGCCACCGCGAACGCTGGAGGTCGCTAGAGTCCTCTGGCTCGCCTGTGCTAAGGCCGCTCACGGTGCCGCGTCGTACAGATATAAACAAGATTCTTCTCATCGGTTCTGGTCCAATCGTGATCGGCCAAGCGTGCGAGTTTGACTACTCAGGCACCCAGGGAGCCAAGGCGTTAACTAGCCTTGGGTACGATGTGGTCCTGGTGAACTCGAATCCGGCCACGATCATGACGGATCCGGAGCTCGTGAGGCGAACCTACATTGAGCCTCTCAACGTAGCGACGCTGGAGGCCATTATCGAGCGCGAACGCCCCGATGCGCTCTTGCCAACTCTGGGCGGTCAAACGGCGCTGAACCTGGCGCTTGAGCTCAACGAAAAGGGCGTCCTTTCACGGCATGGGGTGAAGCTCATCGGCGCGCAGATTGATGCGATTCGCAAAGCAGAGGATCGCCTGCTCTTTAAAGAGGCCATGGTCGCAATCGGTCTTGAGTGTCCACGCAGCGGATATGCGAGCAGCGTTGAGCAGGCTAGAAAGGTTGTTGAAACTACCGGGTACCCAGCGATCTTGCGCCCCAGCTTCACGATGGGTGGTTCAGGAGGAGCGGTCGTCGACGACCCATCGGAGCTTGATGAGAAGGTGAGCTGGGCGCTCAAGCAGTCCCCGACCCACGAAGTGTTAGTTGAAGAGAGTGTCATCGGCTGGAAGGAATACGAACTCGAAGTCATTCGGGACTCTGCCGATAATTTTATCGTTATTTGCACGATCGAGAACATTGATCCGATGGGTGTGCACACGGGGGATTCGGTAACGGTTGCACCTGCGATGACGTTGACGGATCGTGAGTATCAGCGCTTGCGTGACGCTTCACGCCTGGTGATGCGAGAAATTGGCGTTGAAACGGGCGGCTCGAATGTGCAGTTCGCGGTTGATCCGAGAACGGGGCGAGTGCTCGTGATCGAGATGAATCCTCGCGTCTCTCGTTCGAGCGCGCTGGCCTCGAAAGCCACCGGTTACCCGATAGCTAAAGTAGCAGCAATGCTCGCTGTCGGGTTAACGCTGGATGAAATTGAAAACGACATCACGGGTACCAGCGCCGCCTTCGAGCCCACCATCGATTACGTTATCGTAAAATGGCCCCGCTTTGCGTTCGAGAAATTTGTTGGCTCCGACAATCGCCTGGGCACCCAAATGAAGAGCGTGGGCGAAGCGATGAGCATGGGCCGTACGTTCGCCGAGGCTTTCCAAAAAGCTGCCCGCTCACTCGAGACCGGCAAAGAAGGCTTTGTTAGTTTGCTGGATCGCTTGGACTACCGTTCGGTGAAGACGGGGCCCATCGCAAACCGCGATGTGACGTTGGATGCCCCGCCACAAGCTGAAGCCCCCCGTGTGTTGCCTCCGCCGCTGGAGGACGAAATCCGAGTGGCGCTGGAACGTTTGATCGGCGTGCCCACGGCAGAGCGCCTGTTCTACGTAGGTGATGCTCTGCGCATCGGCGTTTCCGAAGAGCGTGTTGTGGCGATCACCGGGATTGACCCGTGGTTCGTCAACCAATTTCAACGCCTGATCGACCAAGAGCGAGCCCTCACCGCGGCGCCCGAGCTTCACCCCGAATTGGTACGGGATAGTAAGCGCCTGGGCTTCAGCGATGCTCAGATCGCCCGCCTACGCGGTCAGAAGGAAGCCGATGTGCGGGGCACGCGCGAGAAGTTTGGGATCTTTGCTGCGTACAATCGGGTGGATACTTGCGCTGCGGAGTTTGTCGCCCGCACGCCCTATCTTTACTCCAGCTACGAGAGTGAGTCGGAAGCAGAAGTTACCGGCAAGAAGAAAGTCATCATCCTCGGCGGGGGACCCAATCGAATTGGGCAGGGGATAGAATTCGACTACTGCTGCTGTCACGCCGTGTATGCGCTCGCGGAGTTGGGCATTGAGACCATCATGGTCAACTGCAACCCCGAGACGGTGTCTACCGATTACGACACCTCGGATCGGCTGTATTTTGAACCGCTGACGCTTGAAGATGTGCTCTCGATCGCCCGCGAGGAAGCTCAAGCCGGCGAGCTTCTCGGAGTTATCGTCCAATTTGGCGGTCAAACGCCGCTCAGGCTCAGTGTCCCGCTTGAAGCGGCAGGAGTTAAGCTGCTGGGAACAACAGCGGATGCCATTGATCGGGCGGAAGATCGCAAGCGTTTCGACGAGCTGCTCAGCAAACTTGGCCTGTCTCGCCCACGTGCTGGTATTGCCCAGGGCTTAGAGCAAGCCCGAGAGATCGCGTTGTCGATCGGATATCCCGTGCTTGTGCGCCCCTCTTACGTGCTGGGCGGGCGAGCCATGATGGTGTGTTGGAGTGATTCCGAGTTGGATGCCTATGTTGGCCTAGCGCTCGAAGCTGCGCGCCAAGAGGGTGGTTCGGATAGCTTGCTCATTGATCAATTCTTAAAGAATGCGATCGAAGTGGATGTTGATTGTGTTTCCGACGGGAAACGAGCCGTCATCGGTGGTGTCATGCAGCACATCGAAGAGGCCGGTGTGCACTCGGGGGATTCGACGAGCGTGCTGCCTCCGCATTCGTTGCCGCCCGAGGTTGTGGCAGAGATAGAAGCGAGCACACGCGCGCTCGCGCTAGAGCTTGGGGTGGTGGGCTTGATGAACGTTCAATTCGCCGTCAAAGAGAACAAAGTCTATGTGATTGAGGTGAATCCTCGGGCTTCGCGGACCGTGCCGTTCGTATCGAAGGCGACAGGGCGGCCTTTGGCGAAGATTGCAGCGCAGGTCATGGTGGGTAGATCGCTTGATGAGCAGGGGATTTTTGATGAGCCTTTGCCGACGCATGTAGCGGTCAAGGAATCCGTCTTCCCGTTCGGTAAGTTCCCCGGAGTGGACACCATCCTCGGGCCTGAGATGCGCTCGACGGGTGAAGTGATGGGGATTGCCACTTCCTTCGCTCTTGCTTTTGGGAAATCACTGGCGGCTTCAGGTCAGACGCTCCCCAGCCGCGGGCGCGCATTCATCAGCGTTAAGAATGACGACAAGGCAATCGCGTGTCATGTGGCACGGAGGCTCCGCAATCTTGGGTTTCAGATCGTAGCAACGGCTGGCACGGCGGGGATCATGGAGCAGGCGCGGATCCCAGTTGAGCGCGTCAACAAGGTGCTCGACGGCTCTCCGCATATTGTGGATGCGATGCGCCAGGGGACCATCCAGCTCGTCATCAACACCACCGAAGGCGTGCAGGCAATCCGGGACAGCTACTCGCTACGCAGGAACGCACTGCTCTCCAACATTCCCTACTTCACGACGATGGCGGCCGGCGCCGCCGTGGCCGATTCGCTGGAGGTGGCAGCTCTTTTTCAGGGGGAACGAACGCAGGTGCGGAGTGTTCAAGAATGGCACGCACGCTCTCGGAACGCCGAACCAGAGCGCTCGGCCACTTCGAGTGACGCCGGCAAAGGCAACGGTTGAAGATTTTTGGGGGGTCGCGAAGGGCCATGCATGGGCTTGGTTCCACCGGGTTGACTCGCGCTGTTCGCTCGGCTGAGCTAGCCTGGGCCCGTGGCAAAGCGTTACCCGCTCGAGACGCTTTTGGTGCTCAAGCGTCGGGCGAAGGAGGGGCGAGCGAAGGAACAGCTGCAGCTCTGGGAAGAGCTGCAGCGCCGTCAGGCGCACGCGGAGGCGGCCTTTCACAAGCTCGCGGCCCTCTGCACCCAGGCTGAAGAGCACCGCGCGAGCGAGACGGCGCAGCTGCTCTCTGGCGGGCTACGGATTCAGGACATGGCACTCAATGCAGCGTTCGAAGCCCGAGTCGGCACGCAGATTGACGAGCTTCGCACAGAGGCGGAGCGGGCTCAGGTGGGAGCCCAAGCAGCCTTGGCCGAGAGTGAACGCGCCGCCCAAGCGCTGCTTCTCAGCCGCGCGGAAGAGTCGAGCGTGGCGGCGCATCGCGAGCGCTGGAGCGGCGAGGAGAAATCGCGAGTGCAGGATTTGGCCGAGGAGGACGCGGCCGACGTTGCGAACAATCTTCGTAGCCGGAATCGAACGCGTCGGGAAGCATGAAGCAGCTCATCAGTCTCGTGGCATTGCTGCTCGTTGGAGCGGCTGCGGCGCTCGCCTGCCTCGCCAACGATTCGGTGCTTCCGAAACCAGTGGCGGTGCCTCAAGCGTTGCCGCCCTTCCGCGCAGGCCCATTGGGTCGCACTTTGGCGGAAAGAAAACCGAATCGGGTAAGCTTGCAGAGGTTTTCACCCTTTTTGGCTCGGCCTGAGTTCGCCAGCGTTCGCGCGCAAATCGAAGATTCAAGTTTCGAGCAAGCTGCAAACGGCTTGGCCACGCAGCTCCCTGCTTCGCATCTCAGCGCAACCGACCAGGCGCGTGCCGCGTTTTTGCTCGGTCGCTTGTGGGAAAAGGCTGGCCAGTTGAGCTTAGCGGAAGCCGAGTTTCGGAAGGCAACCGTTCCAGGCTTTCAGCTGAGCGGCTACGCACAGCTTTCGACAGCGCGGGTGTTGATCGCCAACGATCACGCCCGGGAGGCTCTGGCAGCGCTCCCGGCGCCAAGCTCAGAAGTAGCGCTCGCTGAGCAGCGTGCCCGGCTCCAAGCGAGGATTGATGAGAAACTCGGCAACTACACCGAGTGCAGCCGACAGCTCCGTCGCCTGACGAACGTGCCCGCGCCGGATCCAGAGCTTCTGGTGAGTCTCGCACACGTGCTTTGCCTAGCAGTGGGCAGCTCCAGCACTGGGATGCAGACGGGAGCGGGTGGACAGGGAAGTCAGCCAGATGATCTGGAGAACGAGCTCCGAGCCGCGATCCGCGCCGCGCGTCAAGCGATCAGCTTGGCGCCAGACAACAACAGCATCACTGCGCGAGCGGAGGCAATCATCCAGCAGGCGATCCGTCGCTTATCGGAGGCGCATGTGCCCGCCCCCGAGGAACCGTCCGTAGAAGAGCTGCACGCCGCGTTGACCGTTTTGGTGCAGCGGCGATTGTTTCAACCCGCGATCGAAGCGGCAACCGAGCTGGCCAAAGTGTTGAAACCAGCAGCCCGTTTTGGGGAGCTGGGTTGTGACGTCAGCGTGCTCCAGGCCAAAGCTTTGGCTGGCACCAAGGACTTTAGCCGAGCGGCGGATCTGCTCGCCGATCCTGTGCGCTTCTGCCAAGGAAGTCGCGATTCACGCGCGAAATTGCTCTATTTGGCTGCAAAGTATGCCGCGGCAGCGGGCCGCCACGCAGTGGCAGCACGAACCTATGAACAACTCGAAAGAGAGACGCCCGAGAGCAGCTTGGCGGATGATGCACGCCTGCGCGCTGCGCAGAGTTATCAGAAGCTAGGTTCGGATGCGCGTTTCGTCGAACTCCTGAGCACTATCGTCGACGACTACCCCGAGGGCGACTTGATGCTGGATGGCGTCTTTGCGCTAGCGTTGAGTCGAATCGAGAAGAATGACTGGTCCGCTGCGGCCGCAACGCTCGACCGCGTCCGCGAACGGGCAAAGCTCCAAGATCGGGGCCGCAGCCAAGAATTTGCTGGCCGAGAACGTTACTTCAGCGCGCGTGCCTGGATCGAGACTGGCGAACTCGCACGCGGTCTCGCCGAGTACGAGGCCATCATTGATGAACTGCCGCTGTCCTACTACATGCTGCACGCGTACTCCCGTTTGCGAGCAACGGATGCGGCGCGCGCCGCCCGGGCGTTGGTACAGGCGAGCGCGCGTGCTCAAGCTCGACCCTTCTACTTCGAAGACCGGCCTGAGTATTCTGCTCCCGGTTTCTTGCGCGCTATGGAGTTGTTAGGGGTTGGGGAGGTGGAGTGGGCAAGGCGAGAACTTGCAGCGTTAGGTCTTGATCGCGCAGATGCTTCGCCTGGAGCGCTCTGGGGTGTGGCTCTTCTGTATAGCAAAGCGGGTGCGGCGGGCTTGGCAAACAACATTGCACGTGGGCTGCTCACGGACTGGCTGGAGCACTGGCCCGCAGGCGATTGGGAGCAGGCGTGGCAGCTGGCCTTTCCGACGCCCTTTGGGAACGTGGTAGAGCGTGAGGCGAAAAGGAGTGGTACCCCAGAATTTTTAACCTACGCCATCATGCGTGAGGAATCCGTCTTTGATCCGGAAGCCAAGAGCCCAGCCAATGCGTTTGGTTTGATGCAACTGATCGTACCCACTGCCAAGATGGTTGCCGAGCCACAAGGCTTGCCGTTTGGTGCGCAGGCCCTGCTGAAACCCGCGCTGAACATACGGCTGGGCACTGCGTTTTTGGCCAAACTGAACGCTGAATTCAGCGAAAATCCACTGCTGGCGATCCCAAGCTACAATGCGGGCTCCTCGCGATCGCGCAAGTGGCTGGCGGCGAAACCTGGAGTTGACTTTGACGTCTGGGTCGAGCTGATCCCATTTTACGAAACACGGCGTTACACCAAGCGTGTGCTAGCGAGTCGGGCAACTTATGCTTGGCTGTATCAGAAATCTGTGGCTGAAGAAACACTGAGCTTGCCCCTGCGGTTAAACTAGCCGTGAGGGTCGCGCTTGAGCTAAGCTCGGGCATGGTTGGCGGAAACGGTGAAATGGTCAGAGGTGCGGCGCTGCCGCATTTTGAACTGCCCGATGCGGTCTCGGGCAAGCTCGTGCGTTCTGACGCACACGCCCAAGAGCGCTCTGGATTGGTGGTTGCCTTTCTCTGCAATCATTGCCCCTACGTGAAACACCTTCGGAGTGAGTTTGCGGAATTCGCGCGTTGGTGTGTCAGCGTAGGAGTGGACGTTGTCGCGATCAGCTCAAACGACGAGCAGACGCACCCCCAAGACGGGCCTAAGTTCATGGCGGAAGAAGCCGCCAGCGCAGGTTACGAATTCCCATACCTGTTTGACGAAACTCAGGAGGTTGCCAAATCCTTTGGGGCGGTATGCACTCCCGATTTCTACCTCTTTGATGCAGCGCACAAGCTTACGTATCACGGCCAATTCGATGCCAGTCGGCCAAATAGTGGGATCCCAGTTACCGGCAAGGACCTTCGGGAAGCCGTGTCGCTCATGCTTGCGAAGAGGCCTCCAATGGAGGAACAGCGTCCGAGTGTTGGGTGCAGCATCAAGTGGCGATCTGGAAACGCCCCGTCGTATGCGTGAACGCTGTCGCAGTCAGTTGTGCTGGTGAGCGTTGTGCTGGTGAGCGTTGTGCTGGTGAGCGTTGTGCTGGTGGGGTGAGGTCCGGTAGCCGTGTGCCCGTCAGGTGAGTGACGCCGAAAATTCATTGCCTGGGGTGTTCGCTCGGCGAGCGGCGAGGGCTTGCAGCAATGGCTCGGGCTCCGCTCCCACCAGGATCAGCTCGCGTTGCTCAGGTGAGACAAAACCCTCGGCTACGGTGTGATCGAAAACAGCCAGCAGCGGATCGAAAAAATGGGCAACATTGAGCAGCCCCACCGGCTTGTGGATGAAGCCCAGCTGCGCCCAGGTGATCACCTCAAGCAACTCTTCCAGTGTGCCGTACCCACCCGGTAACGCCACAAACGCGTCGCTCCGTTCGGCCATCAGAGCTTTACGCGCGTGCATATTCTCGACGATGCACAATTCATTCAATCCCGTGTGCATAATCTCGCGGGCTGCCAGAGCTTTGGGCAACACACCGGTGACGCTTCCACCTGCATTCAGCGCGCCGTTGGCAACGCGGCCCATCAGGCCGATGCTTCCGCCACCGTACACGAGGCCGCAACCGCGTTGGGCGATGAGGGCTCCGAGCTTTTCGGCGGCGTTACCATACGCGGGGTTACGACCCTCCCGTGCTCCTCCAAATACGCAGACCGCTTTCATTTCCGAGTGTCCAAGGCTTAGCATGCGTGAGCCGGATGCTGCGCCCGCTCTTTACCTGGATTGGCCTCTTGTTGGGGGCGGTCGTTGTTTTGGGGGCCGTTGGCAGACAAGCAGAAGCCGGTGTGTTCCAAGTGGTGGATCTTCACGTCGACCTTCCTTACCAGTTTGTCTACGAAGGGCGGGCGTTCAACGAGGGCTCGGGACAATTCTCGTTGGATAAGCTGACGCGCGGTGGGGTGGAGGGAGTTGTTTTGCCGCTATTTGTGCCTCAGCGCGTGCACCCAACAGGGCGACAATTGTCCGATTTTGAGCTGAGCTATGCACGCGTTTTTGAGCAATTGATCCAGCATGCCGTGTTCTTGCCGCCGGGCTGTTACGCGCGTCCGGGGCGAGTGAAAACGTGGTTTTCGTTTGAGGGCGTGGGCCCACTTGGCCCCGAGGACGTCGCCAAGTGGGCGCTCAGGGGCGTGCGAATTTTTGGCCTGGTGCACAACGAGAATAACGCGCTCATGAGTTCTGCAGCGGTACCACACGATTTTGGTATCACCCAGCGTGGTCGGGCTGTGATGCGCGAAATTGCCAAAGTTGGCGGGCTGATCGATGTTTCTCATGCATCGGATGAAGCGATCAAGGAAGCGACCCGGTACGCGGTAGAAATTGACGCGGTGGTGATAGCCACGCATTCCAACGCGCGGGCTCTTGCCAAGAATTCTCGAAATCTGACGGACGAGCTGATGCGTGCGATTGCCAAGACGGGCGGCGTGGTAGGTATGAATTTCCATCAACCCTTCGTGGTTCGCGGCAGGCCCGCCACCCTCAATGACGTGGTTGCCCAGGTGAAATACACGGTCTCTGTGGTTGGGGAACGCCACGTGGCGCTCGGTTCCGATTTCGAAGGCGATATTCGCCCGGCGGTTGGCTTGACCGACGCCACCAGCTATCCGCATCTGGCCCAGGCGCTACTCAAGGCTGGACTCAGCGAAGCGAGCGTTCGCAACATTTTCGGCCAGAATGCGCTGCGTTTGCTGTGCGGTGAGGGATTTTGAACTTTCGGCGTGCCGGTTAGAAATGCTACGAAGATGCGCTTACCATGACTCCTCAGCAAACACAGTTTCTGGACGCTTTTCCGATTTGGCTCAAACGTCTGCCGGAGGATGTGCGAGGCCTATCCGCCGCACTCACTGAGATGGGTTCTGCTTCGCCAGAGGCAAGCACCCTCGCGGGAGCTTTGAACTACCTGTTTCGCTCGCTCGATCTGATCCCGGATGGGATTGAGGATCTTGGCTTCGTTGATGACGCCTTTGTGCTGCGTGTTGCCGTCGCAAGCCTCCCGCAAGAGCTCAAAGGCAAAAGTGACGTGCTCGCGAAGCTGAGCGAAGAATCGCAGCTGATCCGTGAGTTTTTGGGAGAGGATTATACGCGGCTCGAGGCTTACGTTTCGGGAGTGAATACGGTGACCGTTCGTGGGCGAAGCGTAGACGCGATTGTCGCGGAGGCTGCCGTGCTTGAAGAGTTTCTGGCAGAACTTGCGAGTTGGGCCGATTCGTTCGAGCCGCCCAGCTTCGCACGCGATGTGCGCAATCTGACGAAGCTGAGCTCGTTCCTGCATACCAGGCTATCGAAGTTCGGTTGAGCTGAATTCGGTTGAGCTGAATTCGGTTGAGCTTAGCCGCCGTTGGTTGAACTCTTGCTGGGGGCTGGGGGCTGGGCGGACAATTCCATCAACTGCGTCATCAGATCACGACATTCGGGCTTACCATTCAAATGAGTGGTGAGCGTGCTGGAAGCGTCGTGAAAATCCTTCTCCAAGGTGAGCCCTTCGCGGGTTTTGGTTGCCACCTTCTCGCGGCCGAGAGCGAGATCTTCTTCGAGAGCTTCGGCGTAGCGCGCCAATTGCACGCGCAGATCCTCGATCTGTCGCCTCAAATCACGAGCCACTTTCTCGCGGCCTTCGCGGCGCTGTCTCCGGGTTAACAGCCATTGCTTTCGAGCCTCGATCAAGGCAGCTGCGGCGCCTGCTTGCTCATAGATAGCTCGGGTTCCCGTGCCTGCTCGCTCGGCTTGATTGGCCTCGGCGAGCTTCAGCTTCCCCGCTTGCTCGGCGGCATCGGCCTCAAGCTGCGCTTGATTCTCCTCTTCTTGGTACGCGGCGGCTTCGCGGAGCGAGCGCGATTCCTCCTGAGCCAGCTCTTCTACTTTGCGCCCAATTTCAGCGCGGAGCGCGCGCCCTCTTCTTTCGAGCGCCTCAAGCTTCCGAGTGTGGCTGGCCAGCGCGCCCTCAAGACCATTCGCTTTGGCAGCGACGTCCCACAGCTGGCTGAGCGCAGAACCTACCTCCGGCGGAATGCTGCCCGATGGATGAGCGCGTGACACCATGCGTGCAAAAAAGCCGGCTCGGGTTGCCCACTGGGTAACGTCGGCCGAACGTGACGGTGGCGGTGGCGGTGGGATGGCGGGCGATTCGGTGCCCTCTTTTTCCCAGGAAGTAGTGTTCGGGAGCGACCGTTGCAGGGCCTTCAGCTCTTCGAGCAAATGATGCCCGTCGCGGTAACGCTTGCGCGATTCCTTCTCGAGCAAGCGCAAGATGATGCGCTCAGCATCCGGGTGGCAATCCTTGCGGAGACTGGAAGGCTTGGGGGCGGGAGCTGTGCGCTGCATTTCCAAGAGGGTGTCCCTGTCAGCTGCGCGAAACGGTAGCTGACCGGTGAGCATCTCGAAGAAAAGAATGCCGAGTGCGTAGAGATCGGAGTGCGGCCCCGCTTGTTCACCACGGGCCTGCTCCGGAGACATGTATTCGGGGGTACCAAACACGGCCCCCTTGGGCGCAAGCCTCGGATCGTGCGCCAACGCGGCCAACCCGAAGTCTAGAATCTTCACGAAATCTTTTCGGCCACCGCGTGCGGTGAGCAGAATATTGTCGCTCTTGAGATCGCGATGAACCACGCCCAAATCGTGCGCACGCGAAAGCGCCGCACCCATTTGCTCAAGGATATCTACGGCGCGCTGAATGGGCATTTGCCCGCGGCCAATCTCCGTCGAAAGCGCCGTGCCGACCAGGTATTCCATGACCAAGTAGAGCTCGCCGTCGTCGGTTTCACCGATATCGTGAATGTCGATGATGTGCGCGTGGTCCACACGGTTGGCAGCGCGTGCTTCCCTGAGCATCCAAGCGCGCAGGTGCGTTTCGCCCCGGAGATCAGGGCGAATCAGCTTGACGGCCACGACTCGGTCGATGAGCACGTGTCGGGCGCGATAGACGATGCCCATGCCGCCTTCGCCGATCCGAGCTTCGAGTCGGTAGCGGCCGGCAATGACTTTGCCCAAAGCTGGATCATCGCTGGCTTTGGTGCGGGTGGGTCGGGGTGCGGGTTGTGCCATGCGGGTCAATAGTGGGGGATGGGAGCTACAACGCGAGTGATAACACTCAGATTTAGTATGTTACGGCAGGTATTCTTGTGAACAAAGGGGGCCAACGCGTGAACCTGCGCGTGCAGAGCTTTATCAAGCGGAGATCGCGGCACACCCGCGCACACGAGGCGCGTGCCTTCGGCTGTTCGGATGGCAGTCCGAGCGGACGAAACACCGGTTATCGAAGCTTCAAAAAATCCAGTTTACGACGGGAAGATTCCACTGAGTTTGTTGAGCCACACCAAACTGAGCCAGCTCAGTTTGAGTAAAAACAGGCGAGAACTCAATTGCGGGAATGCTCAACGTCACCTGATCTCCAACGCCAAGCAGCGCGGGCGGGAGAGTCGCGGTCGCGACGCGCCGCTCAAGCCGGTGGGAAACAGCGCGCGCCGGCTTCTTTTCTATCTGCGCATGCGGGGGCTCCGCGACGGGCTCGTCAGCGGGCCCACGATCCTGCAGGTCAGTTGTCGGAGGCTCATAAGCACGCGCATTGAGCACGAAGACCGTGGTTGGGATGGCTAACGCCAAACCGCCAACAAACACGAACATGTTCACCTTGGCGCTTGCGGATTGTTCAAGAAAATAGCCACCCACACCGCCGCCAACCATTCCCGCCGCGCCTCCAACGAGATAAGCCCAGCCAGGCTTCACGTCAGCCGCCGCCTCCACTACGAGCACGAGTTCACCACCCAAAAGTGCGCCGCCGGTGATGCCCTTGCCAGTCGGCGACGCTTCAGCGACGCCAGTTGCCGAGGCAGAATGCGGTAGGACATTTGCGGCCAGCAAGCTCAGCGCTGCCAGAAAGTGGGCTCTTCTCATGGGATCTCCGAAGACTCTGCTGCCAGGCAACAGTTATAGCCCTTGAGCATATCATCTGGCCTTCGTGTGGGAAGGCCAGAGACCGACATTGAGCCTGAACAGGCGATTCGGCTGTTTGGTCGGATCGGTTGGAGCCGGAGGTCACGCCCGCCCTGGCGCGACGCCGGTCCGGGCAAGCGATAGACTCTGGGGATGCGGCCCATCGTGCGCGCGGCGCTGTCGATCTTCGCGAGCAGTCTGTTGGTGGGTGTGGTCTGCGCGGGATTGCTCGTAGCTCGGCTCATGCCGTGGTGGGCGAGCGTACCGGCCGGAGTTCTGTGGCCCCTGATGCGGGCGCTGCTTTTTCACGCATTTGAGTGGACAACCTTGCTGGCCGTGCCGCTCGGGATCGGTTGGTTTAGCGCCACCGAGGGCCCCCGGCACTGGCTGCTGCTGGGAGCGTTCTTGGTCGCGATTGGATCGCTTCAGGCTGTGATGCTAACGCGCAGCTACGAAGAATCCGAGGCCCCAGGTCGGTTGGTGCAGCGGCTTGTGGAGGAAGGTCAGCAAAGCTGTCTTCAGACGGCGGGGCGCGAAGTGGCTATCCCGATTGTGGGGCTCAAGTGGACTTGTCAGGGTGCCATCCCAAAAATTCAGGGCAAACTGGGGGCGCTTGGGGCGTCGTTCAGTGCTCGCAGCCTTCAAGCGAGCGACGATCTGCGCGGGTTCAAGTTCACCGAGCTTCGGCTTCTAGTGAAGAGCAAGGGCTTCCCAGAAAGCTCGCTCCGGGTACGTCAAGCTTCTGTCTCGGGGCTTCGTTCCTGGGGTCGACCCACAACGAATCAGTTCGGTGGACGTGTTCCGTTTGTGATTCTTTCTACTTGGGCGCTGGTCTGGATTGCCGTGCGGTTTGCGTCGCGCTGGGCGCGAGGCCGGCGCTTAATCGGGGGCGTTTTAGGTTTGGGGCCGGCTCTGATTATGGTGTTAATCTACATTTATCTAGACCAGCACAATAGCGCGGGCTGGTGCTATTGGGTGTTGCCTTTGGCACTCGTGGCAGGTTCTGAGGCCGCGCCCGTGCTTCTTGCACGGATAGCGATCCAGATTAACGTTGCGAAAGCCACCAGCCGGAAGTGAGCCAGCCGGCAATGAAACACAAGCCTCCCAACGGCGTGATCATGCCGAGCGCCCGATTGCCCGTGATGGCGAGCAGATACAACGAACCAGAGAAGAGCACGATCCCTGCCAAAAATAGCGAAGCCGGCAGGGTGATCGACGCGCCTGTCGCCCGCGAATAAAGAGCGATAGCGAACAGCACGATGGCGTGGACCAGGTGATACTGGGTGGCGGTGCTGTAGACGGCCAGCATGTCTGCCGACAGCCGGGATTTCAACGCGTGTGCGCCAAAAGCGCCAAAGGACACAGCCAAAGCGCCGACCACGCACGAAACCCAGAGCCAACGCATTCCATAGGCATAGCCACGAACGGGCCAGGAGGCAACACGCACTCACCTCGGGTACTTGGAAAACCAAGCCTGGAGAGCCGGATAACCTGCAACGGCCTCGCTGAGCTTCGAGAGCTTCGCGTAAGCCGCAAGTGTGTTCGCTGGGATGTGATCGAGCGCACCGCTGTTCAGCCACTTCACGATCACAAACAGCTTGATATCCGCGATGCCCAGGCTCTCACCACTGAAGAATGGCCCTTTAATTTGCGCTTCCACGCCGCGCGCCCACACGCTAAGCGGGCCTTCAACGAATTCAGTTCGGCGCTGGATGAGCTCCTCCGGGTCTTTGATGCCGAAGGTGCGTCCGACTTGCGCCCTCAGATCTTCGCAGGCGGAGAGCATGGACTCTTGGCGGGCAGCTTCCCAAGCATCACTCGGCAAGAGCCCACATTGGCGCCCCACATAGGTCAAGATCGCGTTGCCTTCTGAGAGCGCGGGCTTCCCTTCGAGCGTGAGCATCGGCATGTGCCCAAACGGCGTTTGAGGCTTCAGCGAGGGCCAGTCCTCGCGCTTCACACGATGATCTTCGAAGTCGGCACCCGCTGCAACCAACGCCAAACGGCACTCTTCGCCTCGACTGCTTGGGGCATCAAAATAGCTCAGCTTGGGTTTGGACATGGCGCTCATCATCGGCGGGCGCGGACGAAAGGAAAGTGCCTTGGCGGCCAGGGGCCTCGTCCTCAGTGATTCTAGCCCGATGAAGCAGCCCCCGCTCCAGCCGGAGCCGTCCAACGCATGTAAGTTCTGGCACCCCCCCGGGGCCTGAGCTAGCTTCGCTCCGGTTTGACCACAAGCTCCGTACTTCCAAGCACCTTAGACAGCGCGCCGGCTTCACCGAAGAGCGGGGATCTGGGGCGCCATTTGATCACGCTCACCAAGCCCGCCATCACGCGGATGGTGCTGATCACAATGCTGTGCGGTGCCTTAGCAAGCCCGGGCCATGTGCAGTCTTGGTCGGTTTTGGCTTTGGCGATGCTCGGAACGGTCTTGGTCGTTGGCGGAGCAAACGCCCTCAATATGTACTTGGAGCGTGAGAGCGATAAGCGCATGAAGCGCACGCTCACCCGCCCGCTGCCTTCGGGGCAGCTTGCTCCCAGAATTGCGCTCGTTTTCGGTCTGGCGCTCGGATTCACGGGTACGTTGCTCTTAGCGTTGGCCGTTAATCTAATAACCGCAGGCCTCGCGCTTTTTGCATTCGTCAGCTACGTCTGGGTGTACACGCCGCTCAAGCGTGTTTCGCCGTGGGCGCTGCATGCGGGGGCGGTACCGGGCGCGATTCCTCCCGTGCTCGGCTACACGACGGTGACGGGACGCTTGGATGCTGCAGCTGGTGCGCTCTTTCTGATCCTTTTCTTGTGGCAGATCCCCCATTTTCTTGCGATCTCGATTTTCAGGCAATCCGAGTACGAGGCCGCCGGGATCCGGGTGTTGCCAGCGGTGAAGGGCTTGAACCACACGCTGTACGCAGTGGTTGGGTACTCACTATTATTGGTGGTGGGTAGCTTGGCGCCGTTGGCTGTTGGGTTGGCGGGGCCTGTGTACGCAGTGGTTGCGTTGACCTCAGGCAATGTTTTTCTGATTTGGGCCTTGATTGGCCTGCGCGCGGCGTCGCCGCTTGGCTGGGCGAGGTCTTTGTTTTTTGCGTCGATGCCTTATTTAATCGCGCTTTACGCCACGATTGTTGCCGTCAATATTTAGGCTCTGCGAGTGCCTGCGAGTGCCTGCGGGCGCCCGAGGCCCGACGGTTAAAACAACGGGACCCTGGGCGGCGAGGGTCAGTGGCAAAAGAAGCGCTGCGACCAGTAGCTGCAGTGCCAGCAACGGTACGTCGCCTGAGCCCCGAGCAAGTAACGTGAGTGAAATGGCAGAGGCGAGCGGCAGGCGTGCCGGCTGGGTGAAAAGGAGCGCCGCTGAAACGGGTAGGACTAGTGCAGTCAGAAACCTGGAGAGGCGACCATCCGCCCACGGCGTGAAACTGGTCTGCAAATTGTCCAGCGAGCGCTGCATCACGACCTGAAAAAATCCAGACGAAGCATGGCGTGCGGCCTCGGCTGCGAGGAAGAAAGCGAGGCCGAACCCCAGAGCTCCGAGTAGCAGAAGCGCATGCCCGGGCCGTCGCCCCGGATCTAGAGTCATCCCCGCAGCGAGAAATATCGCAAAAAAACACAGAAGCTCAAGCACTGCCAGCACGGGTGAGGGCTGCCCGTGCCTCAGGGTGAATGAGAATACCTGTGGGAACGCAGATAACATTCGGATCGTTGTACAGAACCCGCTCAGGCCCAATGCAAGCGCCAGCCAGCGTGTTTGCGGGTATCCCACGCCGAGCGCAGCCACAAAAAATAGGACGAAGCTTACGGCTAGGGTGAGCACGAGCAAGAAGAGCTCAGGCAAGGGGCGTTGCGTTGCCGCAACACACAGAAAGACGCTGAATCCGCCCGCGGGAACCACGAAAACGCGATACATGATGGGCAGCCGAGCTGTGCGGAGGCTGGATGCTACCAGTTGAGTGGCAACCATAACGCCTAGCAGTGCGAAGAACTGGGTGGCCGTCGCGCCGATGTGTTCGGAGGCCTTGATCCAGTCCTCTAAGCCTGCACGTGCACCGGGTAAAGCGGCGCTCAGTCCTTGCCCCAACACGGATGCAAGGAGTGCCGCGGCGGCAGTCAGCTTAAGCGCTCCGGGTGACAAGCCAATTTGCCACGCCGCATTGACCTCCGAGGGCGGGCGTTGCGGGCGTTGGTTCACAACTTGCTGTGGTTTTACCAAGGGCAGGCTGAGACACTACCAGAGCTTTGACACCAGGTCCCACTTTCGGCTCCGATGCCCCCAAAGGGAGCCGTGCTGTTCCTTTTCCTCGGGTGCCCGAAGTTCTTGAAACGGGGGACGGAGCGGCTCGTCCACGGAGGGTGGAGCCGTTTTGGGTTGAACCTTCAGCATGAACGGCCGTGCGAAATAGGTAGAGCACGCGTAGAAAGGATTGCGGTAAAATTCCCAATGCAAATAGACCCGCCCATCGGGAGATACAATTTCCTTGGGAGGCGGGCCAAACGGCTGTGATTGTTGGATCGCCTGCAGTGCCGCGACATCGAACGCCGTGACGCCGCTCGTCTTGGTGACGCCCATCCGTACCAGCTTCCCGCTCTCTTGATCGAGCACGATTTCAAGGTTCGTGCTGAGGTCCGGCCCGTTCATCACGTGATCGGAGGGGAGCCTATCGAGTGACCCCAAGAAATGAATCGCGTACACTGGATGGATTCGATTGTGAATCGCGTTCAGATAGCTTGCGAACGGCACAGCAGCCGTGTTGAGAGCCGTAGTATTTCCGAATTTCACGCTCGGCACGTAGTTTTCAATAGCGCTCCGCCATCTTTCAAGTCCGATCGTTTGGAAAGAGCCACGGTGGCGGCTACGTCGCCGCTCGGCATCGTGCTCTCGATCGGTTCGCAGCTGCGCTTCACCAATCGCCGCGAGCGCTGTCGAAGGGGCGAGGTTCAAGTTGACGCCGTTTTCGGTGGTGCCCGTGGCACCCAAACCTAGAAAATCGGTGACACGTTGGGCGCTGCGAGCCTGGCGCCGTTTTTGAGCGAGCTTCGACTCGCGCGCGGCTTGGGCCTCGGCCATCGCAAACGAACTGCCGTTGGCGCGCAGCGTGTCGGGGATCTCGGGCGTCGCCTCCTGTGCGAGATGTCCTGTCTGTGCCTTTTGCGCCTTCACTTCCTTCGCAACCTTCAAGCCCAAATCACTGGAATTTTCTGCGCGTTTGGCCGCGGGCGCGGGCATCACGGAGGCTTGCTCCGTGCCTGGCTTGTCTTCGGCTTGCGCGAGCTCGTTTTCGTCCGCATCCCCCTCGGCTTCTTTTGGACCGCCGAGGTGCGTGCCGGGGTTGGGTGCCGGATCGTCCTGGTTGGTGGAGGTAATGCGCGCTTGGGTTTCCTCGGCCACTTGGTTCGCGTTGTCAGCGATCAGGGCCGCGTTAGGATTGGACTGATCTTTGTCCTTCACATTCTGCTTAACTGCGATGCGGTTTTGTACGGCCACGACGGGCAGGGGAAGCGCCTTCTTCTCCTCTTCCTTCTTCTCAGGAGGCTCCAGCGTCTTTTCGTCGGGCTTCTTAGCTTCCGGTTCGGGCTTGGGCTTCTCGTCGGACTTCTTGAGATCGGGCAAGGGCTTTGCCTCATTGTGAACTGGATCCGCCGACTCTATGCGTGGCTCCGCAGCATCGGGTGTGGTGTCATGCTTGGGCAACTCAGGCGCCGTCAATTCTTCGTCGGGAGCTTCTTCCTCCAGCAGTGTCACCTCGATCGGCGGCTCCAGGCGGGTGCGCACGTGGCTCCGCACAGCGTTCGCGAACTCGCGCAACATCTCGCGTTGTTCTGCAGTTCGTGCGCCCTCCTCCAAACCTCCGCCCGAACACAGATGCGCCAGCACCGCCATGGCAACCCATAGAAAAATCGGGATCTGGGAGTCGCGCGGCATGCCTCAGCCTTCGGCTAAACCTAACACTCCGCCCGATGGCCAGCAATTGAGAGCCCAAATAGCAGGGCCATGTACGATTTTGCTACGTCGCCGGGCCCGAACCACCCGTCCGCTCAGATTTTGCTGATGCCATCCCAGTGCTCGCCGATCTCTTCAGCTGTCCACACTCCATCGTTCGCTTCCTTGAAGCGACCGGCACTTTCCAGCATGCGGTACACACTGAGCTTGGCACCGGCCACGCTCAAGACAGTGCCGGTGATCTCGCGTGAGAGCTCGCTCGCGAAGAAAAGATAACCTGGCGCTATGTGTCCCGGCGAGAGGCTGCTTTCTATCTTTTCAAACATCGGAAGATCTTCGGTCATCCGAGTTTTGGCGAGGGGAGCTATCGCATTCACGTTGATGCCGTAGCGTTGGAGCTCAATCGCTGAGGTGCGCGTCAGGCCGTAGATTCCGGCTTTGGCTGCTGAGTAATTGGCTTGCCCAAAATTTCCGAGCATTCCGGAAACGCTGGTGGTGTTGATGATGCGGCCGCCTCCGCCTCGTTCTTTCATGTGAAGCGCCGCGGCCTGAGAGCAGAGGAAGCTACCCTTCAGATGCACGGCGATCACCGCGTCCCACAGCTCTTCTTCCAGCTTGAGCAAGGTTTTGTCGCGCAAGATCCCGGCGATGTTGATGAGGATGTCGAGGCGCCCGAACGTATCAAGTGCAGTGTGGATGATTTGCTTGGCGCCAGCAGCTGTGGCCACGCTATCGGTATTGGAAGCGGCTTCACCGCCGAGAGCCTTGATCTCCGCCACCACTTGGTCAGCCGCTTGGGTGTCTTGGCCGCTCCCATCGCGCGTGCACCCGACATCGTTAACGACAACCTGAGCGCCCTCCTTGGCGAACAAGAGCGCCGTGGCGCGACCAATGCCGTTGCCGGCGCCCGTAATGACTGCAACTTTTCCGTCCAACAAACCCATTTTGAACCTCTTTGGAAATCCTAGCCTGGCATGGGCGGAGAGTCTCGGAATACAACTGCATTCGCTAGATTCATAGGCGAGATTCGCTTAGGTGGGGGTCCGCAACTCTGCGGAGGCTTTCGCGGTATGTTGTGGGAGTGACTCCCACGTGTTTTCGGAACAAGCTGATCATGTAGGAGGCCGTCGCAAAGCCGCAGGCGTGAGCGAGCTCTTCGGAGTTGTAGCTCGTGTCGAGCAGCAACTGCTTAGCCCGTTCGATGCGCATGCGTGTCAATTCCTGGAGCGCCGAGCGGCCGAGAGCACGCCGAAACCGAAGCTCCATGGCCTTTCTGGGTATCCCCAGCGCCTCCCACATTTGTGAGACACCGGCGCACTCATGCGCATGCTCACGAATATAGCGCAAAGCTTGAGCCACTTTTTCGTCAGGGACTGCGATGACTTCGGTCGACATGCGCACGACGGGTGAAAGCGGGGCGAGCAACAGAGGTTCCTCAGGCACAGGCCCGCCGGCTATCAAGGCGGCAAGCATCTCGGCTGCACGGTACCCAATCTCAAACGAGGGAACGCGCACGCTGCTGAGCGGTGGCTTTGACGCATTGCAGAGAACCGGATCGTTATCGACCCCGATGATAGCAATTTGTTCGGGCACCTGGATGCCAACGGCCTCGCAGACCCGAGTCAAGTGATACGCTATCAGGTCCCACGCCGCAAACAGGCCACACGGAGTCGGGAGCAGCTTCAACTGGTCAGCAATGTGTTCTTGATCAAAGGGGACCCAACCACCGAAGGTTTTTTCGCAATCCAACAGGTGCACGCTATGGCCTGCGGCTTTTAATCGTTGCTGAAATCCCGCAAAACGCTGGGCGGCATCTGGGCTTGCCACACTGCCTACAAAAGCGAAGTTGCGGAGCCCGCACGAGAGCAGGTGCTCGGCGGCGAGTTGACCCACTGCAAAATCATCAAAGTAAACCGCGGGTAGGCCCACGCCGAGCGGCGTGTTTGCGGCGCTGACGATCGGGATTTCACTCGCCAAAGCTCTGAGCTCAGGCTCGTAAACGAAGGAGATGATGCCTGCCGGTGAAGAGAGCTTGAGTTGGTCGAGAGGGGCGTATTCGTTGATAATCGAGATCCACCAATCACGGTGAGTGCGTGCCCACTCGAGAACACCCTCTAAGACGATGCGTCCGTGGGCCACTGAAAGCGGGATGCGCACACCGATACTGCGTTTCGGAATGGCTTCCATGCTGACAGCGTAACACGCGAAAGCTTAGGATTGACGTTCTGAGCGAAGCTCTTGCTGACGTCGTGCGCGGCGTGGCTCCACGCGGTATCAGCTTCCGTTTCAGATATGGATCGACCATAAAACGCTATGGCGAGTCTCAAATGGGACTGTTAGTGTGAATCCAGTCGTACCGGACAACGATCGGTTCACGCTGCTCCTGTGCGGCAAATAGAACGTGCTGCCGCTATGCGGCTCTCGAGCCGTATCTGGCTGGATGAGCAGGATAAGGATTCGAAGCCTATGCAATACCTAGATTGTATTTTTCCGTTGGGCGCGGCGCTGAACTCCGCAAAATCGCGTACCAGTATAGGTTCTTTACTCCTTGTGGCCGGGTTCGCCTGCGCCTGCACATCCACTGTAGGGTCGTCGGGCGATCGCCAACAGACTGGAACTGGGCCTGGCTCAGGGAACCCTACGGCTAGCAACTCTGGCGCGGGAGGAAATGGCGCAGCGGCAGGTACCCCCGTCGGTGGTGGTGGTTCGGTCGTTGCTGCACCCCCATTCGGCGGGTTTGATTGTCCAGCCGGCACTCCATCGGTCGCGGCCCCGCGTCGTTTGTGGCGAGTGAATCCTAAAGAGTACGCGAATACGGTAGCCACAGCAGTGAGTGGGCGCCGTGCCGCAGCGCAGCCACTGCCGCCGCTTCCCACCGCCTTCGCAAACCCTTTCCAACCCGGCGACACCAGGTACACTACCGAGTCAGGCCTGGCTACGGTGTCGCTAGCCGAGTTTAGGGCGAGCTTCACGAGCAGTGCGGACGTTTCGAACCAAATGGTGCAGTCGGTCAAAGCCGGTACCTGTTGGGCGACGGCTGGCGCAACGGAGCCCGGGTTTTCCACGTGCGCGGGCACCCTGATTCACGAGAAGGGTTCGGTTCTCTTTAGGCGGCCACTCGCTACCGATGAAGTGACCCACTACGTTCAGATTGCGAAAGATACGCTCGCAGAAGTGGGGGCAGACGGTGCACTCGCGGTCGCCTTCCAGTCGATGCTGCTCGCCCCACAATTCTTATTTAAGCCTGAGATCGGTGTAGCAACCTCGACTCCTTCCACCTATCAGCTCGACGCGTACGAGGTCAGCTCGATGTTGGCTTACACGTTAACAGGTGCGCCTGCTGACACGGAGCTTTGGACTGCTGCGAATAGTGGGGCGCTCACGACGCCAGAACAAATCAAGACTCAGGTTGTACGACTGATGGCGAGCGAGGCTCTTGGGGCTAAGAACTTCATCACTGAGTACTTCAAGCTCCGCGGCATTCAAGGCGTCGCCAAAGCGGCGGACATGATTCTGGCCGGGGAAACAACCACCTGTCACTACAACAAGGATCGGCTGGTGCTCGGCGCCGAAGCGCTGGTCAGCGACGTGTATCAAAGCAGCGCGAACAGCGGATTTATCAAGGCGCTTTTCACGAATGCCGATGCCTTTGTCGACTGCAGCTCGGAAAAGATCTTTGGCCTGACGGGAGCCCCACCAGATACGGGTGCGCCCATGAAACTAGCTACCCCTGCAGGTCAACGGGCAGGATTTCTTACAGATCCCACGTGGCTTGGGCAGATGGCAACGCGGGATAACACCAATCCAGTTCGCCGCGGGCTATTCGTGAACGTTGACGTTTTGTGTCGAGATGTGCCGCCAGTTCCGATCGAAGGCGTACCAGCATTGGGCGACACAACGGATCTCACGATGCGCGAGCGCCTCGCGGTTCACGCTAAGTTCAATAGCTCCTGTATGCCGTGCCATAGTCTGCTCGATGCCCCAGGTCTAGCGTTTGAGAAGTACGACACGGTGGGAGCCTACCGAACGATGGCCGACACGATGCCGACTGCTAAGGTGATCGACGCGAGCGGTGCGCTCGTGGGTGTGGACGACGCCAGCGTTTCGTTCACAGACGGTGCGGATCTTTCAATCCAGATTTCTGGCTCCAATCGGGTTCAGGAATGCGTGATGCGCAACGGCTTTCGCTACTTTTTGGGCCGCCAGGAAACGCAGGTTGACCAATGCAGCCTGAAGGACGCCAAAGATGCCTACGCCCCGACGGGAAGCTATGTCGAGTTCATCTCTTCTCTTGTCACTTCCGATTCGTTCCTGAAGCGCAGCTTCTAAGGAGTCTTTATGGTCAGCTTTAGCCGCAGATCTGTTTCGTTTAGCCGTCGATCCTTCGTCCAGAGAATTGGCCTAGGTATGGGCGCCGCCATGCTCGGGCCACTAGCGACCCATCTCATCCGCGAGGCCCAAGGCCAAGCGGCGGGTCGCAAGATTGCGATGTTCTGGTTCACTCCGAATGGGATCCCATCAAATTGGGTTTTTTCGCCGCCCGAGTTCAAGGAGAAAAATACCGGGGAGGGCGCGCGCCCGGAAAACGGCACCATCATCAATACCACCGCGTTCACGCTTCCCGAGGCCTTCAGCCCCTTGAACAAGAGCCAAGTCTTAATGTTGGATGGTTTGCAGAATCATCCCAGGAAGGATGAGGATGGGGGCCACGGCGAAGGCTTCATGGCGCTCAATTGCGTGCCAGGAACAGATTTCGATCATTTAAAGCCAGGTAACATCACCTACGATCAGCATCTGGCCAATACGATCAGCGCTGACACGCCCCGGAAATCGGTGCTGATCGCGAGCTCCAGCCAATCGGACCGCGATATGAAGACGAATCTTTTCGCCGAGGGGGCAGACAAGCCAATCGGGGCTTTCCAGAACCCTGTGCTGCTCTTCAAGGACTTGTTTGGCAACGCGATGGCGTCCGCTGCTGCGGTGGGGACGCCGAGTGTCAAGAATCGTGTGCTGTTTGATGGCTTGCGCTACGACATCGCGCGCCTGGAAAGCCAATTTGCCGCACCCGAGAAGGACAAGCTGTCGCAGTATCTAACCGCGATTGAGAGTTATGAGAAAAGCCTCGCCGCAGCTGGGAGCCTTTCGTGCACCACACCCATGGCGCCAACACTCACCCAAACGGGCGACGCCATCGATGTTCTGCAGTCGCTGAACGATATGGCGAGCATTGCGCTCCTGTGTGGCATGACTAACGTCATGGGGGTGGACATTGGTACGAGCGACTCGCACCATTACGGTCCGCATATCAACAAGCTGCTGATTGGCACACCACTCGATGGCGCCGATGGTACGACCTTGGGAGACGTGGGGCACGAAGGCGAGGCCAAGCGCGGCCCCGTGCTCACCGCGCTATTCAAGTGGATATCAGGCAACGTCGCGAAGACGCTCAGCACGCTCCAAGCCGATACCAACGTAGCGAATGCTTTTGCCATGCTCTCCAGTGACAACGGCGACGAGCACCACTCGCAACACATGCGTTGGCCGCTCGTGCTGGTGGGAAATGCCGGCAGTGCCGTGAAGCTGAATGGGCGCTTTGTCCGCTATTCAAATGTCGGCTGGCAAGACGCGCTCAGTGGGACCCCAGGCGAGCAGCCTTCTCTCATCGACGTGTACAAGGCGATTGGCTTGGGTTTGGGTGTTCCCGATGGGAATTTTGGCACCCACTCAGACGGTAAAGGCCCGAACTCTCCTTCGAAGGGGCCATTGCCCGAGATGCTGGCCTGAAGGGCGCGCTTCGTTACGCGATTTCCGGCAGCGTCTTACGCCCGAATACGCCGAAACTTGTGGCGGGAACACCCACAAGGTTCAGCGCGGTGAGCAGCATGTCGTCGTAGACGGCCCCATCTTGGTACCGCACGTGTCGGTTGTGTTGTAGGAGCTTTCCGCCCGCCTGGCCGGCAAGGATGACGGGGGTGTTGCCGTAATCGTGGGCGTCACCCAGGCCACACTCATTCGCGAAGAAAATGAGCGTGTTGTAGAGCAGCGTTTGCCCGCCTTGTGGGATCCCCTTCATCAGCCGGAGCATGTACGCGAACTGCTCCATCTCGTCGATCACGATCTTGGTCTGCGCTTCGCGACCGTCGGCTGTTGTTTCGTGCGAGATCCCATGATGCCCATCCTCGCCGTGCACGAGCCCGATCCAAGGGAATTGACGCTTGTTGCTGCGCGAAGCCAGCATGTAGCTGCCTACGCGCGCAAATCCGCAGGAGAATCCGAGGACCTGCAGGCGCATGAGGAGCTGCGCCCGCTCGTTCGTATAGGTGCCGTCGTTCTGGTCGATGGGGGGAGGCTCGCCGCTCGTTCGCGCGTCAGGGATAGGAGGGGCTTTACAGTCAGCCCCCAAAGAGGTGACGGGTTGCAGCTCAGTTTCCAGTGCCCGAACGTTGGTGAGGTATTCGTCCAGGCGAGCCTTGTCGGTGAAAGCGATCTCCTTCTTCACTTCGGTGATGTCGTGGGCGATGTAGTCGAGCACGCTCTGGCGATAGTCGACGGACAGGCCTCCTCCCGCCGGCTTTCCGAAGAGCTTCTCGAACAGGAGCGCTGGGTCGCGGGTGGCCTGAGCCGGCGTGTTGCCGGATTCCCAAGAGATATGGTCCCCAACTTCCCCAACGACACCGCCCAGGGCCACGGGAAGGGACTTGAAGCGCATCCCAGCGCTGAGCGTCTGAGCCGCAACCTGGTCAACCGAAGCGAACTCACAAGTCAGGTTGCTCGCCAAGGAACCACCCGTCGTGAACGAGGCATGCCCGCGTTGGTGCGCATCACTGTTGATATCCTGATTGCGAAACGCCTCCTGCTTGTCCAAACCCTGCACGAGTGTGAAATCGGACATGAACTCCGCGAGCGGCATGAGGCAGCGGCTGAGCTGGTAATTGGAGCCTGTGGCATTGGGCCACCAAGTGTCGGTAAACACGCCGTTCGGCAGGAAGAAGGTGAGGAAGTTGGGAGGCGTGCCCGCCTGACCTTTCGCGCGACCAATGAGTTCGCCGTTGTCATTCAGCATGGCATCCAAGATGGGGAGGCCTATGCACACGCCACTACCAAGGCCAATTCCACGAAGTAAGGTGCGTCGAGATAGCTGGCGTTTCATGGCGTAACTCCGGGGGCGACGGTAGCAAAGCGGAAGGCGTCACTCGTCGTGATGGCCACAATCATTTCTTGGAGATCAAACTTCTTGGCTTTGAAAGCCTCGCGCGCAAGCGTGATGGTGCAGGCATCCGCTGCTACCGGCTCGCGTCCATACGTGTACCGGAAGGCCTGTTGCGCCAGGCAACTGCTGACGTCCTCGGAACCCTGAAGCAAGGTTGCAAGTTCGCCGGGGCCGGTGAAGGTTGGGTCACCGGGAAGGCCGAAGACTTGACCCGCGCCGGTGAGTGCCTCGCCCTGGGACCCTTTGTCGCGATACTGGCCGATAGCATCGAACTGTTCGAAGCCAAACCCGACCGGATCGAGAAGCTTATGACAAGACTCGCAGGAAGGATCGGTTCGGTGTTGGACCAAGCGGTCGCGCGTGGTGAGGTTGGCCGCTTGTGGCGGTGCGGGGACGCTGGGAGGGACCGCTGGTAATGGCAGTGTGCAGAGGAATTGGTTTCGGATAAATTTCCCGCGCAAGATGGGCGCGACCAGCTCCTTCTGCGAGATAGACGCACTCAGGACGCCCGGCTGCGTCAAAAAGCCGATGCGTGGCGAGCCCGCTGGGAAATCTACGCGCGTGAGCGTTGGCCCCGGAGAAGGCAGGCCATAAAGCGGTGCCAGCTTATCGTCAAGATAGGTGTACTTTGCCGTGAAGGCGTCGAGCAGATTCATTCCGGGCTTGCCCCAGAAATCCTCCATGAAGCGCGCGGTCTCAGCCTGCATCGATTGTTTGAGGGTGTCGTTCCATTGCGGGTACGCGGTCGCGTCGCGCACGGCATCCTTCACAAACTCCACGCCCAGCCAACGATTGATGAACCAGCCGATACCGTCTTTGGCTCGCGGATCGGCCAACATCTTGCGCGTGGCTTGCGCGATTTGGTCGGTGTTCGAAAGCTGCGATACGAGCGCGGTTTGGATCAGATCGGGATCGGGATTGGTGCCCCAGAGCATGTACGCGATGCGTGTCGAGATATCCCAACTTGTGATGCTCTTCCAACCGTACTTGGCGGTTCCTTCTGGGTTTTCGAGGCGCATCAAGAAGCGAGGGGAAGTGAGCAAGCCCCCCACCATAAGTTTCGCGGGCCGATACGGGTCCGGGTCGGTTGTGGAGGGAATCGCGCGCGCAGCGAGGGCTTCGAGGTCCCAAACCCGCTGCTCAGGAATGGCGTCACGGAACATCTGTCGCCCAAGCGGGCCTGCGAAGGCTTTCCTACACTGAAATCCGGCATCTCCCGGGGCGCCGTAGTCGCAGGTTGCGAATTTCGCTCGTCGCTCCGGCGTGCTCAGCGCAAACTCGGCGACTTTTTCCGCCACGTTGAGATAACCGCGGAGATGGTCCGGTGACAAACCGAGGCCAGCGGTGATGTTACCGACACCGAGGCCATCGCTCTTCAAGAGATTCTGGATTTGCCCGACTTCGTCCGGCGTCAGGTGGAAGATGTCGCGAGCCGAGCGAATGTATTCGTCGTTGGTCAGTCGGCGCAGTAGGCCTGGCCCAGGGGTGATTGGCGTCCCGCATTCCGTTACGATCGGGGCCTGGGCGACAACAGGTGGGGGAGGGGGAGGAGGAGTAGTGGGCGTTGTCTTTGTCTTCGTCGACGTGACAGGACCCTGATCAGCGTTTCCCGCGCATCCCGCCAGCAGTGTGAGCGCGAGGAGTCCGCCAAGTTGCCAGGGTATGGGCTTGGGGCTCGGGCGCTGATCTCGGTTTGGCATCAAGGTCCCTAAAGTGGTCTGAATTCGTGTTGCACGGCCCAGCCGAATGGCAGTCCCAGCAGCGCTCCAAGCGTGCATCGTGTGAGAACTCGCGTCAATCCGCGTGTGCCATTCGCAAACCGAAATATTTTCGTCAAGGGTCGGCTAGCCCCCGTCCCCGAAGGTGTATTGGATGCCAAACGTCCGCTCAGCGACAAGTGGGTCAGTAAAACTACATCCACACCGCATGCGGCATTCGAAGTTGAAGGCAGGTCAGGACAACTCGTACGCCAGCTTCGCTGTCTAAGTACGAGTTGATATTTGTCTTCAACCTGCCCCGCGAAAGAGAGCTGGCGCGGGCACGTCTCGAGTGGGCGAGTCCAGCGTGCCAGCGCCACGCTGGGAGCAACGCTCAACCTCGTGGAGCTGTTCGGTGGATGTGATGACCTTTTGGCTTTCGAAACGGTGGGTTTCTGCGGTGCAATAGCTGGGTATGCGCGTTTGGTATTGAAGCTTGGTGAGCCAAACACGCTGTCAGTAGAAAATTCGCTCTCCAGTTCAACTCTATTTCTGAATCTGTTTTAACTTACACGCGCCGGGGGACGATACCGCGCTGTACCATGGGTGTCCGGATGCTGAGAGCAAGCGTGGCTGCAGGCTAAGAACTGCCAAGAACCGCAAGGACAAGAGAGCTATGAATAGAATTCCGCGACGTGTGTCTGTCGGACTCGTCCTTGCCGCAGGGCTGGTTGCGGGGGGTCTTTCGGGCTGCAGTACCTCCGCGAAGAGGCCGTCTGGCACGGGCTCAAGTGATTCGGGATTGCCAGGAGCGCCCGGCCTAATGACTGATCCTGGAATACCTGGAGTGCCCACCGGCTCAGCGACAACTCCGGTTGTGACAGATCCCAGCGCACCGATTGTTCCCGTCGAGCCGTTCGACGCGTTCACTCCGGAAGTCTACGCAACCAAAGTGAAGGATGTCCTCACCGGCTTGCCACTCACCGATGCCGAGTACCTGCGCGTGAAAGCCGATCCCTTGGCGTTGAAGGTACTGATCAATGAGTGGATGATGTTGCAGAGCTTCAAGTCGGGGATCGACTCCGCTACGGGCATGCTCTCTGCGACCGGCGACATTCCGCCTGAGCAGACCCTCGCTTCGACTGGAAAGACATTTAACGCGTTGCTCGGAGTGCCGAACGACGTCATAGAATCATCGATGACATCCGGCAAAGTGATTGCTGCGGCTGTAGCCTGATTGAGCCAAGCACAGTGTCGAGTAGCATGCCGCCCC
>Ga0209591_10000594_pt1 | contig 46663 bp, 28 predicted proteins | sample MAT01_FD_187207 | JGI IMG/M metagenome (GOLD analysis project Ga0209591, IMG submission 187207) | Freshwater microbial communities from Lake Fryxell liftoff mats and glacier meltwater in Antarctica - MAT-01 (SPAdes) (version 2) | ecosystem: Environmental > Aquatic > Freshwater > Ice > Liftoff...
TCCCTGAGCGCACTCAGCTACGGGAAACCGGTCTGGCAAAGCCACCTTGAGCTCCAGGTGGGCGAGCGGAAGAGCCTGCCACTCTCACTAGGAATTGGCTGTTTTCGCCTGGATATTCTGAGCGAAGCGCCAGTTCGGCTGCTCGCAGCGTCGGTCTGGAATGAGCATCAGGAACTGCTCGTGCAGCAGAACGGCATGAGCCAACTCCGACTCTTTCCCTGTGCCACGAGCGCCGCCGCACGGCTCGATCTTGAAACTCTCACGCGGCCGGGCAAGGTGCTCCTGCAACTTCGTCGCGAGCAGCAAGAACCCAAGCTTCTCACGTTGCACCCGCTTGCCGCTTCAAGGCTCATTGGCAGTTTGGTCGAACGCGAGCGCATCACCTCGGTGGCGCACCTAGCAACTCCCCAACTTGCCCAGCTCACAGCTACCCGCATTTTCAGCAAAGATCTTTCAATACCTTCTGGCAACTGCCTTGATGTCAGCGCTGCCCTCGGGCCGGGCGCCACCGGGATCGAAGTTCGGCTCCTCCACGCGCAGACAGACGCGCAGCTTGCGATAGGCCATGGCCCCTGGGTGGCATTCGCCAGCGTGTGCTCGCCCCCAAATACGGCAGCGCTTGCCATTCATGCTGAGCTACGTGTCAGCGCCGGCGAAGCGAACGCACTCTTGGTCCCCACCCTGTTTTCTGCCCAGCCCTAACAAACCCCTTCAAAAAACTCACCCCCACAAAACACCTCAGCAGGTGCCCCTCAGGCTTCCCACTGGGAAACCGAGCGACACCTGCTGGGGCTACAGACTGCAATTTACATTGCGGCTTCTGCTGCGGGCGCTGCTGCTCGGCGACCCTTCTTCTTCTTGCGGCCTGCCTTCTTTGCGGGGCGGGCTGCCTTTGCGGCGCGCTTCTTCGTAACGCCGGTCTTTTTGGCAGCTTTCTTACGGCCACCAGTCTTTTTGGCAGCCTTTTTGGATGCCTTCTTCTTAGAAGCCTTCTTGCGACGGCTCTTTTTTGCGGGGGCTGCTGCTCCAACGGGAGCAGCTACTTTACGGGAACTTTTCTTTTTCCTCTTTGCGGCCATGAACCCTCCAAGGTGTTAGTGGAATGTGTACCACCGTATGGCAATGCACTCCCATATATTGCCATCTATGGTTTTCTGTCAACAATTATTTTTAGGTAGCTGCGTTTTTTCCTTGCCACGCTGCTCAAGATCTCGTTCCGCCCGGGCAAGCTGCGGATCGCGCCACACTGCTTAAAATGCGGAGGATATGCCGTTATTCGGGCACTCGAGGGCCTCGCAGAAGATCTCCAAAACGAAGTCTGCGACGGCCTGTTCGAAGGCGTCGTTTTTTCAAGATTCACCACACGACCGGCGCGTTCGACGATGAGCAAGCGCCGAACGGGTAAGCTCAGCGCAAGTGCTTCGCCTTCTTGGATAGTGTCGGTGTCGAGTGAGCCCGCGATGATCAATGGTGGTACCTATGCCGGTTCAGTTGCTCCGATGAATCTCGAAGTTCCGACAACTCAGCCAACGCACGCCCAGCGTAGATGCTTAAGGGCATGCACGAGCCGTTTAAATTAGAGCCGACACTCATCAGGCAAGTCAATTCTTTTGTGCGGCGTTGAGCACCGTGGACTGTGCGCACTTCGTGTGTGCGGGTGCGAAAAAGCACAACGCTTGACCCCGCTTGACCGCCCGGGCACTTTTTCGGATGGTTCGCGCTCTATGGCAACCGGGCTCAACGCTGAACAACATTCGGCAGTAAAGACTTTGAATGGCCCGCTTTTAGTGCTGGCCGGAGCTGGCACCGGCAAGACGCGCGTGATCACCTTTCGCATCGCTGAGCTGATTCAGAGCGGCATCACGCCGAGTCGGATCCTGGCGCTCACCTTCACGAACAAGGCTGCCAAAGAGATGCGTGAGCGGGCCATGAAGCTGCTCGGCAAACGCCCCAGGAATATTCTGCCGCCCGAAATTTCGACATTCCATTCGCTCTGCGTACGCATTTTACGCCGTCACATCACCCGCCTCGGTTACCCAAAAGAGTTCGTGATCTACGATCGGGGCGATCAGGAAGCTCTTGCTCGAAACGCTTTGCGCGACATTCGGGTGGGGCAAGAGAAGCTCCGGCCCTCGGATTTGATCAACAAGATCAGCGGCTGGAAGACCCTCTCGGTAAGTCCGAGCAAGGCTGTGGATGTCTCCACCGACGACAAGGATCAATTGGCCGCGGCAGCCTATGTTCGGTACCAAGCAGCCCTGAAGTCCTCTGGAGCGCTTGATTTCGATGATCTCCTGATGCTCACCGAGGAGCTCTTTGAGAAGTTCCCCGAAGTTCGCTTTGCCGAATCCTCCCGGCACGACCACGTGCTCATCGATGAATATCAGGACACGAACGGGCTCCAGTACCGAATTGTCAAGCACTTGGCCCAGGCCCACGGGAATCTCTGCGTCGTGGGCGACGACGATCAGTCCATCTATGGCTGGCGTGGGGCGGAAGTGACCCACATTCTGAACTTCGCACGCCACTGGCCTAAGGCGAAAGTGGTTCGCCTTCAGCAGAATTATCGCAGCAAAGCCGCGATCTTGGAGTTAGCCAACACACTCATCGTTAACAACAAGAGCCGTCACGACAAGCAACTGTTTGCTGAGCGTGAAGGTGGAGCCGCACCGCGCTTTATCCGGTTCGACGATGAAACCAAAGAGGCCGAGGAGGTGGTGCGGGACGTGCGCGACCAACTCACACCTTCGAGTGACCGGCCACGCGTGGTTCCGAGTGACATCGCCATCCTGTTTCGAACCAACGAACAGCCACGTGTGTTTGAGCTGGAGCTGCGGCGCGCGAAGATCCCGTACGTGATCGTGGGCGGGCTCTCCTTCTTTGATCGCAAGGAAGTGCGCGATATCATGGCTTATTTGCGCGTGATCGCGAATCCGAAGGATGAGCTTTCGCTGCTCAGAGTTCTGAACACCCCCCCGCGTGGGATTGGGACGGGCAGCATCGAAACGTTGCTGGAGCATGCCGTCGAGAAGGGCGTACCGTTGTGGACCGTGCTCGGTGCCAGTCTGACGCACCCGGACATTGGTCACCATACGGGAGAGCGGATCGTTCAGTTTCAGAATCTGATGCTCTCCTTCCAGTCGCAGTTGGGCAAAGGGTCGCTCGCCGATCTCGCTAAGGAGCTGCTGAGCAGCGTGAATTACAAAGCGGAGCTGGAGCGTACCTACAAGACGGCGACCGAAATTGAGTCGCGCACGGCCTCCTTGGAAGAACTAGTGAACTCACTGGCTCAATACGAACAGCAGGCCGAAAATCCTAGCTTGCTTGGATTTCTGGAAGAAGCTTCCTTGACCTCAAAGGACGACTACAAAGATGAGGACGAAAACAAAAAGAAGAACGCCCTCACCTTGATGACGCTGCACAGCGCCAAAGGCCTAGAGTTTCCACATGTGTACTTAGTCGGAGTTGAAGAAGGCATCATGCCGCATCGCCGTTCTCTGCTGGAAGGGACCGTCGAGGAAGAGCGTCGGCTCTGTTATGTGGGAGTCACCCGGGCGCAAGATCACTTGACCATCAGCTTCTGTAAGGAGCGGATGAAGTGGGGCAAAGCGCGAGCCTGTATTCCGAGCCGCTTCATTATGGAGATGCGCGGGGACAATGAAAAAGCCGAACGCGTAGCTCAAGCAGCCCTTGAGCAATTCACCAAAGAGAAGCATGAGGAAGAGGAGCGTAAGGCTCCGAAAAAGGTCAGTAAAAAGGCCTCCAGCAAAGCTAAGAAGCCAGCTTCACCCGCCGTTAAAAAGAAAGCGTGACCCAGCGGCCCCTATCGGCCGAGCCGCGACACACTGAGAAGGTCAAAGCTTCCGGGATGCCGATGAAGCAAGCGTTGGTTGACGTGCCTTGGTTGTCCTCGGCGTAGCGATTGACGCTGTCGGCTCCGTCTGTTCGGTCCGAAAAGAGCGCACGCACAGTTGCCACGCTGTGCTCGCCGCGCGCGAGCACGCTGCCGAGCCGAGCGAGCCGCTTCAAACTTGAGTTCGACGGCGCCTCCCCCTCCAGCGACTTCACCTCCGCGCTGACGCAGTGATTCGTCCGGACCAAAGGCTCGCTTTCGAGCGTCCGCTCCACGCAGAGCGTTGCGCTGCATTCGAACTCTTGAGCGCCGTTGGCATCCGCGAGAAAGTAAGTGTGGCCGCCGGCGCGTGGCGCCTCACGCACCAGCTGGCTGGCTTCGACTCGTGAACGGCTCGAAAGAGCGCGGTGCAGAACGCTTAAGTAACCGACTCCGACACGTGAGCCATGGGTTTTGAGATTGGTGGTACCAACCGTCAGCCCATGTTCGTTCATCCCCACAAGCGAGAGTGCACCCGCGCAGGTGACTGACCAAGTGCGCGGCCCCGTTTTCGGAATGCGGTGGATCGCAACCACATACTCTAGATCCGTGGGATTCAGGTCCCAGGTTTGCGCGGCGATCAAGCGATGATCCTGAGCCAGACCCTTGGGGATCAACGCGACCGAGCAGCCCTCCGCATCCGCGCGCTTACCCAACAACAAGACATCGCGCACGTCGGTCATGTTCGTGGTTGCGTAAAGAACGGCGGGATCCACCTTGGCCGCCTCGGCTATTCCCAAGTGCTCGGCATAGCCATCCGGGTGATAGCTCTTGCTGACTTCCATGCACGCTCTGCCCACCTCGAGCAGGTCAGCAACGCTGTGAGCGCCACGTTCGCTCAGATAGATAGCAGCTGCATCCAAGCGCTGCGCCACAAACCCCTGAATCCGCTCCGCCAACGCTTCACCCTGCGCTAACCCCAATTCTCGCGGTGATCCCGCGCACTCAATGCGCTCTAATTCAAGCTCCATGGCTGCGAAGCCTAGCCTTCAAACTGCTTCAGCTCACTGTCCAATCGTGCGTCGAGTGCGGTGTTTTTGGCTTCTGCTGCTGGGGTACTGGGAGCTTCGGGCGGAGCTTTGGGTGTCAATTCTGATTGGGCTCGCCACTTACGGAGTTTGAATACCGCCAAAGCGCCCGCGGCCCCGAGCATGAGTGTCAAACCAATCGCAAAGCCTCGGAGCGGGCTGTTCGGCTGCACCGCCAAAATCTTGGAACCATACCGCTCGACCATGACGGCACGCACCTGATCGATGCTTTCACCTGCTCTCAGTCGTTTTCTAATTTCCGCGCGCATTTCGCTAGCGATCGGCGAATCATGAATATCAAGCGTCTGGTTCCAGCAACAGGGGGCGATCAGCTCGCCCTCCAAGCGATGCTCGCCGGGCACATAGTCCTGATGGTCATGCTCGCCGGGCACATACTCGCCCTGATGCGGCGGAGGCGCCTGAGCCGCAAAAACTGGCGCGCTCGCAAGGGCACTGGCCAGCACGAAACAGGAGCACCACATCAGATTCAAGCCGCCACGAGTCATCGAGAGTGGGGCTACTCTGCCACGCGTTCCCCCAAGTCGCATCCAGTGTTTTGGTGCGCTTGACCACTCCTCGGGCCAAAGCCTAGGGTGGCCAGCGAATTGAGGCCATTTCAGCGTCGTTTGAACCATCCACTCGGCTGTAGAAGTAAAAATTCACTATGAGTTCGTCCTCAAATCCCAACAGCTTGGTTCGTCGCGATGGTTCCGGCGCCATGTTCGATGGCATCGCTCCGCGCTACGATCTTCTGAATCGGCTCCTCTCGTTCGGGCTCGACCAACGCTGGCGTAAGCTGGCGATCACAGCCCTCAAGCTCAAGCCCCAGAGCCGAATACTTGACTTGGCGACTGGCACTGGCGACGTCGCCATCGCGGCAGCCCAGGCTGTGCCGACTCTCACCGTGATTGGCGTGGATCCTTCCGAAGAGATGATGGTGGTAGGGCGACGCAAGCTGCAAGCGTTGGGGCTCGCTCCGCGCGTCAGCTTGGAGTTGGGGGATGCGCAGGCTTTGGCGTTTGAGAACAGCTCATTTGATGGGATCAGCATCGCGTTTGGGATTCGTAACGTGCCGGACCGTGTTCAGGCGTTGCGTGAAATGAAGCGCGTGCTCAAGCCCGGTGGGCGTTTAGCGATCCTGGAGTTGTCCGAGCCGAAAGCGGGTGTTTTAGGCCTGCTCGCGAAGTTCCACGTCCATGTGCTGGTGCCCTGGGTAGGTGCTTTAATTTCAGGCGCCCACGAGTATCGGTATCTGCAGCGCTCGATTGCCGCATTCCCACCCGCTCATGAATTTGCAAAGTTGATCGAGGCGGCGGGGCTGGCCGTGGAGGAGATCGTGCCGCTCACGTTGGGTGTGGCACACCTCTACGTCGCGGAGAATAGGATCTCAGGGTGAGCTCCTCGTTGGCCCAATTGGAGGTCCCCGTCGCGGCTTCTGATGAAGGTCTGCTCACGCGCTGGGTGCTGCGCGAGCTGGAGCGGCTGCGCGGTTGCAATGTGGCAATGCTGGGCGTAACTACGCCGCTTTTGCCTCTGGATCGGTTTTTGGCGTTAGCTGGCGATGAAGACGCCTGGCTCTGGGATCCGCCTGGCGAAGGCGGTTTTGCCGCGATTGGCACGCTCTGCGAAGTGCGGGCCTCCGGAGCGACTCGCTTTGGAGACGTTCAGCGGCGTGCAGAGGCTCTGTTTGCCGGAATCGGCTCCGCCCATCGCACGCGGCCCGAGGCCTCGCTCCCTCGGTTGTTTGGTGGTTTTTCGTGCTTCTCGAATCTTGCGGCGGATCCGTTGTGGGACGCTTGGGGCGAGGCAAGGTTTGTTTTGCCGCGAATCTTTTACGAGATCCACGACGACGGCACGGCAACGCTCGGTATCGCCTGCGATCTGGAACGGCCTCTTTCCCGCCAGGAGCTGGCTCGCGAAGTGGCTCTGACCCTCACCAGTTATCTGCGGCGGCTAACCACCGAGCATCCAACCGAACCCGCTCTGCCCGTTTCCGTTTCCGTACTTGAACGCAAGGAACTGGGTCAGGCGGAATGGCGCACACTCGTCGGTCAAATTCGAGCCAGCATCGAAGCAGAAAACTTAGAGAAGATCGTCGCCGCCCGGCGCAGCTCGCTGCGTCTCAAGCCCGATCCCGAGTGGCGTCAGGTGCTCCTCCGGCTCGCTGCCGACAACGCAGCTTGTACGCGTTTTGCGCTAAAATATGGCAATTCCGCGTTTCTCGGCGCCACCCCGGAGCGATTGGTGCGAAAACTCGGCACCCAGTTCGACACTGAAGCACTCGCCGGTTCAGCGCGTTCGGGTCCCGAGGGCGCGTTGGCCTTGCTAGAGAGTGCCAAAGATCTCGAAGAGCATGCAATCGTAGTGCGAGAAATCTTGCGGGCTTTGGAGCCCTTCGCCGAAAGCCTGACCGCTCCCAAGGCGCCGCACGTGCACGCGCTCCAGTACGTCTCCCATTTGCGGACACCCATTTCCGGGGTCCTTGCTGCACCCACGCATATTCTAGAACTAGTAGCCGCACTCCACCCGACTCCTGCTGTCGGCGGGGTGCCGAAGGAGCGCGCCCAGCGCTTCATTGAGGCCCACGAACGGGACCGGCGGGGCTGGTATGCGGGTCCGATCGGCTGGTTTGATAGCCAAGGCGATGGCTCCTTCGCGGTGGCGTTGCGCTCCGCGCTCCTGAAGGGCGACCAAGCGCATCTGTACGCAGGCGCCGGTATCGTGCGCGGCTCTGAGCCGGATGCCGAGTATCAAGAGACGGAACTCAAGTTCCAGGGCTTATTGCGGGCACTCGGAGTGAGTGGGTGATGGAGGCGAGCCCCCTTGCGGAGTGGGCTCGCTTGTTGTTGGGGAGCTTCGTCCAAGCAGGGCTGCGCGACGTGGTGATAAGCCCAGGCTCGCGCTCAACGCCTTGGGTGTGGGCGGCGCTGAACACTCCTCCGTTGCGGTGTCACAGCATTCTCGATGAACGCTCGGCAGCGTTTTTCGCACTCGGCCAGGCACGAATCACAGGGCGCCCGAGCTTATTACTCTGCACTTCGGGCACTGCTGCTGCGCACTATTTCCCCGCCATCATAGAAGCCAGATTAACGTCGACCCCGCTGCTGCTGCTCACCGCCGATCGCCCGTTCGAGCTACAAGCCGCCAAAGCCCCTCAAACCATCGATCAAGTGAAGCTCTTCGGCGACAACACCGAGTACTTTGAACTCGGAATGCCCGATCCGCATCCCGAAGCACTCAAGTTTGCGCGCCGCCTCGCCTTTCAGGCACTCACCCGTTCCACTCAGCCCGGTGCACGCCCCATCCACATCAACGCCCGAGCACGCAAGCCACTCGAACCGCAGAGCTCGCCTGTTCTGGCAGCGCAGGTTTCCGAGCTTTTAGCCAAAACCCCGCTAGAACACGCATCCTCTCGCCTTGAATGCATAATTCCAGAGTCCTTAATAAAAAGCCTGCACTCCACAGCACGTGGCCTGTTCTTCTCGGGGCCTGAGAATCCCGCCGCCGCTGGTTACTCGGAGCTCCTGTTGAGCTTGGCCGAACGCACAGGTTGGCCAATCGTGGTCGATGCAGCAAGCCCGCTCAGATTCCTCGGAAATCAAGCAGACAAAGCCACGCTGCTCGAATTGACTGAGTGGTTCTTGCCCATACTCGCCGAAGAAATGCGCCCCCAGGTCGTCGTGCGATTCGGCTCACCACTCGTGTCTTCCGCATTGCAGCAGTGCCTCGGCACTTGGGAAGATGCGATCACCTATGCCGTTACCGACGGCGCGTGGTCCGATCCCCAAAACAGCAGCATTCAGCTACCAAGTCGCCCAGCTGAGCTCCTCAAAGCGCTCCTCGCTCACGCACCGGTGACACCCTCGCCCGAAGCACAGAGTTATTCACGGAAACTCGAGCAAGCCAATCAGCGTGCCGCCCACGCTGTGAGCGCGGTGTTAAGTGAGGAGGGCGCCTTCTCAGAAGCGCACGCGGCGGCTTCCATCGCAAGACTCTTGCCTCAGGGCTCGCTGCTAGCGCTCGGCAATAGTCTGCCGATCCGTGATTTTGGCTCGTTCGTTGGTCGGGAACACGCACAGGTTGCAGTGCTTTCACAGCGTGGCGCCAACGGGATTGATGGCTTGATTTCTGGGGCAGCGGGAGCCGCTCAAGCCAGCGGGAAACCAACGACGCTGGTGCTGGGTGATTTGAGTTTTATTCACGATTTGGGCGGACTTTGGTGCTGCCAGGCTCTTGAAACCCCATTCGTCATCGTGGTGTTGGACAATGCGGGTGGGCGCATTTTTGAACAGCTTCCGATTCAACACAGCACCGGCATGACGCCCGAAAAGCTGCAAAACTGGGTGTTGAGTCACGAACTCCGGCTAGAAAAAGCGGGCGGGATTTTCGGATTTCATAGCGAACGGGTGAGTGACGCCCCTGCCCTTGAGGCGGCACTCGGTCGAGCTTATGCGCATGCTGGACAGAGCTTGATCGTCGTTGCGGTTGCGCCCTCTGGAGCGCACCAGACCTCGCGTCGTGTAGCGGAGCGGCTTAGCGCGGAGCGGCTTAGCGCGGAGCGGCTTAGCGCGGAGCGCGCTTAGCGGCTTTAGCAGTGATGGCTAAACGGGTGAAATTCGTTCTCCTCCACGGATTTTCTGGCTCACCTGAGAGTTTTCATGAACTGAGGCGCAGTTTGGCACGCGTGCTTGGCCCAGAATTGACGATGACACTGGAGGCGCCGGCGCTCATTGGGCACGCGAGTGAAGCGTCGACTCTGCCGATCAGCACGGGCGGGTTTGAAGCCGAGGTGCAGCGGCTGCTCGCCACGCTTCCCGATGGGATGAACGATGAAATGAACGATGGGATGAACGATGGGATGAACGATCCCATTCATCTGGTCGGCTACTCGCTCGGGGGGCGTTTAGCGCTCGGGATGGCACTCACAGCTCCATCGCGCTTCCGATCACTCACGCTGATTAGCGCACACCCAGGACTGGACTCCAATGCAGCTCGTGAGGAGCGCCGCCAAAGTGACGAAGCGTGGGCAAAATTGCTCGAAACCCAAGGGATCGGCCCTTTTGTCCAGGCTTGGCAAACACAAGCACTCTTTCAAACTCAGCGTGAGCTGAACGCTGATGCGCTTGCGGAACAGCGCCGTATCAGACTGCGTCACGAGCCCCGGGCGCTAGCTGCCGCGCTGCGCCAACTGAGCCTGAGCTGTATGCCCAATTACGCCGAACACTTGAGTGAGCTCCGCTTGCCCGTTGATTGGATCACCGGTGAGCATGATTTGAAATTCACGGCAATTGCGCAAAGCATGTTGAAGCTCCTGCCTCACGCTCAGCATCACACGGCTCCAGCTGTCGGCCACAATGTGGTGTTGGAGGCTCCCGATTGGCTTGGAAGGCTCCTCAGCGTGCGAGCGGTTGATTTGGCCTAGGGCGTTGACCCCACGAACGGCTTCTAGCGACGCGCCTGGCAAAGCCTGGCAAGAAAGGCGCTCAAAATGGCGCACTGAGCACGCAAATTCGCCATTCTATGGCGAATTTTTCACCACTTGGTGGCGAATTTGCAAGCGCGCTCACGTTTCGGCGGGGCCTATGTCGAGGTTCACGCAGGCACAACGGCCCTAAGGCCCGGACTCGGCATCACACTCGCACTCCTGATTTTGCGACCAGCTAACGCGAAAATGCTAGCAGCCCAAACGTGACCACAGCCAGGCTGATCGCCAAATACGCTATTGGAGAAAGCACCTCCTTCAGCACCAACAACCCCAGGACATTGGCGATGATGATGGACGCCGCACTAAACAAAGCCATCGTCTTTCCCAAATCGATGGACGCAAACACGTAGAGTTGGCCCATTGTCGCCACGATCCGAATCGAGAAGTAGGCGACGAACCAAACACTGGCAAACGCAGCTGTAGAAAAACCGTACAGCTTCATATAGTTGCGCCCCAATAGGTCGCTGATGGAAAATAGGATTTGAGTGCCGATCAGAATCACGTAGGTCCAGGGCATGAGTGGCCTGAATACAGCGCGTGCTCGGGGCAAACACAACCCCAAAACCCAAGACTAACCCAGCCATGTATGTTCGCTCTGGGGCAGCTTTGGTTGGGTCGCGACTGCACGTCATTGGATATTGCTGCGGTCAAGAGTCTGGATATGATGCGCCCCTCTCTCCTTCTTCAGATTGGTCAGTAAGATGTTCAAAACTTTTTGGACCGGGCTCCTCATACTCTCGGCAATGGTTTGCTCAAGTGCCGCCGCTGCACAGAAGCGACCGAGCGACATTGATGCGTTTGTCACGGTCAGCAAGGATGGGCATCTGCAGCTGAATGGAACGCGAGTGCGTTTTTGGGGTGCCACCGGTGGCTTTTCGCTCGGTGCCGAAGGCGCAGATCGGCAAAGCTATGCCGACGTGGATCTGGTGGTGAAACGCCTGTTTGAGCTTGGATTTAATCTAGTTCGAGATGGGCATCGCGGCGCGGAAACGTATACCAAAGGGGATCGCTCCGAGGCCGACTTGAGCGATTACTTCCACTTCAAATTCAAGCAAGCGGGCGGCAAAATTTGGTCCACGGATCTCAGTCACGGCGCACGCAGTGCAGGTTCGAAAGACGTCGACATTCTCCCCGATGCGAAGACCAAAGAAGCATGGGTCGCGGCCATGCAAGAGTGGGAAAAGAAATCAGACAATCGCCCTGTTTCTCTCACGCGGAATGTTGCACGGATTTGGGACTCACGCCTGGAAGCGATCGGCATCGCCAACATGAAGCGGGCGGTGACTCAAGTGAATCCTTACACGGGGCTCAAGCGCGCAGATGACCCAGTCTATGCGATCTGGGAGCTCTCGAATGAAGAGGGTTGGATCTCGCAGATGACGGGCGGCGAGTGGCAGCAGCTGCCCCGTTTCTTTCAGGATGAGCTGATGGGTCGTTGGCAAGAATTCGTACGTGCGAAATATAAGGATGATTACGGAGTCAAGAAGGCATGGGGCTTCTTGTTGGCGGGCGAAGCACTCAAAGATAACACGCTGCTCTTAGCTCCTATTCAAAGCAAGAGCCTGCCCGTCGTGATCAGCGACGCCAATCCGGCCGCTGTAGCGATGCTGCAGGCGAGCAAGCAGAAGTATTCTCGGGACGACTTCAATCGAGCGCGCGCCAGCGATGTGTTGGAGTTTCTCACCGGGCTCTGGGTGGAGCACAAGAAACGCGAAGCGGATGCACTGAAACCACTCGGCAAGAGCCTCACCAAGACGCCGCTCGTTTGGAATACGGGATTCCCCGGCTCCAACATTCAGGCGCAGTTCCTGCAGCAGCACGCCGACGCCATCGCCCACGATTCGTACATCGGCGGGACACATCACGATTCAACGCACCGCCGCTTTCCCTTCTTCAGTGGTCTTGAGGAGCTGCCGCGCATCGCCTGGAAGGAGCCGTGGATTGAGCACAATCACATGCCCGGCAAGCCCTACCTGATCTACGAGACGCAGATCGACAACACGGGGAAATATCGTGCGGAGTTTCCGATGCGGATGGCGTCGCTGGGCGCGATTCAAGATTGGGACGTGATTTGCTGGCACTATTACGGATTTGCGCCCGATTCGCGAAAAGACAAGCCGTTTTTGTCCAAGCTCGACACCGGGCATTCGATGAACCTGCACTACCAGTTCGACGAAGTGCAACTCTCCTCAATGAAGGCAGCTTCGGCAATCTTTCGGAACTTCCTCTTGAAGCCCGCACCCACGCCCACACTGTTTGTATTTGGTAAACGCTCACTCTTCGATCCTGCGAGCATGGAATCGGAGAACTCGTACACGCCGGGGATGTTGGATCGGATGATGGCCACAGCCTATCGCTACGGCTCCCGGCTCTTGATTGACCCCACATTGGAGAGTCGTCCGTTTGATCCTATTTTTAAGCAAAAAGGCTCTTTCGAAAGGTTTCTTGAGCAAGGCTATCTGATCGTTGGCCCAAACTATCGCCCCAGAACGTTCGAGCCCAACCCGATCACGCCCAATGATCAAATTGAATACGATTGGCAGAAAGGCCACCTCAAATTCGATGCACCCGGTGTCGCGAGCTATACGGGCTTCTTTGCTCAATATGGCAACATTCTGCGTTTTAAGAACGGCGTGGTGCTTCGCGACGTGACTGTCAAAAACGACGCCGGGATCGCCTACCCTGTTGGAGCCGATGAAAAGTTCATCGAATTCAGTCTGGTATCGCTCGACCGAGCACCGCTGGCCACGACCAAGCACGCCGTGCTTTCCTTGGTGAGCACTAGCTTTAATAGTGGTTTCAAGTTCGACATGTCCAAGCTCTACGAATTCTTCGCCCCCAAGGTGGAGAACCAAGGCGAGCTCCCCGTACGGTATGCGCGTGCCGGAGCCACCATCTTCGCCCCGGGCCTGAAAGGCATGAAGTATCGGTTGGTGGGCTGGGACCAGAAGGCCCTTGGTGCCGGATTGATCACGGACGGCGTGCTCAAGGTTCCCGCAGATAAGGCGATCTTCTACGTGGAACTCCTGCGCTAGCTCGCCAACCCTAGAGAAAGTGGCTAAATCGCCACGTGTGGCTCAACTTCCAGACCCAGGATCATTCGGCGCGTGGGTGCTTGCCATGCGCCCGAAGACGCTCACTGCGGCGGCAACACCCGTGCTCGTTGCCACAGGTGTTGCCGTAGCCGTTGGGAAAACGGCCTGGTTGAGCGAAGGTGCCTGGCCCGGCTTAGCTGCTTTGATTGGCGCGCTGCTGCTCCAGATTGCCTCCAACTTCGCCAATGATGTATTCGATTTCGAGGCCGGTGCCGATACCGAAGATCGCCTCGGTCCGCCGCGCGCGGCCCAGCTCGGCCTGCTCACTCCCCAGCAGCTTCGGCGAGGTCTGATGGCCGTGCTAGGGGCAGCGTTACTAGTTGGGTGTTATCTGGCAACCGTGCGTGGCTGGCCCATCATTGCTATCGGATTGGCTTCGATGCTGGCGGCGGTCGCATACACCGGTGGCCCCTACCCGCTTGGTTACCACGGGCTGGGCGACATTTTTGTGATGCTCTTCTTCGGCTTCGTAGCGGTGCTCGGCACCGTCTATGTCAAGCTCGGATATGTGCCCCAATTGGCCTATTTCGCGGCGATCCCGGTGGGTGCGCTTTCGACCGCGATCTTGGTCGTGAACAACCTGCGGGATCGGGAATCGGATGCAAGAGTGGGTAAACGCACGCTTGCAGTGCGGTTAGGTGAGCGCGGGGCTGTGCTGGAGTACGCGGCCTTGGTGTTGCTCGCCTATGCAGTACCGCTCGGTCTGGTTGCGTTCAGGCGCACTTCGTTGTGGAGCTTGCTGCCCTTGTTTTCGCTGCCGCTGGGAGTCCGTTTGGTGCGCCAAGTGGCCTCTGTGCGCGGGAAAGCCATGAATGCGCTGTTGGCTCGCACGGCGCAGTTGCTGGCGCTGTACGGCATTCTATTTGCCGTGGGCTTGGCGCTTTGAGCCTCCAATTTCGTCCACTCAGCGTCGAAAGAACGACATGGACGGTCTCGGAACGCGTGCGCTCCGCGCGCGGCTCATGGTCAGAACGTGAGGGCCTGGTGTTAACGCTGCAGGATGAGTCTGGGCGTTTGGGGCATGGCGAAGCGAGTCCGTTGCCAGGCTACAGCATCGAAACGCTCGAACAGTGCGAAACGGCGTTGAACCAAACCGTGACGAGCTCACTCAGTCTGTCGGACTCCCCGGCTGAAGCCCTGGCGACATTAAGCGAACTCCCCGAATTGCAAGGGCTGCCTTCGGCTCAATGCTGCCTCGAAATGGCCTATTTGGATCTTTTTTCCCAACGCCCCGAAGCGGCTCAGCTCGGCGCCGATTCAACCCTTTGGGGCCCGCTCCTGAGTCCCCCCGCTTCGGTACCGATCGCTGTCGCGGCACTGCTCGAAAATGCGAGCGTTGAAGCTTGTCTGAGCAGTGCCGAGCGAGCACTCGCGACGGGGGTCACCACCTTCAAGCTGAAGTTAGGTACGGATCTTGAGCTTGAGCTGGCGCAACTTGGCGCCTTGCGCGCCGCATTCGGTAGCCGGGTCAAAATTCGAGTAGATGCCAATCAGAGCTTCACATCGCCTCTGGCGCAGACCTTCGCCGTACTTGAACCGTTTGGACTCGAATTCATCGAGGAACCAAGTTTCGTCTCGCTTCTCGCCGAATCTTTACTTGATGCCGCAACCGAAGGCGGCGTGCGTATTCCGATCGCGCTGGATGAATCATTGCGGACGCTGGACGAATCCAACGTGGGGATCTGGCTGAAGAACGCTTGGATCCAGGTGCTGGTCCTGAAACCGATGTCGCTCGGCCTGTGGCGCTGCATCCGCTGGGCACAGCTTGCGGAAGCCTGTGGCGCCAAGTGTGTGGTGTCCCATCTATTCAGCGGGCCCATCGCCACAGTTTGGGAGCAGCGGCTCGCGCGCAGCCTTGGCTCACGTGATCTCGCGCAGGGCCTGCACTACGCTCCTCAGCCAAGCCGTTCGTAGAACCCGTGCACCCGCCTGTTTCCCCCAACCTTTCTTTTAGCCTTGAGGCACTGGCGCGCCTGAAACCTGTGGCGTTGGCAGTGGTCGACGCGCACGGCGGTTTGTCGTACGCCGCGCTCCGAAAGGAGGCCGCACGCACACTCACACTGCTGCTCGCACTTGGACTTGACCTGGAGGCCCCGGTCCCTGTGGTTTTCGTGGCGCGCATCGATCGACCCACATGGATTCTGATCGCACTGCTGCTGGATCGAGGCGTGCCTTTCGTGCCGCTGCATCCGCGCTGGCGCGAGAGCGAGCGGAGTGCCGCCTTGGCCGGTAAACCCAGGCATTTGCTACTACCCGAGGCCTGGGCAGCAGCTGTTCCCGAGCATGCAGCTTCGCTCGCGGATGAAGTCTTGAACGGAGCCCTGGGTTCAGCGTCGGGAAGACTTCACGAAGATAGGCTGGCCGCGGTGGTGTTCACTTCGGGTACGAGTGGTTCACCCAAGGGCGTTTGCCTGAGTCAGTCGGGATTGCTAGCTGCGGCACAAGCCAGTGCCGAGAATCTCAAGTGGCAAGAGAACGACCGTTGGCTCCTCAACTTGCCCCTTTCCCACATCGGAGGGATTTCAGTGCTCACGCGTTGCCTGCTCGCTCAGAAGCCGTGCGTCTTGGCCAATCCAGAACAGTATCGGGACCCGCGGGCACTTCTGGATTGGATCGCCGCGAGCCAAACCACACTTTTGAGTTGGGTCCCCACTCAGCTAGCGCGCAGGCTTCGCGAGCCTGATCTCGCGTTACCCGCAACCGTACGTGCAATTCTGATCGGTGGCGCCCCGCTAGCTGCCCATCTCGAACATGCCGCCGCAGAGCGCGGCTGGCCGATCCTTCCGACGTATGGTCTCACCGAGGCGGCCTCGCAAGTCGCGACACGCACACTTGGTGTCGCCGCGCCCCAGGGGTCGGTAGGCAAAGCGCTCGGTCACTTGGAGTTGCGCACGACTTCGGGTGTCATCGAACTGCGAGGAGGTTGTATGTTTGTGGGTTATTGGGGCGAAACGCCGCGGAACCCGGACGCTTGGTTTCGGACCGCGGATCTTGGAAGCTTGGACTCAGAGGGGTATTTATATGTGCTCGGCCGAGCCGATGACATGCTGATATCGGGAGGGGAAAACGTGCATCCGGCGGAAGTGGAGGCCGTGATTGGAGCATTCCCCGGCGTCGAAACAGTGTGTGTTTTTGGGTTTCCCGATCCGGAACTGGGAGAAGCGTTAGCCTGTGCTGCAACGCCCGCAAACCAGGATTTTGCTAAACTGTGTGAGTATATTTCCACTTCGCTAGCTGGATTCAAGCGCCCACGTTGGATCGCCCCGGTCGATGAAATACCCGTTGGGCAAAGCGGCAAAATGGAGCGTCGACGGTTGGCAATAGAACTCGCAGCGAGCCTCCGCCCGTTTTCTCGGTGCTGAGATTGGGCGTTAGCCTTGAGGCAGGCTAGCGAGCAGCTGCCGCACCGGTTCTGGAATAGGAATACGCCTAAACCCCTCGACGCTCACGAACGTGTGCACGGATTGCACGATTGCCAAGACACTCCCTTCAAGCGTTAGCTGAAAAGCCAGCGTGGCCTCCGTTGACTCCAGATGGGCTAGCACCAAGCTCACATCCACCTGCTGCCCGAAGCTGAGCGGTTTTAGAAAATCAGCCTGGCTGTGGCGGATCGGCGCGGCCCAGGTTCGCTCCCGAAGCACCTGATCGAGCGGCTGCCCGTGAGCCCCGAGGAAGCTCACATACACATCGTGACAATACTCAATGATCCGGGGGTAAAAAACGATCCCAGCGGCATCCACATCCTGAAAACGCACACTCCGCGACTCACTGAACCCGGGCGGCAACACGCTGATTAGGCTGGCTTTATCGAAACTAAACATGAGCTCCTACGCGACATCGGGGAAGCTACCAGTGCTCTCGCTTGCGCGCTATAGTCGGGGCTTATGCGACAACGATCACTCGTGATCCCAACACTGATCTCGATTGTTTCATTCATGCTGTTTGGGTGCCGAAGCCAATCCACGGGTCCGACTCAACAGAAGGCATCCAACGCGCAGACGTTCGGTGCGAAGATCACTCCCGGGCAGGAAGTCGCGCTAGCGGCAGTGTTGGCGGCTCCGCAAGCGTTTGTGCAAAAATCGATCATCGTGGCCGGCGATGTGCGCAAGGCTTGTAGCCGCAAGGGCTGCTGGATGGAACTCAGTACGTCACCAGATCCCGCGGCTGCGGGCTGTCGAGTCACCTTCAAAGACTACAGCTTCTTTGTGCCAACCGACTCGGCAGGTGCGAAGGCCAAGCTTCAAGGCAGCGTCGAACTCGAAACGATATCGCCTGACTTTGTTAAGCACCTTGAATCGGAAGGCGCTACATTCAACAACAAGCACCCCGACGGGAGCGCGGAATCCGTCACGTTTGTGGCATCAGGCGTCGAGCTCACCAAGAGCTAGGCGTGCGCCTTCGGAACTAAGCGCTTTTCGGTGCTGGACGCAGCGCAACCCACAACAACCGCAGAACATGGCCGCCGAGCAAGATCACGATGCCGGTTGCCCAGATCTCGAATGGCAGCGCCACGATCAGACCAACCGAGGCCAAGAGTGCCAGGCCTGGTACGAGTTTTGGCACCATGCGTTCTTTCTCGTCCAGCTTGAGCGCAGCAAGGTTCGTGAGTGCGGCGTAGACAAGTGTGCCAAACGCCGCAAACAGCCAGCTCTTCTGCAGATCCGTGAAGGCTGCCACAAGGCCGATCGCCAACCCCATGACGACCGTTGCCACGTACGGAGTCTCGCTGCTGTCAGTTTTGCTAAGAAAAGCGGGTAGATCTTCGCGTTGGCCCATCGCTTTCGCCAAACTGGCGCTGCCCACGATCAGATTCAGGGCAACCCCAAGCATCGCTAACACTGCCCCGCCACTCACTGCCTGCCCCACCCAACGTGCGTTGTAGCGGTCCGCCAAGGTGGCCAAAGGGGCGAGTGTTTTAGTCGTTTGCTGGGCGAAAGAGGGCGCCCCCACCACGGCAAGCGTGACGACACTCACCAACAAATACACCATGAACGCCGCCACAACAGCCAGCAACGTGGTCCGCAGCAGCGTGCTCTTCGGGCCCGCCAGGAGGGCCTCCGTCTTCGAAATCTGGCTGAATCCCGCAAACGCTGGGAACAAGAGTGCTGCCGCCGCCGCGAGCGCTTCACCCGGCGAGCGAACGCTGGCATTTGCCAACGAGAGGTTCTGCGAGGCTGAGCTGTCGGTGCGCGAAGCCATCATCACCAGGAAAACGAGGACACCCAGCATCCCGCCCACAGTGAACACAATGTTCACCACACCACTACGGCGAAACCCACTCAACACCAGCAGTGTTAATCCGGCAACGGCACCGATTGCGATCGTCATCGCTGAGCCCGGCTCCCCGCGACGCAGCAGCTCCATCACATAGGCGGAGTAGCCGAGAGCGGCAGCCGCGGCGGCCGTTGTCGACGCCAACAAGGCTGCCCAACCAGCAGTGAAACCAAGGCCCGGGTTCAGATATTTGTACCCATAATCATAGGCCCCCACGCCCGTTGGCTGCGCCAATCCCAATGAGGCCCGACTGAGGGCAGTGCCAGCAGCCACCAGCGCTGCGACTGCCAAAGCGGGAAGCAACAGTGCCCCAGCGACGTCAGCCGCAAAGCCAAGAGCCACGAAGAGCCCGGTTCCGATCATCGCGCCGGTGCCTATCAACAGGGCGCTCAAAACGTTTGTCTTTCGCTCAGGAAGGGTTTCCACAGCAGGCAAATAGCCCCTTGCCCCACAAAAACGCAAGGCCTGCGGCAGGTCAGTGGTTTAGGTGTTGTCGAGTTGGGCCAGGAATTCCTGGGCCCCTGAAAGATTCGGGTTCTCGCTCAATGCCTTAGCCAAGAGCACCTTAGCTCGGCGAGGATCGCCCTGACGCGCTGCCAGGACCGCAAGGTGAAAGTGCGCTTCGCCCTTCAACTCTTGCGAGACACCGTCCTCTTCTTCCGTGCTGGTTCGCATCATGGCGACGGTTCGGAACGCCCGCGTCGCCAGCTCATCGTCGCGATTCTCAAGCGCTAATAAACCTAGCTCCATCGCGACGCTCACATTCTTGAGATCCATCTCAAAAGCGTGCGTCATCGACGTGAGCGCAGCGCGTTGATCGCCACGCATGAGCCCAATTCGTGCTAGCTCCCGGTGGACCTCGGCTAAGACCTTCGCGCGACGCCCACGGTAGCTTTCGATGAGACCTTGCAGAACAGACTCTGCTTCATTCAGGTTGCCGCCCACGGCGTGTGCGCGCGCCAAGAGCACGATTCCAGGAACGCTTTCCGGGCTCAGCTCGCGCGCCTCGGTCAATACCTCCAGAGCGCGAGGTAAGTCCCCTTCAGGCTGGAGCAGATGCTCCGCCGCGCGATACAACAATTGGAGTCGTTCGGAGGCATCCGTGGCGCGCGCAGCTTCCCGGACCAGTATCTCGCCGAGCTCCGCGTGAGCACCGGTCTCTTCATAGACCTCGTAGAGCATCTGCCTGAGCGCCACGTTGCTCGGCGCCGCTTCGACAGCACGTTCAAGCGCTCCTCGAGCATCCTCAAGTCGGCCGGCCTTCTTGCACACCGCCGCCAACCGGAGTGCCGCATCCGTTAGCGCATCCCCTTCCTCAAGTGCGACCAGTTTTCGATACGCAGCGCTGGCTTGGCTGTGATTCCCGGCTTCCTCTTCCAGTTCAGCGAGCTTTCGTAGAGCGCCCGTGTCCTTCGGAGACGCTTTCACCAGTTCAGCCAGCCACTGGCGCGCTGTGTCTCGTTCACCGCGCTCTAGCAAGAGGTCAATCCAACGCAGAAGCAGGCCCGGACGTTGCTCCGAACTGGCACGCCCCACGGCGATCTCAAGCGTGCTTGCCAGTTCGTCGCCATAAGTTAAAGTGAGAGCCTGTGCTCTGTCCAGGTCGGCAAGAGCCTCCAGATCGCGGCCAGCCTGGCGAAAAATTGTACTGCGTAAGCCCAAAAGGTCAGCACGGTCCGGGGCGGCAGCAATCAAAGGCTCGAGCACTGCGAGTGCTTCATCTTCTAGGTTGGAGATCCGGTACGCTTCAATCAATGCCTGCAGGAGCTGCACCTCGCCAGGTCGCTCGTCGTAAGCGCGACGCAACACCCGCACCACCTCGGTTTGGTTGCCGCGCCGACGGTGCGCTTCGATGAGCTCAGCCAAGATCCGGCTGCTCATCGGACAGGCTTCAAATCCCAGTTCAAGTGCACGAAGTGCCGAATCATCCTGACCGCGTTCGCTCCGCAGGCTATAGAGCTGTTCGCACAAGGCCTCAGCATTGGCACCCCGTTCCGTTGATAGGAGTCCTTCCAGCGCCTCCGCCATCAGCTCAGTATCACCGGTTGACTGGGAGAGCCGGAGCACGGCTCCAAGTGCAGGTGCGCTCCGGCGATCAAAGCTCAGCACAGCCTGATACGCGGACAAAGCATCTGAAGGGCGCGCCTGACGCTCCAAGAGATCTCCAAGGCGCATCGAGAGAGAGAGAATCGAAGTGAGATGTTCTCGACGCTTGGCGCTCTCCAGCTGAACATTCAGAAGCTCGGTAAGCTCATCCAGGCGTCCGAGTTTCTCGAGGACCTTTGAAAGCAACAATGCTGCATCTACCTGGCGCGAATCCTCCGCCAAGATCTGCTTGAGACTCGCAATCGCCTCCTCTTCGTGGCCCGTTTCACCCAATAACACATTGGCCTCTTCCAGCCGCAGCCGCGCGCGGTCTTCACGACTCTCCGCGAACGGAATAGTCGCCCCAATCAAAGCAACCAGTCGATCCGTGTTCCCGAGCTCACGGTGGGCGGCCAAGAGTGGCTCCCAAATCTCTCGAGCCTCTGGGGATGCCTGAAGCAGCACCTCGTAGTTGCGCGCCGCCCGCTCGAAGTCGCGCGCCGCAAGCGCCGATTCGGCCACGGCTCGACGTAGCTTGGGGGCTCGCTCCGCGTCCTGAAACGGAATGGCCTTCTCACGTAACCCGAGTGCCTCGTGCCCACGCCCCGATGCTTCGCAAATCTTTGCCAAGCGCAACATGGCAAAACCCACGAATTCTGGCTTCAGATCCCGTGTATCCACACTGAGCGCGGTGCGCAATATGGCTTCTGCCTGCTTGGCGTCGTTGCACTGAATCGCGAGCTTGTAACCTTCGCGAGCCGCGTCTTCATTCTGGGGTTCGAAGCGCACGCGAGCTTCCAAGGCCAAAAGCAGCGCACTGTTGTCTCGGGTGTCCCGTGCTATCCGTTCCAACAATCGCGCAGAAGGCAAATCCGAACACTCACGTTGACCGCACTTCTCCAAGATCGCTAGTGCGCGCTTGGCATCAGGAGCTGTGCTGAGGGCGCGCTCCAAGAGTGCCAGGCCGTCGCTGCGTGTCGCACTCTCCTTGAGCTTGAGCTCTGCAAGCCTATAGAATGGTTCCGCATCCGTTGTGACTTCATCCGAAGCCAACGACGCCCGCACGCGCCGTTCTAGAATCCGTTGCTCGGCGTCGGTGTCACCCAAGGCCTCGAAGGCACGGCCCAGAGCCGACCAGGCAACGAAGTCGTTGGGGCTGTTTCGCTCCAGCTGCTCTTGAAGTGAGAGCGCCCGTCGCGTGAGCTCTGGCAGAGAAGCCTCGAGCTCGGCCTTGGTTTCGGACAAGAGCTCCGCCAGTTGAGCCAATGCCGTGATCGCCTCGGCGGGCACATGAGTGCGCTCCATTGTTGACCGGAGTGCCCGAACGAGAAGCTGAGGCTGCCCACGCTCCTTCAAGGCCCGCTCCAGCGCCTTGGCCTCCCGCGGATCCTCAGCGGCAGCTTCAAATGCGGATTCGACGAACTCCTGGGCGCGCGTCGCGTCCTCGCGCTGTTCGGCAATCGCAGCCAGATCCAGCAAACTTTCGACACGGGTTGGACTCGTGGCTGAGCTCTCACGTCCAATGATCAACAATAGCCCACGGTACTGACGCTCAGCGCGATCCAGTTGCCCTTCCTCGAATGCGAGGCGAGCCAGTGCGTACAAAACTTGTGGATGGGCTGGATCGATCTTGGAAGCCATATCGAGCTCCCCCAAAGCCTCTGCACGGCTGCCTGCAGCGAGATTGGCCTTGGCGATCTGGAAGTGGACGAGCGCACGCTCCTTCGGTTTTCGCGTGCCATAGCGCTCGATCTGTTCGCGGAGTACCCCAAGCGCGGGCTCATGCTGTCCCCCGAGCAGCAAGGCCTCGGAAAGTGCCAAGCGGACTTCGTAATCATCCGGGGAAATGGCGCAAGCCTGCTCAAGTAACGGTACTGCCGCATCCGGCGACTTGCGTTCTTCAACGTGAAGACGCGCTGCCTCTCGCAGGTACTGCAGACGCGCTTGGGGTTTTTCTGTGCGCTCCGCCTCGTCGGTAAGGAGTGCTGCCAGACGATCCCATTCGCGATCCTCGCGATAGAGTTCGGCGAGCCGTGCCCGAACGGCACCCGCATCCATGGCGCGGGCTGCTGCCTGTTCGAGCCGCGTGCGGGCCTCTCGCCTGCGACCACAGGCCACGTAGGCGCTCGCGAGCGCAAGCGCCCGGCTGGCGAGTGCTTCTCGTGGGGATTGCGCGGAGAGCCATTCTAGAACCTGAGCGGCCTCCGCGTGGGCTCCACTTTCAGTATAAATCCGGCCCAATTCTATCAGGCTCGCCTCACCGCCAAGAGCCGCGCCGCGCTTGTAGTTCTTCTGTGCGCGGGCTCGCTCCTTCAGCTTATTCTCAGCAAGTTCGCCCGCTCTGGCCCACAAGAGAGCGGCGCCCGCTCGGTCGTTCGAGGCCTCTTTGCACTCTGCTTGCTGTTCCCAGAGACTCGTGACTTCAGCGTCCTGCCCTTGAGCTGCGAGCAAGCTGGCGAGCCGTGAAACCGAACCGGCAGCAATCTCGTCGGCAGGTTCTTCAGCGAACAACTCACGCAAGAGCTCTGTTGCTGCCTTCGAATCGTCAAGGCGGTCTGCATACAGGCAGGCGGCCTCTTGCTTGAGCTGACGCCTGCGTGTGGCTTGAAAGGGTAGCTTAGCTCCCCTTAATAGCAGCTCTACCACGTACTTATGGTTGCCTTCTTCGAGACCGCGCTCCCGCAGTTCATCGATCGCCCAATCGAGTGTGCGTGCTGGCGCACTGGTCGCGTCGGCCTGCTGCTCAGCTGTGCCCTGCCACGCGGCCGTCGTAAGCTGCAATAGCTTCTCCAGCAGACGCCGGGATAGCTCTCGATCAGCGCGGCTCGCGCCCGCCACTTCGCGTGCGGCTTGCCAATCTTCGCCGGTGACAAATGCCACAAGCCCGAGCTCGGGCTCCTGTGTGCGCTCGTGGTAAATCGAACCTAAATGTCGGTAGAGTTCGAGCTGTCTCGCAGGCTCGACCTCAGCCTTCGCTTCATCCAACACCAGTTCGGCGACTTCTGCAAAACGCGCCTCAGCGAGCAAAAGGCGATGCAGCGCTGCGTAATTCTCTGGATCCCTCCCGTACAAAGATCGAACACTGCGCCAGCTTTCGATGGCGTTCGTTCGGTCCGCGCACTTATCGGCATAGGTCAGAGCCACCCAGACCGCATCGCGCTTGGCGAGTACGGGATCCGTGGCCAGACTGATCCGAGCCGAAAGTGCCTGGATGAGTTCCGGATAGCGTTGCGTGGTGGCGAGCGCCTCCACCGATCCGTCAAGTGCCACCAGGTCATTCGGCGAGAGCGTGAGACGCCTTCTCCAGTTATCAATGGAACGCCCCGGATCGTTGAGCATGTCAAAGGCGAGTCGGGCAGCCGTTCCGAGCGCTGCAAGCTTGCGGCTCAGCTCTGTTTCAAGCGAGGCGAGCTTTTCAAGCACCAGGCAACGCTCCTCGGTGCGTTCCAGAGCCCCCAGCATTTCGTCCAATTGCCGTGCGGCTAAGAGTGCCGCCGCGGGCTCCGCGACCGCCTCCGCCAGAACCTCAGCATAGAGATCGATCGCCAGGCTGCTAGGTTGAAGCTTCTGGGCGGCGACCTCGGCAGCTAACGAAAGATGCACCACGCGAAGCGCCGCAGCACTCTGCGCGCGACCCACGCGCACGAGCAACTGGACCTGCGCTTCGTGGGCGCCGAGGCGGTCTGCGAGCGTCCCGAGGAGCTCGCGATCGCCGGCATCCTCGGGACACAAGGCTACTAATTCGGAGACATTCGGGAACGCGCCGGCTGCGTCGTCCAGGCGCTCCAACCGCACCTGCACGAGTCTTCTGAGGCGCGGAATTCGCCCGGACTCAGAGGTGGCGGTTGCGACCAACACTTCCAACATCTCAACCAATCGCTGATCCTGTCGCTGACTCTCGAAGTGCGAAGCGAGCAACTCCGCGCTTGCCTCGCGGATCCCGCGTGCCTCCTCCGCGATTCTGTCTGATACAGGCAGCGTGACAAGCCGTTCCAGGAGCAGGTAACCGGTGGGCTCCTTCGCATCGTTGGCTAAGATCTGTCGCGCGTAGTCAAACGCGGCGGTTGGTTCGCCCAGGTCCATGAATAGCGCAGAGATACGAGCACGGATCGCTTGACCCAAAACCCGATCAGCCACCTGCAAACGGTGCTCAAACAGCAAAATGAGCGGTCGGAGCTGGTCATTGCGCTCATACAAGCGTTCCAGAGCCAGCTCAACACGCGGGTCACGTGGGATAAGCGCGTTCAATTGTTCGAAATAGCCAATGGCGCGCGTGGCATTGGCCGCAAAGTCCTTCGCCGCCATCGCTGCTTCACGCAACAGCTCTGCACGTTCCACACTCACTTCGGTGCCTTCCAATGCCCAATCGTAAAGCTGAAAGAGGTCTTCCCAACGCCCATTCGAGTTGAATACGAGCTTTAGACGATCAAAGGCCCAGGTCGCTGTCGGGCAGAGCTCTAGAACACGCCGCAACAGGCCTATCACCCGCTCCGCATCGTCGAACCATTCTTCGTAAAAATTGACGATGCGTTCACCCAGGACCTCCGCCACTTCGGGTTTCAGTTGGCTCCCGATCGTTGCCGCGTAAGCCTCGGCAAGCGGGCCAGGATCGTGCAGTTTCTGAGCGCAGCGCTCCGCGGCCTCCCAGAGTTCGTCGTCGATCTTCGCGTCCTTTGCCGCCGCAAGCGCCAGTTCGTAGAGCTTCGGATCGTCGTCAGGCCGAAGCTCTATCACTTTCTTAATCCAGCGTTTGCGCGCATCTCGGAGCTCCACCATCCCCTCACTCATGCCAAGCAAGACTCCCAATACTTCGCTCTGCGTCACCTCATCATCGGAGGATTCTGCGACCCGCTCCAAGAGTTCGGCTGCTGACACCTGAGTTTCCTTGAACGTGAGAGCCTTGTGCACGATCCGGAGGGCTTCAGGATGTCGCGGTTGGGTGCTCAAGATAGAACTCACGAGTTCCAATGCGGGAGTTGGCTTGCGCAGGTGATCGATGAAGAGCCCGGCCATCTCCAACTCAAGCACGAGTCGTGGCTCACCGTCAGTGCGCTGCCTGAGTGTTTCGAGGGTTGAGAGCGCGCCCTTGAAGTCCCCCTGTTCAACCTTGAGAGCCGCTAGATGTTGCATGGCGTCAACCCGCTCGGGATCGATGCCAAGCACGCGCTGGTAGAGCTCTATTGCCTTGTCGGGTTGTCCGAATCGATCCTGTTCAGTGTCTGCCCAGTCCAGCAGAATACCGACCGGCTCAGTCGCACGCTCAGCGCGCCATCCGTAGAGCCAGCGCTCATCTTCAACGGAGGCGCCGGTGCCCGTTTGCTCCAAAAATCGCTGAAAAGCGGTAACATTCGCAGGTGTACCGTCAAGCTTCAGCAGCTCACGGTAGAGGAGCGCGGCTTCTTCGTAGTGAGTGGGATCGCTGGAAAGCGCTCGAGCTTTCGACGACATGAGGTGATGCCGTTGCGCGGGTTCTAGTTCCCGATCCAGCGCTTGATCGGCCAACAGCAGGTACGTTGAAAGAGCCCCTGCGTGCACCAGGCGTAGTTCCAAACCTAAAAGTGTCGGCAGCCAATCCCGCACCGTCGCTGCCCCAAAGAGTGAGGACAGCGCAGACGGCAAACGCTCGTACGCGCCATTTTTAGCCGAAAGTTCGATCAGTCGTTCCGCTGCAATTCGATGCTTGGGGGCAATTCCAAGCACGTGCTCATACATGCGCCGTGCTCGGCCTGTGTCGGCCGCAAGCCCTTCACAAAGCTCAGCGCCTCGCATCAGGGCGTCGACTGCCGCACCCAAATCCTGCAGTTGATCCGCGAGAACTTTGCCCAGACGCTCCAGGATATCGGCTTGGGTCGTCGCATCCGCAGCTCCATGTAGCCGTTGCTCAAGCGCTCCGCGTACCAGATCAGGCCGGCCATACTCGCGTGCCAGCTCCTCGATACGTTCCAACACGGCATCACCGACTTCCGAGGCCGCCATGAGCTCCTGGTAGTGCAGGAGCGCCTTCCCAGGATGCTTCTGTTGTTCGGCCACGCGTGCCAGTCGGAGCAGGGTTTTGTGCTTCCTTTCCGCCACGACGTGAGGCTGGAGCGCCTCCAGTTGCTCGTAAGCGAGACTCAGATCCTCACTTTCCGAATAGAGTTCGATGAGGGCCTGATGGGCCGTGATGTCTGCAGCATCTTCTGCGATGGCCTGCTGCCAAGTCAAGATGGCGGCATCTCGATCTCCAAGCTCTCGATGTTGGAGCGTGGCGACTGAATGCAGTAGCTCTTTTCTTCGTGAAGGTTCGCGTTCTTGCTCGAGCGCTGCGCGGTATAACGCCATCCTGTCGCTAGGATTTCCTTGCTCCACGAGCAGCCGGTCGATGCGCTCCAAGACATCGCGTGATGCCGGGTCGAATTCGAGCGCCCTTCTGTAGACCTCCACCGCCGCATCCAACTCGGAGGCATTGGCAAGCGCTTCACCCGTGAGCCGGCAAAGCTCGAAGAGCTCTTCGCTTCGAACGGGGCGGCTCCCGAGTGCCGCTGACAGCACCTGAGCCTTGGCCTGCGCAGAACCCACAAGTTCGGCCAAACGCATGACCCGTTCGAGCCAGGCATGGATCCCTTGTTCGTTTTCTACCGCAAGGTTCAGCCCTTGGCCCGCCAGATCAAGCGCTCGGTCAGGGTCGCCGAGATCGCTTTGGGCGAGCGTGAGTGCTTCGTAGAGCGCTTCGAATCGTGCATGAAGATCACCTTGCAGCTTTCCGCGAATACTTAGCACTTTCACGAGGCCAGCTGCCGACGATTCAGTTCGATAGATCGGCTCCAAGATATCAGCGGCTTCGAGCGCGGCACCCTCCGTGAACAGCAGTCTTTCGAGCAGCACGCGGGATGCTCGGTGCGTAGAGTCGATCGAAAGTGCGGACCCAAGCGCACTCAAGGCACCACGCACATCACTTAGCCTGACTTGACGCACCTGAGCCAAACGCGAAAAATAGTCAGGCTTCTGTTCATCATCCACACACGCGAGCAATTGCTCTAATGTCTCAGCCAAACGCGGCCATTCTTGCAGCTGTTCAAGCAACGGCACGCTACGCTCGAGCACCGGTTGCCACGGACCGTACTTGGTGAGAAGTTCAGCCCAGACAGCGAGCGCGATGGCCTGATCGCGTTGATGTGTGGTTCGGAGTTCGGCCGCGGCGAACGCCAATTCACGCGCTTTTTCTGGGTCGAGCGCTCGAGCTGCCCGCCAAGCGAGAACATCGGCTTGCCCTTCCTTAGAGTCCAGCTTGAGGTAAAGCGTTTCAAGTCGACCCAAGGCTTCGTCCGTCCACTCTGAACCCAGGAGGGCGCGCCAGGCACCCAGGGAACGCTCCTCGGCAACGTTCTCGCCGTCGTAGAGTCGCGTCAGCCGGCGCGCTGCTGTCTGGCGCACTTGTGTGTCGGGTTCCAATTTCACAACCAATTCAAGCGCCGTTCCGAGGCCTTTCGTATCTCCAGCTTCTCCGCAGAGCTCGACCAAATGTCTTGCCGCAGAAAGCACGGCGGCCTCGCCTTGTCCGCCATCGATGACTTGTTGAAAGATGCCTTGGGCGCGTCGGCTATCACCTGTTTTCAGGTAGAGCTTGCCCACATCGACACCGATCCGGGCGCGGACTCCGGGCTCGCGGGTGGTCTGCAAGGCGCGCGCGAGAAGGAGCGCGGCTTCTTTGGGTTGGTCTAACTCAAGGCTCAGATTCACATAACGTTGACGCAAATCATCGTCGCCAGGTCCTGCGGAAACCACGGGTGCTAAAAGCTCTAGTGCTCCGACTTTATCACCTAACGTGTCATGCCTGAGGATTGCTAGGCGCCTCTGAACATCGAGCCGGCGCGAACCTTTCACTAGCTTTAGCTCCATCGTGAGCATGGCGATGGCGCTTGCCGTATCTCCAGCACTCTCGTACGCGTCCGAGAGCGCTGCTGCCGCGCGCTCGGCTACAGCGCGATTTTCGAGCAATACCTCGGTGGTTTTGAGCGCCCCAGGGTGCGTCGGTTCGACGCGCAAAATCGCCTCCAGGTGCGAAATAGCCTCTTTGGGCTCCTTGACCTGATGGATGTACAGCTCGACCAGTCGTTCATGAATGGCTCTGGCCTCAACGGCACTCAGTGCGGATTCTGACACCAGTTTCTCTTCCAATAGCTTCGCGGCATCTCGATACCTGGCTGCTGCGATATAGCGCTCGATCAAGGCCTCTTTGGCGCGCGGGCTCGCGGGCTCAGCGGAGACCCAAGCATGCAGGATCTTGAGGGCAAGCTCGTTAGCCAACGGACGATCCTGAACGAGCGATGCGGCACGCTTGAGAAGCGGGATCTTGTTCAGATCCTCCTTTTCCGCACGACTCGCCTCAAAGTATAAGAGTGCCAGCTGCTCAGTCTTTTCCGCCTCTCCCAGCAACCGCTCGAGGAGTCCAAAAGCCTCTGGATGACCAGGCATGGCGGCGAGCGCAAGCTCTGCGTAGCGTGTGGCCCCGTCGATATCGCCGAAGAGATCGCCAACGAAAGCGGCGGCGCGCAGAAACAAATAGGCTCGCTGTTCTGCTGCCAGGATCTTGATTCGTCTGTCGGAAGTTAGGCGCTCGTACGCAAACGCCAATTCAGCAGACTTGTCATCACGGAGCGCCGCCTGATGCAGGCGTTCCCACACTAAAGTTGGCTGGTGTCCCTTAGCGACCGCTGTGACGAGCACATCGAGTGCTTCCTGAGGGTTGGCGAGACTGCTATCGAGCAGCTCGCCGAGATCCTCGACGCGTTGGAGAAAAGCATCAGGGCCTCGGACGCGAGTAGGGGATGACATGGGATAGGACCGCACCCATCATGCGGCAGTCCCAGCAAGACAGTTAAGGTCGCAGAGCTCGCCAGATTGGCGGTGTCGGCCAATGTGTGTGGTTCGCGCGCGCGAGATTCGTGTGGTTCGCGCGGCGGCGAACCGTAGAGCTAATCTTCGAGGGCGCCAAAAAGTTGACGAAATCTGGCGAGATCCGCATCCGAAACGTAACCGCCAAGACCGACACGCATCGAGAGCGTCACATCATCCCCCCAAGGCCACCAGAGCCCGTAGGATATCAACCGGCCACCTGGCTCAGATGAATAGAGGATTTGATCCGAACGAATACCACCGGTTGTGTCGGCAATGTCGCGCACAGCCTGCGGAGCAACCGCGATGTTCTTGGTGCTCCACTGCCCGACGAAAACATCGCGAAGCGCTAGCTGCGCATCATCGGTCAGCTCAATAACAAACGACGAAGCAACACAGTTCAAGCGTCCATCCCAGCTCCAGCCACCTTTGGGCCATGCTTTACGGAACCGACCCAAAGACTGAAACAGCAGTTCGGTGGTACTCGGCGTCGTGCTCATCAACCGAACCATACCCCGGATCCCGCCTGACGGTCACCGCCCGATTGCCGATTGTCGATGTCAGATCTAGCGTCCTTGCATGGAGCCACCTTCTAACCAGCCCTCGCCCAGCGCTTTTCGCCCCGTGCCGCGCACCGGCGTGATTTACGTAAGCACTGAAGCCGAGAAGGCGGGCTATCGGTCTGGTAGCCCCGACTGGTGCAATTTGGGCCAGGGGCAACCCGAAACAGGGACACTCGCTGGTGCTCCCCCGCGCGTCGAAAGCGTTACCTGTTCGGTAGACGATCTCGAATACGCACCTGTGCCCGGGCTCTGGGAAGTACGCGAGGCTATCGCCGAACTCTACAACGACCTTTACCGAAAAGGCCTACCCAGCAAGTACACGCCCCACAATGTTTCGCTTTCAGGTGGCGGCCGCGTATCTATCATGCGCGCTTGCGCTGCGATCGGACAGATCAATCTTGGTCACTTCTTGCCTGATTACACGGCGTATGAAGAGCTGCTGGGTGTTTTTCGGCGTTTCACCCCGATCCCCATCTTATTGGAATCCGAGCGCGGTTACGACTTCTCGCTTGAACAATTGCGACGTGAAATTTTGGGTCGCGGGCTCGGTGCGCTTCTCTTGTCCAACCCCTGCAATCCCACGGGAAAAGTGATCGGGGGCAATGAGCTTGAGAGTTGGGTGGCAACCGCCCGTGATCTGGATTGCAGCTTGCTTCTGGACGAATTTTATTCGCACTACATCTGGAAGGGTAATTCCGAACTTGTGAGCGCCGCCGCCTACGTGCAAGACGTTGATCGTGACCCGGTGGTTTTGTTCGATGGTCTGACCAAGAACTGGCGCTATCCGGGCTGGCGAATGACGTGGACGATTGGACCCCGCAACGTGATTGACGCTGTCGCAAGTGCAGGTTCCTTTTTGGATGGCGGTGGTTCGCGCCCCATGCAGCGCGCGGCGCTTTCCATCCTCAACGCCCGCGACACGCTCGCTGAAACTCATGCTATTGCCACCACCTTCCGTCGAAAGCGTGATCTCCTCATGGATGGCTTGCGCGGAATTGGCGTGCGGTTTGAACTCGAGCCGCAGGGCACCTTTTATTGTTGGGGCAACCTTTCGGGACTGCCACCGGGACTCAACACGGGCGAGGAGTTCTTTCGAAAAGCTCTTGAGAAGCAAGTGATCGTCGTGCCCGGGCAGTTCTTTGACGTCGACCCTGGTCAACGACGTGTGGGGCGTCCCTCAAGGTTCAAACATCACGCGCGCTTCTCGTTCGGACCCGAAGAGAGCACGCTGAAGCTCGCCATCGAGCGCCTACGCGCGCTGATCCTGGAGCACAGTTAGCATCGAGGCTTCGGCCATTGTTGGAGTCTGAAGCCCCAGGAAGGATAGGGCTTCAGGCAACTGACCGACATCAAACGCGGCAATCTGCATCCGTCCACCGCCACCGCCGCCGTCGCCGCTGAGCGCTCGAATCGCCCCGCGAGCGTAAGTTGAGTTCGTCAGCCAAGCCACTCGCAGCTCACACTCCGAGGCTAGTTGATAGAGCTGCGCCCGCTGCAATGCGTTGGGAGCCATGTCCCCTGTGCTGGCCAGGAGCAACACCGTGGATGCCGCTTCACCGCGAACGCTGTGCAGGAAATCGTGCCACTCGCGCCGCGAGATCGGGCCGTCACCGCCAGTCAAATGCCAGCAGGCACCCGAGCGCTCGGCGACAAAGGGCGCGTCAGCCGCTGCCGTTTGCGGAGAAACCGAAGCTCTAGAGGCGGCCAGCATGGGCGGTTCACTATTCAAGACAGAAGGTCACCATGCAACGTCAACTGACATCTTTTCGTCGCGTAACATTCTCGAAACTGTGACAAGAAACGCACGGTTGTTGATAACTTGTTAGCTAATGCCTGCCGTTTGGAAACCTTCGGTAAACAGCACTGCCTCCCGCAGCTCACACGACACTGAACATAGATTCAGCGCCAACGCCTGGGCAGTCAAGCTCGGAGGGGCCCGAAACCCCCGATTTGTTCAGTTGTTGATTGCTTCTGGAGCGGAACGCGTGCGATAGAAAATAGTTCTACACGGGTGGTCAGTGATTTCCGGCAGCGTCGTTCCCATTTCCCAGCAGAATAGACACAGTGTCCAAAGGCAAGACCGATGGCCTTTCACGCCTAGGCTTCGTTTGTTCACTGAACAGATGGGGGTTGTGAGCGAGCGAGCTCGCCACGGGTACCGCGAACAGGAGGTGGCAGTCGCCAGCCTCTGGTTTGACTACGGCGGCACCGTCGTCCGAAGCACCGATCAGGAGCGCCAGCTAGGAGTCACGGATGGCACTTCGATATTAGCTCTTTCCCGGGACCGCGCCGCCGAAGCCGAGGCCCAGTGCATGCTCGAAGTGCATGGCGCCCTCGAAGCCGAGTGTCTGGAGGAATACATCCCCGCTCTGAATTCAGAGGCGGACTACGTGATCCAAGTGAACGGCAATGTGCATTCGCTGTGTTCCTTCACGGCTTACGCGTTGGGCACACTGCGCGCTCAAGGTTGGAACGTTGAGATCGATGCGGGCTACCCGTACGACGTCGTGAATCCTGATGTGCCGTGGTACGCCAAAGTTGAGACGCCTCCCGAAGCCGAGACGCCTGATTGGTTCAGTCTGGAGCTTGGTGTCGACATTGATGGCCATCGGGTCAACATGTTGCCGCCACTGTTGGATATGCTCGATGCGTGCGGCGAGCAGCTGACTCTTGATTCCCTCTTGCGCGTGCCCGCCCGCTTTCGTGCGGTGCCGGCTGGTGTGAACCGTTACGTCGTGATTCCACAGGATCGCTTGGAGCGGCTGCTCGTGATCTTGATGGAAATGTACCGCGGCTCACGGACAGCCGACGAAAAGCTCACCTGTCGCGATCTCCTTGGAGGAGCGCTCTCAAAGCTCGATGAAGAACTGACCCAAGGGGGCACCAGGTTGCTCTGGGACGACGCGCCAGGGGTTCGAATGAAAGGCCGAGCGATTTCGGGTCCCCCCCCAACGACGGTGCACGCCGTCAGCCTCAAAGCGACGCTGCGGCCTTACCAAGAAGAGGGCGTGCGCTGGCTCCAACACTTGCGCCAGCAGGATGCCGCTGGCGTTCTTGCCGACGATATGGGGCTCGGCAAGACACTTCAGACGATCACACATCTCTTGCTCGAAAAGGAGAGCCGCCGCTCCCGCACCCCGACCCTCGTGGTGGCACCAACCAGCTTGCTCCATAACTGGGAAGCCGAAATCAAGCGCTTCGCCCCCGCGCTTCGAACTCGGATCTGGCACGGCAAGGCTCGCCACAAGAGCCGAGATCTCGTGAGCCGAGCAGACGTTGTATTAACTACGTATGCGCTGCTGATTCGGGATTTGGAATGGTTCAAGCTGCAGCCGTTCTATTATTTGATCTTGGATGAGGCTCAAGCGATCAAAAATCGGCGGAGCCAGGCTGCGAAGTCCGTAAGTCAGATACAATCGGAGCATCGATTGTGCCTCACCGGCACACCGGTCGAGAACAATCTCGACGAGCTTTTTAGTCTCTTCAACTTCCTCATGCCCGGGCTCCTGGGCAGCCCAGATCGCTTCCGCTCGTATTTCCGCGAGCCCATTGAACGCGAGAACAACGAGTCCCGGTTAGCGGCGCTCAGGGGTGCCGTGGGGCCATTCATCCTGCGGCGCATGAAGGAGGAGGTCGCCCGCGATTTGCCGCCGAAGACTGAGATGATTCGCCCGGTTGAGCTGCGTGAGGGTCAGCGAGATCTGTATGAGAGCGTGCGTGTCGCAGCTCACAGCGAGGTCAGAAAAGCGATCAAGGTCAAGGGCATTGGGGCATCCACCGTGACCATTTTGGACGGGCTGATGAAGCTCCGCCAAATCTGCTGCGATCCACGGCTGGTGAACGTGGCGTCGGCCGGTGCAGTGCTCGGCTCCGCCAAGTACGAACTTTTCTTTGACCTGCTCGAAAAGCAACTCGCGGAGGGGCGGCGCGTGCTGGTGTTCTCCCAGTTCACGCGCATGCTGGCACTCTTGGCGGCGGGGTTAGTCGAGCGTAACGTGAAGTATGCCTTACTCACGGGTGCGACGGTCGATCGCCAAAAACAAGTGAAGGCCTTTCAGGATGGGCTGATGAATGTCTTCCTGATCAGTTTGAAAGCTGGGGGTACGGGGCTGAATTTGACCCGCGCCGACACCGTGATCCACTACGATCCGTGGTGGAACGCTGCGGCTCAATCTCAAGCTACGGACCGAGCGTACCGAATTGGGCAGACCTCGCCCGTGTTCGTCCACAACCTGATCGTCTCCGGAAGCGTCGAAGAACGCATGGTGCACCTACAACAGCGCAAACGGCACCTGGCCGAGACGATTCTGGGCGGCTGCCAAGAAACATCCAAAGCTTTCTCGCTTGAAGACGTCGAGGATCTCTTCGCGCCCTTGGCCGAGTGAGCTACGCTAGCGGGGCCCACTTTGAGGTTTCCGCATGCCAAAGGTCTTCGCCGCTCACTCGTTCTCGCGCACACTTGTCGGCTTCTTAGTGGGTTGGTTGGGGGTGAGCTGTAGCGCTCCCTTCGGTGCCGAAGAAGAGGATTGCAGTGTGCTAGCGCAGAATCAGTACGCGAAAGCTCTCATGCAGGATGTTTACCTGTGGGCGGACACGGTGCCAGATATTGATCCAGCTCGATTTTCTGGGCCCGGAGCCGTGGTAGCGGCCATGCGGAACCAGGATTTTGACCATTGGTCTGGGGTTTCGAGCGCGGCACCTCGCAGGAATTTTTTCGACAAGGGTGAGTTCTTTGGGGTGGGCTACCAGGCGCTCTCCGATACGGCTGGCGCCATTCGCTTGTCCTTTGTGCACCCCGGTTCGCCGGCGGCGCTTGCTGGGATGAGCCGCGGTGACACACTGCTTGAGATCAACGGCAAGACGATCGCGGAGATTGCGGGTGCAAGCCTGTGGGGAACGATCGAAGGGCCCAATGAAAAGGGCTTCGCGCTCACCTACAAGGTACGGCGCTCAACAGGTGCAGTCGTTGAGTTGGTAGTGCTCAAAGATACTGTGGTTGTCCGAACAGTCGCGGTAAGTAGCGTGATTCAGCAGGGCGAAGACAAGATTGCCTATCTCTTGTTCACAGGATTCCTCGGCACTTCCGATAGAGATCTCCGAGAAGCGTTCGCGGAGCTTCGCCCGCTTGGCATCACCAAGCTCATTCTGGACCTCAGATACAACGGAGGCGGCTTTGTTTCCGTCGCGACAGATCTAGCCAGCTTGATCGTCGGACCGCCTGGGGAGGGCAAGCCTTTTTCAATTCTGGCGCACAACAAGAACCACAGCGCAGAAGACACGGTAACCTCCCTGCGCAAAGAGGCCGAGGCGCTCACAGGGTCGCACCTGGTGGCGCTCACCGGACCTGGAACAGCGTCTGCCAGCGAGCTGCTGCTCAACGGCCTGAAGCCGTTCATGGACGTGAAGCTTGTGGGCGCTAGCACTCACGGCAAGCCAGTGGGTGGCAGCGCCTGGACGCACTGCGAGCAAGCCATCTCCCCGATCACTTTCCGAACCCTGAACGGCGAAGGCACAGGAGATTACTTTGGGGGCATCAAAGCAGATTGCGCGGTGCCGGATGACTTGGAGCACCCGCTTGGGGATCCCGAGGAGGCTCGCATGAAGGCTGCGTTGGCGCTGCTTCGTGGCGAAGCCTGTCCAGCCCAGCCCGCTCAGGAATTGATGCAGTTTCGTCAATCGGGACCTGGCACGGGCCTTTCACCCATCACGCGCGGCCCCGACGACCCCTTTGGCATCTTCTAACGGCCATTGATTCAGGCCATGGAAAAAAAACAGCGGCTCAGAGGAGGGGGGCTCTCTGAACCGCTGGGTGGTAAGCAGGCGGCCTCCCTGGCGGAGGGGGGGATCACCAAGGCGCCGCCTCACTTTATCCTATGCGTGTTTCGTGCCAGTTCCGACATGCACAAATCACCGGATTTTCACAATAGGTCAAGGGTCAGGGGCTTTCAAATTTGAAAGGCTCCTCGTTCGCTCTTGCTATGCCCTGGCCTAGGCCACCGAGCTGGGCGGGACTCTAGAGGGTCAGCGGCTGGACTGGCGAACTGGCCTGTTGCGCTGGCTTCACGCACTTCTGACCTTCTTGGATATAGCCCTTTTCGCACCACTGAACGCACTGCTTCGAATCCTCTTTGTAGAACCAGGACGTTCCACAGGATGCGACGCAGGTGTCATCCTTCGCCCATTGGCCTGTAGGGCACTTACGCACGCACCAACGACCGTTTGGCGTGTACTCGTCGGTGTCGCAGCTTTCTACGCAGGAGCTATCCTGTCGAAGGTACCCATCGCGACACAGCCAGAACTTGCAGCCCCTCGCGCTATCCACTGAGCTCCCATTGACCCCGCTTGAGGAGTTCGACGAGCCATACACGGTTGTTGAGCCCCACTCCCCACCCTGGCACTCAGAATGGAAGCGAGGGCAACCAAGCGAGGCTAGCGCGGCTGATATGGCCACCAATGATCCGACAATCTTGCCCATAGAGGCTCCGCAATAACTCAAGAGCGGAGGGAAAGAAACCCACCGCTTGTTCAGAATGGGTCCGAAAGCTAACCAGAGACTGAATGACACCCAAGCCCACTCCATTTCCCGGGGTAGACCCTGACCGGAATCGATGCGGCGCCCTGCCGTTACCCACCACCGCGTCAGAAATGCGCACGCGCGGTTGGAATGAAGTCGACGTCGTATTCATCACGGGCGACGCCTATATCGACCATCCCAGCTTCGCCATGGCGCTGCTCGGACGCCTGCTGGAAAGCGCCGGTTTTCGCGTGGCTATCCTGAGCCAGCCAGATTGGAAGAACGTCGAACCGTTTCGTGAGTTTGGCCGACCCCGAGTCATGTTTGCGGTGAGCGCGGGCAACATGGACTCCATGATCAACCACTACACCGCCAATCGTAAGAAGCGGAACGCGGACGCGTACACGCCGGGCGGACAAATCAACCTTCGCCCAGATCGAGCAACTCTTGCTTACTGCCAGCGGGCGCGTGAAGCTTTTAAAGGTGTGCCTGTGGTGGCGGGTGGGGTTGAAGCAAGCCTACGCCGCTTGGCTCACTATGATTACTGGAGCGATACCGTTCGGCGTTCGATCGTGTTGGATTCAAAGGCAGATTTCGTCGCTTTTGGCATGGGCGAACGCACCATTTTGACGATCGCTGATGCTCTCAGCAAGCACGCCTCCCAGGCCGAGCTGCGCTCGATTCCAGGCGTTGCCTATCGGCTCGGTGAAAAAGAAGCCCGCCCCACCGATGTGATCACGCTGCCGAATTACGATTCAGTTCGAACTGACGCCCTCGCATTCTGTGAACTGACGCGCGTCACCCATCGCGAAACCAATCCTCACAACGCACGGCGCCTGTTGCAGGAGCACGGCACGGAAGCCGTTGTGGTGAATCCTCCTGCCCTGCCCTTGGGCGAGGCAGAAATGGATTTCGTGTATGGGCTGCCATTCACCCGAAAACAGCACCCTAGCTACGGCGAAAACAAGATCCCAGCCTTTGATGTGATCCGGCACTCCGTCCAAATCATGCGTGGCTGTTTTGGTGGTTGCTCGTTTTGTTCAATCACGGCACACGAAGGGCGAATCATTCAGAGCCGAAGTGAAGCCTCGATACTCGGAGAAATCCGCGAATTGGTAAAGGATCCGAGCTTTCGTGGAACCGTGAGCGACATCGGAGGACCCACCGCGAACATGTATCGTATGCGCTGCACACGCCCCGAAGTTGAGGCCAAGTGCCGCCGCCTGAGCTGCGTTCACCCGACCGTCTGTAAGCTTCTTGGCACGGATCACAAGCCGCTGCTGCGACTGATGCGAAAAGCCCGCCAGGAGCCAGGCGTGAAGAAAGTGCTCGTCGCCTCTGGAGTTCGCATGGATCTAGCAAAGCTCGATCCCGAGTATGTGGATGAACTCGTGAAACACCACGTGGGCGGGCACCTCAAAGTGGCGCCGGAACACGCTGATCCGGAGGTGCTCACTTTGATGAAAAAACCGACGATTTCAGACTTCGATGAGTTCAGCCAGCGCTTTCAAGCGGCCTCCGAAAAAGCGAATAAGGACCAGTATCTGGTGCCTTATTTCATCGCCAGCCATCCGGGAAGCACCGCCCGAAGCATGATCGATGTGGCGGTGTTCTTGAAGCAACGCGGGTATCGACCCGATCAGGTGCAAGATTTCATTCCCAGCCCGTTCGATATCGCTGCGTGCATGTATCATACGGGGCTGGATCCGATGACCTTGCAGCCCGTCTATGTCGCTAAAAGCCTTCGAGATCGCAAAGCCCAACGTGCCTTGCTCCAATTTTTTAAGCCAGAGAATTACTTCGAGGTGAAGCAAGCCTTGCTCGAAGCGGGTCGTGCAGATTTGATCGGACGCGGAGCGCGTTGCCTGATCCCCGAAGTTCCCCCACCTGAAGCGAGAGCGTTGAAGAAGGCTGCCGGGAAACCCAGCGCCAACCGTGCGCCTCTGGCAGCTTCTAGCGTTGGTTATCGCCCGCACCGCGGCACGCGCCCGAAGAACTGATTCCCCCAGCAGGCAGGGTCCTACTTCCTGGCGGCAGCTTGCGCGAACAGGGGCCTGAGCGTTGCTAGTTCTTGCAGCTGAGTTGGCGTGGCCAACAGTTCTGCAGAATCGGTATGGGCTAGCAAGAGCGCAGCAGGACACCCCTTGCCACCACACGCATACAGCGCGAACGCCGTCGAACCGAGCATTTCGTAGTAGCGTTGCGGTACACTGCTGGTGGCCTGGGCCAGGAATACATCGGGCACGACGAGATCTTTCACTGAATTGTACGCGTTCTGAAAGACGTTGCTCGCTCCGCGCACAGGTTTGATACCCACACGCAACTCTTTGGTGAGAGCGTCGAGGTCTTCATGCAACCCGGCACGAATCACCAATTCATCCCGTGACGGCGTGGCAACCAACAATAACAAGCGTTTGAGTCCTGTGTGCTGGCTCCAAGTTTTAAACGCGACGTTCAAGACTTGATCGGCGGGGGTGAAAGCGGCTAATGCTGCGCGAATTTTCTCAATTTCCCGTTCAATCGGTGTGAGTGGCCGATCCGCCTCAGTCTGACTTAATGTGGATTGCGCAGGCTTTCTCCCTAGCTCAAGGCGAGCCACCACCGGTTTAGCGCGGGCAGCTTGAGCCGTGATCACCTCGCGAACTTGCGATACCCCTTCCTCGGGATCTTGCATTATCCCTTCCTGATGAGCCTGCGCTAGGCTGGAAGAGGGCGGCTCTTCGGCAGGCGGAGCGTTCATGATAGCCACATTGGTAAGGAACCGGCTTGCGCCTGCCTCCAGACCTAGCACGGCGGCGTAGCGCTGTTGGAAGACGCCCTCAACATCCGAGACCAATTTCAGCACATCTGCTTCATTCAGCGTGAGCAGGCGTCGATGCCGGGCTAAAAGATCGGATATGGCAGTGCCCCGCGTTCCTGGGGACTCGGACGCAATGATCTCACACAGCTCATTGGCAAACTCTGCTAACGCGTTAGAACGATCCTCGGAAGTGGCCATCGCGCTGCCACTGCTTGTTCGCGCTGAAATCGCTCCGATAACCCCGGGCGGCAAATGCCAGTTCTGTGCCACTGCTGTTCCCACTTTAGAAAATGAGATTCCGAGGACTCGTTCGCAAGCCGTTCGTTCACTGAGTCCATCGACTGCGCACGCTTGCTGAACTTTCTCAAAAAATTCAGGCAAATACACGATCACCAGGTGTCGCCCAAGATTTCGAAACATGGCGCAAACCATCGCTTCTTCATCGTTAACCCGTGCATCTCCCGCCAGCGAACGCGCAATCTCACCGCTCACGATTGAGGCAACTGCTGAATCCGACACAGAACGCGACTGAGCCCCCTTACCCGCGCTTTTGAATAAGCTAATGCCGAGCGCCAGGGAACGGATCCTGTCGAAACCAAGGAGGACGATCGCATGCCGAATACTAAAGATCTTCCCTCCAAAGCGACCCGCGTAGGTCGAGTTGATCACGCGCAGGAGCTTGGCGGTGAGCGCATAATCCTTCAAAATCGACTCGCCGAGTTGGCTCGCGGAAAAGGCACTATTGGCGTCCGCTTTGGCACTCACTTCACCGACGCTTTTAGCAAACGCTGGGAAATCACCCTTTCGTTGCAGGCGCGCCATCAGCACATCGAGAGTTCCCTGCCCGGTCGCAGATGCTTCGCTAACGCTAGCACGCGCACTCTTCAGCGTCGCTGCTGCGAGCTCCTGATTCGATTCTGCCTGGGGCACGGCGCGTGGACGTTCCACCGCGGGCAGAGCGAGCGGGACCACCACAGGCGCCCGCTCAAGTGCACGCGTGGGTGCGCTCTTCGTTGTCATAGCGCCAGCGCAAGCGAGAGTCGTGGTGCTTGGAGCTACGCTTGTGAACCCGGCGGGAGCTCGTGCTCCGAGATCGCGTTCGCTTTGCAGGGTGGGTTGTGCACCCAAATGGGCTCGATCGTTCTTGACGGCATCTTCGACGCTGGCTCCTAATTCACCCAAATCGAACGTGGTTTCCTGCAGTACCGTCCCCACGTCCACCACCGCATTGCCATCCAGCTGGGTCCGATCGCCCGAATACGCGAGAGTCACCCCAAAGTTCGTCTGGGCTGATGGCGGTTTTCGTGGCTTCGTGAGCACCTGTAGTTCATCCCGACCTTCGTTCGGAACGGGAGCCTCTTCGAGCGCACTCTGTAGCTGTTCGCCCAGGTACCGCGCGCTCCTCGGTCGATCATTGGGCGATTTGGCAAGACAACCTTCAATCAGATGCGCGATATTTTCGGGAATATTTCCGACACGTTCTCGAATCGATGGCACCGGATCGCGAACGTGCATGATCATGAGCATGAACTCAGATTCATGCTCGAAGGGCGGCGCTCCCGTCAGCATTTCAAACGCAATCACGCCCAACGAATAGAGATCGGTCTGCGGGGTGATGAGCTGAATGTTTCCCATGGCCTGTTCAGGTGCCATATGGCTTGGCGTCCCCAGGACCTGTCCATTTCGAGTATGACCTTCACCAGTGGTCATCAGTTTAGCCACACCGAAGTCGACCAACTTGATCCTTACCGGTGAGCCTTCAAGAACGATGATGTTGGCGGGTTTCAGGTCCCGATGGACAACTCCTGCACCATGCGCGGCGTCGAGTGCGTTGCAAATTTGCCGGATAATATTGAACGTTTCGCTGAGCGAGGAGCGGCCGTGCTCCTCCATATGAGCGGCAAGACTCTGACCGCGGAGCAGCTCCATTACGTAGTAGAGGCGCCCCTCAAGCTCTCCAAAATCGAGGATATCGACGATGTTGGGATGGTTGAGGCTGGCTGTCACTTGTGCTTCGCTGAGGAAGCGTTGGGATAGCTCAACTCTGGCACTGATCTCTGCGTCGAGAAACTTAACCGCCACCTCACGCCCGAGTCGTGGATGCTTAGCCACGAACACCGCGCCCATTCCGCCGCGCGCCAACGGACGATCAATGATGTAGTTGCCCACATGCTGCCCGATGAGCTTGCTCGTGCGCGGATCGGTCGACGCGAGATCCAACGGCTCCGAAGCAACCGCGCCTGAGGCTGAAAGTTTCGTCACCGGTTGCCCTCTTCGGTCTGCCTCATGCCAGAGCAAGTAACGGACAGTTTGGGCGGAGCCTGAGGGGCCCCTCTTCACGTTCCCTATCCGCTCATCAAATCAGCGCAATTTGGCACGTGTAGGCCCCCAGCACACCCCCCCTTAAATATTCAGCCTGCGGCCTTCAGGAGCCCATCCAGCACCACAGAAATCGCAGCGACGTCAGTCGGATTCTCGATGCGCTTGCCGTTGACGAACATCGTAGGAGTTCCCGTCACAGCAACTCCTTGGCCAAGCTTCACGTCGCGTGCCACTTGATCAGCATACTTATTCGTGCTGAGCGCCTCCTTAAACGTAGCGACGTTCAGGCCCGCTTCCTTGGCGTAGCCTTCAAGAGCGCTCGCCCCAAGCTGCTGCTGATTCTTGAACATCAGATCGTGAAACTCCCAGAACTTTCCCTGAGCATTCGCGGCCAAGGCGGCCTCTGCCGCTTTCTTCGCGTTGGAGTGCATTGGGAGCGGGAACTGGCGAAACACAAAGCGAATACGATCTTTATACTTCGCGCGGATCTGCTCGGTGGCTGTCGCCGCTCGTGAGCAATAGGGGCATTCAAAATCCGAAAACTCTACGACGGTGACTTTGGCATCCGTCGGGCCAAAGCCTGGTGCATCATTCGCTGCTATTTGAGCCTGTTGCGCTGCGGCCAGCGGCTGGTTCTTCACGACCTCGGCCTTCAATTGAGCCTTGATTTCAGTGTAGTGCTCGAGGAATCCGCCGCAGCGCTCTGCAGGAACCTGCGGGATCTTCTCCTTGACCAGCGTGCACACCTCGGACGTCTTGCCCTCTTCGGTGCAGAGCTTGTTCACGAGCTCATCGCAGCCCTTACGCTGATCTTTCAACAAGCCTTCCGTCAAGGCGAACCCCTTGATCGCCGCTGTGCACGCCGCTGGGGCCATGACGCCGGTTGCCCGCTTGGTTGCGTCGCAGAGTTGTGTTTGCTCGCCCGTCTTGGCGCATAATTTGGCAGCATAGTCGGCGCAGGGACCGGCTGTTTTGGCTTCGGGCTTGGTGCCGTTGGCCGCCACAGCTGCCGGCTTTGGCTTCTTCTGTTGGCAGCCGGGTAGGATCCCCGCGAGTGCTAAGCCAAGGAGTCCGATGCCATAGGTTGATTGAGCCAGTCGCGTGCGCTTCATAAATCCTCGTTTCCTTCGGTTTGACCGCGTGGAAAGTCAGATCACCCTGCCAGCGGAGCGCGCGTCTTAGCACCGGGTGGAGTCTGCACCAATCTGAATCAACCGTTCGCCTGGGATTTATGGATGGACGAAGATGACCGTGCCTGTGTTGGCTCTCTGGGTACCATGCCACCCCAGGGGTACTCCTGGCTCCGTCCAATGGAAGATGCGCCGAGCATCCTCCGGGCTCAAATTGATGCAGCCGTGGCTCTTGGGCATCCCAAAGCGATCATGCCAATAGGCACCATGCAGCGCATAGCCTTTTTCAAAATACTGCACATAGGGCACGTCGCGCAGCTCGAACTCTTCGCCAACTTCGTCGGAACTCATGGTGGCTGAGATGTGTTTGGTATGAATGCGAAAAATGCCACGTGGCGTGGCGGTTGTGTTCGTTGGATCGTCAAGGCCCGCTTCCCCGCTCGATATCAGGGTGGCGTAAACAGGATTGGTACCTTGATAAAGCACGAGCAATTGCTTCGTGACATTGACGTCGATCCACTTTTCGCCACGCGTGGCCCAACCGGGCATCCGTTTCGCAATCTCGACGCGTGAAAAGTCCTGATCGCTCAACCACTGACCCTCCAGTGTCTCGTAGTACAGACGTCCTGAGAAAAATTGCTGCTTTCCCGAGAGCTTGATGGCAGCGCGGTAGGGCGCGTCAGCTCCAGCCGTGAGGCCAGAAGCTTTAGTAAAAACGTAGAAGCGCGCTTTGATGCTGCGTACAAAACCAAAAGGGAAATCAATGTCCGTGCCGAGCACAACTCCATGGAATTCGGAACCCCGAATCGGCCGCAATCGGTCTGTCGGTACGATCACCAAATCTGTCGTTAAGGCGTAACGCCGGCCCTCCGAGAGAAAGGTCTGCAAGATCCCGTGCCCCAGACGCGATGGCATGACACCGAGCGAGAGCGCATCTCGATAGCGCGGTTCATTTCTGATATTGGGCGTCCCACGATGATCGTTGAGGAAGACCGGCAACGCGTCGCTCAGGCGTTTTTCCCAGGCAACCTTGGGATCGACAACGGCCTCTCCCGGATGCCAGAGCGCTTGACCGTAGCTGGCGCCCTCTTCTCCTTTGAGCGCCAACCAAGCCTGAAGGCGCTCCTCGAACCCGGGCTCAGTCTCCGCGAGTTCCTCGCGCTTGGGAACTCGCGCGTAGAAGGGCCCTGGTTTGCGAACGGTGCCGTAGATGTAGGGTAGCTTGCGAAAGCGATCGGGCGGTGTCTTTGAAGTGGCTTGAACGATCGGGTCGTTAGGGTCAAGTGTCGCTTTGGCGTCAAGACATACGAAGCCCACCGGTTCAACTGGGTACCAACCGCCCGCGCAACCATTTCCCTTCTTCACATCTTCCGTGTGCGTCAAAGAGGAAGCGCCCGCGCGTAGGTAACCTAGCTTGGTCGCTGAGGTGTTAGGTTCCGAATACACGGTGACACGCAGAGCCCGCGCATAGATCCGGGTTCCGGTGTGTGGCTCTGACAGTGCTGGCGGCTGAGAGCCCAAACCATTCAACCCCACGAGCGCAGTCCGTGACTCACGAGGAGCGGGCCCCGTTGTCACCTGTTTGCTGATGGGAGCCTGAGATGACGCCGTTTTCGCAGTGGAACCAGCATCTGCCGCGAGTTCTGACTTCTCCTGCCGACAGGCGAGCAGCCAACAGGAAAGTATCAGGTAGGGGAGGCGGCGCATTCCACGAGACTTATAGCAAACAATGCTCACTTGTCGTTCGGAACAACCACACTGCTGCGATCCACACGAATGACTTCCGGCACACACAGACGTTCCACGGACACCGGCATCCCTCTTTCCGGAATCACGTCGATCTTCACTTTATCCCCGACGCGACAGGCGACGTCTCCAATGAACGGTGAGCGCCCTACCAACGTACCATTCACTAGAATTTCGCTGCGGTCGGGAGGCACGGAAACCATGAGCTGAACTTGAACCGCCTCGCCGGTCACAAACTTGGTGCGTTCCTTGTGTTCCACCTGCCCGTTGTCGCCGCCTGGGGTGTTCTTGTCAGGCAAGGGGGGCAGATGCGCCTTGAGCGTGCGCAGCAGCTCGAGTGAGGAGGCGGGCTGGGGTTGAGAGTTGGCGACGCCACCCGGGTTCGGCAGAGGTATCTCGACCGCAGCTTGTGTGTCCTTCAATCTTGCGCCCACCAGGTTCGCAAAAGCAGTGCCTGAAAATCGCAACGCGACCGCCAGCACAAAGAGCGCACTCACCCACTCCGCCCAGCGGCTCAACTGAAAGACCCACTGGGTGATCATCCCGCCGCCCTCAGCACTTCCGCCAAGGAAGTTTCGCCGGCAACGGCGCGATCAATGCCTTCAACCAGCAAAGGCCGCATGCCCTCACGCACTGCATGCTCGAAGAGCGCGCTCGTTGGTACGCGCTCCAGGATTAGTTTGCGAAGTGTGGCATCGACCACTAGCAACTCCGCAATTGGTGCTTGACCGCTAAAACCCTGATCCTCGCAAAAGGTGCAACCAACGGCCTCGTAGTAAACGCCCGAAGGCAGCACTATGCCATGCTTGGAGAAACGATCTACAATGGCAGCTGGCGGTGGCTGCTCTCGACGGCAATGGGTGCACAGTAGGCGAACCAACCGCTGCGACAGGCAGCCCAAGGTAGCGCTTGCAATGGCGTAGGATTCGACGCCCATTTCGGTTAACCGCGCGAAGGGTGCCGCTGCGTTTTCGGCGTGAACCGTCGTCAAAATGAGATGCCCCGTGAGACCGGCTTGAATCGCAATCCCGGCTGTTTCTGGATCTCGGATCTCCCCGACCATGAGTACGTTGGGATCCTGGCGCAGCACACTGCGCAGAGTTCTGGCGAACGTCATCTGCGTCTTGATATTGATCTGAGTTTGTGTGGCAAACGCAAGCTCAAGCTCAATCGGATCTTCCAACGTCACCATCGTCATCGTTCGCCCGCGGCTGCGAGAAAGGTGCTTGAGAGCCGCGTAGAGCGTGGTGGTTTTGCCAGAACCCACGGGGCCACACACAAACAGCAGGCCCTGGGGCTTTTCTAGCAGTTCCTTGACGGAGGCAATCACACCCGGCGAAAGCTCCAACGACTCGAGATCGGGTGGGGTCCTGCTGCCACGCACCAGGCGCAGCACGATGCGTTCCCCACCCTCTGCAGGCAACGTCGAAACACGCGCTTCGACCGTGCCACCCTCCACCTCCACTACCAGCCGCCCATCCTGCGGCACGTTGCGCACGTACGTATCCAACCGTGACATGACCTTGATGCGCGTCGCTAAGAGCGGCGCAAAACTGAGGGGGAGCATGCACACCTCAAAGAGCGAACCTGAAACCCGAAACGTCAGGCGAAAGCCGTCGGTGCTCGGCGACATATGAATATCGCTGGCCCGGACGCTCGCGGCGCCACGCACGAGCTCATTCACCAGTCCGATGATATCGGGCTCCTTCAGCGCCGCCAGGCTTCCGATACGATTACAGGTTTCAGCGATTGTTTCGCGCACCGTCTCGCGATCTCCACCCTCAAACACCAACCGTTCACGCGATGTGGGGATGGAAAGCAAAAAAAGGAGTAAGCGTAGTCCGAGCGCGAGCGC
>Ga0209591_10000600_pt1 | contig 46275 bp, 44 predicted proteins | sample MAT01_FD_187207 | JGI IMG/M metagenome (GOLD analysis project Ga0209591, IMG submission 187207) | Freshwater microbial communities from Lake Fryxell liftoff mats and glacier meltwater in Antarctica - MAT-01 (SPAdes) (version 2) | ecosystem: Environmental > Aquatic > Freshwater > Ice > Liftoff...
CATTGGTGTCAACTTAAGCTAGGAATAGCTTAACTGTTGGCTTCATCACCCACCTTGAACTAAAGTTCAAGGCTAACAGCTAAAGTCTACTGAAGTAGACTAGAGATTTTTGGAGGTATTTAGTCATCTTCAGATGACTTGTGCTATTAGCAAGGAACTTAAGTTCCTTGCGGGACATCACTTTTAAACCCAACATTTTACGGGGTTTGTTGGGTAACGCATTGCCCTATGCCCCAATTCGATTTGTATCAATGTTGAATTTGTTAGCGATCGCATCTATTATTTCTTGCTCAACTGCTGTAGTGTGATTATCAAGCTGGGCAATTTTGTCACACTGAGCTAACAATGGGATGGCAAAATCACGATTCAGCTGATTAAGCAATATATCTAAAGACTTAGGTGATTTGATATTTTGGGCAATAGCACTCAACGAGGTAGGACTGAGTTTTACAGCTTGTAATTCTGGCAAAATTTCTGACCAAGTTTTTTCGGGATGACTGGCAAGGATCATGTGTACTAAAATTTGATCCATAATGGCTTCTTGAGCGATGGCACTTTCCAGATACTTCTCACTCTGTTGTTTTAAGGTTGCTAATGTTTGTGGCGATGTGATGGAAGTTGATGTATCTAGCTTGGCTTCGTAAAATCGACAAGCAGCATACCCCAATGAATAGATCATCGTTGCATTTGAACTTACAGCGATCGCTGCACCAGCAAATGGCACATTTCGCAGCAAGCCTAATCCCGCAGCTTTCAATAGACGACTTCCACCCAAAGCCAGACCAAAAATTGCCATAATTTCACCTTTACGAGCCGGATCTTTTAAATCTAGCCCGTAGACAGATGCAATCTGATAAAGCATTTCTGACTGCAATTCTGTGGTTGCGGCTAAATCAATTGCCAATAACGCCACAGCTATTCCTGGCAAAAAACTAGTTGCTAGCCCAATAGTACCTGCTTTAGTTGCTTTTTCGACCATGATTCGGTGAGCAATTTGGCTGGGTGATTCATCAGGATACTGTTGCTTAAGCTTGTTTACCGCAGCTTCGGCTTTTTCCAGATTAACAACGTCAGTAGAACCAATTAACCAATTTAGATTTAACACTCCAGATAGTTTTCTAATCAGCCAATTTTCGCCGAGGCGATTGACTACCTCACCACTGGTTTGAGTTGTTTGCTCAATTAACTTATGTGTTTGTTTCGCCGTGAATTCTCCCACCCCTACAACTGTGTCTAAAACTGCTTTGCCACTCTGAGCAACAGTTTGAGCAAAGGACTCGACGATAGACGGTTGATCTTCTACTGATGATTTAACGTGGATTTTTAATTCTGAAGTTTTCGTGGGTGAATTAACTAATTTATTCACCTCTATTTCTTGGGGTTTGTCTGCCATTGCTTGACACCATCCTAAAAAGCCTCTCTCTTCAACTTGTAGCGAAAGTGTGAGAGGCTTGACATCTCCCAATAAGTACAACTTGTTGATAGATCAACACAGTTGGGTATGGCTCTTAATTACGAATTACGAATTATTCTAATTACGCTTTGGTGGAATCCCCCAAATCTTGATTTGTTTATCAAATCCACCACTGGCAAGTGTTCGCCCATCTGGACTAAAAGCGATCGCACTTACCCAGTCTGTATGTCCACTCAGTATACCTATCAACTCACCTGTAGGTACATTCCACAACTTAATTCCATCTCTGGCAGCACTAGCAAGGGTTTGTCCATCGGGGTTAATAGCGATCGCATTCACCCAATTATTATGTCCTGTAAGGGTGCGGACTAATTCTCCAGTATTAATATTCCACAGTTTTATTGTGCGATCGCGACTAGCACTAACTAATGTTTCTCCATCTGGTGTAAAAATAACACTGCTAACAACATTAGAATGAGCGACAAATTCACTTATTAATTGACCATTATTCAAATTCCACAGTTTAATTACACCCTTATTGTCACCACTAGCCAATGTTTGCCCATTGGGACTAATGGCTAGGGTATAAATCAAATTATCAAAACGTACTAGAATACCTAGAGGTCGCTGCTGTAGCAAATCCCAGATGCGAATCCCATCTAAACCTCCACTGATCAGAACTTTACTATCAGGAGACACCGCTAAAGATAATACGTTACTAGTATGTCCGACAAAAGAGCGGCTAAATTTAAAATTTTTCAGGTTCCAGAGGTTAATTGTATTGTCATTACTACAGCTAACAAGAGTTTGGCCATCTGGCGAAATCATTAAAGATTCTACGGCTGTTTTGTGCGCTTTGCTAATATTCCCCAACTTTCTGCCATTTGCTGGATTCCACAGGCGAATTACACCCTCGTTATCTGCACCTCCACTGACAAGAATTTTATTGTCTGGACTGAAAGCCAGGGATTTAACGGTTCCGTTATGTCCTTTTAGTGTGTAAAGTAATTGTAAATTAGCAGAAATGTTGGTATCTGGGGCATTTGGTGTTACTTCAACGGCAGCATAAGCCTGATGAATGTAAAACCCTTTCCAGGTAGCCACTGAAAGGGCAACAACTGCCATAAATATCAGAATAATATGCGATCGCCGAAAACTACCCCCACCTCTTCCTTCACTCCTCACTATTTTTCCTCATTTACTTTCATATATGGTTAAGATGTTGTTACGCCAATCAATTTTGCCGAATTTTGAGTCATAACTCAGTACTTTCTAAAGATGTGGTTTTTTCTTAGAAACGCTTAACATCGGTAAAGGCGCACTAGAAGAACGAGAGGGCAAATAGTGTTGCACTACAGGCTCCTCTGGCAGAGGACGACGCTGCTGGATACGCCACAATTTAAAGGCTAGCACTGTCCCTGCCGTTCCCAAACCAAAAGCGAACAATGACCAGCTATCATTCAATCCGCCAATTAGGGCATCGATGACACCCATCGTAATCAACACACTGATTAGTGGCTCTTTGCGGTAGGTTGACTTTAAAAAACGAGGTAATACAGCATTCATCACAGCTTGGTTAGTTCCAGTTCACTTTTTGTGTATATTTACTAAGAATACCTCACCCCTAATTTGCCTTTCTCATCAAAGGCAGATACTAACTATAATTTTCTTTAGTAGGGGAGGAAGCGTACTCATTAATCGCCTTGCACATACTACATTGTGGCGGAAGTTTGCCTATCTTTAACAAGTGGCTATGAGCAACTTGCTTGGTTAATTGGGATCGTGGCTGGATTTCCGCCGTGCTATAATAGTTACAATTTTTCTGATAAGTAGAGCGGCGTGAATAATTCAAGATTTGTAGTAAGGACTTTAGTCCTAATTTGAGGGCTGAAGCCCTGACTACAAACTCATCTCAAGATTTTTTACATTACTTAATGTACTTTGATTTCTTCTCACCTACTTACTTATTTCAATCAATAATTAGGTATTTTGAGTCCTCTCTTGCTTACATTTTACGGCAATAATTTACGAATAAATCTAATTAAAGTATCTAGAATGAAATACTTAGTTATCAATTGTTAAAGTTTCAACCAACTGGTTGTTCAGTTGGTTGAAACTCTGCCAACTACTAGCTTACAACTTCTGGCTTTTGCTTGTTGATAGAACTACTTCAGACCCAGCCATGATATTACACCTTGATTGGTGACGTATTCAATTACCAGCGTCAAAGCGAAGCCAATCATTGCAGCTCGACCATTCAAGCGTTCAGCATATTCGTTAAAGCCAAACTTAGGCTCCTCTAGTTTAGGTATAATAGTAGGTTGTGGTTGTATCATTTTTAAGAAACCTTTTTTCGGCAAACGGGACTTGATATTAGACTTCTGGCAGAAATCGGAGAAAGTGTGGATAAGGGGTAAAGGTTAAAGGAATTGACTCGTTCTTTTCCCTTTAACTTTTAGCCTAGAGTTGGTAGCTGATGAGCTGATTGCAGTGCTTGAACGCCAAGATGACTTGACAATTCAGCAAAAGCTTCCTAATAGGGAGCTATACAATCGCTCTTTTAATAAATTGTTACTATTCTTTATATATTGTATAAATACTGGGGCAATAGTCAAGCGTAAGAGTTTGGGGCTACTCAGATTAAATTGAGAAACTGAGAACAGCTATCTGTAATACGGAAGTAGCAAGATGAAAGTAGCAAGCTAGAGATTGGCAAGCTACATTTATTAAACAAAAAAATTATTAGAGGCGGTACATGGAAATCGGCGTTCCTAAGGAAAATAAGGATCAAGAGTTTCGGGTAGGTTTAAGTCCTTCTAGTGTGCGGGTGCTAGGAGAAAATGGTCATACTATTTTTGTCCAGATGCAAGCTGGTACTGGTGCTGGATTTACAGATGACGACTATAGAAGTGCTGGAGCCGAGATTGTCCTGACATCAGAATTGGCTTGGAATCGGGAATTGGTAGTTAAAGTCAAAGAGCCGCTGACATCTGAGTATAAATTTTTGCAAAAAGGGCAGATATTATTTACTTATTTACATTTAGCAGCCGATCGCAAATTGACCGAGCATTTAATTGATTGTGGCACTTGTGCGATCGCCTACGAAACTGTAGAACAACCTGGTGCTAACAAACTACCTTTGCTCACCCCCATGAGTATTATTGCTGGTCGGCTAGCAGTACAATTTGGAGCCAGATTCTTAGAACGTCAGCAAGGTGGTAGAGGAGTGCTTTTGGGCGGTGTCCCTGGAGTCAAACCGGGCAAAGTAGTAATTTTAGGTGGTGGCGTTGTTGGCACAGAAGCAGCTAAAATTGCCGTGGGCATGGGTGCGATCGTGCAGATTTTAGATGTGAGTGTCGAGCGCTTATCTTACCTAGAAACTCTCTTTGGCTCTAGAGTCGAATTGCTTTACAGCAACTCAGCCCATATTGAAGCCGCAGTCATTGAAGCCGATTTGCTTATCGGTGCAGTTTTAGTGTTAGGACGTAGGGCACCAACATTAGTATCCCGCGAATTAGTCAAACAAATGCGTCCTGGTTCTGTAATAGTTGATGTAGCTGTTGACCAAGGCGGTTGTATAGAAACCTTACACGCTACATCCCACACAAATCCGGTGTACGTTGAAGAGGGTGTGGTGCATTATGGTGTTCCTAATATGCCAGGAGCAGTACCTTGGACGGCAACTCAGGCACTTAACAACAGTACATTACCTTATGTCGTCCAGTTGGCGAATTTAGGAATTAAAGCGCTGGAAGTTAACCCAGCATTAGCTAAGGGTGTGAATGTGCAAAATCATCACTTAGTACATCCGGCTGTGCAAGAGGTATTTCCTGATTTGGTAAATTAAGGTGTGCAAGGATTAGGCGATCGCTATATTTTAATAGAGTAGTTCTCGGCAATCAAACTAATTTTCTTGCCAAATGCGCGGATAGGTAGGTGTAGAAAATAAGAAGAGGCAAAAAATGGCTGCATCTCCATCTATACAAGAATTTGAGGGCAATAATACTTTTAATCCATCCGCGCACCTTATGGGGACTGGTTTTCAGCGATTTGGCTCTTGTGCTATGACTATCTCCTGTGTTATGATTCAATGGTTCGCGCAACTGCACCTTGAAAACCAAATACAACACGGCTTTTAGACCCCGGCGATTGCAATTCACCAAAATCCCTATTAGGGATTGAAACTGAATACTTTCACCATTGCCCCACGGCACTGGGTATTGCAATTCACCAAAATCCCTATTAGGGATTGAAACGCGGTGCTTCTCCGGTTTCGGTTCTGGCTCCTGGATTGCAATTCACCAAAATCCCTATTAGGGATTGAAACCAAATCATCACTGTCTTTTTTTCTAGCCTTACGAGTATTGCAATTCACCAAAATCCCTATTAGGGATTGAAACCTTAATTTTTTGTAACCATCAACGGTAGCCAAAAATTGCAATTCACCAAAATCCCTATTAGGGATTGAAACCCCTACAGACTTAAATCAAATGCGTGGCGCGATCATTGCAATTCACCAAAATCCCTATTAGGGATTGAAACTTCAGCGCCACATTTATTGATGATTGGGATAAGGAATTGCAATTCACCAAAATCCCTATTAGGGATTGAAACGTTACCCCAAACAAGAGGTAAATCAAATGTACATTGCAATTCACCAAAATCCCTATTAGGGATTGAAACTCCGGTTTCTGGGTCGCCTGGGTGGTTTGGCTGCTGTATTGCAATTCACCAAAATCCCTATTAGGGATTGAAACTTGATTGATAAGTATTCAAGAGCAAACAAAGTGCGATCGATTGCAATTCACCAAAATCCCTATTAGGGATTGAAACTTAGTTTGGGTGAGTGCGATCGCGATCGCATCCCGCATTGCAATTCACCAAAATCCCTATTAGGGATTGAAACCTTGATGCTAAGAACTAGCAGCTTGATTGTGAATAATTGCAATTCACCAAAATCCCTATTAGGGATTGAAACGCCCGTAGTGCATGATGAGGCGTGTGAAGAATGGGCGAATTGCAATTCACCAAAATCCCTATTAGGGATTGAAACCAATTCCGCCAAAGCGATCGCGCCCAGCATGATAATTGCAATTCACCAAAATCCCTATTAGGGATTGAAACGCAAATAGCTTTTTATTAAAAGTCTGGACACCAGAACTATTGCAATTCACCAAAATCCCTATTAGGGATTGAAACAGTAAATGCGCTCGACGTAATGGCATAATTAGAATTGCAATTCACCAAAATCCCTATTAGGGATTGAAACTGGAATGGCAAGCTTAAAGCATTTTGACTAAACACTAAGATTGCAATTCACCAAAATCCCTATTAGGGATTGAAACACCCTATCCGCTATCGCTTAATTGCAGATCCAGGATTGCAATTCACCAAAATCCCTATTAGGGATTGAAACTTTGTAGCGTTTAGTTCATCAGTCATCCCAGCAATATTGCAATTCACCAAAATCCCTATTAGGGATTGAAACGCTTAAACTGGCTCTTAAATGTTTCGTAATCATTAATTGCAATTCACCAAAATCCCTATTAGGGATTGAAACAAATACAGGTAAAGTTGAGATGGGGTCACGGGGACTATTGCAATTCACCAAAATCCCTATTAGGGATTGAAACGGTGCCATTCCAACGCTGGAGCTAGATAAACGAATTTCACATTGCAATTCACCAAAATCCCTATTAGGGATTGAAACTGCCCATTTTCGGCTACCTTATATACATTATTTCCACTGATTGCAATTCACCAAAATCCCTATTAGGGATTGAAACGACCAGCACACCGCGCACGAAGAAAATAGCAAGGATTGCAATTCACCAAAATCCCTATTAGGGATTGAAACGAAAAACGGGGCGATTCGGGAGTGAAGGAAGAGGGAAATTGCAATTCACCAAAATCCCTATTAGGGATTGAAACCCGGCGTTATCCATTGGTATTCCCTCGTAAGATAATTATTGCAATTCACCAAAATCCCTATTAGGGATTGAAACATCTTTATTAGCTAATTTGTTGCTTATTTGTATCTATTGCAATTCACCAAAATCCCTATTAGGGATTGAAACCAGTAATGCAGGGTGGTGAAGAATGAGATATTGAAATTGCAATTCACCAAAATCCCTATTAGGGATTGAAACGGAATTTGTGCGGGATGCGATCGCAATCGCACTATTGCAATTCACCAAAATCCCTATTAGGGATTGAAACTATACTGCGAAAAGTAGCCAGCAATTTAGGCTTAGATTGCAATTCACCAAAATCCCTATTAGGGATTGAAACCAAATCAAAACTGGATCTGAGTGGCACACCACCGAGATTGCAATTCACCAAAATCCCTATTAGGGATTGAAACAGCACTGCTGGCAATGTTAGTAGCGAAGCAATCAGATTGCAATTCACCAAAATCCCTATTAGGGATTGAAACCGATGACTTTCAAGAGGCTGGATCTCAACCGAGAATTGCAATTCACCAAAATCCCTATTAGGGATTGAAACTTCAAACCACCCCACATCCACCACCCCACATCCACATTGCAATTCACCAAAATCCCTATTAGGGATTGAAACGATTTTCGAATAGCCCGCGAGATATGCCGCGCCATTGCAATTCACCAAAATCCCTATTAGGGATTGAAACTCTGTAAGAATCTCCCCAAGGATCAGCTACTGCATTGCAATTCACCAAAATCCCTATTAGGGATTGAAACAGATACTCAAATTTCTCAAGCTTACGGAATTGAAAAAATTGCAATTCACCAAAATCCCTATTAGGGATTGAAACGGGATTAAAATTATCGTCGCTGTCGTAGTCAATGAAATTGCAATTCACCAAAATCCCTATTAGGGATTGAAACTTTTGATTGATGAGGCAGGACTGAGTATAGTTGCCGGAGATTGCAATTCACCAAAATCCCTATTAGGGATTGAAACCTTCAAAACCAAGTGGTAGTCCGAATCTAATTGCATTGCAATTCACCAAAATCCCTATTAGGGATTGAAACCATTTTTCCCCTCTCTTTGGTTGTAGTGATACTGATTGCAATTCACCAAAATCCCTATTAGGGATTGAAACGAGCTAAACCCACAAGAAGTTTTAATTGCTCTACAGATTGCAATTCACCAAAATCCCTATTAGGGATTGAAACAATGAAATACAAGGGTGGAGAGCCGATATCAAATTGCAATTCACCAAAATCCCTATTAGGGATTGAAACTTAACTGTTGACGGTAAAACTATCGCTGATTATTGCAATTCACCAAAATCCCTATTAGGGATTGAAACGTGGCTGCTGCGCGACTACTTTTAAATCTTGCAGATTGCAATTCACCAAAATCCCTATTAGGGATTGAAACCCCGAACGGTGGCAGTGATGCCCAGTCCCACGGATTGCAATTCACCAAAATCCCTATTAGGGATTGAAACGAATCATTGCTGCTGTTCTAGTCTAACGATAGGATTATTGCAATTCACCAAAATCCCTATTAGGGATTGAAACCATTTCCCCACAATGCTCCAGGCTTGTAAGCTTATTGCAATTCACCAAAATCCCTATTAGGGATTGAAACTGATTCCAGAAAGTACCTTCATAAGGAATTTTAATATTGCAATTCACCAAAATCCCTATTAGGGATTGAAACCATAGGTGCGGAAGTGCGGCTGGTAGTGGTTTGTTATTGCAATTCACCAAAATCCCTATTAGGGATTGAAACATGGAAAGATAATTATAAATCCCCTGATAATAAAGATTGCAATTTCTAACCGCCGATTTAACTGGACAGCAGTTTTCATCTATTTAAACCATACATTTCTTCCTTTGCGCGGCAGTCGCTACAACGGGGGGAACCCCCGCAACGCGCTGCCTTGCCTTTGCGTGAGATAAAAAAGATGTGGTTTATTTACCTGAAAATAGCTATAAGTTGACTTTTAAATCACAATATTTCCTGCATTTGAGCATAGGCTTCATAAACCCCCTTAACGTTGTACCAGTTGAGAAAAATCCGAGCAATTTCTAAAGCTAATTGAGGTTTACCTAAGTTAATTAACCATTGCAAAAAAGGAGCCATCGTCCGTTCATTCAGTGCGCCATTGAGTGACAAAATGCCCCAAAGTAACCGATGTAGCCAAGTCATTTGAATCATCATTCGCACTTCCCATGTGGGATGCTTTTGATAAAATAAAACTCCCATACGTCCACGTTGAATTTCTTGGTCAATCAATCGAGGAATTTGCTCTAATTCAAATGGTGGATGCCAGTGATAACCGACGGCTTCGGGACATTTAATTAGTTTTAAATCTAGTTTTTTTAGCCGTACACCTAACTCTAAATCTTCCCAGCCATAAAGTTGAAATTTAGTATCAAAAAGCCCAGCTTTTTCTAACCAATGTTTAGGAATTGCGACATTTCCCGTAGCAAAAAAAGCTGCTGAAAAATCTGTTACTTTGTAGGGTTCAGCAGTTGGGTGATCGAAATTGCAAGTATTGATAACTGCACCGTAAGTAAAAAAGCGATCGCTTCCCAATTTCTCTTTTCCTTGCACCAATGCGTTACTATGAGCTTGCAGGAAATTTTTCAGCACCACTAAATCACTATCAATAAAGATAATTGTGTCTCCCTGTGCCTGTTCTACCCCCAAATTTCGAGCCGCAGCTGGCCCAGCATGGTTTTGCTGAAAGCATCGCACATGGGGAAACTCTTCTTTGTGTTCTGCTAACCAATCCAATGTGCCATCAGTAGAACCATCATCCACCAAGACAATCTCGTAATCAATAACTGAACTTGGCTGACTCAACTCCTGCATTTCTAAGGCACAGAGGCACTTTTCCAAAATTGGTTTGCGATTATAAGTCGGTATCACAACGCTGAAAAACACAGTTTCACCCACAACACTACCCATCTCTAGGATAGGATAGATGCGACATTGACACTGTTCCTTACCTGGTTATGGCTATAGAAATAGCAAGGCTTCATAAGTTTTAGTTAATTAATATATAACCCAAGCTTAATCTTTGTAACCTAAACTTAGTTGATATGTATAAAAACGACGAAATTCACATTTATTTTGTTATTAACAATTAAGTTATTAATTTTTTAACCGTAGCAAATTCCCAGAAATTAAGAGCTTTAGCTTCCACTAAATTTTTTCCGGTTACATCAGAGGAAAGTTTGATGTCTAAACTGAGTCGCAGACAAATTTTAATATTTTTTGCTGGCAGCGCTGGTGCTGTTGTTTTGGGAGGTAAAATCCTAGAAGGTTTTATCGGTACTAAACAAGCAAAAATCTCGCCATTGGGCTTTACACCTGTACGTTTACCACATCCCCTACCAATTTATCAAGAGCAGAGAAATTTCTTGCCAACAAAAATTGGTGAGGGAGAAGTAGTTAATCTATCTGCGGATGTTAAATTAAGTATTTACAACATTATTGATGATGTGGTGGTGCCACCGGAGTACGAACGTTATGTAATTGCCAGTTGGGGCGATCGCGTGTTTCCTAACAAAGATGATTATTTCGGTTACAATAACGATTTCACTGCTTTTATTCCCCTTGATCAAACTAATGATGTCGGGTATTTATGGGTCAATCATGAATACGTTAGTTTTCCATTTTCTACCTTATTACTAGAAGATTCCTCTGATCTTAAAAAACTGCCCGACGCATTTGAAAACGTCATCGGCTGGGCTTTACCCTCTAGCCGAAATATTGAAGTTGAAGGGGAATCTTTATATAATCAAGGCGGCTCGATTATCCGCATCTCTCGCAGTAATACCAGTAAACGTTTTGCTGTAGTCAAAGATGCCAAAAATCGCCGCATTCATGGTCTTTCTGGGTTGGGAATCAATAGCCAACGAAATGATAACTACAAAAACCTCACGGCTTGGGGAAGTCGCAACCACCAGAAAGGTGATCAAAATTATTTAATCGCAACTGGCCCAGCTGCAACGGAAGTTTTTAATCTCAGTTCTGATCAACTGGGTAATAAAATTATTGGTACCGCCTTTAACTGTTCTGGTGGTAAAACTCCTTGGGGAACAATCTTATCTGCGGAGGAGAACTTCCAAAATTATGTCACAGAAACAGTAAAAGCTAATGGTACTCAGACAGATTACACAGATAAAAATATCGGCAAGACTTTTGGTTTAGTAGGAGAAAAATACGGCTGGATTGTCGAAATTGACCCCAACAATCCAGAATTTCGCCCTCGCAAACACACTTGGTTAGGTCGTTACCACCATGAAAATGTTGCCCTGCGTGTTGAACAAGGCAAGAAATTAGTTGCCTACATGGGTGATGACAGACGTGGAGGACACACTTGGAAATTTGTCAGTGCAAATACTATCTCTTCCCCAACCAGTAAAACTAACAGTAGCTTGTGGGAAAAAGGGACTTTGTATGTTGCCAGTTATAATCCAGACGGTACAGGTAAATGGATACCGTTACTCTTAACTACTGCGACCAATCCAATTACGCCCACAATTCTATCTTCTGTCGAATTTGCGGCGTTGCAGAAAGTCCAAAAAGAAGGTCTTTTATCACTACCAAGACGTAATGGTATTGCAGGTCAAACCGAAGATGGTGGTATATTTAAATGCGATCGCACTAACGAAGCAAAAGCACTACCTGATTATCAAAATAAAAAACTATCTGACTTTTACTCTACCCAAGGTGCTGTTCTTAGTGATGCCTTTTTAGCTGCAAACTTAATCGGGGGAACTCCCACCGCCCGGCCAGAAGATATAGAAATACATCCAACCACCAAAGAAGTTTTCATTGCCTATACTGATGGTGCCCCAGGTAGCGATGGTTATCCTGATTCGCGGATTTTCCAAGTAGCCAAATTAAGTAAAGATGCCAATGGCACCCAGCAATCAGGAGGACTGTACAAGATTATTGAAGATAGTGCTGATGCTACAGGGCTAACCTTCAAATGGCAGAAATTTGCCCAAGGTGGCGAAGCCGGCTCGTTATCTGGTGCTGGTTTTGCCAACGTAGATAATTTAGTGTTTGACGAGGAAGCAAATGTTTGGGGTGTCACGGATATGTCTACCGGCACTCACAATGGTTTTGAGGTTGGCGCTGAAGGTAAGCAAACCAAAATCGATCACACAGTTAGCGGTAATGTTTCTGATTTTACAGGAGTATTTGGTAATAACTGGCTGTTTTTTATTCCGACTAGTGGCGCTAATGCTGGACGAGTAATACCCTTTGCCTATGGGCCAGTGCGTTGCGAAATGACAGGGCCAACTTTCGTGGGAGATACACTGATTATTTCAGTACAGCATCCCGGTGAAGATTGTCCAATTAACGATGGCACAATGTTAAGTCGCAGTATTGAATTACTCGATTTGAATGGTACTACATTTAATCAAACTCGGAGTTTACCTCGTGGCAGTAGTTGGCCGAGTAATATCTCGAAGGCTGATGGTGGTAAGGATCAGTCCACAGGTGTTCCCCGACCATCTGTAATTGGCATCCGCCCTAAAAATTCTCGCAGTAAGTTTATTTAAAATAGCAATCCTAGATGAGTTATGAACAGAAAGATCCCCGACTTCTTTGAGAAGTCGGGGATCTAAGCATAGGCGGGGTAAAGTTATTTTAATATGTATGGGCAATTCAGTTAAGCCTATGAATATTCTTAACTGAGCTAATTTCTTCTTTTGAGATTTCATAGACAACAAAGGCTTTAGTAAGTTAAAGAATAAATCTCCATTAATCAAAATATAACCTAGCGTTAATTTTCGGCGATTAAATTATATGAAAAATTGAAAAAATTTTGTCTAGTTAAGTCACCTAAATAGTAAACAACCTTTTGTTTAAAAATAGGTTACTTACTATTCAAAATCTATGGCATTTCACGTAAACAATTGACGGCTTTTTCTGTCAGTAATCAAGATTTGCCTTGACGAAATTTTTGATGTCACAAGAGAGGAGAATTTAATGTCTAAATTAAGTCGCAGACAACTTTTAATATTTTTTGGAGGCAGTGCTGGTGCTGCTGTGTTGGGAGACACAATCCTGAATGGTGTTACTAACATTGCCGAAGCAACATTTAAGCGACTAAGCTTTACACCAGTGCGCTTACCTCACCCCCTAGAAATTTATCAAGACCAAAATAATTTCTTGCCAACAGGAATCGGTCAGGGACAAGTCAAAAATGCATCTAATGATGTCAAGTTAAGTGCCTACAACGTCATTGATGATGTGATAGTGCCACCAGAATACGAACGTTATGTAATTATAGGTTGGGGCGATCGCGTATTTCCTAACAGCAGTGATTATTTTGGCTACAACTGCGACTACACAGGTTTTGTTCCCATTGGTAGAACCACAGATGTCGGATATTTGTGGGTTAATCACGAATACGTGAGTTATCCTTTTTCTGATCTAGCACCAGGAGCTCCTCTTGATGTTCGAGGAGGGCGTACCAGCTTTGAATCAGTGATTGGGTGGGCTTTACCTGCCGTCAGAGGTCTTGAATTTGACGGAGAAGCTTTATATAACTTAGGCGGATCAATCGTCCGTATCTCTCGTCGTAGTGCTAATCAACGTTTTGCTGTTGTCAAAGGTGATGTGAGAAATCGCCGTCTTCATGGTCTTTCTGGCTTAAGAATTAATAGCCTAAGAAGTGATGGATATGAAAATATCACTTCTTGGGGAAGTCGTAGCCACCAACAAGGTGATCAAGACTATTTAATCGGAACCGGCCCAGCTGCAACTGAAGTATTTAACCTCTCCTCCGATGGATTGGGTAACAAAATTATTGGCACCGCCTACAACTGTTCTGGTGGGACAACTCCTTGGGGAACCATTTTAAGTGCTGAAGAAAACTTTCAAGGAGGCCCAGGATTTTTTGTTGGTGTCACAGAATCAGTCAACCCGAATGGGACTCAGACAGGTTACACCGCTGACACTACTGGTACTACCTTTGGTTTAGTCGGCGAAAAATACGGTTGGATTGTCGAAATTGACCCTGTTAATCCAACGTTCCGCCCTCGCAAACACACTTGGTTAGGCCGTTTCCGCCATGAAAACGTTGCCATGCGTGTCGAAGCAGGTAAAAGACTGGTCGCTTACCTGGGTGATGACAGACGTGGAGGACACACCTGGAAATTTGTTAGTACAGGTACTATTTCCTCGCCAACCAGCAAAGCCAACAGCAGTTTGTGGGAAAGTGGTACATTGTATGTCGCTCGTTATAATACGAACGGCACAGGTGAATGGATACCCTTACGTTTAACCACTGCTACCAATCCCCTTGCGCCATCGGTAATTTCTTCTGTAGAGTTTGCCGCTTTGGGTTCGGCTCAAAGAAATGGTCGTTTACCACTACCAAGACGCAATGGTATTGCAGGTCAAACTATAGATGGTGGTCCATTCAACCTCGAAACCACCAACGAAGTAGCTGCTCTACCTGGTTATCAAGGTAAGCAACTATCTAACTTCTATCCTACCCAAGGTGCACTTCTGAGTGATGCTTTCTTAGCAGCCAACTTGGCAGGAGGAACTCCTACAGCCCGCCCAGAAGATATAGAAGTCCATCCAACCACCAAAGAAGTGTTCATTGCCTACACTGATGGTGCGCCAGGAGGCGACGGCTATCCAGATTCGCGGATTTTCCAGGTTGCCAAGTTAAGTGCAGCTGTCAACGCGACACAGCAATCAGGGGGAATATACAAGATTATTGAAGATAGCGCCGATGGTACAGGTCTAACCTTCCGTTGGCAGAGATTCGCTCAGGGTGGAGAAGACGGATCGGTGTCTGGTGCTGGTTTTGCGAATGTAGATAACTTAGTATTCGACAATCAGGCAAATGTTTGGGGTGTAACAGATATGTCTACCAGCACTCACAATGGTTTTGATGTTGGTGCTGCTGGCACTGAAAACACCATCAACCACACAGCTACTGGTAATGTTTCCAGTTTTACAGGAGTTTTTGGTAATAACTGGCTGTTTTATATCCCTACCAGTGGGTCTAGTGCTGGAAAAGTAATACCTTTTGCCCAAGGTCCGGTGCGTTCTGAAATGACTGGGCCAACCTTTGTCGGAAATACGCTGATTATTGCAATCCAGCATCCTGGTGAAGATTGTCCAATTAACGATGGCACAATACTTAATCGCAGTATTGAATTACTAGATTTAAATGGTACGACCTTCAATCAGACTCGCACTGTACCTCGTGGTAGTAGTTGGCCTAGTAATATCAATGGTCAACCTACAGGTGTACCCCGTCCATCTGTAATTGCTATCCAGCGTAAGAATTCGAGTGGTAGTGTCAATTTTGTTTAGTATCCTCTATTGGGTGCAAAGATGTTGCCATGCAGTATCTTTACATTCAAGTTCTAGCAAAAATCGCTCCTTTATGATTTAGAATTACAAATGCACACAGATAAATTATCTGTGTGCATTTGTATAATCATTTAATTTAAATAAGTTTTTAATCACCGTATACAGGTTAAAAAATATCAATGAATTAATTTTTCTATAGTTCAAATATTGCTAAATTTATAAAGTACATATATTAAGAACGAGATTAGTGAGCAATTTTAGAAAAATAGATGGTAGACAAAGCCTCTGATTATCGGCTGTTCAAAAATAATTTTTGATAAACAACATTTTTAGTTAAGAATATACTCGCTACAAATAGGGTAGGTGGGATTTTTTCAGCTATTACCGTACTGTAAAAAGGTTTTTTGAGTAATGCTTTCATTTCAATGGTGTAGATGTGCAGATGATTCAGTAAAAGTAGTTAGTAATCAGCAAAAAGCAAAAGTTTTGTGGATGATAGTAGGTTTACTTGCTGTTTTTTTTATTGCGGAGTGGAGTGTAGGTTTATGGAGCCAAAGTTTATCTTTACAGGCGGATGCTGGACACATTTTTTCGGATATTACAGCCTTGGCAATATCGCTACTTGCCAGTTTTTTAGCACAGCAACCAGCTAAGAGAAAGGCAACATTTGGCCATCAGCGTGTTGAAGTTTTAGCAGCTTTGTTCAATGGATTAGCTTTGGTAGCGATCGCAACTTTTATCACATGGGAAGCTATTCAACGCTGGCAACATCCAGCAACAATTTTGGGCTTACCAATGTTAGGAATTGCGGTGTTAGGTTTAATCGTCAATTTGTTTAATATTACTTTACTTCATCCCCACACTCACAACGACTTAAACCTACGAGGGGCTTTGCTTCATGTCATCGCCGATACTGCTAGTTCTGTTGGCGTAATTATAGCTGCTTTAGCAGTTCATCTTTGGCATTGGTGGTGGGCAGATGTCGCCATTAGTTTAGTAGTTGCAACTTTTACTGGTTTAAGTGCTTTACCCCTAGTCCAAGAAAGCCTAAAGATTTTTTTGGAGTATGCGCCAGAATCAATTGATCCTGCGGAAGTGGAAATATCTCTCAAATCTTTTCCCGGTGTTGTTCAAGTAGAAAAACTCCATATCTGGACAATTAGCTCAAATAAAGTAATGCTTTGCGCCAATTTGACTGTCGAATGTCCAAGTATTCAAGAACGCGATCGCTTACTCACTAAGTTGCAAACTCATATCCAAAAAACTTTTAATATTGCTGAGATAACTTTGCAGCTAACTAACTCTGAAAAACCTTCAGCGCCGCCGATTCATCCTTTATTTAACCAAAACCTGACTTTAATGTTATCTGCAAATAAAACAAATTAAAACCAGACTAATAACTAAATATATAATGTTATCGAAAAGGATTATTTTTTGTTTATGTAACTATGAGATACCAAAATAACTTTACAGTACGGCGTAAATAAGCCACCCATTTGTAATGTCTGAAACCCTTGCTAAAACTTAATTACGAATTACGAATTACGCAAAGCGGTACTAGTGCTTGTTACTGCATGGATTAGTTTAGATATAATAATGACTCATTCTTTGTTTTCCTAACTGGAGAAATTAATGGGTCGCGCCAAAAAGGTTGTCCTGGCATATTCTGGCGGAGTAGATACCTCCGTTTGCATCCCCTACCTTAAGCAGGAGTGGGGTGTGGAAGAGGTAATTACTCTAGCAGCAGATTTAGGTCAGGGAGATGAACTAGAGCCAATTCGAGAAAAAGCTTTAAAATCGGGTGCAAGTGAATCCCTTGTAGCAGATGTCAAAGACAGTTTTGTTAAAGATTACGCCTTTGGAGCGATTCAAGCCAACGCCCTCTATGAAAATCGTTATCCTCTCGGAACTGCCCTTGCTCGTCCACTGATTGCCAAGGTATTAGTAGAAACAGCTGAAAGATATGGTGCTGATGCGATCGCTCACGGTTGCACGGGCAAGGGTAACGATCAAGTTCGCTTTGATGTCTCTGTTACCGCCTTAAACCCTAACCTGAAAATCCTCGCACCAGCCAGAGAATGGGGGATGAGCCGTGAGGAAACCATCGCCTATGGGGAAAACTTTGGTATCCCCTCACCAGTCAAAAAATCCTCTCCCTACAGCATTGACAAGAATTTGCTTGGTCGTAGCATTGAAGCTGGTTTACTCGAAGATCCGTCATTCGAGCCACCAGAAGAAATTTATGAAATGACCAAAGCGATCGCTGACACTCCCAATGAGCCAGAGTACATCGAAATTGGTTTCTACGGTGGTGTTCCGACAACTCTCAACGGTATAGCTAAAAAGCCAGTTGAGCTAATTGAACAACTCAATCAAGTGGTGGGAAATCACGGCATTGGGCGGATCGACATGATCGAAAATCGTCTGGTAGGCATCAAATCGCGGGAGATATACGAATCACCCGCGATGTTAGTTCTAATTCAGGCACATAGGGATTTAGAAAGCTTGACTTTAACGGCAGATGTCACCCATTACAAACGTGGGATTGAAGAAAGTTACAGCCAAATCGTTTACAACGGTTTGTGGTACAGTCCACTCAAAGTTGCACTTGATGCCTTTATTCAAAAGACGCAAGAGCGAGTTTCTGGAACTGTGCGAGTCAAGTTGTTCAAGGGCAACTCTACGATAGTTGGGCGTTCGAGCGACAATTCCCTTTACACTCCCGATTTGGCAACCTACGGAGCCGAAGACAAATTTGACCACAAAGCTGCTGAAGGCTTTATCTACGTTTGGGGACTACCAACTCGCATTTGGTCGCAGTTAACCAAAGGTTAGGGGTTAGAAAGCAAAATACAAACAGACGCGATTAATCGCGTCTACTCCTCACCATTGGCTTCCTTGATTTGGCGAGACTCCAACCACAGGGGTACAACAATTAAGCCAGTCATGATCAGCAACGCTGCGATCGCAAATTTACCCACCCAAGCAACCAATTGTTCTAGAGAGATAATTTTGCCAGCAAAGAAAGCTAATGTCACCATCAAACTAGCCCAAGCAACTGCTCCTAAGAAGTTGTATAAAAAGAATTTTCCGAAGGGCATTTCGACTATACCAGCTAGTGGTGCAGCAAAAACCCGCAACAATGCCAGAAAACGTCCAAAAAATACCGTTTTAGCAGCATTTTGACTAAATTTTTCTTTAATGTTCAGCAGTCGGACTTCAGAAATCCGAAATATACTACCAACTTTGACTAAGAAAGACCAACCGCTAACTCTACCAATCCAATAGCCACAAGTGCCGCCAATTACAGCACCCATAATTGCGTCACTGAGGACTAGCCAGAAATTCAGTTCATTACTACCAGATAGAAACCCACCGACTAAAGTCACGGTTTCCCCAGGAAGCGGAAGTCCTAAATTTTCTAACAAAATTCCCAAAAAAACTGCCCAATAGCCATACCTGTGGGCGACTTCCTGGATGTTTTCTAGTGAAATCAGCTCTAAAGACATCCCGCACCGCCATCTTTACAAATTTTTACTTTTACTATATCTTTGCTTGTTTTTGGGCGGGGTGTCAATTAAACCGTCAGAACATTCGCCTTTGGGGGAAAACTTTTCGATTTACTGAAATTATGTATAAATTGGAGTTCAGATGCGTTAAGGTCACGCCATTGAGCCAATTCTAGGTCATTTAATTGGAGGTGAGCTATGCTAACCCTGACCAGTCGCAAAGTCGCAAAGCCCACAGCCGCAGTCATCCGCCGGACTTGGCGGTTTTTTCCCTCTGTCAAGGTCATTTCCAGCCAAGCTGTCGGTACATTTTTGCGAAATCTAATCGGCGGGGTGCGTTCAGGTAGCTGTGGTTCTTCTGGTAAAAGCCTAACTTCTGCTGGTTGAGTGCGGTAATCTTGAATTTCCACACCTGTTTGCAACTTTTTGATCGCATCTGCATCTGGAATTCGCTCTACCTGTACCCAGTAAGTACGTTTATGTCCAAAACGCGGATGAGCAAGGCGATGTTGCAATTGTCCATCATTTGTCAATAGCATTAACCCTTCACTGTCCCAATCCAAACGTCCCACAGGATAGACATCAGGTACATCAATATAATCTTTCAAGGTGCTATGTGTGGGAGCATCTTTTGTAAACTGGCTGAGAACGCCGTAGGGTTTGTAAAAAATAATATATCGGTAATGATTAGTCATTGATCATTTGTCATTTTTCAGTAGTAAAAAAGAAACAACTGACAATTAACTTGTAAGGTCAAATTGCCAAAATTAAAGGTGCGCGAGTAGTGGTAATTGTTGGGAGTGACGAACGGTTTATGACCAGAATGTATCTCTAAAAACATCAATCAAGTTGTTATTAGATTACATTCTATGGTTTTTTATTGCTTACATTTCTTCCTTTGCGCCTTTGCGTGAGATAAAAAAGATGTGGTTCATTTACCTGAAAATACCTGAGTTCGACGTAATAAAATTAGCTACAAGTAATTCCTGACAAGAGTTACAGTATTTTGTTGTAGTTGTTATATTGTCATCATTCACGTTAATCGAACCTTCAAGGACTATTATAAAAAGAGTTTAGTAAAATATTATCAAAAAGAATTTCCGCAACTAGTAAGTTATAATAGATTTACTGACAAATTATGGGGTAGTCTTTTTGGCGACAAAGGATATATTTCTAAAAAATTATGGCAGGAACTTTGGTCAAATAACATCAAGCTAATTACCCCATTCAAGAAAAATATGAACAATAAACTAGTTGAGCTATGGGAAAAATTAATGCTGAGAAATATTCTTTAATTGAGACAGTTAATGACCAATTAAAGAATATGTCACAAATTGTTCATTCTCGTCATAGAAGTGTAAAAATTTTTATGGTTAGCCTGGTTGCAGGTTTAATTGCTTATACTTTTCAAGAGAAAAAACCTTCTTTGAAACTAGCTGAAAATGAAGTCACAAATTTACCTGCTTTGTTAGTTTAATTATTCTTTTAATTGAAGTAAATTATTTAACTTAATTTCCAAAAATAGCAGTTTTTGGATTAGTTTATTTTGACTATCTATTCTCAATAAGAATTGCTAATTGATAGAGGCTTGATTTTCAAGCGTTTCTGTTATATCGAACTCAGGTGTTTAGAGAAAATCAAGACTATGGGCGGCTTACACGATGCCCAAATTATGCCCAAGCGATCGCCTAACTGGTACTGCAAGCGATCGCTTTATATTAATACTGGGAATAACCAAAACTGCATTAAAATTCTCTATTCTCCAGTACAGACGCGATTAATCGCGTCTGTACTCCCCTATGCACCAATACAGTTCAGTTAAGGTTTTTTGGTAGTGATTTTAAACCTGTAGAGACGCGAAATTTCGCGTCTCTACCAAAGATTTCGGGCTTAACTGAACCGTATTGCCCTATGGACTATTCGGAATCAGCCTACCACAGGGATAAGTCGCTGTTTGCTGTGAAGCATTTTCGGCCATCGCTGCTGGAATCTGATCCGATGGTCGGGTTTTGGCTGCTAGATAGTCTTTTTGCAGTTTATCGTAGATGGCTTCTCGTCTATCATACAGACGCTTTAAGGGACGAGGTTGGCACTTGTTCAAGACGTATGCTGTTACTAGTGGTAGAGCGATCGTGCTATCGGTGTAACAAACAATCGTGTTAGGTAACTCTTCCGGGTCAATCTTACCCCAGCTGACGGCTTCCGATGGAGTTGCCCCAGACAAACCGCCTGTATCTGGACGAGCATCGGTAAACTGGACAAAGTAATCATGTCCTCGTTCTTCTAGTCCCAACACTTCGTGAATTTGCGGTTGTGTTTGTAGCAAAAAGTTTTTGGGACTACCGCCACCGAGAATTACAGCCGCACTTTTACCTTTAGATTCACGGGCATTGTAAGCGATCGCTGCTGTCTCATTTACGTCAATGGATGGATCTAATATCAACTGCGAACCTTCCAAAGCCAAAGCCGCCACATTCATCCCAATTGAGCTATCCCCTGGAGAAGACGTATAAATTGGTACGCCACACTCATATGCTGTAGCAAGCAAGCAAGAATGCTGTACACCCAATTGCTTTTCTACTTCTCGGACATATTTACCGAGTAAATGGTGAAACTCAGCGGTTCCCATCCGCTTTTGAAACGCCTCTCCTTGGAGAATCTTACGGATGAAAGCATCAGTTTCTAGCAGCACATCGTAACCAAAGATAATGTCGTAAATTCTGATGGTACCTTCTTGGCGTAGTTTCACATCATCCAAAAACGGATTACCAGCAAACAGTTCAAAACCTAAACCGTAGTGCATATCGTGGTAAAGATTTGCACCTGTGCTAATCATCCAATCAATAAAGCCGTTGCGAATTAAAGGTGCAAGTGCTGAAACCCCGAACCCTGCTGGTGTCATCGCACCGGAAAGGCTAACTCCCACTGTGACACCTTCAGTTAGCACATCACGACTCAGTAGTTGACAGATTTCGCGCAACCGGGCTGAGTTGTAAGCGGTGAAGTATTGATCAATCAAATCCACCACATTGATATCATTTGATATAGGTGTAGGTGCGATTTTTTGACCCAACTGTTTAGACATTTTGGCACTCCTGAACAGTAAACACGCAGAATCTAATGTTATCTAGCTTTCAGCCAAAGTGACAGCAATACTTTTTTCTCACTAGCTTGAATGTACGGGCATCAGAAGAAGCAACTTCACTTTCTTACTCGCTGTCAACCTTATCTCGTTCAGTTGGTGTGTTATGAGGTGGTGGAGTTACTAAACCGCGATATCAGAAGAAACAGGCGAGAAGCAGATACAGCAAAAGCGACTGCACAGGATGTTAAGGAAGTTATACCTGTTGTGCTGGAGCGAGGCGATCAGTATTTTCGGGAATTATGGAAGAGTTTAGCAGAGAGCGATGTCTACGACGGGCTACGCCTACGCTCTCTCCTGCGCCGGATAATCCACGGGGAAACTCCTACACAGCAAGACAAAGGTGTTATCCGCAAACTAGCGCGAAAGGAGATTTTGACTCAAGAAGGCAATGCTTTTCAAGTGCCTTTGGTGCAAAAATATATAGAACAGTTGCTAGAAGAAGAATAAGCGATTTAGGCGTTGCATAATGGCGGTATGAATTGAGGCTCACGCAAAGGCGCAAAGGCGCAAAGAATTAGATTCAGCAACGCTGCGATTTAATACATTGACCTGCATCTTTAAAGTCTACTGAAGTAGACTAAAGATTTTTGACTATATTTAGTCATCATTAAAGTGAAATGGTATTAGAGGATGTTTGAAAAGTGGTTGGCTGTGATTTTAGGCACTTCTAGATCCCCTTAAATCCCCGGTTATTAAATCAAGAACCGCAAACAATTGAAATCTTAAAAACCGAATTGAGTATTGAACCGATACGCGCTGATTCCGTGACATTTCTGAAAACAGAAAATCGGATTTTACATCTGGAATTTCAAACCACAATCAAATCCCAAACACCAATTCCTCTGCGGATGCTCGATTATTATGTTCGATTGACACGGAAATATCAAGTTCCTGTTACCCAAGTAGTGATTTTCTTGCAAGAGACAAATGACGAAATTGCTTTCACCGAAGAATATGTCAGCGAAGTTACAACCCACCGTTATCGAGTTATCCGAATGTGGGAACAAGATTCAGCACTATTTCTGGGAAATCTGGCGTTATTACCTTTAGCACCCTTAACACGAACAGATTCACCCCAAGCGTTATTGTCACAGATTGCCGAGGAAATTGCTAAAATTCCAGATATCGAGACTAGACAAAATACTGCTGCTTGCACGGAGATTTTGGCCGGGTTAAAGTTCGAGAAAGATTTTATTCGTCAATTATTCCGGGAGGAAATTATGCAAGAGTCAGTTATTTATCAGGATATTTTCCAGAAGGGAGAACAAAAAGAAGCTTTTCGCTTCTTAAAGCGTCAGTTAAATAGACGCTTTGCTGAGATAGATTCATTAATAATTGAACGTCTTCAAGTCTTATCTACTGAGCAATTAGAAGAATTAGGAGAAGAGCTTTTAGATTTTTCAAATGTATCTGATTTAGTTACTTGGCTTGAGCAAAATACAAGCAACTAAATTTATCTCTAAAAAAGCGGTTAAGGCGATGTCTACGACGGGCTACGCCTACGCTAGTTTCATTTCAACATTATTATATTTTATGCAAAAGGCGATGTCTACGACAGGTGTAGATGCAGCATCCTACTACTCGTGAACGAGTCTTTGAACTCCGTGAACTTATCTTATTGGGGAATTGTTGAATACTCTCTTCTATATTTTATTTAAACTTCAGTAATTCCGACTCCAAAGATTCCCAGCAATACTTTATGCTAGGAATCACTTAATTGTCTTGATTTGTTGTTATTTATGGTTTCGCTTAAATTGCCTTCTGGCTGCTTCACCTACTATTTGTGGATGACTATTGGTGTCCCTACTGATGCCCACTGGAATAGCCATTTTGCGTGTTTAGGTGCGATATTCACACAGCCGTGGCTTACTGGAGTGCCAAACCTTTTATGCCAGTAAGCTCCGTGAATAGCGTAATTACCTTGATAAAACATTGCATGAGGAACGTTGGGAACATTGTAGTTTTCTCCCCGCATCCGCGTAGTTTTAAACTTTGACTGAATTTTAAAAGTACCAACAAGAGTGGGAGTAGATTTTCTGCCAGAAGAAATAGCACTTCCATAAACCACTTTGTCACCTTGCCAAGCTATTAACCGTTGCTTTGAAAGATTAATTTGAATCCAGCGCTTTTCCGACTTTTGTAATGTCTGGATTGTTTGGGTAATCACTTGGTTTTTGGAATTTGCCCAAACTTGACTCGATTCAGTAGTAGTAAAAACACTTAAGGACAACGCTGTACCAGCGAGGAGTATTTGTAAGCGACGCACCCAGTCAGAATAAATCAGTCTTTTCATTTTAGATACACTCATACTCAAATCATGGGGTCTTGATAAACTTATCAGTTTTCACCTTTATTTTCCTATCTATTACTTTAATAGACGTGAATTTTTAATGATTTTATTCTAAGTTAAGCTAACTGTCGCATCAGCTTTCTTGCTCTAGATGCGATCGCTTCCCAATTCCTCTCTGTGACAAGCTTTTTGGGAAATAATTCACCGCTCAAACCTACAGCGATCGCCCCTGCTTGCAAAAATTCTTTGGCATTTTCCAGAGTGACGCCGCCAGTAGGAATTAAGGGAATATGACCCAGGGGACTTTGTAAACTTTTGATATAATCAGCCCCTCCCACTGCTTGCACAGGAAACACTTTTACACAACTAGCGCCCTGACTCCAGGCGGTAACAATTTCTGTGGGAGTCAGCGCTCCTGGGATGATCGGCACATCTTTTTCTTGTGCTGCTTGAATCATTGCCGAATCAATGTGGGGTGTGAAGAGGAATTGTGCCCCAGATGCGATCGCTTCTTGCATTTGCTGCACATTGAATAGTGTACCAGTGCCAATGGTGCAGGCTGGTAATTCTGAACGTAGTTGACTGATTAATTCCCCAGCGCCATCGCTATTCCAGGTAATCTCAATTAATTGCATTCCCCCAGATGCCACAGCCATTGCCATTTGCTGTCCTAACTCGATTTGGGGAGCGCGGATGACTGCGATCGCTCGGTGTTTTTCTAACTGTGATAACCAAATTTGATTAGGCATTTTAATTGAGACTGGAGACTAGATAGTAGTTTTCACTTTAGTAAATAACTAATTTTCAATGCCTAATACCCAATTTCCTTCATGCTTGCTTCTTGCATCAAGCTATGCAATATTGCATATAAACACCAGTAAGTCTATCGAATTACAGTAGTTTAAAGCCTAAATTATTGAATGGCTAGACGTTGAGTTCTACAGGAGTAGTTAAAATGGCAATCGCGCGGCAAAACACAGCAACATTATTAGAAATGTTTGCGTAGCATCTCGTAGAGAAGAAATGCGATCGTAGCAGGTATCTTGGCGATGTTAAAGTGCTGATATTGATTATAAAGTTGCTGTAGCTACGCCTGTCGTAGACATCGCCTGATTTTACTTCCTTAAACATAGTCATAATTAAAGTATTCCTTATGGATATCAATGATTGATTCTGATGATAGAGGGAGTTAAAAGATTAAGATTGATAATATGTAACTGTGAGTAAAAAACGTTTATCCAATTAATAACAATGAATATTCTTGCTTGGATTGTTTTAGGTCTAATTGCTGGTGCGATCGCAAAGGCTATCTACCCTGGTCATCAAGGTGGCGGAATTATAGGAACAATTGTGCTAGGAATCATCGGCGCTTTTGTTGGCGGTAGTCTAGGTATATTCTTCACTACTGGAACATTGGCTCTAGCAGCTCCTAGTCTTAGCATCCCAGGTATTGCACTAGCAGTTTTTGGTGCAATTGTTGCGGTTTTCTTGTGGAATTTATTAAACAATCGCAGTGCTGTATAAAACCAAAATTGCGGTCAATAAATCAAGAAGATTTAAGAAAATCATTTAACAATTTTTTACTGTGAATTGAATCAAAAAAATAGCGCCACCAAAATTATAGGTTGGCGCTATTTTTTTGATTATTTTGCAATAAAATAATTAAAATTAGCGCTAGTAGAGTGTGTTAGGGCTTAGAGGATGTTTGAAAAGTTCATTAGACAGTAACGAAAGCCCCCAAGTATAGCACAGGTATTGTTAAAAATTCTATAGAAAAAGCGCTTCTCTACGAAAGGCTATGCCAACGCATCTACATTCCACTTCGTTGCATTCCCAATGACACATCGTAAGTGATTAAGCAGACATGATATAACTACCAAAAGTCTGACAGGAAAACCATACTAATGAGAATTTGGCTTACTATTGCTGTGCTAGTTTCTTCTTGGCTAACATCTGGGGTCATAGCTTCTGAACCGATGAACGCTACTTCTGTTTTTGTAGAAAACATTATATCAGCTCCTGCGCCAACAAATGCAAAACAGATTACTGTTATTAACGCTGAATTCGGACTGAAAAGAGTTGACTCCAAAGGGAACGTTACCATTTTCCAGACAACAAGAGTGCCACTTCAAGAAGGAAACGCCTACGGATGGCGAATTAAACTCAAAGACTACCAAGGTGAAGTAAAATGGCGCGAAGTTTTGCGTTTACCAAAACCTCCAGAAACTTGGGGTACAGATAATGGTGAAGACTTCTCAATATCAGCAGACGGCACTACATCGGTGACGCGGCGCACACAGTCGCCTCCAAACGGTGTAATTGAGAATTTTTGGACGATCGCTCCTGGCGATCCGGTTGGTAACTATAAAATAGAAGTCTATGCTAACGACCGTTTGCTCAGTACTTTCGAGTTTGAACTTATTCCAGTCAAGCAGACTAAATTGTTACCTTGATAGCATTCCCGCAGGTGAGGGTAAGGCTATGAATTATCATGACCGTTATGACCAACAGAAGTTACTCAATTGGCACAAAGCTAAGATTCCACTGCGTTTCGTTCGCAATGACCAATCATCGCTGCGTAAATCCTGATTAGAAAGCTAATAAAAATCAGAAGATGTAAGCTGAAAGTATTGATTTAACCTAGTTATTATGAAGGCTGAGGAATTGAAACGGCGTTTTGCCGCAGGGGAAAGATATTTTCCAGCAGTCAACTTAAGTAGGGACAAGCTGATTGGAGCCTATTTGCCTGGAATCAATTTATGGGGATCTGACTTGAGTGGAGCTAACCTAGCTAAAGCTAAACTTTGGGGAGCAGATTTGAGTAGAGCTAACTTAGCCAAAGCGAACTTGACTAGAGCGAATTTGAGCGGTGTCAAACTGAATGAAGCGAATCTGCGGGGAGCTAAACTCAACTATGCCAAGTTATATGGAGCGGATTTAACTGGTGCCTCCTACGATGAAAGCACCCGCTTTTCTAGAGGTTTTGACCCCATCAGTAACAATATGCGGAAGGTGTAAAGAGAACTGGGAACTGGGGACTGGGGACTGGGTTTTCAATAGTCAACCTGAACGCTTACGTTTGCAATAACTCATGACAGAGGAAATTCCGCCCGAATTGTTCGGTTCTACGACTGTCAACAGTACACAAAAGACTATAACCTCTTAAGTAGTAGTGAAATGTCTACCCTAGACCCTGTTAGTCGCTCTTGAATTAAGGGGTGAAAGCCTGTGTACAAATGGATATTGCCAAGTCTGAGCGAAATCTTGGCCCAAAATCAATCAAGTGTGGCTGAATGTTTAGCTGCGAAAGCAGAGCGGCAGTGGCGTGTCAGCCTAGCAGCAACAGAACATTTGCTATTAAATACTTTAGCAAATGTTTCAAAAGACACAACCCAAGGATTAGTTTTAGCTGCACCAGCATTTCTATTTAGTCAGCAAAAACTGATTGAAAGCCTACAAACAGTAACTTTTACGGTAAAACCATTTAACCCCTTGGCACTGATGCCATTTCAGATACCTGATGCAATGCCTGTGGTGGTCACTGAACCACTTATACTGAATTGTACTGAGCGCAACCGAAGTAGCGCAGTCGAAGTAAGTGGAAGTGCGGGCTATGCCAACGCATCTGGAGATGATGAAATCGCTTCTCATGACTCGGTACTTCCCTTACTACCTGCTGATCCGCTAACGGCAGAGCAGTTTTGCTTGGTTTTTACAGATAAATTTAGATTAGTACTGGTTTTAGTAACACACAAAAACGGTAAAAAAAGCTTTTCATTTTCTTTTGAGCCAGAAGTAGTACAGCAGGCTTGGCGATCGCTAGGAGCAAGGGTAATGCTGGCTAATCCAGAATTTTTTGCCCGTCTGGATGAATTAGTCCAAAAGTATTATCCGGTAGCACCAGATTACCGGATCATGATTCAGTTCAGCCAGTTATTGCTTCAGGAATTAACAGAACCAGACAAGACTAGGGACTCTTTACTAGGAACTGGGGACAAGGGGGACAAGGAGGATAACCAATGTCCAATGCCCAATGCCCAATACCCAATACCCAAATCCCCAAATCCTGATGTAGAATTGCTGCAAGCCTTTGCTCACGAAGTCCGCACTCCATTAACAACTATTCGCACTATGACTCGCTTGCTGCTGAAGCGGCGAGACTTAGATGCCAGCGTGATCAATCGCTTAAAAATTATCGATCATGAGTGTACCGAGCAAATTGACCGGATGGAGTTGCTGTTTAAGGCGGCAGAATTGGAAACTACTACCTCAGCAAAATCTTCAAAAACTCAACTCACGCCGATGTCTTTAGATCAAGTATTGCAGCAGAGCATTCCCCGTTGGGAACAAGCAGCGCATCGGCGGAACTTAACTTTAAATGTTGTTTTACCCCAGCAACTACCAACAGTAGTAAGCAATCCCATTATGTTGGATCAGGTACTCACTGGTTTAATCGAGAATTTCACTCGTAGCTTACCTCCTGGCAGCCATATTCAAGTACAAGTTATCCCAGCTGGAGATCAACTGAAGTTACAATTATCGCCCCAATTCAGATGCAAAGATTCAAGTAAAGCCGCTACACCTGCAACGCCGCCAATTCGCAAAGCACTTGGTCAACTGCTGATGTTTCAACCCGAAACAGGTACGATTAGTTTGAATATGGCCGCAACCAAGCATTTGTTTCAAGCGATCGGTGGGAAACTGATCGTGCGCCAGCGTCCCCAATATGGAGAAGTATTGACGATTTTCCTGCCGTTGGAAGTTAGCAATAAGCAAGAATTATAACTATAACTCATCACTCATTTTCTGTAGCGATGCCTACGCACCTGGGGTATTACTAATACTGGCTAGTTGCACTGTAAAAGTGGAACCTTCACATAATTTACTTTTCACAGAAATGGAACCACCAGAGCGTAGTAGTAACTGCTGTACAATTGTTAAACCTAACCCAGCACCACCATAATCTTCAGTTCCGCCTGTACGCACACGATAAAAACGGTCAAAGATTTTGGGAATCTCGTTTTCGGGAATACCGATACCTGTGTCGCGGAATTCTAATTGGACATAGTTACCTTGAACACGGGCACGCACCCATACTTGACCCCCTTGCGGGGTAAACTTAATACTATTGTGCAGTATATTAATCACAATTTGCCTCAGACCACCACTTACGCACCAAACAGATGGGAGTTCAGAGGGTGCGGTGTAGGCTAGGATAATGCCTTTTTCTTGGGCTATAGTTTGATAGGTACTGACTACTCCAGGCACAATATCTGAGAGACGCACCGACTCCAAACTCCTGCCTTCCAAATTCCGTTCTAGCTGTACCAGTTCCACCAAACCAGTAATCAGGGAATTTTGGTGATCACACTGGGTATTTAACATTTGTAAATAACGTTGTCGCTGCGGTGGTTTAAGATTGGGGGAATTCAATAACGAGAGCGCTGTTTTCATGTGCGTCAAAGGTGTACGCAGTTCCTGACATACATTTTTCAAGTATTCATCTTTGAGTTGCTCTTTATTGTGCAGTTCTTGATTCTGCTGCTGCAATTTGGTAGTGCGTATTGTGATAACTTGACGATTAATTTCATCTTGTCGCAGGAGTTGTTTTGCCAACAGTTGATTCATAAGTGCGGCTTGGGGCACAGTTGGACAAATAAAACTAGCAGGTAAAATTGGGGATGATTCTGGCGCAATCGCTTGTTGAATCCCATCTAATACTTGCTGAATTACTCTCCCTTCAACAGTAGTTATAATCAGCAACGGCTGGTTTTTATTAGTATTTACCTTCCCTGATGTCTGATTTTTGCGTTTTTTAAGTGGTCGATGAGCCAAAATTAAACTGCAAAACTGAGGCGATAATACCATCAGAAAGTTTTCCCGTCGCAGTTGGCTATTTGATGGTAGGTGAACGTGGACATGATGGGGGAATAAAGGAGTATTTTCTCCCTCTCCTCCTGCATCTCCCTCTCTCCCTTTCTCCTCGATCTTGAAAGTATAAATGAGACTAGATGCACCCACCGAGGATTGATAACGCGCTAATTCTGATTGCCAAATTTTTTCTGGTGGTAACTTCACCCATAAAGTGGCTGCAATTTGCTGCTCAATTAGTAAGTCAATTTGCGCTCTCAGCAGTGATAGCAGAGTCGCAGGACTGAGGGACAATGGTTTAGGAGGCGCTTGCACTCCCATAACCAGTTGATAAACAGACAGATCCTTAGCCAGAAAAACATTCATGAGTCAAGCAGAACAAGGATGAAGCAAGAAATAATTCTGTCTTCGATTTTCACCTTTATGTGTGGATCTTTTACAAAATTCCCACGGAAAGAAACATGAACGCAAAATTATAACTGATTTTAATTATGTGCAATACACATTTTAGGGTAGCACAGCTAGCTAACTGTGCGTCCCTACTTGGAATTAAGCTTGGATGTTCAGTCTTTGGTGTAAAGCGTCGCGTGCGTGTTCTCGGTCGTCAAAATGGATTTTTTCAGTACCGAGTATTTGGTAGTCTTCGTGACCTTTACCAGCAAGCAATACTCCATCACCAGGTTGTGCTTGTAGAATAGCAGTCCGAATTGCGATCGCTCGATCACAAATTACCATTGGCTGCACTGTTTGGGCAATTCCCGCCAAAATATCCGCCAAAATCCGTTCTGGGTCTTCAGTCCGGGGATTATCTGATGTCACCACCGCCACATCAGCTAAGTCAGCAGCGATTTTACCCATTTTTGGCCGCTTAGTGCGATCGCGATCGCCTCCACAACCAAACACGCAAATCATCTTACCAGGGATAAACGGACGTGCAGCTTTCAGCAAATTTTCTAAACTATCGGGGGTGTGAGCATAATCCACAATCACGCTAATATCCTGCTCAGGAGTAATCTGTACCCGTTCCATCCGTCCGGGAACACCGGGAAACTCAGGTATCACAGATGCCACAAACTGCAAATCTAGACCTAAGTGTAAAACTGCTCCGACAGCTGCCAAGAGATTTTCTAAATTATATTGTCCGACTAGAGGCGATCGAAAAGCCACGTCACCTTTTGGTGTATGTAATGTACCACTGACACCATTCGGCTCATAACTTAAATCACTCATCCATAAATCAGCGCTGTTATCGTTGACACTGTAACTCCAAACCCGTTCGGAATCCAACGAAGCAATTAACCGCTTTCCATAGTCATCATCAGCATTAATTATCGCCCGTCCCTCGAGATAATCAGAGCTAAACAATAACGCTTTGGCAGTAAAGTAATCTTCCATGTCGCTGTGGTAGTCGAGATGGTCTTGGGTAAGATTACTGAACACCGCTACCTCAAATTGACAACCTAACACTCGACCTTGCGCCAAAGCGTGGGAACTTACTTCCATTACCCCAAACTCACTACCAGCATTTACAGCCTCAGCTAGCTGCTGTTGCAGTTCCACCGCAAAGGGCGTAGTGTGGGTAGCAGTTTGCTCAAAACCTGCCCAACGAGTGTAAAGAGTTCCCATCAAAGCTGTAGATAGATTAGCTTTGATCAGCAAAAATTCAATTAGATAAGTAGTTGTAGTTTTGCCATTCGTACCAGTCACGCCTACCAGTTTGAGTTTTTGCCCAGGATAACCGTAAAAAGCACTAGCTATCTGGGCACAAGCTTGAGTCATGTTACTTGCACTGATGACCACCGCTCCATTTGTAGGAGGATTTTTCTGTGCGGCTTCGGGAGAGACGATCGCAGCTACAGCACCCGATGCGATCGCACTTTGCCAAAATTCCCCACCATCAACCCGCGTTCCTGGCATCCCAATAAACAAATCTCCTACACCACAAGCATGAGAATTCGTCTTCAAACCCCTAACTTCCACATCCTCTAAAGCCGGATGGTTAGGCAATTCCTCAACACTATCTACTGCTGTTAGTAATTCCCGCAATTTCATCTTGTAAACCCTCGTCAGATGCTTATCTTGCGCTTATTCTGCATTATTTTTTTCTAATTGGCTAAATACTTACGTAACATTTGCTCCAACTGCTGCACACTAGCACGAGGAGAAGGACGCGGCAAAGGTGACTCACGCAAATTTTCTTTCTCTGTCCCCTCTACGCCTCTGCGGTTCGATAAATAAAGTACTGGCACTTCATACTGATACGCACCGAACCAATCTTCACGAGTCGTAATATCCCGAATTTCCAACTCAAAACTAAGATTTTGGATTTGTTCTAGCTTTTCCTGCAAACCCTCACATAAATGACATCCAGGTTTACTGTATAAAATTAATCGCATTTGCTTCTACTAAATTGGCATACGTTAAATAGACGCGATATATCTCATCTTTACAAGTCATAATATACATATTAGTTATATAATTGCTAATTTTAAATTTGAGATAAGTCAGGAACTTCTGGCTTCCTTAGATTCAAAACAAAGCGTGATTTTGTACAGGGAGATAGCGACGATGACTCAAGTCAAATCTCAAATCACACTACAAGAATTCCTCGCACTACCGGACGGGGATATTACCTACGAATTAGTCGATGGCGAAGCCAAACCCAAAATGTCACCAAAAAGATTCCATTCACGATTAACCCTGGCTCTGAGTATACTTCTAACTCAATGGGCGCAAAATCGCGGTGAGGTTGGTATCGAGTGGGCAGTTACTTTAAAACGTAAAGGTCGAGATTGGGCACCAGTACCAGATTTGCTTTATGTCTCTTATTCTCGGCTCAACAGTGAATTAATCGAGGATGAACCTTGTCCGATCCCTCCAGATTTAGTTATTGAAATTATCTCTCCCGACCAAAGTTTTGGAGAAATGAGCGCAAAAGCTACAGATTACCTTAATGCAGGTGTCATGAGAGTTTGGGTTGTGGATGCAAAAGCGAAAACAGTCACTATTTTTTATCCTGATGCACCGCCTCAAACAAAAAGTGGTGCAGATATTTTAGAAGATTCCCTACTCGAAGGACTGCAAATTACAGCCGAACAAATTTTTCAACAAGCAGGAATTCCTTAAACCAGAATACAGAATAATCTACCCATAAAGATATGGAGTTTTAACAAAGAAGAATTTTGAAATTTGTTTTGCCCACTCGTACTGTATTCCTCCTGAATTCTGACTCCTGACTTCTGAGTTCTTCTTCATAAATTATTTAACACTTAACATCTTATGGTTACACTTCAACTCAGACAAATTCGAGTTCAGCCAGGAGAAAGAATAATCCTGGAAGATGTGAGTTGGCAAGTATTTGAAGCAATTCTCAATGAGTTAGGAGAGCATCGTGGGAGTCGAGTAGCATACAGCCAAGGAACGCTAGAAATTATGGCTCCATTACCAGAACATGAACGAGGTAAGGTAATAATTGGAGACTTAGTAAAAGTCTTGTTAGATGAACTTGATCTGAATTGGGAATCTCTAGGTTCAACTACCTTTAAGCGAAAAGATTTAAGTGCAGGTCTTGAACCTGATGATTGTTTCTATATTCAAAACTATAAGCTAATGATTGGAAAAGATAGAATCAACTTAACTGTTGACCCTCCTCCTGATTTAGCAATTGAAATTGATCTTACTTCTAGAACCAAAATTAGTGCATATCAGGCTTTGAGAGTACCTGAAATCTGGCGATATGAAAACAAAAGCTTAGAGATTAACTTGCTGCAAGATGAACAATATGTCAAGTCTGAGACAAGCCCTACATTTCCTACTTTTGCGATCGCTGAACTGATTCCCAAATTTGTAGAAATGGGACGAACCACAGGAACAAGTACAGCAATCAGAGCATTTCGGAAATGGGTAAAAGAACAGATGTAAAATAGTGAATTGTGATGTTTGCCGAAAAACCAGCAAAGCCGCGCTTTACTTAAAGAAAGGGGAACTTATCCAGAGCAATTGTGACCGAATTTAATTTACAAATCCAAGAAAATAGTGATGGTTTGGGCGATCGCCTTGACCGTTACCTTTCCCAAGAATTACCAGATTTATCCCGTTCCCGCATCCAACAGTTAATCGAACAAGGTAATGTCCAGCTTAACGACAAAGTTTGTACATCTAAGAAAATCAATGTCAAGTTAGGCGATCGCATCACTCTCGAAATCCCAGCAATCAAACCTTTAGAGTTACAAGCAGAAGATATCCCCTTAGATATCCTCTATGAAGACGACCAGTTACTCATTCTCAACAAACCCGCAGGTTTAGTTGTCCATCCCGCACCCGGTCATCCAGATGGCACTTTAGTAAATGCTTTGTTAGCACACTGTCCCAATTTACCAGGAATTGGCGGAGTCCAACGTCCAGGAATCGTACATCGATTGGATAAGGATACAACGGGAGCGATCGCGATCGCTAAAACAGAACTTGCCCATCATCATCTACAGGCACAACTCAAAGCTAAAACCGCACGGCGAGAATACTTGGGCGTGGTTTACGGTGCGCCAAAAACTGAAACCGGCACAATTGACTTTCCCATTGGTCGCCATCCCCAAGACCGCAAGAAAATGGCGATTATACCAGTTGAACAAGGCGGACGAGCAGCCGTGACTCATTGGCAAATATTAGAACGCCTTGGTAACTTCACCTTAATTCACTTTCAATTAGAAACTGGACGTACCCATCAAATTCGCGTCCACAGCGCCAAAATGGGTCATCCCATAGTCGGCGACCCAGTTTATAGTTCTGGTCATTCAGTGGGGGTAAATTTGCCCGGTCAAGCACTGCACGCTTGGCGACTAAAATTGCAGCATCCCCTATCTGGGGAGTTCATTGAGGTGACAGCGACTCCTCCCGCCCACTTTACAAAACTTTTGGAGATGTTAAAAAGACGAACTACACTTTAACTTTAAACTCATCCCACGCCTGAAACTAACGCTATTTTACAGACATTGGGTATTCAGAAATAACCATGCCCAATGCCCATAAACAACTAGCGTGCATCAGACATGGGATAGAGTCTGTTTCACTAGTTATACCTAAATGAAACTCCTACATAACCCATGACTTATGCACGCTATAAAATGATCAAAGCAATGTACTAGCCAGCCGCCGGACAAAAATCGTTACTTGATTCCTGCCAGTTGCCGATAAGGTACAGACTTTTCGATATCGATGTTGAATGACGAGATTCTCTGTGGCGTATTGCCAGTTGCATTGATCTCTTGTGCCATACCCAGGAATAGAGATGGATCTCCAGCTTTGGGCTTTTTGTCTTGTGGGATGAATCTGCGTACTTCTACCTGCCAAATGATTTGGGGGAAGCCCAGTTTAGCACGGTGGTAAGCATCGTATCGCGGAGATTTAATGTTGAATGGCAACTCACCCTGGGCGCGGGATGGCAGTATGCGACGGCGCTGATAGGGTACTATTGAGTATCCAAAATTACTTAGGTACTCTTCAGTGTTCAGCACTTCATCAACAAGACCTTTAATACCTTTGGTAGCGACTACAATTGACCAAGCGATTTTTTCCCGCTCGTTGTATGGGTCGCGTCCTAGAACCTTCTGGATTATATGCTCAACAAAGCGATAGTTGCTGTTGAGGTCGTAGAAGCTTTTCTTAAAGGTATTAGAAAGCAGTAATCCCCGAATAAAGTCCCGCACTGTAATCTGTCCATTACGGAGTTGGGACTCTAGAAATGGTTCGCGATCGGCAGCAAAGGCATGGAAGAAAATTTGACGATATGCTGCTTCAATCAGATTACCTAAATCTGACGGAGAAAGCAGATTGTCTGTAGAAAAAATCCTGGGCTGTTCATCACCCGGTACTTCATACGCAGCTACACGCTGGTTCTGACTTGAAGGGTCATATGTTAACAGAGGAATTGCCACTATAAGGCCTCCATATTCTTAATTAAAGTTAACAACTTTAAATCATATATTAAGGGAGTAGTTGGATCAGAAACTCAGATTCTGATAAAGTTTTACGAAACTTAACCAAGGCTAAATGACTAAAAGCTTGTTCACATATTACATTAAAAGATTAAGCTTCACCTTTTGAAACTGAAGCAATAATTTTTAACATTTAGCAAAAGAAATTAATTTAAATAATTAGGCAATGGGGCATAGTTATTTTCCCTGTCCCCCTGCCTTCTTCAGTGGCCTATCCAAAATTCCAGGGGATCTATGGTTGATTTACAGTAAGGCCAACTACGCAAAGTTGCTTCCATGTCTGCCTTCCAATAGGGTGGTTCCAATCCCAGTCCTAAACATAGATGAGATAAAATCTCAGCAAACTGCTGATTATGACCGGAGCCTCCTAGATGGGCATGGGCGTATTCATGAACGACTACACCCAACCAGTCTCTAGGTGCAACTCGACCAACATCTACCAGAATGGTGATTGGATTTGTGAGAATGTTGCACAGACCATCTATGCCGAAGGATTGAGCGATGGGTACTGCAAAAATTTGGATGTGGCGACGCTCTTGGTGATGAAAGCACTCATGACAGATTTTCAGGTAGGCATTGATCTGAGCGTTAACTATGTTAATATTCTCGCCAATCCAAGTGCAAATGGGGATGCGATCGCGCAGGTTATCGAACACATCCACCATCCCCGGTTCTAGGGCAAATCCCTGTACCAGATACAGATAATCTCGGCCACGAGTAAAAGCATCACTCTGGTTGAGAATCATTCACCAGCCCAAAACAGAATAAAACTGTCTTACTTCCAAAACATCCTGGGCTTGTTTGGATGTTGCTTCTTCTGTGCTGGATACCTCAACAGAAGTCTCAATGCGGGTTTCACTACAAAAGGATGCAGTGCTGAAGCCTCCAAACCGTTTCACTGTACTGGTTCGTAGCCGGAGATTTGGACTTGCGAACCAGAATCGCTCAATGGAACTCATTGTTTCGTATTCGGTTGTCAGCACGAGTCCATCTTCATCATCTATATGAAAAAGACCGACTACAGGCACAATTTCCGCGTAGCCTCTTTCACGAAGTAACTTGCCTTGCCTGGGATTATCGGCATCAGGCACGATCGCAAATATAGTTTTTCCCTGATGGTTCTCATCATTCTCTCTATCCCAAGCCATTGTGCCTAGCCAACACACCCTTGATCCTCCCACTGAGAGGCTGGGGTCAATCTGATGATACTGGCACAGCTCGATGACTTCTGGATGATCGCTAGCTAGAGCTTCTACCTGTATATCCGATTCTCCTGTCTCTGAGCGTTTAAAGGCTAGGTGATGAGTTACACGTTGCGATCGCCAATTACCAGCACTTAGCTGAAAAAATTCCATTACGTCTATCAATTTTCTGACTCCTACTGATTACTCCTGCGGATGATGTCTTACGAGTTCTTTGTTCTTAAAGTTGCTCGTATATAAACATTCTAAATATTACAACGATAAGTGGTGAGCTTCAATCAACTCTTGACAAAAGAAGAAGCAGACGTATTTTTATGTAATTTTAGATTAAAAAACAAAGGCTAGCAAGGAAAATTGTGGACTTTATCTATTAATATCTAAGCTTGGTTTAAACGTCTATTTTTTATCCAAGACATAATTAGGTTTCTAAACCTGTCTGTTTTTGCTTCGGTAAGATGTGCGATCGCAACCGCATACAAAAATACAAATACAATTATAATTAGTGCCAATAATAAGTGTAGAATATCTGGTTCCCAGGGGCGATCGCCAATTACACAGGCTCTGATAAAGCACAGTATTGGCATATGGACTAGATAAAGAGTGTATGAACATCCCGCTAAACCTTTAGAGAGTTTTTCGTATGCTCCTTCTTGTCTTATTTGACTACGATTATTAACTACAAAATATATCATAACAGCAGTAGAAATCCCTATTAAAAAATCTCCTATCTCTCGGCTAGATAATATCCGAGGTGCAACTACTAAAGCCATGAATAGCATTAGGATAGATAAAAGAGTGAGTGAATTTAGGATGTTCTTGTTATTAATAAATTTGGAAGTAGGACATATATTAATTAATGCTCCCATCAGCCAAACAAGAAAGTAAATTCTAACTTTCGAACCTACCATTAATAATATAGCTGAAGTTAAAACAGCGTAGAAAACACGTAATTTTAACGATTTAACCCAAAACAATAGGATGATTAAAGGAAAAAGTATATAGTACCAAAATTCATAGGCTAAACTCCAAACTGCCTTATTAGAACCAAATAAGTCTACAAAAATTGTTTGTAAAAAAGCTATTGTTCCCAAAAAGTTTTGAAAGGTGAAATTTTCTAAAATTTTATAAGTCGCTAAATGACCGTTGTGAAACTTTTCTCCATAAAAACTATCTTGTCCAGTACCAAAGATTTTTATACCCAGAAAATCCCAACAAGAGGACAGCAATAAAGCAGGAATTAATACTATATATAAACGTGTTAAACGAGTTATTAAATAATTAGTCCATGACCATTTTTTTTGCTGAATCGTTCTGAGGACACTAGCTGAAATAAAAAATCCACTGAGAACAAAAAAAATCATTACAGATTGATGACCCAATCCTGTTAAAAAAACTAACCTTTTGATCAAAAAACTGGGATTACTAATTTCTGAATATTCTATAAAGAATAAAAGTCTCACATGACCAATAAAAACTAATAAAGAAGCTAATCCTCTTAATAAATCAAGATGAGTTGACCATCGATAATTTCTGATTGAAGGAATATTATAAATAGGCTGCGTCTGAGTTTTTTGTAATAGCATTTAAAGTATAAGTAGGTTGGCTGAAATAAGCCGAACTATGTAACAAAATGTGAAAACATCGAAACCCTTGCGATTGCTTCATTTCGCTTCTCTACGAGACGCAAGCGCAAACGTTCCATTCGCAATGACATAGTTATAAATTTTCCCACCTACTTAATTTATCAACACCAAAATTAATATACAATTGCCTGTTCTTAATATTTACAAGGTTACAAAAAATTTTTATAACCTTTATAGTATCTTCATTAACTTAAATCAGAAAGATGAGAGGCATTCACAAAATCTAAAATTGGCAGATTTTATGAGTTATACCAATTTGAAAGATGTTGCAAACTTGAATTTGTATTTAGATATCGTCTGGATAGCTAAACAACCCAGCACAAACTTTAGATCATGTTCGTCAAATCTAAACTTGCCAAGTTTCTGAGAAAAAAACTTATGATTAGCATCTTCAGGCTAATCTAAACAATTCTACAACGAGTCACAAAATAGTAGAGTCGTACACCTTTACGACCCTACAGACGGTTTAGGACTTGCTAGTGGTGACTGCCTCGTTTAACACTAACTCTGGTTGTGCTGTTTCTTCTTCTTCTGGCAAACCGTAAACTGACCTGTACAAATTCACGTACTGCTTGGCAGATTGATGCCAACTAAAATCTTGACTCATGCCGCGTTTTTGGAGTTCTTGCCATTGCGGTTTGAAACGGAAGCCTTCCCAAGCGCGGATCATACAGGTGAAAAGGTCTAGCGGTTCATAGCGGTCAAAGCAATAACCAGTACCTGCTGCATTTTCGGGGTCGTAGTGCGTTACGGTGTCAACTAATCCACCTGTGCGGCGGACAATGGGTACAGAGCCGTAGCGCAAAGCCATCATTTGGCTGATACCGCAAGGTTCAAACCGACTAGGCATTAAGAAAGCATCAGTGCCGGCGTAGATGCGGCGAGACAGGGCATCGTTGTACAGTAGGTAAGTTGCCATGCGTCCGGGAAAGCGGGATGCCATCTGCCACATTTGGCTTTCATAGTAGCGATCGCCTGTCCCTAACAGTACAATTTGTGCATCAGTATAGGATAGGAAGCGATCGAGGATTTGTAATATCAAATCAATACCTTTTTGTTCCACTAATCGGGTAACTATCCCAATTAAAAAGGCTTTGGAGTTAACTTCTAATCCTACCTCTTCTTGCAAAGCAATTTTGTTAGCCTTGCGTTTCTCTAGAGTATCAGCAGTGAAGTTTTGGGCAATGTATTTGTCATTAGCTGGATTATAAACCTCAGTATCAATACCGTTGATAATCCCAGATAATTTACCGCTAATAAAGGACAGCAAACCTTCTAATGTTTCACCATAAGTTGGTGTCTTGATTTGCTCGGCATAAGTTGGCGAAACTGTATTTACCTTATTGGCAAATTGCACCGCCGCCGCCATTACATTGTGTCCTTGCATATACCAGGGACACCAAGTAATTTTTTGTAAATACCAACTCCACGGCCCTTGATAAGCCAGATTATGAATGGTAAATACTGTGGTGATATCAGGATCTTGGTGCATCCACACGGGAATCATCCCTGTGTGCCAATCGTGGCAATGGATAATTTCTGGCTTCCAGTAATTCCAGGCAAATTCGGCTGCACCGTTGGCAAACAAGGTAAACCGCCAATCTTCACCTTCTCCAGAGTAAATGCGGCGGGGTAAAAAGACGGGATGTCCAAATAAATACAAGGGAACATCAGTACCAGGCAGAACGCTTTCGTAAACAGCAAATTCCTGGAACATGGCAGATCCGCGCCAGATGGGTTCTTTGGGAATTTCCATTTTGTCTGGGAGGAATCCATAGTAAGGCAAAAATATCCGCACGTCATGCCCCATTTCTCTCAAAAACTTAGGTAATGCTCCGACAACATCACCCATTCCTCCTACTTTCGCAATGGGTGCTGCCTCTGCTGCAACAAATAGAATCCGCATGGTAATTTTTGCTTCCCTGAGTCTATATTGTCAAATCAACTCTATGATCCCGACCAACGCGATCAATTCTTATCTAATCACATCGGCTTGCCCAATTGCTTAGGAACCACGCTGAATTACTGCAAAAATTTCTGATAGAATCTCTTGCGCTCCTTGTTCTCTCAACAGATGTGCTAGTTCTATGCCTACTGCTTCGGCATTATTGGCTTTTCCAGTAACGGTATCTTGTACGAACTTTTGCCCATCTACGCTGACGACTATCCCTGTTAAGGTCAGATTATCCCCCAATATTTCTGTATTTACACCAATAGGTACTTGACAACCGCCCTCTAGAGAGCGTAGAAAAGATCGTTCGGCAAGAGTGCGATCGCGTGTTTGGGGATGTTCGATCGCTTTGAGTAGAGATAGCAATTCATGATCATCAGCACGGCATTCTATCCCTAAAGCACCTTGTCCAACGGCGTGGAGAGAGATTTCTTTGGGTATGACTTGATGAATGCGATCGTGCATTCCCAATCTTTCTAACCCTGCTACTGCCAAAATTAGGGCATCATATTCGCCTGTGTCTAATTTTGCCAACCGGGTAATTAAATTTCCTCGCACATCTTTAAATGTAAAGTGGGGGAAGTGGTGGCGTAACTGTGCTAACCGCCGCAGCGAAGATGTACCAATTACTGCACCTGCGGGTAAAGTATCGATTTGTTTATCTTTGTGCTTTTCATGCACCACTAATGCATCTGCTGGGTTTTCCCGTTCAGTAATTGCTGCTAGTGTTAACCCATCTGGTAAGTGAGTCGGCAAATCCTTGAGGGAATGAACGGCAAAGTCAATCTCTTGATTGAGCATTCCAACTTCAAGTTCTTTAGTAAAAAGTCCTTTATCGCCAATTTTGGCTAAGGCTACATCCAAGATTTTATCGCCTTGGGTAGACATGGTGTGGACTTCAAAGGTGATATCAGGGAATCTTTTCTTGAGTTGCTCTTGTACCCAGTAGGTCTGAACCAGAGCAAGTTGGCTTTTGCGTGAACCAATACGAATAGTGCGGGGGGGACTATAAACAACTGAAGTCATAAAACAATATATCAAACCAGGCGATAAATTCACTCTGATCTAGACTACCGTAGTCAGGGACTCATACTAATTTTAGGTTTTGAATTTGGGATTTTAGATTACAATTCTTTACCAAAAGCTTCAGGCGATTGCAAGCTGGGTTGCAAGTTGCTTCATCAATCCAATTTCCCAGGATTCCCAGATGCAGGTGCGATCGCATCTAAGTCATAAAGCATTTCGAGTCAGTCATAAGTCATTTTGCTTGCGGAAAATACCGAAATGAGTAAGTCAAATGCCATTTTGAGTAAGTCATAAGGCATTTTGAGTAAGTCAAACGCCATTTGACTTGCGGAAAACACCAAAATGAGTAAGTCAAATGCCATTTTGATTAAGTCATAAGCCATTTGACTTGCGGAAAACACTGAAATGAGTAAGTCAAATGCCATTTTGATTAAGTCAAATGCCATTTTGAGGAAGTCATAAGCCATTTTGCTTATTAAATCCAACTTTTAGGTTAAGGCTAAAAATTAAAACTGATGTAGATGCTTCCCGCAGAGTAACCAAAGATTATCAACTATTTGTTGGGTTTTGCTATTGCTCAACCCAACCTACTATTTTTCTGCTAGATATAGTAGTTTGACATCTGCTTGTTCAACATTAGCGATCGCGCGGGTTTTCTTTAATGAATACGCCTGATGACATTTTGCGTCAAAATATTGAGTAGTTAGTCTCCTTAAGTGGGCTTTATCCATGACTGCTAACTCTGATTCTGGTTGGGATTTCTCAGTTGACAACCGTAATGGTCAACTTACTCTTGTCGTCGAGGTTAAGAATAAACTCAATGCATCACCAGAATGGGCAGCAAGACTTCGACGCAATATCCTTGCACACGGAAGCTTAACTTTTCCAATGGCTCCTTATTTTCTAATGGTGTTTCCTGATCGATTTTATTTATGGACTGATGCTAATGTCCGACTAAATCAGAGCGAGCCAACTTATACCATTGATGCACAACCTATTCTTAATCGTTACTTTGAACAGGCTGGAGTTAAGGCTGATCAAATCAGTGGGCAAAGCCTTGAATTAATTGTTGCATCCTGGCTTGGAGAAATTATTCATTCTGAAAAATCCCCCGAAGATATAAATAAATCTCAGCAATGGTTAATTGATTCAGGATTATACGCTGCCTTAGCTGGAGGCAAGTTTACTCATAAGGCAGTTGCGTGAATATTTACGTTGAAACCAACTTCGTTTTAGAACTAGTCTTTGAGCAAGAACAGTGCGTAAGCTGTGAGCAAATTCTGCAATTTTGTGAAACAGGGCAAGCAAAACTTATTATTCCAGCTTATAGCCTTGCTGAACCTCATGAGAAATTAAGTCGTCAGGCAAAAAGTCGCCGGGATTTGCAGCAATTGCTCGATGCTGAGTTGCGGCAGCTTTTACGTACAGTATCTTATATAAGTCGGATCAAAAGTATCCAAGATATTGCTAGCTTAATGGTGCAGAGCAATGAAGAAGAACGGCAACGTTTTGTTGATTATCGAGAGCGGTTTTTTAACATTGCAGAAGTTATTCCACTTACTGCCGATATCTTAATTGAGGCAGCGTCCTGCGAAGCTACTTATGATTTGAGGCCACAAGATGCTTTTGTCTATGCATCGGTCATCAATCATCTGCGTCAGTATCAACCACAATTAGCCTGTTTTCTTAACCGAAACTCAAAAGACTTTGATAGTCCTGATATTGTTGATCAACTAAATCGATTTAATTGCAGAATGATCCCACGATTTGATCACGGCTATAGTTTTCTTCAATCTCAGCTTTAACCATAATACTTAATCAAATTAGTGCGGGGTTATTGCAAAGACAGTAGTTTAAAGTTATTGGTAGAGCGATCGCTTTTAAGTTAACGTTGTCTATGAGCGATCGCCTTGTTGTATCTCTCCAGTGCCAAAGCTTGATAAACTAGATACAGGACTTTCCAAATAGCAGAAGTCATGAGTGTTGCAAAATCTGCATCCCTAACATTAGAGGAGTTTCTGAAGTTACCAGAAACAAAACCTGCAAGCGTTTATATTGATGGTGAGATTATCCAGAAACCAATGCCGAAAACCCGCCACTCCCGACTTCAGGCTAAGTTGATTTATGGGATTAATGAAGTCACAGAGGAGAGGCAAATCGCTTATGCTTTTCCAGAGTTGCGTTGTACTTTTGGTGGTCGGTCAATTGTTCCAGATGTGGCGGTTATTCGTTGGCAACAAATTGAGTTTGACTTTTATCCAATTAAGGGTTGGATTTGAGATATTCCTGTAATTGTTGAGTACGCAGTTTTGTGGTATTTTCTAGACAACCAAAATAAATAGTAGGGGCAATACTTCCCCCCTCGTATCTGCTTCTCTCAAACTCACAAGTGGTATCTCGAAACTTGATCCACGCTTGTTGTGCAGCAATCAATTTCTGTTTTCTATATCTTTCTAACGTAGGCAGCAATTGTTGATAAACTTGATTTAATTTTTTATCTGCATTCTGATAAAAGAACTTCGTACATTCATTAATTGCTACTTGAGTTTGAGGATTATTGCAGTTGAGCTTTTGAACTAAGCGCATCTCAGGTAAATCAGGAGTTGTACTTGCTATTGTCATTGTGGGGATATTTAAACTGCTGAGAGTTAATATACTTGCCCAAAATAGTAATAATTGACGCATAGCAAAATTTTGATAGTTAAGTATTGACAAAAGATAACAGATATGTGTCAGCATTGGGATGTTTCGACGCTAGAGACTTATAAACCTTAACAAAGGTAAACCAGTCGCCAGAAGGAAGTCGAATTTTTCCAAGAATGCTAGAAATAAGTTGGGATTTTAGTGATCTAAGTTTAGCTTTTATACTTTATGAATCGTTCCGCCTGCCTTATCTTTAATCCAGTTGCGGGTCAAGGTGATCCAGACCTAGAACTAGCAGAAATTCGGGCAATATTAGAGCAAGATATTGACTTAGATATTTATCTCACAACTGAAGAACTCGACGCTGACGAACTGGCCTATGCAGCAGTAGAGCGAGGGGTAGATGCAATCATTGCTTCGGGGGGAGATGGCACTCTCTCAGCAGCTGCTGCGGCTGTAATGGGTACTGAGATCCCATTTGGGATTATTTCTCGCGGAACAGCAAACGCTTTTGCCACAGCTTTAGGAATTCCTGACACGATCGCAGGTGCGTGTGAGACTATTTTACAAGGAGCAACCCGCAATGTAGACGTAGCTTATTGCAATGATCAGCCAATGGTACTCTTGGCAGGTATCGGCTTTGAAGCTGAAACTGTAGAACTGGCAGACCGAGAAGCCAAGAATCGCTTTGGGATGATGGCCTACATCTTGGCAGGAATCCAGCAATTAAGAAACTTAAAAAATTTTGATGTTGAAATTGAAACTGAAGACAAAATAATTAAAACTAGTGCCTGTGCAGTCACAGTAGCAAATGCCGCACCTGCCACTTCAGTCTTAGCTCAGGGGCCAGCAGGTCTGATTTATGATGATGGATTACTAGATTTAACGATTGTAGCTCCAGCTAACAAGGCAGGAGCGATCGCTGCTACATTTCATCTATTCCAAACAGCTTCTACGGGCAACGCAACAGAACGGAATGATATTGGTTTCCTGCGAGCCAAACAATTTAAAATTACGACTAACCCACCGCAAAAGGTTGTTATAGATGGTGAAATATGGGGTACAACACCTGTAGAAATTAAGTGTGTACCAGCAGGTTTGAAAATTTTTGTGCCATTAGTCGAAGAAGTTGAGCCTACCGAAAAATTGGAGGGACTCCCTAATTTGATTATTGAGATGAAAGATATAGCAGGATGAGGGCATGGGGCATGGGGCATGGGGCATTGGGCATGGGGCATTGGGCATTGGGCATTGGGCATTGGGCATTGGGCATTGGGCATTGGGCATTGGGCA
>Ga0209591_10000601_pt1 | contig 46270 bp, 39 predicted proteins | sample MAT01_FD_187207 | JGI IMG/M metagenome (GOLD analysis project Ga0209591, IMG submission 187207) | Freshwater microbial communities from Lake Fryxell liftoff mats and glacier meltwater in Antarctica - MAT-01 (SPAdes) (version 2) | ecosystem: Environmental > Aquatic > Freshwater > Ice > Liftoff...
TTGGGCATTGGGCATTGGGCATTGGGCATTGGGCATGGGGCATGGGGCATTGGGCATGGGGGAAATAATAACTCCTAACTATTAACTCATAACTCAGCACTCAGCACTCAGCACTAAAAAGCTAGCAGCGTCTTGGCTAAGAAAGCATTAAAATACATTAAGTAAATTGCTCTTTTAACTTTGGTTGCTGCTAAGGCAAAGATAGTATATGACTGACGTTCCCGCAGCTCGCATTCGCAATTTTTGTATTATTGCTCACATCGACCACGGGAAATCAACCCTCGCCGATCGCTTGCTGCAAGCCACTGGCACTGTTGGAGACCGGCAGATGAAGGAACAGTTTCTCGACAATATGGACTTAGAACGGGAGCGCGGCATTACAATTAAGCTGCAAGCTGCCCGGATGAACTACACAGCTAAGGATGGTCAGCAATATGTGCTGAATTTAATTGACACTCCGGGTCACGTAGATTTTTCTTATGAGGTGTCGCGCTCTCTTGTTGCTTGTGAAGGAGCGCTATTGGTAGTAGATGCGTCCCAAGGTGTGGAGGCGCAAACTCTGGCAAATGTATATTTAGCGTTAGAGAGTAACCTGGAAATTATCCCGGTTTTGAATAAAATTGATTTGCCTGGGGCTGAACCAGAACGGGTAATTGGTGAAATCGAAGAAATTATCGGTCTAGATTGCAGTGGTGCGATTCTCGCCTCTGCTAAAGAAGGAATTGGTATTGATCAGATTTTAGAAGCAGTTGTTGAGCGGATACCACCACCGCCCAATACGATAAATGAACGTTTACGGGCGTTAATATTTGATAGCTATTACGATAGTTACCGAGGAGTAATTGTGTATTTCCGGGTGATGGATGGCACCGTGAAAAAAGGCGATCGCATCCATTTAATGGCATCTGGTAAAGAATTTGAAATTGATGAGTTAGGCATCCTTTCTCCGACTCAAAAGCAAGTTGAAGAACTCCACGCTGGCGAAGTAGGCTATTTGGGAGCATCAATTAGAGCTGTAGCTGATGCAAGAGTAGGCGACACAATTACTCTAAGTAAGGCGAAAGCAGAGACACCCTTACCAGGCTACGCAGAAGCGAACCCAATGGTTTATTGCGGGATGTTCCCCATTGATGCTGACCAATTTGAAGACTTGCGGGAAGCTTTGGAAAAGCTCGAACTCAACGATGCGGCGCTACACTACGAACCAGAAACTTCGAGCGCGATGGGGTTTGGCTTCCGTTGCGGATTCTTGGGTTTGCTGCACATGGAAATTGTCCAGGAACGTCTAGAGCGGGAGTATAACTTAGATTTAATCATTACAGCCCCCTCGGTGGTTTATAAGGTAATTACCCTGAAAGGTGAGGAACTGTACATCGATAATCCTAGCCGCTTACCTTCTCCCAACGATCGCCAAAGAATTGAAGAACCCTACGTCAAAGTAGAAATGATTACGCCGGAAACCTACGTCGGCGCTTTGATGGAATTGTCACAAAATCGCCGTGGCATCTTCAAGGATATGAAATATCTCACCCAAGGACGAACTACCCTTACTTACGAGTTACCCTTGGCGGAAGTTGTGACTGACTTTTTTGACCAGATGAAATCGCGATCGCGCGGTTATGCCAGCATGGAATATCATCTCATTGGCTACCGTGAAAATCCTCTGGTAAAGCTAGATATTATGATCAACGGCGATCCGGTAGATTCTTTAGCGATGATTGTCCACCGAGATAAAGCTTACAACGTCGGGCGGTCAATGGCAGAAAAACTCAAAGAACTGATTCCCCGCCATCAATTTAAGGTGCCAATTCAAGCGTCCATTGGTAGTAAAGTTATCGCCAGTGAAAACATTCCCGCCTTGCGGAAGGATGTACTAGCCAAATGCTACGGTGGTGACATCAGCCGTAAAAAGAAACTCTTACAAAAGCAAGCAAAAGGTAAAAAGCGGATGAAATCTGTAGGTACTGTGGATGTACCCCAAGAAGCCTTTATGGCAGTACTGCGCTTAGATCAAAACTAACTTAAGAACACTAAATACAGCTTTGCGAACCTTTGCGCTTCCCTCTGCATCGGCAGTCACTCATGGGGCATTGGTGTCAACTTAAGCTCAAACACTAGAATTTATCGTCGTTTTAGATCCCCCAACCCCCTTAAAAAGGGGGCACAAGATTCTAGTTCCCCCTTTTTTAAGGGGGGTTAGGGGGGATCTAAAAGCTAGGCGGTACATGGAAAAATTTTCACTCTTCTTATCAGAGTAAGCTTTCACGTTAAGTTGACACCAATGCTCATGGGGGAAACCCCCAAGACCGCGCCTTTGCGTTTAAATTTCCCGCAAAGCTGTACTTAGGAACGCAAATTTAATAACGTCCAATTCTTATTTAACTTGGAATGGTGCGTTACGCTCTGCTAACACACCCTACTTTTGCACTTTATTTAATCCACATTGCTTAGGGACTTCTCTCTAAATTTATTTATGAGAATTCTGAATTGGGAGCGACGTGACTTTGTTCGCCTCCAGCAGCTTAACGCTGGCATAAATAGCATCAATACAAGGTGTAGGAATTTGAGTTAGTTTTCCCAATTCTGCTACCGCCCCGACAATAGCATCTATTTCCGTGGGTCGTCCGGCTTCAATATCTTGTAGCATTGAGGTTTTGTGAGCGCCAACGTTTTCTGCCCCATTAATTCGCTGTTCTAAAGTAATGCCAAACTTAATACCCAAGTTTTGAGCGATCGCCTGAGCTTCGGTCATCATTTGCCGTGCTAGTTCACGGGTAAGGGGATACTGACAAATACTCTCTAGCGTCGCCCCAGTTAAGGCACTGATGGGATTAAACGCCACATTCCCCCACAATTTGATCCAAATTTCAGTACGAATTTGATTGCGGATTGGTGCTTTAAATCCTGCTTTTTTTAACGTCTGAGCTAACGACTGGATGCGATCGCTCTTAGTGCCGTCGATTTCACCCAAAGTCAAGCGATCGCCTTCAAGATGCTTGATTACACCTGGTTCAACTATCTCAGTTGCCGGGTAAACAACACAACCGATAACGCGGTCAACACCGATATTAGCCTCAATGATTCCATCTGGATCAACAGATTGAATGCGCGTACCTTCATACTCACCGCCATGCTGACGAAAGTACCACCAAGGAACGCCATTTTGGGCTGTTACCACCATCGTATGAGAATCATAGAGTGCAGAAAGAGCAGGTGCGATCGCAGATACACTGTGAGCTTTAACAGTGAGAATTACTACATCTTGTGTCCCCGCCTCCTGGATATTGCTAGTTGCAAGAGATGGATTTACAACTTGGCTGGAACCGTCTGCCATAATCAGCTTCAGCCCATTTTTTTGAATTGCTTCTAAATGAGAACCACGAGCAATCAGCGTCACTGCTTCACCTGCCAGTGCCAGTTTTGCTCCTAAATATCCACCGATCGCACCCGCGCCAACAATACAGATTTTCATTTTGTCATTTGTCAAAGAGTTAACTTTCGAGTTCAGAGGCTCAACTTCCGAGTTCAGAGGCTCAACTTCCGAGTTCAAAGGCTCAACGTCCGAGTTCAAAGGTGCAACTTCCGACCCCAAAGGTGCAACTTCCGACCTCAGAGGCTCAACTTCCGAGTTCAGAGGCTCAACGTCCGAGTTCAAAGGCTCAACTTCCGAGTTCAAAGGCTCAACGTCCGAGTTCAAAGGCTCAACGTCCGACCTCAAAGGCTCAACGTCCGACCTCAAAGGCTCAACGTCCGAGTTCAAAGGCTCAACCGCTTCCTCATCTACCCCACTTCCCACTCCCTACTCCCCACTCCCCACTCCCTACTCCCCACTCCCTACTCCCTACTCCCCACTCCCCACTAAATTAAGCAATTTCGCCATAGCCAGCCGTTGCAGCTTCCCGGTAGCACCACGAGGCAGCTGATCCAAAATGTGAACTTGCTTGGGAACTTTAAAATCTGCCAGCATAGTTGAACAATGAGCTAAAAGTTCTTTTTCACCGACTTCTGCCTTGAGGACAACAGCTGCATGAATATCTTCCCCTAAAGATTTATGGGGGACGGCAAAAGCCAGAGCTTCGGCGACGGCGGGATGTCGCAACAAAACATCATCCACTTCTAAGGGAGAAATTTTTTCCCCACCCCGGTTAATTAATTCTTTAATCCGTCCAGTCAAGCGGAGGTAGCCGTCTTCATCCAGTGTGCCCTCATCACCTGTGCGGAGCCAACCGTTAACAAAAGCTGTAGCATTAGCTTCTGGATTATTTTCGTAGCCGTCAATGACATTGGGTGCTTTTACCACCACCTCCCCCAAGCTTCCTTGAGAAAGCAGGTTGCCTTCGGAGTCCATAATGCCAACTTCTACACCGAAACCATAACCTACAGTCCCTGGTTTCCGAACTTTTGGCGGTAGGGGGTTGGTGGTCATTAAGTGGGATGCTTCAGTCATGCTGTAAGATTCCACCACCGGAGCATTGAGAGTTGCTTCCAACTGTTCAATGATAATTGGGGGCAAAGGAGCGCTACTAGAGCGAATGAAACGGAAGCGGTTAGCTTTGACAATTTCTGTGTTGCGGCTAGCGCGGGCGAGAATGGTTTGGTGCATAGTTGGGGCTGCGGAATACCAAGTAGGTTTGTAGGTTTCTACCAGTTTCCAAAACTCTAGAGCATTAAAACCATTAGGACAAACCAGCGTCCCACCCGATGCCAGAGTTGCCAGCAAACACCCCACCAATCCATGAATATGGAACAGCGGCATTAGGCAAAGTGTAGTATCATCTTTTGTGAGTGAGTAAGCACCAATAATGTTTTTTGCTGAGGCAATCAGGTTGCGATGACGAATAGGGACACGTTTGGGACGACTTGTGGTTCCGCTGGTGTGAAGAATTACTGCTACATCGTCAGACGAAGGCAAGGGAGGAGGGAGCAGAGGAAAGTCTAATGGGGTATTCAGAACTTTGGAGGAGCAGGGGGAAAGTTTCTCCTTGACTAATTCAAAGCTCAATGTGCCGTCTGTATTCACCTTGGCACTGATCAGGATCATATCGGGTGTGATGGCGGCAATAGCTGCTTCTCTACCCTCAGATAGTGTAATTAATGCTGTTGCTTGGGTATCTTCATAGTAAAAAGCAAATTCTTCTTGCTTGTATTTAGGATTCAAAGGTGCGGCAGTGCCACACAAAGCAGCAGCTAAAAAGGTAATGGCCATTGGTGAACCGTTAGTCATGGCGATCGCAATGCGTTCTCCCTTTTGCAATCCAAAGCTGCTGAGTTGGGATACCAGTTCCATAACGTTCCCGCGCAATTGCTTATAGGTTAGCGAGCGATCGTCAGCCGTGATTAAGCTTGGATGATTGTCTTCCCCTGCTAAAAGCTCAAATAAGTTCATTAGTTTTTTTGTCTGTCAAAAGATGATTGAGTCAGTTCTAAAGAATGCAGTATACTAAATCTCAAATACAGATTAATGCCAATTAGTTATGAGTCCAATGCAAATTACTATGTTAGGCGAAAGCTTGGAGCGCCAAGGTGGAATAGTTTCTGTAGAAAAGCTCATTGTTGAAGAGGCTACTTCTGATATACAAATTAAACATATTACTACTTTACCGAATGGTTCTGCTGTCCATAAAATATTAGTATTTTTCCAGGCAATAGTTGAGTTATTTTGGAGCTTATTAAATAGAGAAGCCGACTTAATTCATATTCATGTTTCAGATAGAGGTAGTGCTTTTCGTCACTCAATCACTACTCTTATTGGTTGGCTATTTCAAAAACCAGTAATTATTCATACTCATAGTGCTGATTTCCATTTGTTCTACTCGAAACTTCCTCAATTGCTCAAGCAATGGCTCAGTTGGTCATTTTGTAAATGTACCCGTTTTATTGTTTTGTCAGATAGCTGGAAAAAATTTTATATTGAAAATCTTGGTTTAAAGTCCGAGCAAGTTATTGTTCTTCCTAACCCGGTAAAAATTCCCGCACAAATCCCACAACGTCTAGATTCCAAGCAAGTATTTTTCTTATTTTTAGGCCGCATTGGTCAGCGCAAAGGTGCATTTGATTTAATTCAGGCATTTGCCTCTATATCTCCTACTCAACAAAGTCGAGCCAAGTTGACTATGGCGGGAGATGGAGATGGAGAACAAGCTCGTAGTTTGATTCAAACTCTAAATCTAACTGACTACATTACTATCCTTGACTGGGTAGACCAAGAAAAACGCGACGATCTTTTAGCTAAAGCTGATGTATTTGTGTTACCTTCCTACAACGAAGGTTTGCCGATGGCACTGTTAGAAGCAATGAGTTGGGGTTTAGCAGTTATCACTACTCCAGTCGGAGGAATACCTGAGATAGTTACTCAACATCAGAATGGTTTATTAGTGAATCCAGGGGATATTCAACAATTGTCAGAAGCAATGCAATCATTAATTGCAGATGATAATTTGAAAACATCTCTAGGAAGTAATGCACGCACAAGAGTTAAACATTTGGATATAAAGGATTATCTTGCATCTTTAAAACATATTTATGCGTCAGTTATAGATTTAGAACAACAGCTAAAACTCCAGTAAAACCATTTATTTATTGTCTAAAAGACATTTATAAGCAAATGCAGACATTGCGAATAAGTTTTCACTGTACTTACCGCAGTTCGTGCGAGGATGATTGTTTAGCAGACATTAGTCATGGACTTGATATCATATCGAAACAACTATTTATAATAAAATCTATTTTCGGAGGTTGGGTTACACTAAGTTTTAACAAACTAGGTAAATTACAAGTACTTAACCAGACTTAATATGAGCAAGAAAAGTAACAGGCTCAAATAGAGCGTGGATTTTATTGACGATAAACATTTATCGTTAATCATTTTCAATATGTTAAACTTTTGCGAATTTTGGGTGTTCTCTAATTAATGAGGTGTATAAATGAAAACATTTCCTGAAGTGAAGCTGTTTGATACAAGATTCCATAAAGTTAAAGTGCAAGAATTAATCGACTACATAGCAGAAGCAGCAAAAAAGAAAAAAAAGACAATTGTCGGACATGTGAACGTCAGAGCGATGAATTTTGCATATGAAAAGTCTTGGTATCGAGACTTTTTAAATAATGCTGATCTAGTATTTTGCGACGGATTTGGTGTATTGTTAGCAGCTAAATTAAGCGGTTATTCGCTACAAGCTGTACATCGGATGACAGCACCAGATTATCTAGAAGATTTAGCATTAAAATGCGAAAAAGAAAACGTTTCTTTATTTTTATTAGCTGGAAAACCTGGCGTAGTGGATAAAGCAATTACTAAGTTAGTATCAATTGCTCCCAATTTACGGATACACGGACATCATGGTTATTTTGATAAATCAGGAAAAGAGAATGATCTGGTAATAGAAAAAATTAATGACTTTCAACCAGATGTTTTATATATTGGTTTTGGTATGCCATTACAGGAAAGCTGGATTTTAGATAACTGCAATAAAATTGAAGCTCGTGTATTTTTACCTCTAGGCGCTTGTCTAGATTTCTATACTGATTCTATATATCGTGGACCACGTTGGCTAACTGATAATGGCTTCGAGTGGTTAACGCGCTTAATTACTGAACCTACTCGTTTGTGGGATCGTTATATTGTAGGCAATCCATTGTTTTTGTTTCGTGTGCTTAAACAACGAATTAGTCAAAGACAGATAGGATGCTAAGGAAACTTTTTCCAAACTTGGCATCTCCCTCAGCGTCGCCTAAAGGGTCAATTTTTTAAGATAAACCCTAATACTACTCAGCAGTACTATAGCGGTTCCCATTCAGATGCGGTACAACGTTATATATATCCCAAGGTGTAGGGGGTTTGTAACAGAAATAGATATGTGATGAATCATAGTTAAACCTCATATCCCATAATCATGATGGGGTTTATAAACTTCTTGTTTTGTGGAGTAACCTTCCACGAGTAGCTCTATTAGTTTTCACCGCATTGCCATCAATTTATGCAGAGAGTAAAACAAAGGGCACAAAAAATAGGTATAGAAAGAAATGAATGAGTTGGTTTATCGGTTGCAGTCAAGAATATTGGCAAGTTGTATCCTGTAATCCCCAAGTAGAAACGCCAGCTAATCTAGTCAGGATGATAATTGACAACTTAGTTGTACCCAGCATTTCCGACTGGCTAGATAAAAATCCGCTTTTCCAGTGGGGTGCGATCGCTGGTACAGCAGCATTAGCGTTGCTGTTAGCACAAGTATTTAATCCGAAGGAGTAAATTTCTCAGTAGTGATCTAGAAAAAACCTTCCTGAGATAACCGCCAAATCTTAATAGTGTTGTCTTCACTACCACTAACAAGGTTTTGGCCATCGGGACTGAATGTAATGGATGTCACAGTGTTGGTGTGTGCCGCCAATGTCAGTATTTCCTCTCCTGTGGCGATGTTCCACAATTTTATCGTGCGATCGCGGCTGCCACTAGCAAGAATTTTACCATCGGCACTGAAGGCAACGGTTGTGACTGTGTTGCCATGTCCCGCCAGTGTCCGAATTTCTTTTCCAGTAGCGAGATTCCAAAGTTTGATGGTGCGATCGCGGCTACCACTTGCTAAAATTTTACCATCGGGGCTAATAGCTACAGTTGTTACTGTTTGAGAATTTCCTTCTAGTGTGCGGATTGGGTATCCCTTTGTTAGATTCCAGATTTTGATGGTCTTGTCAAAACTACCACTGGCAAGAATTACACCATCGGGGCTGATGGCTAGCGATCGCACCCAGAACCTATGCCCTGTTAGCGTCCTAATTTCCTCTCCTGTTGCTAAATCCCAGATTTTGATGGTGTTGTCATCACTACCAGTAACTAGGGTCTGACTATCAGCGCTGATGGCTAGGGCATGAACTGAGTCAGAATGCCCTATAAGAGTGCGAATTTGCTTTCGCGTCGCTAGATTCCAGATTTTGATCGTGTTGTCATCACTAGCACTAACCAGGGTTTTACCATCTGGGCTGATCACCACGACATTCACCAGATCAGAATGCCCGTTGAGTGTAGAGATTTGTTTTCCGGTTGAGAGATCCCAAAGTTTGATGGTGCGATTGTCGCCACTGCTGACAATGGTTTTGCTATCGAGGCTGATGGCGACAGATAAAACCGATTTTTCATGCCCTTGCAGGGTATTAACTAATGAAACCTTTCCCAAAATAATCTTTGGCAATTGACCTAAAACCGTGTCATTTTTATCAGGACTATTGTGCTGACTCAGCCTAGAGAACAAACTGGTTTGAATCTGGTGAAAATGTTTATACCAAGATTCTCCGAATCCAAACAACAAAACTAAAGCACTTACCAAAATTAAAGTTCTCAGTAAGGTATAATTTTTTGGAGAATATGGGGCTTTAGTTGGTGGTATTTTCCCAGATGACTTTCCGGCTGGTGGTAGTGCCAGTAGTTGTTTTGGAGTCAAGTCTCTGAGAACTTCATCGGCTGACTGGTAACGTTCTTGGATGTCTTTTTTCAAAAGCTTGTCGATCACAAAATCCAATTCAGGATTTAATGGACTCCGTAAATATTGCCGCCAATTACTCACCCAAGCGTACCCAGATTCCATCCATAGATCAAAGGGAGAACTTCCCGTTAGCAGATGAAAACAGGTAGCCCCCAAACCGAACAAGTCACTGGCAAGAAAAGCTTTACCATCTCTAATTTGTTCCAGGGGAGAATAACCATGTGAACCAATGGAGGTGCCGGTTTTCTGCTGAACCCTCGCTGTGAATTGCTTTGAGGAGCCAAAATCAATCAGGCTTAATCGCCCATCACTTTTATGCCGGATAATATTTTCTGGCTTAATATCTCGATGAATGACTTTGCGATCGTGGATAAACTTGAGGATGGGGAGTAAATCTAGCAAAATAGATTCAATTTCTTTAGCACTATACGCCTTACGCTGTTGTAACTCCTTTAACAAATTTTCTCCATTGATAAACTGCTGCACTAAATACAAGCAGCCGTCTTGCTCAAAATAAGCTAGGAGAGTCGGAATTCGGGGATGTTCTCCGAGTTCTTGTAGTCGCTGCGCTTCTTCAGCAAACAACTCCATCGCCTTTTTTTGCGACCAGGTTCCTTGGAATTTTGGAGCTAACTGCTTGATAACACAACGTTCATTGAGTTTATCTACATCTTCTGATAGATAGGTTCTGCCAAATCCCCCCTCATCTGAAAGGACTCGGATGACACGGAAGCGATTTCTTAAAAGTGACACCAGTGGGGTGCTGCAACTTTGGCAAAACTTTTTTCCATTGGGATTCAGGGGATTTAGGCAATCGGGATTTAAGCAGCAGATCATGATCTGACAGGCGCGACTGCATGACAACTTAGGCTAAGTTTGTCCCGAATTTTCCCTTAAGATAATTGACTCTCGCTTACTTGTGGTAGAAAACCCTGTACTGGGGATTGGGGAATTACTTATATAATTAACGTTTGTAAATAGTAGTTAGTCTTCCTCATTTGTGGAAAACTACGAGAGCCATAAGATTAATTATTTTATCAATTATATAAGAATCTGAATAGAAATTTTTTCTAAACTGCTAGCCCTAGTAATTTTACTTGTATATTGGCAAGAAGCAATTGACTAAGTATTAAGTGAAACTCTTTATTAATTAACTATCACTGACTATAAAATCAAGTCAAAATACTTACAAAATTTGTTTTGGATATTTGAAATCGCTGATTAATAATTGTTCATTTGATACTTTATAGCAGTTCTCGTTTACGTGAGGTACACCCGTAGGGGCACGGCATGCCGTGCCCCTACACCTTGGGATATAACGTTGTACCGCATCTGAATGGGAACCGCTATAAGCAAATAAAACTTCAACTTAACTCTACAATTTGGCTTCATTGAGCCTTGCTCTCCATTTCCGAATGGCATTAGCAGTTCTAGCTACAGGTGGCACATATACATCAGAATTTTCGTGTTGTGTAATACTTTTATTGTTTAATTTTTGGTTAGTTAAACAGTTAGCTAAAGTAGGCAAATAGCTTTGATTCCCTAAAGCTGTTATCACTTCATTAGCAGTTTTAAACCGCTCATCTAAGTTAATTTTCACCATTTTTCCTAAAACCTGAGCAAAACTGTTGCTGATATTTACCTCTTTTTGCCAACATATTTCACCAGTGTTCAGGTCATAGTCAAATTCTAAAGGACTTTTGCCAGTCAACATATAAATACAAGTTATACCCAGTGCATAAATATCACTGGCATAAACTGGATGTAGAGAAAACTGTTCTGGTGGTGCAAATCCCCTAGTGCCGATAAAATTGGTGTTTGCAACTTGGTTAACTAATTGCTCTTTGACTGCACCAAAATCAATCAATACTACTCGCCCGTCATCTTCACACCGCAATAAATTTTGGGGCTTAATATCCCGATGAATTACACAATGTTTATGAAGATACTGTAATACTGGTAATAATTCCTGCAAAAATTGTTTAACTGAGGCTTCACCTTTGGGGCCAGTTCGCCGCACTTCTTTTGCCAAAGTCAAACCCCGCACGTACTCTTGAACTAAATAAAACTCTCCTTTCGCCTGAAAGTAGTCTAGTAACATGGGAATTTGAGAATGACTACCGAGTTGGGCTAAGGTTTTTGCTTCTTTTTCAAAGCGCATACAGGCCCTTTGCCAACTTTGAGGATTAATCGTTTTCGGACAAAGCTGTTTAATGACACACAGAGGAGTTCCTGGTAATAGGGTATTTTTGGCTAAAAATGTAACGCCAAAACCACCTCTACCCAAAATTTGGAGTATTTCATAGCGATCGCAAAATAACTGCTTGGAACCACATATCTGATCAAGCTGAGTCTGTTGTGAAATACTCTCTTGAGAATTCGTTACTTTCTGAGAAAAGCAATTCATCTAATATAAAATATTTATTCTTAAATGTCTTTAATCTTACTACACATATTCCTGTAAAAGCAGTAATATTACGGCAGCTTCACAAAATCATTACTACTCTTCCATTAAAAATTCAAAAATTAAAAATAAATCTCCGTAAGACTAGCCTTTTGAGAGTGTGTTAGTTTTCTATGTTTTTTAGACTAAAATCTGATTCTGTTGAGAATAAGGTTGATTATTGAGATAATTTGGCTCCTTATTTCCACCTTTTCCTTGACACTCAAATAGATGTAGACCTAAGCGTTGAGAAAGTTCTTCACACACTTTTACCCCCCGCACACTGTTACCACGCACATCCAGCAGCGGCGAAAAAACTCCAATGCCCATTTTATGCGGTACAACGGCGATAATCCCACCACAAATACCGCTTTTGGCCGGCAGACCAATTTTGTAAGCCCACTCACCTGCAAAGTTGTACATCCCACAGGTATACATGACACTCAGAATATCTTTGATGTAACGCTTATCTACCGCTTGTGCTGAACAAGTCCGGGTTTACCTTGGCCAATTCGGGAATGTAGTTCGCCACTACACCCTCACGCAGTGGTTTGTACTGGGAGTGCAACTCGTTGAGGATAGTTAATAGTGGCGATGGGTCTATTCCTAAATCTCCTTGATTTGCTTGGTTTGTCATCAGGCTGATTGCATTTAATAAAATACATACTATATATAGTAGGGCTGTACAGTTTCCCTATAGCCGATTTATTTGTTGCAAAGACTTTTGAAAATGAGATATTGCTCTCAAAAATCATCTTTGAGCAAATACTTAGAGCGGAAAATGCCTGTTGTATTTTTTAATACAAATAAATTCTTTTTTACCAGCGATCGCCAAATTTTCCTAATTTTTTTATCATTAATCGCAAAAAATATTAGTTTGAGTATCTTCCTTTTTTTTATACTCAGCAATACTGTTACGGTAAGTTACATATATCACTAGTTTATGTCTAGTTAGGAACGATACAAGTCATGGTGAATTTAGCTAGGAAAAACTTGAAAAAAAGATCGTAAATTCAACCTAGTTTGCATAATAATCTTATATGTAACACCTATGAGAACTTATTCATAGAAAAATCTAAATATTTTATTAAATAACTAATTTTGAGTATTCCTGCCGATGCTATTTAATAAAAGTTATATTAAACACGTACAAAAATGTATCTAATCAATGTCATCTAAAATACACGGGTAATTGCAGGCCTTTAGAACCGACTTGAACAAGGTTTCGTCACTCTGGCATCCAATAAACGTAAAGTTTTTTAAGAAATTTTTGACTTGCCGAAAAAAAACGTTACACAGCCAAGAACCTGATTTGAGAAAGGTTTCGCCCTTGAAATTGGAATTTTAATTTGATCAAGTTGCCGAGAACTACGCTAAAACCCTGATCCCCAAGCCAAAAGGTTCATGCTAGTCTGTTGCAGTTACAAATAACAAATTGAAAGCGGAATGAGTTCGAGTTTTCCGGGAGGGAAATCACTCTCAATTGGTGAAAAATCCCACGAATCATAAAAACTTAATTTCTACAGTCGCTTTAAAATTGGACGCATGAATCAAAGACATTTTTGGACTATTGTCACCCTGTTTGTGACTGTTTTGGGGATACCCACAGTCGGTTGCACTCAAACCACTAAGGGAAATGTGCTAGCTTCTCAAAGATCACCTGTCCCTGATGTGGTGAAAGTGGGAGAGTACCAATCAACAGCAGGGAAACAAACCTTGGATGCTGTGATTACACAAATTCATCCTCACAACATTGGAGGACGTAAAGCGGCAACCCTTTTTATCAAAAATATACCTGTTCTCACCTTTTTGAGTTCTGTAGCAGATACGAGTCTTAAAAATAAAAAAGTTGGTGCAATTGGAAATTCTGGGGGCGTACAATCGTATGCCCTTATTGCTAGCAACTCACTAAATACTGAAAGTCCTGGGAACGCAACGGGTGTAAATAACCAGATTAGCTCTGTTGACAATGACCCGGTTCAGATAGCTGGTATAATAGCAGCTAAAATCAACCAATTAAACCGGGAAAATATAGACGGGAGCAAGATTACGGTAAGTTGGAAAGCCGGGGGAAAATCTACACTTGCTAATCAAACGCAAAACAAAAGTACCCCTATCCAGGAAAATGGCGATCGCTATACAATCAAAATTAATGGCGAAGAATTGGTTGAAATCAATGAAGGTACGCGACTATCAGATACTACTAACAATCTGGCGCAAGATGCATTGCAAGCAACCAATCGCTTGCGGAGACTGCTAGGTAATGCATCTCCCCTAAGAGAGATTGCAAATTTACCAGTACGTCTGCCAATATCGATACCCAAATTGCCCCAAAAGATTGCCGTCGGAGTCGTGCGAATTAGCTTCAAAGGCATGGCTTCTTTTTACGGCTATGATGGTTCTGGCAATCGTACTGCTAGCGGTCAAAGGTTCAATCCAGAAGGAATGACCGCCGCTCATCGCAGTTTACCCTTTGGTACGCAAGTTCGTGTAACCAACACCCGCAATGGTCGTTCTGTAGTGCTGCGGATTAATGACCGAGGGCCATTTATTCGGGGTAGAATCATTGACGTGTCTGCCGGTGCGGCTCGGATTTTGGGAATGATGAGCAGTGGAGTGGCGCTGGTACATATTGAAGTTTTGGGGAAATAATTAGTGCTGAGTAAAGAGTGTGGAATCTCACTTCTATCACTCAGCACTCGGCACTCCTCATCCAATCCCTAGTTCAAATATCTCTTCCCTCTATTTCAGATATAAACTAACGGGGGAGGGATCGATAAGAACTAGGGGTATTTTTGTGCGCCTGCTCACAACAGTCGCAGCTTTACGCTGCTATTTAACTAAACGCTGCTCAGAAAACAAGCTGATTGCAGTTACTGAGAATCTGCTAATAGATGAGATGACTGGTTGGCACCAGACGGCACTCGGTCTGGTGCCGACAATGGGGAGTTTGCATCAAGGTCATTTAAGCTTGATTCAACGAGCGCGACAAGAAAATTCTACGGTGATTGTTAGTATTTTTGTCAATCCTCTGCAATTTGCTCCCAATGAGGATTATCAACGCTATCCCCGCACTTTAGAGCAAGACGAACAATTTTGCAAACAAGCTGGGGTAGATGCAATTTTTGCGCCGACTCCGCAAGAAATCGCAGTTCCTCACAAGGGTATACAAGAATCAACAATTACACAAGTTATCCCCCCATCTGCTATGATAACAAACTTGTGTGGTCGTTCTAGGCTAGGTCACTTTCAGGGTGTCGCTACGATTGTTACCAAGCTTTTCAACTTGGTACAGCCTGACCGAGCCTACTTTGGCCAAAAGGATGGTCAGCAACTGGCAATTATTAAACGGCTAGTAGCTGACTTAAATTTGCCAGTAGAAATTGTTGCTTGTCCAACAGTACGAGAAGCGTCGGGTCTGGCTTTGAGTTCTCGTAATCAATATTTGACTGCAACGGCAAAAGAGCAAGCAGCGGTATTATATCGCGGTTTGCAACGAGCTGAAGCTGCTTTTCGGGCTGGCGATCGCGACAGCAGCAAGTTAATTGCAGTGGTACAGCAAGAAGTGGCAATGGTCAGTACGGTCTTAGTGGAATATATTGAATTGGTTGAACCGACTACGTTGATGTCTTTAGAAAAAGTTGAGGAGGAAGGAATGGTGGCGATCGCAGCTCGTCTGGGTTCTACACGTTTGATTGACAATACGATATTGCGCGATCGCCAACCCATTATCGCCATTGATGGCCCAGCTGGGGCTGGGAAATCCACAGTGGCGCGTCAAGTGGCAGCAAACTTGAATTTGGTATATCTGGATTCAGGAGCTATGTACCGGGCTGTGACTTGGTTAGTGTTGCAAATGAACATTGCTATTGACGATGAGTGTGCGATCGCTCAATTAGCTAACCAGTGTAAAATTGAACTTAGTCCCACCCAGGATTTACAATCGACTGTGCGGGTTTTGATTAACGGTACTGATATTACCCAGGCAATTCGCACGATTGAGGTAACATCTAAAGTGTCGGCGATCGCTGCACAAAGGGCTGTCCGCCAAGCACTAGTTAAACAACAGCAAAGCTGGGGTAAAAAAGGTGGGTTAGTCGCTGAAGGGCGAGACATCGGTACTCATGTATTCCCCGATGCCGAAGTGAAAATCTTCTTAACCGCTTCTGTGAGTGAACGCGCCCGTCGCCGTCAGCAAGACTTTAACAAACAAGGTCAACCCGAAGTGAGTCTAGAGCAGATGGAACGGGATATTGCCGAACGTGACTGGAAAGATAGTACACGCAAAGTCTCTCCTTTGCAAAAAGCAGCGGATGCGATCGAAGTTCAAACCGATGGTCTGAACGTATTTGAAGTTACAGCACAAATTGTTAACTACTACCAGCAGCGTTTATCTTAGTGGTAATCATTACAAGTTGCTGTTAGTTTTTTAGTTCAAAAGGGTGGTGAGTGATTATTCACCTACCATCCTCAAAACTGCATCCAAAAACAAAATATTAGATAATTTTACTATTGGCTATCTTTGTTGAACATCAAGCCTTGTATTAAATCATCTCGCTTTCGACTGATTGCTCACATTGCAATTAATCATACTCAAGGTAGAAGTATGAAAGCTTTAATTGCTAAATGCTAATTATTTATCGGTTTCTGGCTATGAAATATTAATCATTTTTATTTATAATTTAAGTAATTTTTTCTCTCTTCACTTGATCTTCACTTTAGTAGTAGAATGACGATATTAAGTTTTATGTTCCATGATTAAGGAAATAAAACTGTCAAAAACAAAAGCTGTTAATTTTCTAAGCTTCTGCAATAGTTTAAGACTGAAAACCGATAAAGAGAGGATTTCACACAATGGCATTTGTACAAGAACCACTACCCTTTGACATTAATGCTCTAGAGCCACATGGCATGAAAGCTGAGACTTTCGAGTATCACTATGGCAAACATCACAAAGCTTATGTAGACAACCTCAACAAGCTCGTTGAAGGTACGGAACTTGCTGATAAGTCTCTGGAAGAAGTGATCAAAGTTTCCTTCAAAGACTCCTCTAAAGCGGGAATCTTCAACAATGCTGCCCAAGTTTGGAACCACACCTTCTTCTGGAATTCCCTGAAGCCAGCAGGTGGCGGTGCACCCACTGGTGAACTTGCAGCCAAGATTGATAAAGATTTTGGTAGCTTAGACAAATTCAAAGAAGAGTTCTCTAACGCCGCCGCAACTCAGTTCGGCAGTGGATGGTCTTGGCTGATTGATGATGGTGGTACGCTGAAGGTGATTAAGACACCAAATGCAGAAAACCCTCTAGCTCATGGTAAGAAGGCACTCTTAACCTTGGATGTCTGGGAACACGCTTACTACATTGACTACAAAAACGCCCGTCCAGCGTTCATTAAGAATTACCTAGAACAGTTGGTTAACTGGGACTTTGCTGCTGAAAACTTGGCCAAAGCTTAATTAACTGCTAGTTTTTAACTGGTTGTGACAGTGGCTTTTAACAGCTATTTGAAGAAGAATTCAGAAGTCAGAATTCAGGAGTCAGAATCAAGACGCGACGCTCTCTACGAGACGCTAAAAGCGAACGAATACTCGCTACCGCTGCGCTATCCGCCACTCGTACAGAATTCAGAATGACTCCTGAATTCTGTCTGGTAAAGCGGAGACAACCAGTTAATTAATTTAGTAATAGTAATAGTTACTAACAGTCACGAGTACTATCGTGGCTGTTTTTATTTTGGCTGGAGCAGATTGTGAAGATATTGTGTGGTCATATAGCTATAACCGAAACAATACTGAGCTTTTGGTGAGGATTTTGTAAAGTTAAGTTAATTAAGTTTAAAAAAACTCATAATTAAGTACGTGTAGTGAAATACAACAATATTTCCCAGTAGAAGGTGAAGCCGTAATGCTTCAACCTTTGAAAAAAATTGGCAATCTTAATATAAAACATGAAGAAAATCAAACTTAGCGCCATTTTTGTGGCTGCTGTGTTAGGTAGGATGACTGATCTGGCATCAAGGTTGTCAAGGAAAATGAAAAGTACTGTGACGATCGCGGTTCTTATTGCGATCGCAGTGCTAGCTGGACATACTGTATCGGCACAGATAACACCGCCCTCCCAGCCGATGGCTTCGCTAAAAACTGTGCCGATTCCAGGGCCAGACTATACAGGCTACGTAACGGATAAGAGCAAAGCGATCGCTCTGGGAAAGGCTCTCTTTTGGGATATGCAGATCGGCAGCGATGGCGTTCAGTCCTGTGCTACTTGTCACTTCCATGCCGGAGCGGACAACAGGGCTAAAAACCAGCTTAATCCAGGGATTTTGAGCGTGGATGCAATCGGCCCGGCTCCCGATACTACTTTCAGTCTCGGAGGAGCAAACTACACGCTGAAGGCGGCAGATTTCCCATTTCACAAACTGGCAGATGTAAACGACCGTAACTCCAATGTTATTTCTGACATTAATGATGTCGCCTCCTCACAAGGAGTCTTCAATACCGAGTTCGTGAGTACCACTCCTGGTAATCCCCAAGACAATGTGACTCAACTTCCCGATCTAACCTTCAATGTGAACGACATCGAAACTCGTCGGGTGGAGCCGCGCAACACCCCGACTACGATTAATGCGGTGTTCAATTTCCGCAACTTCTGGGATGGACGAGCTCAGAACTACTTTAATGGGGTTAATCCGTTTGGATTAAGAGACCCCAACGCTAAACTTTACAAAGCAACAAATTCTTTAACTACACCACAACAAGTCAGTATTAAACTCAAGAATTCATCTCTAGCTTCGCAGGCAGTAGGACCACCACTTAGCTCATTTGAGTCGTCTGCTGACGGTCGCACGTTTCAGGATGTCGGTAACAAGGTGGTTGGGAGAAATTCTGCAAAGAGACGTCAAGCTGGATTAAAGCTACCAAGGAATACTGGTAGAAAATTACTTTCCCAGAGGCTGAAACCACTCCGAGGACAGGAGGTGGCTATTGACGACAGTGTCTTGGGTATTTACAGAGCACTTAATGGAAAGGGACTGAATCAGAACTACAACCAACTGATTAAGGATGCCTTCGAGCCAGAGTGGTGGAATTCCAAATGGTCAATTCAGGTTGATAAAAATACCGGTAGCAGGCAAGCCGTCCGCTTGAACGCACGGAGTCTTCCCGATCCAAATAAGGAGACATACTCACTGATCGAATACAACTTTTCGCTTTTCTTCGGACTAGCGATTCAACTGTACGAGTCCACATTAGTATCTGACAATGCACCCATTGACCAGTACTTTGATGGCAACAAAAACGCCTTAACTGCACAGCAAGTGAGGGGTAAACAGCTTTTTGAGGGAGATGCCAAATGCCTCGACTGTCACGGTGGGGCTGTATTCACCAACGCTTCCGTGAAAAACGTGCGGGATCAACGACTCGAATACATGATCATGGGGGATGGACAAGAAGCCGTCTATGACAACGGCTTTTACAACATTGGTGTCAGACCAACTACAGACGACTTAGGCGTAGGTGGTAAAGATCCCTTTGGGAATCCGCTCTCAGAGTCGCGAGTAGCTCAACTAGGGAAATTCAAGGAGCTTCTCGGCGAAGACCCCAATATCACCGTCAGCCCCGACCAGAGAATAGCCGCAGACGGAGCCTTCAAAACGCCCACACTTCGCAATATAGAACTCACCGCACCGTACTTCCACAATGGAGGGAATTTGACCCTTAAGGAAGTGGTTGAGTTTTACAATCGGGGTGGTGACTTCCATAAGGAGAACATTAAAAATCTGGATGCGGATATCGAGAACCTTAACCTGAGCGATCAGGATAAAGATGATCTGGTAGCCTTTATGAAGGCGCTCACTGACGAGCGAGTTCGTTACGACAAAGCGCCCTTCGACCATCCACAGTTGTTCATCCCTAATGGACATCCAGGGGACGAAAATTCTGTTACCAACGACGGTACCGGGAAAGCTACCGATGCCTTATTGGAGATCCCAGCTGTTGGTCGTAATGGTGGTAGTAGTACTCCCAACTTTCTTGCACCCTAAACAGTAGAGGTAAATTCTATCCATAAGAGGGTGTTTACAACACCCTCCCTCATCCCCTTTGGTTGCTCTGAACTGCCTCCTGTATCTTATAAGGTAGTAATATTAAAATTAAAATATATGGATAGCAAAGAACTAGCACAATACATCGAAGCAACGAATAGCATCAGTAAACCTTGGCTATTGGCACAACTGCGGCTCAAGAAACTGCAAGAACGTCGAGCTATGCTTACAGACGATGTTTACACCAAAGAATTAGAAGATATTTACCAAGACTTAATGAATTTGGGAGAATGGTGGCGCGGCATTGAAGATGAAGTATTTTAAACTTAGGAATGAGCCGGCGCAGTGAGGCAGTTTTAAATTAATAAGGGTGTTGTAGTAGGGAATGGATTATCGGGATGCAGGAGTTGATGTTGAGGCTGGTCGGGGCTTTGTGGATCAAATTCGCAATTTGGTTCACAGTACCTTTAGACCGGAAGTAATTGGCGGATTGGGTGGCTTTGGCGGCTGCTTTCAACTACCAGGGGGTTTCAAGGAACCAGTTTTGGTTTCCGGTACAGATGGTGTGGGTACAAAGCTGAAAATAGCTCATATTCTCAATCGCCATGATACCGTTGGTATTGATTTGGTGGCGATGTGCGTTAACGATGTATTGACATCTGGCGCGGAACCTCTGTTTTTTTTAGATTATGTGGCAACCGGTAAGCTAGATAAAGAGCAACTAACTGATGTGGTTGCGGGTATAGCCTCTGGATGTAAGCAAGCTGGTTGTGCCTTACTGGGAGGAGAAACGGCAGAAATGCCTGGTTTCTATCAGGTGGGTGAGTATGACTTGGCTGGCTTTTGTGTGGGAATTGTCGAAAAAAGCAAGATGCTAGACGGTTCCCAGGTACAAGTAGGAGATGTAGCGATCGCACTTGCTAGCAGTGGTGTACACAGTAATGGTTTAAGCTTAGTACGAAAGATTGTTAACGATAGCGGGTTTACTTGGAGCGATAGCCCAGAATTGTTAAATGGTGAGACTCTGGGAGAAACTTTCCTTAAACCTACCTGCATTTATGTCAAACCCGTTTTAGCAGCCTTACAAGCAGGTTTGGAGATTCATGGGATGGCTCACATCACAGGTGGCGGATTGCCAGAAAATTTGCCCAGATGCTTAGGTCAAGGTCAAACGATTAAAATTGACCCCAGCAGTTGGAATATCCCCCCTGTATTTCAATGGCTAGCTGAAGCAGGAGAGGTCAGCCCTCAAGCTATGTACAATACGTTTAATATGGGGATTGGATTTGTCCTGCTAGCTCCGCCTGATCAGATTGAGCAGACAATTACCCATTTTCAATTACAAGATATTCCAGCTTTTGCGATCGGTAAAGTTATTACTGGTTCGGGAGAATTAGTAGGATTAACGATATAAATAAAACTTTTTATACACTGGATAAAAGTCTATTTTAGGCTTAGTAGAGAGAGTTATTTTGCCGAACCTGATTATACCAAGTCATTTGCTCCAAATACTATAGGCGTATTTATCATATATTATATGTATTATTTTTTCTACTTATATAAAAAGTAATAAAAAATACTCACGCCTACTAACGTTGAGATTTGCTAACGTAGTCTTAACATATTGAAAAATTTGCTGATGAAGCTGAGTAAATAATTGCCAACACTAATTTACGGTGCTGGATGTTTCTCATCTGTAAGTGTGGCGTTTTAATGTGTGAAAAATATATTTGTTCCGAGGGGGTTATGGTTGTAAATTTTGCCCGAACCACTGCTTCGAGAGAACTTTTGAAGCAAGTATTCCAAAACATTGATGCATATAGTTGTCCGAAGTTATTCAACTTTCATATGCACACTATCTACTCAGATGGGAGGTTGCAACCAAGTGAATTGATGGAGCAAGCGATCGCTATTGGGCTAAAAGGGTTAGCGATCACCGATCATCATAGTATTAGCGGCTATCAAGCATCACTCGCTTGGTTAGAAGACTGGAAGTGGATTAATCCTGGTGCAAGCACTCCTCACCTGTGGAGTGGCGTTGAAATCAATGCCAACCTTTTGGATATAGAAGTTCACATTTTGGCTTACGCTTTTGGAACAGAACACCCTAGTATGAAACCCTATCTGCAAAGAAGGCCGACTATAGGCAAAGAATATCAGGCAAGTAACGTGATTGCCGCTATTCATGAAGCTGGAGGATTGGCAGTTCTGGCTCATCCAGCTCGTTATAAGCGATCGCATTTCGACTTAATTCCATCTGCTGCTCAAAAGGGTATCGATGGTGTGGAAGCTTTCTACGCCTACAATAACCCCAACCCTTGGAAACCCAGCACCTTAGAATCAGAACAAGTGCAAAAGTTAGCTGATGAATACTTTCTTTTGAATACCTGTGGTACTGATAGCCACGGTTTGAGTCTGCTACAACGCTTGTAAAGATGAATCCATTTGTTTTTATACCCCTGGTTCAAGCAGCCAGGAGGTTATTTTTTGATCATGATTGTCTCTTTAGCAGCTTTTTCCTTACGTTCACTGTAGCGGTCTGTAAGATAATCAACTTTGTCACGCAATAGCAAGGTAAACTTGTAAAGTTCTTCCATAACATCCACAACGCGATCGCGGTAGGGCGAATCCTTCATAGTGCCGTCTTCGTTAAACTCCTGATATGCTTTAGCCACTGAGGATTGATTGGGGATAGTGAACATCCGCATCCAGCGTCCAAGAATTCTTAATGTGTTGAGAGCGTTAAAAGACTGCGATCCACCACTCACTTGCATGAGCGCCAAAGTTCTGCCTTGAGTCGGGCGCATCGCTCCCATAGTCAGGGGAATCCAATCGATCTGGTTTTTCATAATGCCAGAAATTTGACCGTGCAGTTCTGGGCTAGACCAAACTTGTCCTTCTGACCACAGGCTTAATTCGCGCAACTCCTGCACCTTTGGGTGGGTGTCAGGTACGCTACCGTAGATCGGAAGTTCACGCGAGTCGAAAAACTTTACCTCTGCCCCAAATTCTTCAATGATGCGTGCTGCTTCCTCTGCCAAGAGGCGGCTATAGGAACGCTCACGTAGGGAGCCATACAAAAACAAAATTCTGGGGGGATGCTCAAATGTCGTCATGGTAATTGCTTATTGTCTTCCAACTCTCGCAAAAAGGTGCTTTGGGCTTCTCGCAACTCAACATCAGGATTTGCGTGTTGGATTTTCTGGATTGCGTCGTTATAAGAGGAGCCAGTGTAAATCAGGTAAGAAGCCAGTATCGTTCCCGTTCTTCGCCTCCCACTGGTGCAATGAACTGCAACAGCATTGCCAATGCCTTTTTGACTGTCAATGAACTTTTGTAATTCCTGAAGCTGCTCTAGGCTGGGTGCAGTGCCACCTTTGATTGGCAACCAGAGATGAGGAATGTTTGCTTTTTGATACAAATCTAAGTTAGAGGGGTCATCCATAACGGAGGCGATCGCACCAACACCAGTAGCCCGTAACTCTGTCAATTCCTCTGCCATTGGCTTCCGAACACCTGCCAGTTTCCCTGGAATCACCCACCACAGGTTCTCTGAAATTGGTTGAATTATTTCTTGCTCCATTGGTTCGAGCCTTAGTTAAATTCCAGGACTACAATTTGAGGTTGCAATCTTTATCGAGCAGGTGTAAATTCTTGATTCAAAGACTCAATTAGTTGAGTCACCCGTTCTTTAATCTCATCGCGGACTCTAGGAAAAATTTCCGGTTGTTCTGCTGGATCGTCTAATTGCCAGTCTTCAAATAGTTCTCGCACAACCCACTCCGGTGGCAAATTCACGCCACAGCCACACAAAGAAATCACTACATCAAAGTCTTGTGCTTGGAAATCACTCAGGGGTTTGGAGTGTTGATCGGTAATGTCGATACCAATTTCTTTCATAGTAGCGATCGCTTCTGGTCTAACTTGACTTGCTTCTAAGCCTGAGCTAATCACTTCAATTTTTCCTTTACCAAGGGTTTTAGCAAAGCCTTCCGCCATTTGAGAACGCGCAGAATTCTTTTTGCAAACAAATATCACACGTTTCATGGTTCGATTCCCCCAATAATGTCGTTAAATTTATAAGCTGCGAGATTCAGGTGTTACGAAATATTCGTAATTAGTAATCATGTTTTTGCCGACACAATCTTTAGAGTCAAAGATTGCGATCATTTTGAAACACCAAAACAGCGCGGATCTCGCAATGTAGCTTTTTCCGGTTCCCGTGGAAACCAAGCTGCTGTGCGTTTACAAAGCTCAACCAGCATCAACATTACTGGCACTTCAATTAAAACCCCTACCACTGTAGCCAGTGCTGCACCTGAATTTAAGCCAAATAGCATCACAGCAGTGGCAATAGCAACTTCAAAATGATTACTTGCTCCAATTAATGCTGCGGGTGCGGCATCTTCGTAAGATAAATTCATCTTCAATGCTGCTACATAACTAATCAAAAAAATGAAATTAGTTTGGATAAATAGTGGCACCGCAATTAACAATATATGCAAGGGATTTTTAACAATTAGTTCACCCTTGAATGCAAATAGCAGTACCAACGTTAGCAATAGAGCAGTAATTGAAACTGGAGTCAGATACTTTAAAAATCGTCTTTCAAACCACTCTGTACCTTTGTATTTAAAAATCCAGTAACGGCTGTACATTCCCGCCACTAGGGGAAACCCAACATAAATTACTACTGACAAAACAATAGTTTGCCAAGGCACAGTTAAATCATTCGCTGCTAATAACCATCTACCTAATGGTGCGTATAAGAACAGCATCGCCAGAGAATTTACTGCCACCATTATCAAGGTATGTCCCTGGTTGCCGTAGGAAAGATATCCCCACAACAGTACCATTGCTGTACAAGGAGCAATTCCTAGTAAGATAGTACCAGCAATATAAGAATTTGCCAGTGCTACTTCACTACCACCAATGATCTCAGTTCCGGTAATCAAAGGACGAAATAACCATCCTAAGAAAAATTGAGCAAATATTACCATCGTGAATGGTTTAATCAACCAGTTCACTACCAAGGTGAGAATAACTGGTTTTGGGGCGCGGATAGCATTTGCTGCTTGTGTGAAGTCAATCTTCACCATGATGGGATACATCATGAAAAACAAACATACTGCGATGGGAATAGACACTTGATACACACTCATTGCATCAAGAGCTACCGCTATCCCTGGAAACAATCTACCTAGTGCAATTCCGACAAAGATACACAAAAATACCCAAACGGTGAGATATTTTTCAAAAAAACTTAGATTGCTTCCTGCTTGTATCCGGGCTGTACTACCTTGTGAATTCTGACTCATTGGAATAAACCTAAAAATAAAAGAAATCGCTAAAACTTTCCTTCCTTCCGTAATAATTCCCCAATTGTCAGGTTCATCTCTGCTTTTCCTTCAAATACTGTTCCCACTTTGCCTTGATACAAGTGAACGTAATTGAGGCGTTTGCTGTCATCTGGTAAAGGTATATAGCCGACGGTACTTGCTATTGTTGGTGCTTTATCAATGTAAAATTCGACAAATTTGTTTACTAATCCTTTATTTTGGTTATCCCGAAAATTAACGTAGATAAACAAAGGTCGAGCAAGAGGCTGATACTGAACTTTCTCTACGGTTTGACGTGATGGCAATACTGCACCTTTGCCGTTGTCAATTGCCAGCGCTTTTAATTTATTTTGGGATTTTTCGTAATAAGCATAGCCAAAGTAACCCAAAGCATTTGGATCTTTACTAATGCCATCCACCAATACTTCATCATCTTCACTCGCTGTGTAGTCATTACGGCTGGCTCTAGTTTTACCTACAGTCGCTTCTGTAAAGTAGTCGAAAGTACCAGACTTTTTCCCAGCACCATACAAATTAAGTGGGCGATCTGGCCAAGATGCACGTACTTGGTTCCAGCGAGTGATTTTCCCTTCGGCTTCCGGTTCCCAAATCTTTTTCAATTCTGCTACTGTAATGTCTTTTGCCCAATCGTTTTGCGGATTAACGGCAACAGTAAGCGCATCAAAAGCAATGGGAAACTCCATATACGCTACACCATTTTTCTTGCAAGTTTCCATCTCCGCCTTCAAAATCGGTCGGGAAGCGTTGCTAATATCGGTTTTTCCGGTACAGAATTTTTCAAACCCGCCAGTAGTACCAGAAATATTAACTGCAACCTGCACCTTATTCTTGGGGTCAGCTTGATAGTCTTTGGCGATCGCCTGTGAAATTGGATAGACCGTACTAGAACCATCAATTTCAATTATTGTTGTTGCAACCTTGCCAGAATCTCTTACCTGAGTTACAGAAGGTGAATGCTGAGTTTGAGTAGATGTGTTAGATGTTGCTGTGCAACTGGTCGTCAAAGCTAACATTCCGAGTGCAAGAGCCAATTCCTTTGCTGTTGTGTTCATTAACCCCACCCCTGTGAGTTATATCAAGAGTATATTTCTATCATTTCAAAAAAAATTGATTTGTCAATCCGTAGAGAACTATAAGGAAACAAAACATTACAAAAAAAATTGATGGATTTTTAAGGCTCGCAGGGGGGACGAATAGGTAATATTGGGCTAAAGCGGCGGAATTCTGCTAGATACTTTTCTAGGGCAACAAACTGCGGCAGATTGAGGCTGTAGTAAATCCAGCGCCCTTCTTGACGAGCGCGAACTAAACCAGCTTCTTTCAAGGTTTTGAGGTGAAAAGACAGTTTAGACTGAGTGGTTCCCAAATGGTCGCATAGGTCACACACGCATAGTTCTTGAGAACGCAGAAGTTCTAATACCTTAATCCGTAGGGGGTCAGACAGGGCATGAAAGCCAGCAGCGATCGTATCAGGAGTGAAGGTGCTATTAGAAGCCATCAACTTTTTTTGAAGTATTCCTTTATGGTAAAGTCTAAATGATGGGTTAACAATACCTCTGCAAATTTACAAGCATTACACCGATTTCGTGGCTTGAGGATGTCACAGGTTTATAGGCGATTCTTAGTTGGAATCACAATCATCGAGAAATAAGGTACTTCATCTGGATCAACTTCATCCAGGGGTATGATGCGTTGTTGTGATGTTGATGCCCGCTCAATATATCTTGCCCGTGATGCTAGCCCTAATTTATGCAGGATATCTCGTACTTTGGTAAAGTGACGACCTAGTTTCATAATTGCGGCTGCATCGGTCATCAGCAGATGTGTAGTCAGTTCTTCTGCTGGCAATGGCGCGGGTAGGACAGTGAGAATATCGGTGTAGTAGGTGAAAGGTACACCCAATGCTACCGGACAAGCCATCAACGAGGAAACTCCGGGGACAACTTCTGTTTCGTACTGGTCACATAACCGTGTGAACAGGTACATAAACGAACCATAGAAAAATGGATCGCCTTCGCACAGCACTACTACATCTCGACCGGCTGCTAAATGGTCGGCGATTGGTTGAATTTCTTTATCATAAATAGACTTTGCCTTTTCTGGTTCCAAGGCGCGGGGGAGGTGAAATAATACCTCAATTTGATTCCCAGGTAGATATTGCGCCACGATCGCTCTAGCGATACTTGCTTTATCTGTTGCTGATTGATAGGCTACCACAGGAGCCGCACGTAATAACCGCAGCGCCTTCAGCGTCAATAGTTCGGGATCGCCTGGCCCGACACCAATTCCATAAAGACGACCTTTAGTTTTCATATTCATTCTTCCTCCGTTGCCAGGGCGTTAACTGCTGCGGCTGCGATCGCACTCCCACCGCGCCGACCATGTAAGGTTAAAAATGGTACATTCCTGCTGTCTGCTGCCAATGCTGCTTTCGATTCGGCTGCACCGACAAACCCCACTGGAAAGCCTAAGATAATAGCAGGTTTAGTAGCTCCTTCATCAAGCATTTCTAATAGCCGGAATAGTGCTGTGGGCGCATTGCCAATTGCGATCACTGATCCTTCGAGGTGCGATCGCCATAATTCTAAAGCTGCCGCCGACCTTGTAGTACCCAGACGCTGGGCAATTTCTGGCACTTCCGGCTCATTCAGGGTACAAATAACTTGATTGTTTGCAGACAACCGCCGCCTAGTAACGCCATCGGCAACCATCCGGCAATCGCATAGAATTGGCGCTCCTGCTGCTAGTGCTGCCCTTGCGGATTGCACTGCTGTTGGTGAATATCCCAAGTCAGTGACAATATCCGTCATTCCACAGGCATGAATGAGACGCACGGCAACTTTTGCTACATCTGGCGGCAGCACATCTAGATTCGCTTCTGACCGAATGATTGCAAAAGAATTGCGGTAAATTTCGTTAGCATCTCGGATGTAGTCGGGCATTCGATTTGGGATTTTGGATTGATTTGTTAATTAACCGCAGAGGCGCAGAGAACACAGAGGAAGAGAAACAGATTTATAAGTATTTATTAAATTCAGGATTTACGCAAAATACCTCTCATATCATGTCCGCTTGATTGCTTATTAGACCCGAAGAACCCCAGCCCGCCAAAGCTATGCTTTGTCTCCCCTCCCGAAGAGCGGGGAGGGGTTGGGGGTGGGGTTCTTTTCTTATGGGTAACTTGGCGGACATGATATCAAACTCTTATTTCTCCGTGTTCTCTGTGCCTCTGTGGTTCGTCGATTTTTCCTTACCTGTGGGTATTGCATATCGATTAGCAAATTCTCCAAAGGACTCATCAGAATTTAGGCGGTGAATTTTATATACATATAGCATCCGCTCTATTAATGCAGGTAGTTCGGCAAAAGTCACATATTGATATATTTCACGTCCGAATTTTTGCTTGCTGTCACCAACATAAACGTGATAGCCTTCCACAGTTCTGTTATCAGCTTCAATGTTGACACCAAGCAGAGTAATATCACTCTTGCTATGCTGGGCGCAGGATTTTTCGCAGCCGCTAAAGTGGATATTAACAGGGCAATCCAGAGGAACACGAGTTTCAAAATACTGTGCTAATGCCAACGCATGACTTTTGGTGTCCGTCGCAGAAGCGGCGCAACCCTTTTTGCCAGAACAGGCAACTAATGCACTCTTGATGTTGGTTGCTGAAGAATCTAATCCTAAGAAAGCAATTTCACTTTGGATATCAGCAACCCATTGCTGAGGAATATCTGTTAGCAGCAGATTTTGCCAGGGGGTTAACCTAAGAGTGCCGCTACCATATTTTGCTGCTAAATCTGCTAAACCCCGTATCTGGTTACTCTCCAATCGCCCAAGGGGTAACACCACACCAATGTAAAATAAGCCTTGCTGACGTTGGGGATGGATGCCAATATGCTGATACTTAGCATTTGACCTCTCCCCCAACCCCTCTCCTCGCAGGAGAGGGGAGAATTCCTCCCCCTTCCCTAATAGGGAAAGGGGTCGGGGGGTTAGGTCACTGGATAAAAAAGAAAAAGGTAGACGCTGTTCAACTTCCTGGAGATAATTTTTACAACCCAAAGTATTTAATAACTCTAAGAGACGTAGCCGACGCTTACTTGTAGTATTACTATGAGCTAGATAGACATCCGTCAAAGCTGCCAAGACGGGTAAACATTTCTCTGGTGATAACAAAATTCCCATATCACTGGGCGGTTGCCCCTTTGCGCCTACACTGAGATAGAGGCAAAAATAAACATTACCGTCAACTAAGACAGCAGCAAATAGGATATCATTCAAGCGATCGCACACCCGAATTATCCCACCACCATCAAAGCAAACGCTAAATTTTGCCGACAGTCCCGAAAGCGCCGGATATGCTGCAATATAATCATCCCAACTTTGGACAAAAGGACGGGTGTCAATTAATTCTAGCGGGTCGATACCAGCAGTTGGGCTGGTCATAATATTACGGATGTGGTCTACAATCGGATTGCGACAACCTAATTTCACGTCCTGTAGGTACTTTAGAACCTCAGCATTAATCCCCGTGCGGATTTCGCGGACTTGTAGATTAGCTCGATTAGTCACATCTACATAGCCGCCACCGTGCTGGTCTGCTATATCTGCGATCGCACGGCATTGCTGACTACTAATAATTCCACCTGGTATTCTAATGCGAGATAATATACCATCGGCGGCGGGTGTAGCATAAAACAAGCCAGGACAAGTGGCAAATCCAGAAAGCAAACTTGGAACTCCTTCCCCGTGCGACGCAGGGAGTAGATGGTGAGTGGGTATTGAGAACATCTTGAGAGTTGGCATTCTGACTTGGGTGATCCCATCACAGCTGCGGCACAGTCCCGGAATTTCACCGGAGTTTCCCAACTCCAAGCTTTAATAATTTAGCACGAGAACGTAGTCAGAATATTTAATGGTTCATATTTTGAATCAACCTATCCACGCTGACAGAGTTCCCCACAGTTCATACCAATTCACGAAAATACTGATACATATAGATTTATCGTAGGGGGATGGCAATGCCATGCCCTACTGGCGTATTTGTATCATTATTAAAGTGAAATGGTATCACTCCTCGTCTATGTCCGCTTCGTCAAGAATATGATCAATGTCCCGCATTCCAGGCAGAATCCGCAGAATTTCCAGGCGCGTGTCCTGAACTCTATACACCACCACATAGACAGTCTTACCAATTGGCGGTGTCACTAATTCCCTAGTACCAAACACACGTCCTGGTTTACCAATGTTCGGCATTACCAGCAATTTTTTGATAATTTGCTGTAGACGTGTGGCCACCTCACGAGCAGCTGACGGGTTAGCATTAGCAATGTAGTCACGGATACTTGCTAGGTCAGAAACAGCAAGCTCAAGAAAAACTAAACGCATGGAGATGGCAATTCAATCTCCATTCCCCAAGTGTCGAGCCAAGCTGACACGTCCGAGCCTTCAATCCATTGAGCTTGTGGGCTATCAGCAATTTTCACCGCCTCTTCAATCATCTGGATTTGCCAGCTTGACTGTTCCACGTACAAGGCGATCGCCTCTGCCGCCAACCAAGACTTGCTACGCCGTGTACTTATAGCAAGGGCATCCAGTTTTGCCTTAATCTCTGGCGTTAATCTAACGGTGACAACTTCACTTTGAGACATCAAAAACTCTCCTTTTATCAGTCATTCTAGCTTGATGTATACGATGTATACAAGCGAATCATACGTTTGATTTACCAGAAATTTACGTTTAAAGCCCCACGCCGTTGACTGCTGGGGAGTGTGTCAAAATTGGGCTATTCAAAAACATAATTTTGAGCTACTTTCCAATAGCGCGAGAACCGCTTCAGGTCAATATAGCCATCATAGTCAAAAAATGGTTCTACTTCTAGCACTTCTACTGCTATAGAACCCTCCATTTGATTGCAGATATCATCAAATCGGGGACTGGGACTGTTGGCTGTGACAACTAAATTCGCATCATGTTCTTTAGCAAAAGCTAAAATTTCTTGTGCCACATCACCACGACGGATAACAACGGGTAACTCTAGCAAGCATTCGTAAATAAATGTGATGCGTTTAAGACTCAGTTGCCATTCATCTATCAAAACCTCGTCCCAAACCCAGATAGCTGGGGCATCAGGGTATTTTTGCAATCCGGGGTTGTATGGACTGAGGCAGTCTCCATGCACCCAAACAATTGTTTTACTCATTTTTCAGTTTTTACCTTTCTTAGCACGCTGCCAACTTTGGCTATTGGCTTGTTTACTAAATTCCCCTAGAGGAAAAAGTCGCTGTTCTAATTCTTCATAACTACCTTCAAAATCACAATGACCATAAAGGGGACATTTCTGGCAATAAACGCCTTCAGTGTAGCGTTCTAAGTTTTCACGGTTGAAAAAATACGGTTTATGACTAAAGGTGCTGGCAACCCACTGCCATGACATATTATTACTAGCAGGATCTCCATCTAAAAGGTGTTCGAGAAACCATTTGGCTCCTGCTTGCCAACGAATCCGCCGCCAATGGACAATGTAAGCAGCTAGCCACATTCGGGCATGGTTATGTAGATACCCAGTTTCTTTTAAGTCATGGCTAAAACTGTCGATGCAAACTCTACCTGTGGTTCCTTGTCTGATATCTTGCGGCAATTCAGGTGCATATTCAGCCACAGTGTAACCAGTTTTGTACTCTTCCTGGTCTTTCCAGATTCCATCTTTTAACTTGACATATAACCGTTGCCAGTAGTCGCGCCAGCCTAACTCATTAATTAGTTTAGTAGCATCATCTTGGTGTAGTACCCGTTCAAGGACATAATCTCGAATTTCTCGCAAACTCAAAACGCCATAGCGGATGTAAGGCGAAAGTCGCGTGACTGCACCTGTGAAAAAATTACGTGTTTGCGCGTAACGGACTGCGTCGATTTTGTGCAGCGCATTTTGTGCAGCTTTACGTCCCCCGACGGTTTCGCTGATGTGGCGATCGCGTTCTGCTGCATCTGGAAATTGTTCGCGGAGGTAGCTTACCAACTCATCGCGGTTGGTAAATTCGCGTTGCATATCTTTGGGCATGTCAACTTTGAAGGGTGAGAATAAATAAAAATACTTGTAGGCTAAGTCATTATTATGGCGGATAAATATAGGGATTTCCAAGAAATAAAGTATCCAAGAAAATTAACCACAGAGGCGCAGAGGACACGGAGAGATGAAGAAGAGAGAAGATTGTTATATGAGGTGTTTGGAGATTTTTTAATTTGGAAATCCCATAAGCGATCGCTCTCAACCTGATGGGAGAACTTTAAATGTGCATGATTTGTCTGTGGATTTATTGCCGAAATTGGCTTCTGATGAAGAGTTGTTCTGCACTGAGCAAGATAATTGGTAGCCCTAAAGATGCTTTCACGAGGGCATACTTTTAGAAAGTGATGAATAATAACGATTGCTCACTCAATATATGTACAATTCTAAAGCGATGTCTACGACGAGCTACGCTTACGCAATCTCTCACACTTCATCATGAGCAATATTCCCCAAGTCGGACAACCAGCGCCAGATTTCTCTACCCCTGACCAAAATGGCAATTCAGTCACTCTCGACGACCTCAGCAGTCAGTGGATTGTCCTCTACTTCTACCCCAAAGATGACACACCCGGCTGTACCACCGAAGCAAAAGATTTCACCGAGTTGTATCAAGACTTCAGCGCACTGGGAGCGAAAATCTTAGGCGTAAGTCCAGATTCGGGCAAGTCCCATTGTAAATTTATCAGCAAACATAACTTGTCAATAACTCTTTTAAGTGACCCAGAACATATTTTGACAGAAGCCTACGGCGCTTGGCGATTGAAAAAATTTATGGGCAAAGAATATATGGGTGTTGTTCGCTCAACCTTTCTAATTTCACCTGATAAAATTATTGTCTATGCTTGGCCGAATGTGAAAACCAAAGGTCATGCTCAGTCAGTTTTAACGAAATTACGGGAATTAGCAGCCACGTAAACGCGACTGGATGAGGGTATAGTTACAGCAATGCTACGTGAATCATATTTATAGTAATAAAGCAGGATGTGAGCAGCTTATTTGAGCAAGCAATTATCAATGCGTTGAACTCAGTCAATCCTCAAAAAGTTCTGGAAGGCAAAGTCGCTAATGCTATCATCCAGGCAGGGTTTGATTTAGTTAGTTTCAATAAAATAGTGGGTCTAAATGGCGAAATCGGTGAAATCGATGTGGAAACCAGTAACGCTATCATCGAAGTAACAACCCAAACTGCTCGAAAGTTGAAGCAAGTTCAAAAGTTAATATCAAACTCTGATTTGAATCCCTTGAACAAGCCAGTTATTCTCTATGCACCCAATTATAAATTTACTCCGTCTCAGGATATTATCGCTACAGGCAGTTATGTAGTTTCCAGTTAAGATGAATTATTAGAATTATTATCCATACTAGGAGCATAAGTGATGCCAAAACCCATTTCTCTAATTTCTAGTGCTGAGATTCAACCAGGAGAATTTTTGAGTTTTCTGCAATATTCTGGAGTATTACTACATCCAGATAATGTATATGATGGACGTATTTCTAGAGACAATACTCATGTTTGGATTGTTTTAGATAACACTGAATTAAAAAACTTTAATACTGATGAAATTGAACTCATAACTCAGAAGCTTACAGCTAAACCTCAGACTCACATTCTACTTGATGTCAGCAAAACTTCAGGAAGTGAGCAACTAGCCCTAGAGTTTGCGTGTAAGTTTGCCAAAAAATGGTCTTGTGTTATCTATGATTCAAGTCAAAGAGTCTACTCAGAACAAGAATTGTTAGGGTTATGCCAAACAGAACTAGGTTTTGTTTAGATAGTAAGTATATAGAGTTGCATAAATTATGGTTCAATTTATCCAAGCACACAATGTCGGGCTTGCTTATTTGGAGGAAAAATTTAGTCTACAGCTAGCCGAAGATGAGGCATTCTTCACAGAATGGTTTGAAAATTTACCGGAAATTAAAGATTTAGAAAAGCAAGATTTAGACAGAATAAAACTTAATTTTCTCCGTTTAGTCAAGCGTCCTCCTTTGTCAGAAGAAACGGTGAAATTAGTAGTTTTATCTCCTTTACTCAATTTAGCTGGATTTTATGATGAGCCTTTTTATATGAGAGGCGAGGAATCAATAAGAATTTCTGCGGAAGATGAAGGAGAAATCATTAGAGGTAGAATTAATGTTTTAGTTATTCAAGAACAATTCTGGTTGTTAGTAATTGAATCTAAAAGGTCTAGCTTTTCTCTTTTAGAAGCCGTACCTCAAGCACTTGTTTATATGTTGGCTAATCCTAATCAAGACAAACCTACTTTTGGATTAGTAACAAATGGTAGTGATTTTATTTTTGTAAAACTTACCAAAAAAAATCAGCCAAAGTATGCTATATCTGACCAATTTACACTTTTGAAACGACAAAGTGAACTGTATCAAGTTCTAAGTGTATTAAAAAATTTGAGTCAAATTTTGAGTTAATAATTATGTCTATTCGTCCTATATACCTTGATTGCCACGCTACTACAGCCGTAGATGAACGGGTGCTAGCAGCAATGATCCCCTACTTCACAGAACACTTTGGGAACCCATCAAGTATTAGTCATATTTATGGTTGGGAAGGGGAAGCTGCTGTCAAACAAACGCGAGAGATTTTAGCAGCAGCAATCAACGCCACTCCCGAAGAAATTGTTTTTACGAGTGGTGCAACAGAAGCTAATAATTTAGCTATTAAAGGTGTTGCCGAAGCTTATTTTAAAAAAGGTCAGCATATTATTACTGTTGCTACTGAACATAATGCAGTTCTTGACCCTTGTAATTATTTAAAAACTCTCGGTTTTGAAATTACTATTCTACCAGTTAAAAAAGATGGACTGATTGATTTAACTGAGTTAAAAAATGCTTTCCGTCCTGAGACGATTTTGGTATCGGTAATGGCTGCAAATAACGAAATTGGCGTTTTACAGCCTTTAGCAGAAATTGGGGAAATGTGCCATGAACAAAATATCATTTTTCACACCGATGCAGCCCAAGCTATTGGTAAAATTCCCCTAGATGTGCAAGCGATGAAAATTGACTTGATGTCGCTAACAGCACACAAAGTATATGGGCCAAAGGGAATTGGGGCGCTGTACGTCCGCAGGCGCGACCCTAGAGTGCAACTAGCTCCCCAGCAGCACGGCGGCGGACATGAACGGGGGATGCGGTCTGGGACATTGTATACACCGCAAATTGTCGGCTTTGGGAAAGCTGTAGAAATCGCTTTGGCTGAACAAGCAACAGAAACCCAACGTCTCACTCAGTTAAGGCAAAGTTTGTGGGAACAGCTTTCCCAACTTGAAGGAATTCATCTCAACGGACACCCTCAAGACCGATTAGCGGGAAACTTGAATATAAGTGTTGAGGGGGTGGATGGAGCCGCACTTTTGCTAGGATTGCAGCCAGTAATGGCGGTTTCTTCTGGTTCTGCTTGCTCGTCGGCTAGTACTGCACCCTCCCATGTTCTGACAGCACTGGGAAACCCTCAACAGCTAGCTTATGCCTCAGTGCGGTTTGGGATTGGACGGTTTAATACCCAAGAGGAGATTGATATTGTGGCGAAACATGCGATCGCTACCATTGAAAGTTTACGCAAAACCTCTTTTATGGATTCTCGCCAAGGAAAGCGCCAATCTGATCTAACTCCTGCTGATTGAGGCGAAATTCCCCAGCAGCGATGATTCCTTCCACCTGCTTGGGATTGCGTGCGCCAACGATCGCAGCCGTCACCGCCGGATTGTTTAAAGTCCAAGCGATCGCCACCTCACCGGGGGAGCGATCGTGTTGCTTACCAATATCCTGCAACACCTCCACCAACTTCAGGTTACGAGATAGACGTGGCTCCTGAAATTCACCGCTATTCCTGCGCCAATCATCATCTGGTAAATTGGCAACCCGCTCAGGTGTCATCTTTCCTGTAAGCAAGCCAGATTGCATAGGTGAATAAACAATCACACCTATGTTGTTTTCCTGACAAAAAGGCAGAATCTCGTTTTCGACATCGGGCTTCACCAGTGAATAAGGCGGTTGCAATGAGGTAACTGGGGCAATCTCCTGGATACGTTTCAACTGTTCTACATTGAAGTTTGAAACCCCGATATAGCGAACCTTACCCTCATCTTTGAGCTTGGCCAGAGTCGTCCAGCCTTCTTCGATATCTGACTCTGGGTTAGGCCAGTGGATTTGATAGAGATCAATGGTTTCAATATCGAGTCGGCGCAAACTGGCTTCAACTTCCCGCCGCACAGAATCCGCCTTTAGACTACGACCAATTTCGCCCTTTTCATCCCAAATCATTGAACATTTAGTGAAAATGTAAGGGCGATTAGATCGACCCTTGAGCGCTTTAGCAACAACTTCCTCCGAATGTCCCAGACCATAAATAGCTGCGGTGTCAATCCAATTAACGCCGAGATCGAGAGCGCGAGCGATCGCTTCAATCGATTCTTGGTCATCCTGCGCTCCCCAACCAAAAGCCCATCCACCTCCACCGATCGCCCAGGCTCCAAAGCCGATTGGGGTAATGTGAAGCTCCGAATTACCGAGCTGTTTGGTTTGCATATCTATTTTCTCCAAGAATTTTTGAGTCAATTGCTAGTTTAGGCTGCAAATATTTTCTCAACCGCTATCTGAGGTGTGAATGACTACTCATATTTTCCGACATCTCCCCTAACAGGCGACAGCATCAACAACACTTCCGCCCTTATCCTTATTGGATTAATGAAATCGGACTATCTAGCGGTGACAAGCTGACCTGTAAAGAAGAATGACCCTCCATTTTGTCCATTACCCTGTAGTGGATTACTTTTTAGATCAAACAGACGAAGCTCAATAGTCCCTTCCACCGTTTGAGTTATCGGATTAAAACTAGCTTTAAAATCATTTCTTGCAATACCACTACCGCCCTTGTTTGAGAGATTAAAGTTGAGCGCCCTACCTGTAATTGCCCTATTTCCATTACACACCCAAGTACCTTGAGAAGTGGTAAAAGGATCAAACTGACCTGAAACACCACCTTGGTTTGAGTCACTAGTAATCAAGTTGCCTTCTTCAGTAAGAGTGATCAGCGCACGTGAAGCAAACTTTCCATTAGCATCTTTAATTGTTGTGAGGTATGTACCAGCGACAAACTTTCTGCAAATAGCCTGTTTAGAATCTGCAAATAGCCTGTTTAGAATTAGTATCAATTAAAGATTCAGCCTTTGCTTTGTGAATGTTGCAGATATCCAAAATGCTCACTGTGGAAAGTACACCAATTGTCAATCCAAGCAAAGTTTTACGAATTTTCATGAGAAACAATAGTAAAGAATTTATTAAACGCCACTTATAAACATATACATTAAACAAAAAATAATCTTGATAAATTTTGGTTAATTTTTGATTAAAAGAAACGTAACTACTTCCCAACAATCTCAGAACTTACCCATTGACAAATGAGACAATAAATAAAGTATAAAAATAAGAAAAAACACGCGATGCCTACGGCGGGCTACGCCTACGCAGCAGTGAGACTTGCCACTCTACCTGATGATGGTTCTAGCGGAGGGTTTTTTGATGAGAATGGTGTAGTTCCCTGGTAGAAAGTAAAGAGGCATTGGGCATTGGGGAGGGAAAGTTAAAACTTAGACGTTGAGCTTCTGAGGCTGGAAGTTGAGCTTCTAAGGGTGAACGTTGAGCTTCTGAGCGTGAACGTTGAGCCAATACTGCTCGGTTAAGCCCAAAAAAGCACTCCGAGGTAGGTTGGGTTGAGGAACGAAACCCAACATTTTCAGGGCTTTGTTGGGTTTCACTCCGTTCAACCCAACCTACAAATCTTCTTAACCGAACAGTATTGAACGTTGAGCTTCTGAAGCTGAACTTTCAAGTTTTAACTCCCCATGCCCCATGCCCCATGCCCCATTCCCCATTCCCCATTTAATATGGATTTGAATCAATCCGTCCCCTTTTAACACTCCTGAGATAGTACCCAGAAGTTGGTCTGTTTCTCAAGTTAAAAGTGTCGCCACTGCGAACTTTCCAAATTTTGTAATTGGAAAAGGTCAAAGGCGTTCGGGGTTCACATACTTCCGGTATATGATTGCCAAGTACAAAGTACGCATTACCCCTACCCATAACTTTCACCAAACCGTTTTTATCTACAAGAACCGATGTACTTTCACTAACCGCTATGCCTAAAACAGTGCTAGATACACCATCCTTAATTTGACGGGCAATAAAAGCCATAATTCGACCCATTCTTTGCCGCCTGTCGAAGTGCGTATCTACAATGGTTTCCTTCAAATTACTCCAATTGAAAAAGTTGTAAGTAAAAGTAATGTCTCTGTAGGGATCATCGAGTGCATCTCTAGTTTCAATGCCTTTTTCAGAAGAAGCACAAGCATCATAGACACAATCACTTTGGATCATTGCACCCGCACTGGTGCCACCAATACCACCTCCCTTAAGGTAAACTGACTTAACCGCAGCCTCAACCTTGGTATCTTTCCAGTTGCGGATGTATTGACATTGGTCGCCGCCAGCAAAGAAAATCACATCAGCATTTCTAACTTTTTCATAAATTTCAGCTTTGTTTGCTTCTTCTCTATTGCGAATCAGAAGAGTTTCCACAAAGTTTACGCCCTTCATGGCATAAATTAGCCGATTGTAATCGTGATTACCATTGGTGCGGAGAACTACAACATTAACTTTAGTGCCGGAGTTACTACCTCCCCGAACTTGGTTGATCATCCACTGAATTGCATCATCGACATCAGGGCCACCCCCACCTAAAGTAAGGACTGGGCCTGCTAAGGAAGGTCTAGGATTGTCGAAAGAGGGAGAAGGGGAGGGGCGGACATCAACAGTGTCACCCAGGAAGTAGCGTTTCCAGCTTTCAATAAAACGGTTTATTAGGAAGGTTCCCATCTTCAACAACTTGATTCCTGTACTTTTCAAGCGCCTTGCTATGCTTGGGAATGCCTTTGTCATACTAAGCTTCTGGAGCAAACTGCAATTATTGCTAGGCTGTTACGCACTTTAATTGCTTATTTTTCCGTGAAATTCGTCCTTTGTCATTAGTCATTTATCTGTTGCCTTTTGTGAATAATCAATGACAAATGACAGTTTTAACGAAAAAATCTGCAACTTAAACGCGTACTAGCTTAACTCTGGCACTAGATAGGGGAGAATTTCCAGCGTACAGGGCTTGTACTGTTTGTTAACTCAAAATAACGCGGAGTAATCAATTATTCTCTGCCCTACTGTGCGAAAATCTCTATATTGCTTGTGTCGTTTATAGCGCTTCTCCAAAAAATAAAGTTTTAGATCCCCGGCTTCTTCAAGAAGTCGGGGATCTATCGCTTACCAGGAAATTTGCGATCGCTCTTGTACAACTCGCTGATATACTTCTTCAGTTTGCTTGGCTAATTTTGGCCAGCTAAAGCGTCGCTTTAAATCCTCATAAGCGTTATCCACCAGCCATTGCCGATATCCTGGATTTTTCAAAACCTCCAAAATTCCCCAAGCTAAAGAATCAGGATTATTCACCCAAGTCACAATGCCTGTTTTGGTATGTTGCACTACTTCTGGAAAACCACCAGTATCAGAAACTACTACCGGAACACGAGAAGCAAAGCTTTCTAAAGCCACAATGCCAAAAGGTTCGTAAAGACTAGGAAAAACGGCACAATCAGCTACAGTTTGGAATCTATCTAAGTATTGATCGGAGAGAAAACCTGTAAAATAGCAATGATGCCAAATTCCCAAATCCCAGGCTTGGCGCTTGAGATGGTCGGTATTGCCGCCACCAACAATTATAAATTTAACGTTACCTCCCATTTGCGAAAGGATCTTAGGTGCGGCATTGAGCAATATAGGTACACCCTTTTCGTAAGTCATGCGACCAAGGTAATAAACGATTTGCTCATCGTCTGTGGCGAATTTGCGGCGAAAATTCAGAGCATGAAAATCTACGTTATGCTGTTTCTTTTCGGCTCTGATACCGTTATAAATGACATCGATTTTGTCCCAAGGACTGTGTAGCGCTCGTTCTACTTCTTGGCGCATATAGTCGCTACAAACAATAATCCGCCAAGCATTGTAAGCCAGCAAGATTTCTTTGCCATTGATATAACCTTGAATATCTGTGTGAATACCGTTATAGCGTCCGTATTCCGTAGCGTGAATTGTAGCAATTAGTGGTATTTTAAAATTATGCTTGAGAGCGATCGCAGCATCTCCTACCAACCAATCATGGGCATGAATTAAATCAAAAGGCCCTTCCTCTAAAATCAACTTACCACCGTGATCTCCCATACTCAGGTTGAGATTGACTACCCAGTGGAAAAAGTCGTTACTATGTGGCACTGGCACTCGATGCACCTTTACTCCCTCAACCACTTCATACATTGATGCCTGACCAAACTCTGTTGTAATTAGGTGGACTTCATGCCCCAGCTTTACCAGTTCCGGGTACAATTCCGCTACATGCCGCGCAATTCCCCCAATAATCCTTGGCGGAAACTCCCAACTCAATACCAGTATCTTCATCTGCTAGATTCCCCGACACTTTACAAATATCTAAAAAACTACATTTACCTAAAAATACAAGGGTGGCAAATGCAGTGAGTATGTTTACTAAAATTTTCAGATTTTTTAACAGTTATTTTTTTAAAGCTTATCAAAGGTTATCAACTGCGGGCTAGAGATAACAAACAAGGTGTAATTCGTAATTAGAACAATTTAGCATCCCCTTCGCAACTGAGGCTTCAAGAAGGGGTAACGACGCCGCCGACAGCATGAACTTGATCGCGCCCTTGCCGTTTGGCTAGATAAAGTGCTTTGTCCGCAGCATTAATCAAGTCTTGAGGTGAAATTTCGGAATTTGGCACAATGCTGGCAACGCCTAGACTGACAGTAACGCGATCGCACACACTAGACTGAGCATGGGGAATGGCCAAGTTGCGGACTGCTTGTCGAATAGTTTGAGCCATATAAACTGCTCCTTGAATTTCTGTATTAGGCAAAATTACAGCAAATTCTTCCCCACCGTAACGGGCAACTAAATCGGCTGGACGCTTAACAATACTTTTGAACGCACTGGCCAATTGCCGCAAACAATCATCCCCTGCTAAATGCCCATAGGTATCGTTGTAAAGTTTAAAAAAATCTACATCCAAAAAAATCAAAGATAGCGGTACTTGCTCGCGTTTGAGCCTTTGCCACTCAGCATCAAGATACTGATCAAATCGTCGGCGATTGGCTATTTGAGTCAAACCATCCAGACTAGCTAATCTTTGTAGTTCTTCATTGGCAGCTTGTAGCTGCTGGTAGAGTACTGATTGTTGAATAGCGATCGCCACCTGACTTGCCAACTGCTGCAACAAATTAACTTCAAACGCTTGCCAGTAACGAGGTATGCCACACTGGTGAACAATGAGTAAACCCCACAGATCCTGCCCATTCAAAATCGGCACTACCATAGCAGCTTTAACTTGATAGAGTTGTATTAACTCAAAAACATCGGCTGAAAAATCAGATTCCTGAATATCATGCAGGACTGTAGGTAATCCCTGGTAATAGTGGCTAAAATCTCGTTTTCTCGAAAATGGGTGAATTATCTGCTCTAATCCTTGGGGGTAGCCGTCAACCACTGATTCCGCCGCAAAATTGCCACTTCCGTCAGGTTCTAACTGGTAGATAGCTACGGAATCTGAACCCAAACACTGGCGAATACTGTTAACTGTTGTATTAAGAACCTCGGACAAATTCAGTGATTGCCGAATCTGTTGAGTTACTTCAGTAATTAGCCGTTCCCCCTCTGCTTGTTGTCGCAGCAATGCTTCGGCTTGTTTGCGAGTGTTAATGTCTTCTACCGAGCCAAGAATCTGCATTGGAGTGCCCCCAGCATCTCTGGCAAATACGACCTCTCGTCTATTGAGCCAACGCCACTCCCCATTTTTGTGTCGGAATCGGTATTCAGTCGAAAGAACTTCGTTGTCGGTAAGGTTAATGAAGCGGCTTGGTATGTGGCAGAGGTGTTGGTCGTCTGGATGAAAGCAATTTATGAACCACTGGGGATCTGCGTGATAAAATTCCTCCGCAGAGTAACCCAAAATGGTAACACTTTGCTGGTTAAGATAAATGCTTGTTCCTTTTAAAAGGTCGAACAAATACAAAATATGCGGTACGGTATTAGAAACCTTTTGGAGAAAGTCTTGACTTGAGCGTAATGCTTCTTCAGCTTTGTGGCGTTCGCGTAGTGCGGCTTGGTATTCAGTAATATCTCGTCCCTCAGGAAGGAGTAGTGTAACACATCCTACTTCATCTAGTATCGGACGTAGTGAGAAATCAATCGTGATAATTTGATCATCTCGACCAAAAACGTCAACTTCATAACGAATAGATTCACCATTAGCAGCAGATGCGATCGCAGTTTTTAATTGTGTTTGTGTCTTTGAAGAAATTGTCCACCATTTTGCTTCCCAAAATGGTTTACCAACTACTTCTTCTCGAGTAATCTCTGCAAAGTCCAGTGCTGTTTGGTTGGCCTCTAACACAACTCCATTGGGCTGAAGCAATCCGATAAACTGAATGGTTTGATTGAAGATGGCACGGAATTTTTGCTCATTTTCACTTAAAGCTTGTTCTACCTGTTTGCGATCGGTAATATCTCGTCCAACACATTGAAGTTCTACAAGAGTACCCTGATCATCAAATATCCCTCGGTTAATCCAATGCGTCCAACGCACCCCTTGGCTAGCTATGACCCGATTTTCAATGGTGACAACGGGATTTTCTGAACTGATGGAATTTATCAGTTCAACCACACGTTCCCGGTCTTCCTCAAACACAATAGGTTTGTAGTGCTGGGCGATAATCTCTTCCCGCTTCAGTCCAAAAAATCGACAGAAAGCTTCATTAACGAAGGTAACAGTGCCATCGGGTAAGCCTCTAATAATCAATTCCGTTTGGTGTTCAAGGATGGCATGATAACGTCCTTCGCTCTCTAGCAGTGCGGCTTCTGCCTGTTTGCGTAAGCGAAGCTCCTCGTAGACATCGCTAATATCAGATACTAAACCCTGAAGTACCTGAGTTTGTCCATCGGCACAGAGAACGAGATTAGCTTGGTTTCGTACCCAAATTGTTTTACTATCGTGCCTAATCATCCGATACTCGACGCTCAAAAGCTCACCGGTAGCAATCGTAGTATTTACAGCTTGCCAATAGCGATCGCGATCGTCTGGATGAGTGTAATCTGACCAACTATTCAATAAACCATGATTCCATTCTTCGGGATCAACACCCAATAATTGTTGCAGTTGCGGGCTAATATAAGCAACTTTTGCAGTGTTATTAATTGGTGAGATATAAACAACGCCCGGTATTTGTTCTAGCAGAGTGCGATACTTTTGCTCTGCCTCAAAAAGTTGTTCTTGGGCCTGCTTGCGACTCATGATGTTTTGAATTTCTACAATAAATTATCATTTTTTCTCTTAGAAATCCAGCATTAGAGACATACTTAAGGATGGTTGAGCCAACAGTAAGTCAGGCATGGCTTTCTGGAAGCTAAACCTACCAGCAGCATACTGAAACTCGCATACTTAAGGCTGTAAACAGCAGACTTTGTAATTAAAATTAACGGATGTTGAAAAAGAATACAGAATTCAGAACAAGAAAACTGTGGTGAGGGACTAAAAATAGCACATTCAGAGGCTTGCGGACTTGCTACAGCTGCGCTATCTACCACTCGGACTCCAATTACAGCGTATTTCAGGTAAATGAACCACACGGGTAGGGGCACAACATATTGTGCCCCTACCCCTTTGCAATCTGCTGTAATTCTGACTTCTGACTCCTGACTCCTGAATTCTATTTAGTTTTGATCCAAGCGCAGTACTGCCATAAAGGCTTCTTGCGGTACATCCACAGTACCCACAGATTTCATCCGCTTTTTACCTTTTGCTTGCTTCTGTAAAAGTTTCTTCTTCCGGCTGATGTCACCACCGTAGCATTTGGCTAGCACATCTTTCCGCAAAGCGGGGATGTGTTCGCTGGCGATAACTTTACTGCCAATAGATGCCTGAATTGGCACTTTAAATTGATGGCGGGGAATTAGTTCCTTGAGTTTTTCTGCCATTGCCCGCCCGACGTTGTAAGCTTTGTCTCGATGGACAATCATCGCCAAGGAATCCACAGGATCGCCGTTAATCATGATATCCAGCTTCACCAGAGGATTTTCACGGTAGCCGATGATGTGATATTCCATACTTGCGTAACCGCGCGATCGCGACTTCATTTGATCAAAAAAGTCAGTCACAACTTCCGCCAAAGGCAGTTCATAAGTAAGTGTGGTTCGTCCTTGGGTGAGATATTTCATATCCTTAAAGATGCCACGGCGATTTTGTGACAACTCCATCAAGCTACCGACATAAGTTTCCGGCGTAATCATCTCTACTTTGACGTAGGGTTCTTCAATTCTTTCGCGATCGTTGGGAGAAGGTAAGCGGCTAGGATTATCGATGTACAGTTCCTCACCTTTCAGGGTAATCACCTTATAAACCACCGAGGGGGCTGTAATGATTAAATCTAAGTTATACTCTCGCTCTAGGCGTTCCTGGACAATTTCCATGTGTAGCAAGCCCAAAAACCCGCAACGGAAGCCAAACCCCATCGCGCTCGAAGTTTCTGGTTCGTAGTGCAGTGCTGCATCGTTGAGTTCGAGCTTTTCTAAGGCTTCCCGCAAATCTTCAAATTGATCGGCATCAATGGGGAACATCCCACAAAAAACCATCGGGTTCGCTTCTGCGTAACCTGGTAAGGGTGACTCTGCTTTCGCCTTACTGAGAGTAATTGTATCTCCTACTCGTGCATCAGCTACAGCTCTAATTGACGCTCCCAAATAGCCTACTTCTCCAGCGTGCAGTTCATCAACTTGCTTTTGAGTGGGAGAAAGAACGCCTAACTCATCAATTTCAAATTCTTTACCCGATGCCATTAAATGGATGCGATCGCCTTTTTTGACTGTGCCATCCATCACCCGGAAATACACAATTACTCCCCGGTAACTGTCGTAATAGCTATCAAATATTAACGCTCGTAAGCGCTCATTTATCGTATTGGGCGGTGGCGGTATCCGCTCGACAACTGCTTCTAAAATCTCATGAATACCAATTCCTTCTTTAGCAGAGGCAAGAATCGCACCACTGCAATCTAGACCGATAATTTCTTCAATTTCGCCAATTACCCGTTCTGGTTCTGCCCCAGGCAAATCGATTTTATTCAAAACCGGGATAATTTCCAGATTACTCTCTAACGCTAAATATACATTCGCCAAAGTTTGCGCCTCCACACCTTGGGACGCATCTACTACCAATAGCGCTCCTTCACAGGCAACAAGAGAGCGGGAGACTTCATAAGAGAAATCCACATGCCCAGGAGTATCAATTAAGTTCAGCACATAATGCTGACCATCCTTAGCTGTGTAGTTCATCCGGGCAGCTTGCAGCTTAATTGTAATGCCGCGCTCCCGTTCCAGATCCATGTTGTCGAGAAACTGTTCCTTCATCTGCCGGTCTTCAACAGTGCCAGTAGCTTGTAGCAAGCGATCGGCGAGGGTTGATTTCCCGTGGTCGATGTGAGCAATAATACAAAAATTGCGAATGCGAACTGCGGGAACGTCAGTCATATACTATCTTTGCCTTAGCAGCAACCAAAGTTAAAAGAGCAATTTACTTAATGTATTTTAATGCTTTCTTAGCCAAGACGCTGCTTTTAATGGGGAGTGGGGGGATGAGGGAGATGAGGGAGATGAGGGAGATGAGGGAGACGAGGGAGTGAGTGAGGGACAAGAATTAATAACCAATGCCCAATGCCCAATGCCCAATGCCCAATGCCCAATGCCCAATGCCCAATGC
>Ga0209591_10000602_pt1 | contig 46266 bp, 41 predicted proteins | sample MAT01_FD_187207 | JGI IMG/M metagenome (GOLD analysis project Ga0209591, IMG submission 187207) | Freshwater microbial communities from Lake Fryxell liftoff mats and glacier meltwater in Antarctica - MAT-01 (SPAdes) (version 2) | ecosystem: Environmental > Aquatic > Freshwater > Ice > Liftoff...
GTCCGCTGCACGCGTCGGCCGAAGCTCGGGACGCTGACGCCTGCCCGAGCGATCCGGCACAGCGACCCCGACGACCCCTTCACCCAAGCCCTGCGCTCGGTGTTCGAGTCCACAGCGCTGACCATCCGCCTCGACGGCTACGACGCCGACAGCGTCACCATGACCATCAGCCTGCCCGGCGACGAACTCGACACCATCACCCTCAGCGCGACACGACTACCAGCGGAAACAGACCCGACCAGCCGGGACGACGCCCACCACAAGCCGATACGCACCCCGGACCCGTCGCGCCCCTACACCATGCAGATGCTGTGCGTGCCCCCGGTGCGATTCGAACGCACACTGAACGGGACTTGAATCCGTCGCCTCTGCCGTTGGGCTACGGGGGCATGTCCGCCAGCGCGCACAGTATCCCGGGACCGCCGTGCGTGTGTGGCAGCCCTGCCGGTTCCGGGATCCGCGTGGCGACCGTGAGGGTGACCGACCGCTACCCTGGCAGCTTCCGCCACCCGTCCGGTAGAAGGAGTTGCCCGGTGACCCAGCAGGTGTCCGAGGACAGTGCGCCCGACGTCGGTCCGGCGCCCGGACTACGTGTCCTGGTCGTGGAGGACGAGGCCCTCATCCGGCTCGATCTGACCGAGATGCTGACCGAGGAGGGCTACGTCGTGGCCGGGGAGGCCGGTGACGGCGAGCAGGCCGTGGCGCTGGCCCGCGAGCTGCGCCCCGACCTCGTGATCATGGACGTGAAGATGCCCAAGCTCGACGGCATCGCGGCCGCGGGGTTCATCGTCGAGGAGCGGATCGCGCCCGTCGTCATGCTCACGGCCTTCAGTCAACGGGACCTCATCGAGCAGGCGCGGGACGCGGGGGCGATGGCGTACCTGGTCAAGCCGTTCGCGCGCCACGAGCTGGTGCCCGCCATCGAGCTCGCCGTGTCCCGGTTCGCGGAGAAGCGCGCACTCGAGGACGAGGTCGCCACGCTCACCGAGCGTCTGGAGACCCGCAAGGTCGTCGACCGCGCCAAGGGGCTGCTGATGGCGCGCCAGAACATGTCCGAGCCCGACGCGTTCCGCTGGATCCAGCGCACGGCGATGGACCGCCGTACCACGATGAAGGCCGTGGCGGAGGCCGTCGTCGACGGACTCGCCGCACCCGCCTCCTGATCTCACGCTCCGCTGTCAGATCGATCACGCTGTGCAGTGGCAGCATTGCGGTCCGGTAAAGGAGAGGGCCGAATGCTGACGGCGCGGCGAGGGTTCGCCTAACGTCCCGGACGCTCTCGACAGGCGAGAGGGTTCGGGCGTAATCGGGTTCGCCCTGCTACACGCGTGGTACGGAAGGACAACAGCATGACTCGGAGGCGGACGATCGTCACCGCCGCTATTCTCGCCGGTGCTCTCGGGCTCACGGCGTGCGGCACGAACCGGGAAGAGGAGCCTGCCGCCGGCGGCGCCGCTGCCGGGGCCTGCGACACGGGCAAGGGCACGTTGATCATCGGCATGGTCGCGCCGCTGTCCGGCAGCCTCTCCGCGCTGGGCCTCGGCATGCGCAACTCGGCGCAGCTCGCGGTCGACCAGGCCAACGAGGCCTGCTCGGTCCCGGGCTACAAGCTGGCCTTCCAGCCCGAGGACGACCAGGCGACCCCGCAGGTCGCCGGCCAGGCGGCCACCAAGCTGTCCTCCGACCCCCAGGTCGTAGGTGTGGTGGGCACGCTGAACTCCTCGACGTCGCAGACCGTGCAGCCGATCCTGAACGGACGGGACATCGTCCAGATCTCGCCGGCGAACACCGGTCCGGCGCTGACCCTCGGTGAGACCGCGGCCACCGCGCCGGTGCGGCCGTTCGACAACTACTTCCGGGTGGCCACCACGGACCTCGTCCAGGGCCCCTTCGCCGCGGACTACCTGGTCACCACGGCCGGCAAGAAGTCGATCGCCGTGATCGACGACGGCAAGACCTACGGCGCGGGCCTCGCGGAGCAGTTCGCCACGCGGGCCACCGCGCTGGGCGCGCAGGTCGTCGCGCGGGAGAAGGTCGGGGAGAAGGACACCGACTTCTCCGGCGTGATCACCGCGATCCGTGCGCTCAACCCCGACGCCGTCTACTACGGCGGCGAGTACCCGGTGGCCGGACCGCTCTCGGCGCAGCTCGCCGCGGCCGGCCTGGCCATCCCGCTGATGGGTGGCGACGGCATCGTCGACGCGCAGTTCGTCGCTCTCGGCGGACGTGTGGGTGACCTCGCCACCAACATCGGTGCCCCGGCGGAGTCCCTGCCCAGCGCGAAGAAGTTCATCGACGACTACGCGGCGGCGGGCTACACCGAGCCCTACAGCGCGTACGGAGCCTTCACCTACGACTCGACCACCGTGATCATCGGTGCGCTCACCACGGCGCTCGCGGACGGTGACTACACCGAGGAGAAGCGGGCCGACATCGTGAAGGCGGTGCAGGAGACCGACATCGAGGGCGCGGGTGGCTCGATCTCGTTCGACGAGTTCGGCGACACCACCAACAAGGTGCTCACCGTCTACACCGTCGAGGGCGACTCGTTCGCGCCCATCGAGGGCTCCACGGGCGCCTTCGAGGGCTGATCCAACCGCTGGTACGTCCAAGTTCGACGGACATCAAGTTCGACGCACACGGTTCGACACGCCGGGGGCGGGGAGACACCCCGCCCCCGGCGCGCGTGGAGGGACCCCACCTTTGCTGCCCACCCTGCTGTCCCAGATCGTGAACGGTTTGGTTCTCGGCTCGTTGATCGGGTTGATCGCACTGGGCTACACGATGGTCTACGGGATCATCCAGTTGATCAACTTTGCCCACGGCGAGATCTTCATGATCGGCGCCTACGGCGGGTTGGCGATGTTCACCTACCTGCTCCCCACCTTCGTCCAGCAGCAGTGGTACCTCGCGCTGCCGTTGCTGCTCCTCGCCGGGGCCGGTGTCTCGGTGGGCGTCGCGCTGATCATGGAGCGCTTCGCGTACCGGCCGCTGCGCAACGCCCCGCGCCTCGCGCCGCTGATCACCGCGCTAGGCGTCTCGGTGGCCTTGCAGGAGGGCGTGCGGGTCTTCTACCCGGGCGCCACCGCCGCGCTTCCGTTCCCCAAGGTGTTCGTGCAGGGCACCTGGGCGATCCCCGTGCCCGGGGGCACCGTCCCGCTGCGCTGGACGGGGCTGCTGATCATCGTCGTGTCGCTGGTGCTCGCGTTCGCCCTGAACTCGTTCGTCAACAACTCGCGGATGGGCCGGGCGATGCGCGCCACGTCACAGGACCGTGACGTCGCGCGCCTGATGGGCATCGACCCCGACCGCGTCATCGTGCTGACGTTCGTACTCGGCGCGACCCTCGCCGGTGTCGCCGGCATCCTCTACGGTGCCGACCTCGGCTTCATCAACATCGACATCGGCTTCCAGAACGGCATCTTCGCGTTCACCGCCGCGGTCCTCGGCGGGATCGGCAGCATCAAGGGCGCGGTCGCCGGCGGCCTCTCGATCGGGCTGATCAAGGCCCTCGGCGGGCAGTACCTGCCCGGCGGCACGGCCTACGACTACGTCTGGATCTTCGTGGTGCTCATCGCCGTGCTGGTGTTCCGGCCGCAGGGCTTCTTCGGCGAGACGGAGAGGGTGCGGGCATGACCACGACCCTGGAGAAGGCGCCCGCGCCGACGCCCGAGCCCCGCGGCCGGCTGGCGCCGGTCGCGCCCTACGCCTCGGCGCTGCAGATCGCGGGCGGGGTCCTGACCCTGATCGGCGCGCTCCTGCCGTGGGCCACGTTCGTGCTGAACGAGGGCCCGTACCCGGAGAAGGCGACGCTCGAGTTCTTCACCGCGCCCCTCGCCGTGACCGGCTTCCGGCTGCACCTGGTGCTGTTCGGGATCGCGGCGATCGTGCTGTCCCTGGTCACGGTCCCGGCACGCGGCCGAATGCTGCAGGGCCTCGGCTGGGGCGTGGTGGCGGTGACGCTGGCCAACACGCTGTACCTCGTCGCCGAGGGCGGCGGGTTGGGCACGATCACCGCCGCGGACGGCGCGGTGGCGTTCGGACCGATCGTCGCACTGGTCGGCGGTGCGCTGATCGTCCTCGGCGGCTCGGCGCGCCGCCACGAGGACAAGCCCGTCTGGGCGTGGCGTTCGAACCGGTATGTGGAGTGGGCGATCCTCCTCGTCACCTACGTGCTCCTGCTGCTGCTCGTGGCTGCCGTGCTGACCAGCGGCGGACAGGGCACCGCGGCCAACGTGTACTCCGGCGCGGTCTTCCTGTCCTTCCTCGGCGCCGTCGGCGGGCTGCTCGCGGCACTGCAGGCCTCGGGCCTGCTCACCTGGATCGCGGCGGTGTCCGAGCGGCACCGGCTGTTCAGCGTGGTCGTCCTGCTGTTCGTCGCGCTCGCGCTGCCCCTGACGCAGGCCGGTACCGAGTACTGGATGACGGTCGCGGCCAACATCGGCGTCTACGCCGCCACGGCCATCGGGCTCAACATCGTCGTCGGGCTGGCGGGCCTGCTGGACCTCGGCTACGTCGCGTTCCTCGGTATCGGTGCCTTCGTCGCGGCGAACCTCTCCGGTGCGGCCGCCGCCCAGTTCGACATCGAGGTGCCGTTCCCGCTCGTCATGGTGATCTCCGCGGTGGTGGCGGGGATCTTCGGCGCCGTCGTCGGTTCCCCGACGCTGCGGGTGCGCGGTGACTATCTCGCCATCGTGACACTCGCGTTCGGTGAGATCTTCGTGCGCAGCTCGCAGAACAACATCGGCGGGTTCACCGGTGGGTCCAACGCCATCCCCGGCATCCCTCCGGTGTCGGCGTTCGGCAACGACTTCAACGACGAGCTGATCATCGGCAGCGTGGAGCTGCCCCGGGGTGCCCTGTACTACGTGCTGATCGTGCTGATCGTCGCCGCGGTGATGCTGGTGTTCGGCAACCTGAAGAACTCCCGGCTGGGCCGGGCGTGGATCGCGATCCGGGAGGACGAGGACGCGGCGCGGGCGATGGGCATCCGCACCGGGCCCGTCAAGATCCTGGCGTTCATGATCGGTGCGACGATCGCCGGTTTCGCGGGCGCGTTCTTCGCCCACAAGACCGGGACGGTGTCCTACGAGAGCTTCAAGTTCCTCGAGTCGATCACCCTGCTGGCCGCTGTGATCCTCGGCGGCATGGGCACCATTCCCGGTGCGGTACTCGGGGCGTCGATCCTGTTCGTGCTGCCCGAGAAGCTGCGCGAGTTCGCCGACTACCGCCTGCTCCTCTTCGGCATCGCGCTGATCCTGATCATGCGGTTCCGGCCGCAGGGTCTGGTGCCCGACTCGCACCGCCGCGCCGAGCTGGCCCCGGACTCCGGCGTCCCCCCGACCCCCGGCACCGCAGCGAAGGCGGCAGCATCGTGAACGCCATTCTCGAAGCCACGGGCGTGACCATGCAGTTCGGTGGCCTGACGGCGCTCAACGACGTCTCCTTCGGCCTGTCCGAAGGAGAGATCATCGGCCTGATCGGGCCCAACGGCGCGGGCAAGACCACGCTGTTCAACTGCCTGACCGGGCTCTACGCACCCACGGCCGGCCAGGTCGGGCTGCGGGGCACGACACTGCCGGTGGACCCGGCCAGGGTCACCCAGCAGGGTGTCGCGCGCACGTTCCAGAACATCCGGCTCTTCCCGAGCATGACCGCCGAGGAGAACGTGCTCGTCGGCCGGCACGTGCGGATGAAGCAGAACCCGCTCTCGTCGCTGCTGCACGGGCCGGGGTTCCGGCGCAGCGAGGCCGACGCCGCCGAGCACACCGCGAAGCTCCTGGCGTTCGTCGGGCTCACGAAGTTCTCCGACGAGCTGGCCCGCAACCTCCCCTACGGCGACCAGCGGCGACTGGAGATCGCGCGGGCGCTGGCGACGGAGCCGTCGGTGCTGCTGCTCGACGAGCCGACCGCCGGCATGAACGCCCAAGAGACCGAGGCCACCCGCCAGTTGATCTTCGCCATCCGCGACCTGGGCATCTCCGTGGTGGTCATCGAGCACGACACGAAGTTCATCTTCACCCTGTGCGACCGGGTGCTGGTGCTGGTGCAGGGCGAGCTGCTCGTCGAGGGCACGCCCGACGAGGTGCGCGGCGACCCGCGGGTCGTCGAGGCCTACCTGGGTGCGCCGCCCGACGAGGTCGACGCCCAGATCCATGCTGCGGAGGAGACCCGGTGACCGGCTCGTCGACATTCCTCGAGGTCCGGGACCTGACGGTGGCCTACGGAGCCATCCAAGCCGTGCGTGACGTCTCCTTCACGGTGGAGGAGGGGCAGATCGTCAGTCTGATCGGCAGCAACGGCGCGGGCAAGACGACCACGCTGCGCACGATCTCCGGGCTCCTCCGTCCGGTGTCGGGGGAGGTGCTCCTGGGCGGCGTGCCGATCCACAAGCTCCCGGCGCACGAGATCCTCGGCCGGGGCGTCGCGCACAGCCCGGAGGGCCGTCGGCTCTTCGCGCGGATGACGGTGGAGGAGAACCTGCGCCTGGGGGCCTACACCCGCAAGGACGAGGCCGGCATCGTGTCCGACCTGGACCGGATCTTCGACCTGTTCCCGGTGCTGGGGGAGCGACGGCGCAACAAGGCGGGCCTGTTCTCCGGCGGCGAGCAGCAGATGCTGGCGATCGGACGCTCGCTGATGTCGCGGCCGAAGCTGCTCATGCTCGACGAGCCGTCTATGGGGCTCTCCCCGATCATGACGCAGAAGATCTTCTCGACGGTGCGTGACCTGCAGCAGCAGGGCACGACGGTGCTCCTCGTCGAGCAGAACGCCCTGTCGGCCCTCGCATTGTCCGATCGCGCCTACGTCATCGACCTGGGCCGCACCACGCTCTCGGGAACGGGCCGGGAGCTCCTGGCTGACCCCCGCGTCCAGGAGGCCTACCTGGGCGAGGGCGTAGCAAGCTGACCCCACCCGCGAGTCGGGCTCTCGATGCGCGCGCGTCGGGGTCTGCGTGCGCGCGTGTCGGGGTCCTGGGGTCAGGGCGGCGTGTCGCGGTGCAGGCACGTCAGCTTCGCGGTGCAGGTGCGGCGGCCGTCGGCGTCGGTGATCACGATCTCCGACGTCGACGTGCTGCGGCCCACGTGGAGGGGTCGCGCCACACCGGTGACGAAGCCGTCGGTGGCCGCGCGGTGATGGGTACAGGCGAGTTCCAGGCCCACGGGAAACCGTTCGGGCAGTGCGTGCAGGGCAGAGAGCGTCGAGCCCAGTGTCTCCGCGAGCACCGCGCTCGCGCCGCCGTGCAGCAGTCCGAACGGCTGCCGGTTGCCCGTCACGGGCATGCGGCCGACGACCTCCTCGAGCGTCAGCGTGAGGAACTCGATGCCCATCCGGTCGGCCAACTGCTCGACGGTCGACAGGGGCGGGAGGTTCGCGGGATCGATGGGCACCCGCAGCACTTTATGGCAGACTTCGCAGCGGCGATCACCAGCGCCGGACCTCCATACCGGGTACCCACGCGGCCCGGCACCGCGGAGGCGGAGGGGACTTCGAGAGCCTCGGTGCGGATCTCCGACCGATCACTGCGGACCGGCCGGGGCGGTGCGCCGGGCGTGGGCGCGGGTGCCGCCGTCCGGCCGTGGAAAGCATGATCATGACCAGTCGTAAGCAGCTCAAGGTCCGAGTACGAGCACGGATGGCCCGGACGGGGGAGAGCTACACGACCGCACTCCGCCAGTTCGTGGGTACGCCCCCCGCCGCGGTCCATGCGGGCTACCGGCTCCGGGGCGGCGCCCACCCCGTCTCGGCCTCCCTGGCCCACGTCCTCGCCCATCACGGGGTCCTCGCCGCTGGGACCGAGCTCACCGAGCCCTTGATGTTCGGTCTCGCGGGCGGGCCGGGAGCGGGATACATCCTGTGGGAGTTCGAGCACGACGGCAGCCGCCCGGTGGTACTCGGGTTCTCCTCGCGGTGGCAGTACGCCGACAGCGCAGTCCTCGCGGCGTTGGAACGTTTGGGCGTGCCGGCGGAGGTGCACCGTACCGGTGGCGCGGTCGGGGCCGCCCGGACCCTCGCCGCGACGCTCGACGCCGGACGTCCCGCGCTCGTCTGGCCCGACCGGTACGTCGCCGGCTACTGGCACCTGCCCTCGGCACTCGACGGGATGGGCGGGCATCCCGTGGTCGCCCACGGGCTGGCGGACGGCGCCTACGCGGTGGACGACCGCGGCCTCGCCCCCCTGACCGTGCCCGCCGCCCAGTTCGACGCCGCCCGTGCCCGCGTCGGGTCCTACAAGAACCTGATGATCGCGCCGGCGCCCGAGGGTGACGTCCCGGAGGCGACGCTGCGCGCGGCCGTCCTCTCCGGGATCGCCGACTGCGTCAAGCGGCTGGGCGCCAGGTCGACGTCCTTCGCGTTGCCGGCGTGGGCGAAGTGGGCTCGCCTGAGCACCGACGCGAAGGCGGCCAAGGGCTGGCCGTCGGTCTTCGCCGACGGCCGGGGCCTGGTCGGGGCACTCGCGTCGATCTGGGACGGCGCCTCCCCCGCCGGCATGACGGGCGGGCACCTGCGTGATCTCACGGCCGAGTTCCTCGACGAGGCGGGTGCGTTGCTCGGGGGTACGGCTGCACCGGTCGCGGCGGCCGCCTGGCGGGAGGCCGCCGCGACCTGGCACACGGTGGCCGAGACAGCGCTGCCCGTTGACGTCCCGGAGTTCGCACGTCTGCGGGAGCTGACCGCGACGATCCAGGAGTCCGTGATGGCCGACGGTGACAGCGGCCGCGCCGACGCGGCCTCGGCGAGCACCGAGCTCTGGACGTTGCGGACGGCGCTGGACGCCGAGCCGCCGCTGACCGGACCGGAACGCGCGGACCTGTTCGCCGCACTGGGGTCCTCGCTCACGGCCATGCACACCGCGGAGGTGGCCGCGGTCGCCGAACTGGCCGCCGTCACAGGGCAGAACGTCTGACCTCCGCCGAACGGGACGCCACGACTCCTCCAGCACGTCGGGGACGCCGGCGTCCCGGGTCGGCGGTGTGGGTGGCCCGCCTCCGGCCACTACGAGGTCGGCTCGGGTGGTGCCGTTCGGCAGGATGCAGCACGAACCGGGTCGGCGAGTTGCAACTGGCGCGCCACCGCGTGACCTGCCGCCAGGTGATCACGGCGGCAGCCGCGCACGGGGACCCCGGGTCGAGCGCACGGGGACCCCGACTCGCGGGTTCAGCGGCCGGGCTTGTGCGTGACGAGGACCGCGGTGCCGGGGAAGAGGGCACCACGCATCGGGGACCACTGGCCCCAGACCGTCTCGCGGCCGGGGGGCCACTCGGGTTCCACGAGGTCGTCGAGGACCAGGCCCGCGGCCACCACGTCGCGGATGCGGTCGCCGAGGGTGCGGTGGTGTTCGACGTAGGTGGCCCGGCCCGTACCGTCGACCTCGAGGTATGGCGTGCGGTCGAAGTACGACTGCGTGACGATCAGGCCGTCGGGTCCGGGGTCGTCGGAGAACATCCAGCGCATGGGGTGGTTCACCGAGAAGACCCACCTCCCTCCCGGCCGCAGGACACGCGCCACCTCGCGCATCACCCGCCCGGGCTCGGCCACGAACGGCACCGCACCGAACGCCGAGCACGCGATGTCGAACGACCCGTCCGCGAACGGGAGGTGCTCGGCGCCCGCCTGGACGAGCGGGACGGGCACGCCGCTCGTGACGCCCAGCTCGGCCGCATGGCGGAGCATGGCGCCGGACAGGTCCAGCGCCACCGCCGTGGCCCCGCGGGTGACCAGCCAGCGGGCGCACGGCGCCGACCCGGCGCCGACCTCGAGGACCCGCGCGCCGGCCACCGGTCCGAGCAGCCCGACATCGGCCTCGCGCATCCCCTCGGGGCACCAGACGAAGTCGGTGTCGCCGATGTCGGGCCCGTGTTCGGCCAGGTAGTCGGCGGCGTCGGCGTCCCACCACGACCGGCTCGCGAGCTCCGACTCCGCTGCTCCCACGGCCCGTCGCACGACCCCCGCCGTCCCCAGCTCCTCCTCGGCACTCACGGTGCCATCGTGGCAGCTCGCAGGGGGGTACCCGCATTGCCCTGGTGATCGGTCCGCGCGTAGCATGACGAGAGCACTGTGGTCAACGTCGCGCCCGGTCGTCCGTCGTGAGCCGGGCCATCCGTACGTGGATCGCCGGCCCGCCGTGCACGGTACCGCCTTCGAGCCCAGCTTCGACACAGTCCCGACCAGTCATACGGTGACAGCACCACGTCACGAGTCGTCCTCCACCAGGCCCGCGCCACCAATCCATCCATCACCGGAGCACCCCACTACATGTCCACCGACACCACCGCCGCCCCGATCTCCACCACGCCGCAGGTTGCCGTCAACGACATCGGGTCGGAGGAGGACTTCCTCGCCGCCATCGATGCGACGATCAAGTACTTCAACGATGGCGACATCGTCGAGGGCACGATCGTCAAGGTCGACCGCGACGAGGTTCTGCTCGACATCGGCTACAAGACCGAGGGCGTCATCCCCTCTCGGGAACTCTCGATCAAGCACGACGTCGACCCCGCAGAGGTCGTGTCGGTCGGGGAGTTCGTCGAGGCCCTGGTCCTCCAGAAGGAGGACAAGGAGGGCCGGCTGATCTTGTCCAAGAAGCGCGCACAGTACGAGCGCGCCTGGGGCACGATCGAGGCCCTCAAGGAGGCCGACGAGCCCGTCGAGGGCACCGTCATCGAGGTCGTCAAGGGCGGCCTGATCCTGGACATCGGCCTGCGCGGCTTCCTGCCGGCGTCGCTGGTCGAGATGCGCCGCGTGCGCGACCTGCAGCCCTACGTCGGCCGCAAGATCGAGGCCAAGATCATCGAGCTGGACAAGAACCGCAACAACGTGGTTCTGTCCCGCCGCGCGTGGCTGGAGCAGACGCAGTCCGAGGTGCGCAGCGAGTTCCTCAACCAGCTGGCCCGCGGCCAGGTGCGCAAGGGCGTCGTGTCCTCGGTGGTCAACTTCGGTGCGTTCGTCGACCTCGGTGGTGTCGACGGCCTGGTGCACGTCTCCGAGCTGTCCTGGAAGCACATCGACCACCCGTCCGAGGTCGTCGAGGTCGGCCAGGAGGTCACCGTCGAGGTCCTCGACGTCGACCTGGACCGCGAGCGGGTGTCGCTGTCGCTCAAGGCCACGCAGGAAGACCCGTGGCGTCTCTACGCCCGCACCCACGCGATCGGCCAGATCGTGCCGGGCAAGGTCACCAAGCTCGTCCCGTTCGGTGCGTTCGTGCGCGTCGAGGAGGGCATCGAGGGCCTGGTGCACATCTCCGAGCTGGCCGAGCGCCACGTGGAGATCCCGGAGCAGGTCGTGCAGGTCGGCGACGACGCGATGGTCAAGGTCATCGACATCGACCTCGACCGCCGCCGCATCTCGCTGTCGCTCAAGCAGGCCAACGAGGGCATGACGGTCGAGACCGAGTTCGACCCCACCCGCTACGGCATGGCCGCCGAGTACGACAACCAGGGTAACTACATCTACCCCGAGGGCTTCGACGTCGAGACCGGTGACTGGCAGGAGGGCTTCGAGTCCCAGCGCGAGACGTGGGAAAAGGAGTACGCCGAGGCCCACACCCGCTTCGAGCAGCACATCACGCAGCTCAAGAAGTCGGCGGAGGCGGAGGCCGAGGCGGCCGCCGACGGTGGCGGCACCAACTACTCGTCCGCGACCGAGGACGGTGAGCGGGTGCCTGCCGAGTCCGCCGGGTCGCTGGCCAGCGACGAGCAGCTTGCGGCACTGCGCGAGAAGCTCTCCGGCGGGGCATGACGTCCGGGGTGTGACCGGCTCCCTTCGGAAGCCGTGGTGAACGTCCCCGACGATCGTCGGTCGTCGGGGACGTTCACCTGTCAGTAGGAAGGGCGTGGCACGGGTGGGGTGCGTTCGCTCGACGGATCGGTGGGTCGCGTGACGTCACTGGTCCGTTCGCACTACCGTCAAGGAATGGACGGCGGCAATCGGCCGCGCGTCGCCCGCGCAGGCATCGCCGTCTCGATTGCGGCGACACTCCTGCTGACCGGGGCGTGCGCGGCGGCGGGTACGGACCCGGGCCCGTCGTTGCCGACATTCCCCACGCCCACCCAGGTCGCGGCGCCGCCCACCCCGGGTGCCGACCTCGAGGGTGCGCTTCCCGACGACTGCGATCGGCTGCTGAAGGTGGCCGACCTCGGAGCGCTGCTGGGGCTGCCCCTCGACAGCGTCGGGGTGCGCACCACGGTCGGCGTACCCGCCCAGTCGGTGGGCCGCACGGAGCGCGTGGCCTGCCAGTACTCGGGCACCGTGGGCGGGCCTGTGGGTGGGCGGACCCTGCTGGGCCTGAACGCCGCGGCCTACGTCGACGCCGCGGCTGCGGAGAAGCAATGGCGCCTCAACGCGGACGCCGAGGACGGTGACCGGCGCGAGATGCCCCTCGGTGCCGCGTCCGCGGTGCTGATCGAACGGCGGGTCGAGGCCGTGCTGATGGTGGTGTACGGGTCGGACACGCTCACGGTGATCCTGCCGGAGGGGCCTCGGCCGGAGGCGACGTCGCGCGCTGACATCGTCAGCGACCTGGCGCTGCGCGTGTTGCCGACCCTCGCCGCCATGGGCCCCGCTCCGTTGGCCGTCACCGATCCCGCCCGGGCCGTGGGCGCCTCGTCATGACGTCGGCGTACCCCGAGGTAACATGCCGCCCGTGCTGCGGGTGGGGCTTACCGGGGGTATCGGTTCGGGCAAGTCGACGGTGGCGCGACGGCTCGCCGAACGCGGGGCGGTGCTCGTCGACTCCGATCTCGTGGCCCGTGAGGTCGTGGCAGCGGGAACGGACGGCCTGGCCGAGATCCACGCCGAGTTCGGCGGGGGGGTACTGGACGCCGGCGGATCGCTGAACCGCCCTGTCCTTGCGGCGACCGTGTTCTCCGACTCCCGGGCCCGCGAGCGGCTCAACGCCATCGTGCACCCCAGGGTCCGCCGCCGCTCCGAGGAGCTGATCGCCGCCGCGCCCGTCGACGCGGTGGTTGTGCAGGACGTCCCGCTGCTCGTCGAGGGGGGGATGGCCCCGCTGTTCCCGCTGGTCGTGGTCGTGCACGCCGACGTCGAGGAGCGTGTCCGCCGGCTGGTGACCGGGCGCGCGATGCCGGAGGCCGACGCCCGCGCACGAATCGCCGCGCAGGCCGGCGACGGCGCCCGGCGTGCCGCCGCCGACGTCTGGCTCGACAACTCGGGTGGCCCCGACGATCTCGTCCGCGTGGTCGACGCCCTGTGGAGCGACCGGCTGCTCGGCTTCGAGGAGAACCTGAGGCTGCGTCGCCCCGTGCGGAGGGGCCGACCGCGCCTGGTCGAACCCGATCCGGGGTGGACCGCCCAGGCAGCGCGGCTCACGGCCCGGGTGCAGGCGGCGGCGGGTCGGCTGGGTCGCGGCGTCGCACACATCGGGTCCACGTCCGTCCCCGGCCTGCCGGCGAAGGACGTGATCGATCTGCAACTCGGCGTCGGCTCACCGGCCGACGCGGACGCCGTCGCCGAGGCCCTGCAGGACGCGGGCTTCCCCCGGTTGCCCGGGGTCGACGCCGACAATTCCAAGCCTGCGGGGAGACCGTGGCCCAAGCGGCTGCACGGCTCCGCCGATCCCGCGCGCCCGGTCAACCTGCACGTACGCGAGGTCGGCTCGCCGGGATGGCGCTACGCGCTGCTGTTCCGCGACTGGCTGCGGGCCGATGCGGCCGCGCACGCCGATTACCTGGCCGCCAAGCGCGAGGCGCAGGCACGGTTCGCCGACGATCCCGACTCCTTCCGATACGGTGAGGCCAAGGAGCCCTGGTTCGACGCCGCGCACCCCCGGTCCGAGGCGTGGGCCACATCCACTGGATGGGCACCGTGGTCGGGCTGACAGTATGGCCGTGGTGTAACGCGCTGCGTCATCTCCACGACGGGGTGACAAAGCGTGGTCCCGCATCGGTGGATGGCGATGGCGCGGAGTGGCACCGGTGACACCGACGCAGCCGCGGCGTCCGGATGATCGGGAGGACCTCACGGTGAGTGCACAGCTCGACCACCGGGCCGGTGACGAGTCCGACGTCGCCGAGGGCGTGCACGCCGTCTGGTCCCACCCACAGGACGGCCGACCTTCCGACACCGACACCGACACCGACATCGACACGGACATGGACACCGACACGGACGCCGACGCCGAGCGCGACGACGTGCCCCGAGCCGCGGGGGAGGTCCGCTCGCCCGGCGAGCTGCGTGCCGACTTCGGCGCCCATGTCGAATCCGACTATCCGCGGCTCGTCGCCCTGCTCTATGCGATCACGCTCGACCCGGGTGAGGCGCACGACGTCGTGCAGGACGCCTACTCGCGGGCGTGGCGCGACTGGGCGGCGATCAGCCGCATGCCGGATCCCACCGCGTGGATCCGCCGGGTCGCCGTCCGCTCGACGATCCGCAGCTGGCGCCGCGTCCTGGGCCGGGTCGGGGGGGCCGCCCGGCGCCCGGTCGACGGAGGGGTCGACGCCCGCACCGGGGCTCTGCTCGGTGCCCTCGCGCGGTTGCCGGCCGCCGAGCGGCGCGTCGTCGTGCTCTTCCACATGGCCGGGCTCTCGTTGACGGAGATCGCGGCACTCGAGCAGGCGTCCCGCGGCACCGTGCAGGCCCGCCTCGCGCGGGCGCGCAACGTGGTCGCCGAGGGCCTGGCCGACGTCCTGCCCGCGGTACTGGGCCTCATGACCGGTTCGAACGAGCTCTACCAGGACAACACGTACGAGGGCGACCCGTACGTCGACGAGGGGGAGTATCGGTGAGCGACACAGTCACACGGGTCACGCAGGAGTTCCGGCGCCTGGACGACGAGCTGTCGGGCGCGGTGACCCTGCCGTCCGTGGACAGCGTGATCCGCCGCACGAGCACCCTCAACCGCGCCAGCACTGCGGCGGCCGCCGCCGTGTTGACGGTGGGCACACTCGGTGGCATCACCGCGGTCGCGCAGGCCGGACCTCAGACCGGCTCCGCGGCGGCCGCCTTCGTCCCGCCCCCGGCCCCGTCGGTGGGTTCGTGGCCGCCCCCGTCGTCCGCGCCTGCAGCCGTGACTCCGACGTCGGAGCCGACGCTCGACCCGACCTCGGGGTCGGCCGGCAAGACCGAGGCGACGCGCACCCGTACGCGCACCGCCGCCGTCGATCCCGACCCGACGACCACCACCCGCCGCCCGGTCGTACCGACCACCGAGGCGCCGAAGCCGACCGTTCCGCCGACGTCCGTCGTGGAGACCACCACCGTCGAACCGACGCCCCCCGGTGGCGCCGAGGACGATCCGCCGACGTCCCCGCGGCCGGTCGTGCCCTCCCTTCCCGTGCTGCCGCCGGGAGCGCCCTTGCAATGAACCGCCGTACCGGGTGTCTCAGGTGCGTTGCTTCCAGTCGAGGGTGATGCCCAGCTCGCCGAGCCAGGCGTCCAGGTCGTGGCCGTGCGCGGCGAGCCCGGCCACGGCCCGGTGGGTGCGGTGCATGGCCGCCTCCGCCGTCACCGCGTCGAGCAGGCCGAGTCCGACGGCCGCCACGAACTCGTCCACGTCGATCACCTGCGCGCCGCGGTGTTGCTGCACGACGATGTCGAGGTAGTGATCGGTGAGCAGCCACCGCTCGCCGTCGCGGGAGATCTCGCAGATGTCGAGATAGAAGTCCTGGTCACGCTCGTGGCCCGGGTTCCACCACCAGTCCGTGACGCAGATCCCGAGGTCGGGTAGCAGCCACGACTGCATCCAGTGGGCGCTGGGCCGCGACACCATCGCGCGGCTCATGTACAGGCCGAACGGGGCGACGCGGTACTCCTCCACCGGCCGCTCCTGGCCCTTGCTGTCGACGTTGGTACGGGCGGGGACGTCGAAGGTGGTGATCTTCGGCGGGTGCACCGGCCGATCGTGCCAGACCGCCGCCCATGTCCGCCGGACGTAAGCGGCCGCCGGGGTGTCCGTGCGCAGCAGACTGTCGGTGGTGCCTCGTACCCTGGGACCGTGGCATTCGCGACGGAAGTACCCGGCAGCGCAGCGCGTCCCGAGCAGGCGGGGCGGGACATGCCGCTCGCGCACTCCGAGCACCGCCCGGTGGGGGACATTCCACGCACGGGGGGGCACTTCGAGGTGGTCAGCGAGTTCGAGCCCGCAGGTGACCAGCCGGCGGCCATCGCCGAGCTGGAGAAGCGGATCCGCGCGGGCGAGCAGGACATCGTGCTGCTCGGCGCCACCGGCACCGGCAAGTCGGCCACCACGGCCTGGCTGATCGAGAAGCTCCAGCGCCCGACGCTGGTGATGGCGCCCAACAAGACCCTCGCGGCCCAGCTGGCCAACGAGCTGCGCGACATGTTGCCGAACAACGCGGTCGAGTACTTCGTCTCCTACTACGACTACTACCAGCCCGAGGCGTACATCGCCCAGACCGACACCTACATCGAGAAGGACTCTTCGATCAACGCCGACGTCGAGCGGCTGCGCCACTCGGCCACCCACAACCTGCTCTCGCGCCGCGATGTCGTCGTCGTCGCCTCGGTGTCGTGCATCTACGGCCTCGGCACGCCGCAGTCCTACCTCGACCGGTCCGTCGAGCTGACGGTCGGTGGCTCCGTGGAGCGCGACGCGCTGCTGCGGGCTCTGGTCGACATCCAGTACACGCGCAACGACATGGCGTTCAACCGCGGCACGTTCCGGGTCCGCGGCGACACCGTGGAGATCATCCCGGCCTACGAGGAGCTCGCGATCCGTATCGAGTTCTTCGGCGACGAGATCGAGTCGCTGTACTACCTGCACCCGCTCACCGGTGACGTGGTCCGCCAGGTCGACGAGCTGCGCATCTTCCCGGCCACCCACTACGTGGCGGGTCCGGAACGGATGGAACGCGCGGTCCGCGACATCGAGAAGGAGCTGGAGGAGCGCCTCGCGCAGTTGGAGGGCAACGGCAAGCTGCTGGAGGCCCAGCGACTGCGCATGCGCACCCAGTACGACATCGAGATGATCCGGCAGGTCGGGTTCTGCTCCGGCATCGAGAACTACTCGCGCCACATCGACGGCCGCGACGCCGGCACCGCGCCGGCCACGCTGATCGACTACTTCCCCGACGACTTCCTGATGGTCATCGACGAGTCGCACGTCACCGTGCCGCAGATCGGCGGCATGTACGAGGGCGACATGTCGCGCAAACGCAACCTCGTCGAGTTCGGGTTCCGGCTCCCCTCGGCGGTCGACAACCGGCCGCTCACCTGGGAGGAGTTCGCCGACCGCATCGGGCAGACGGTATACCTCTCGGCCACGCCGGGCCCCTACGAGCTCACCCGCGCCGGCGGCGAGTTCGTCGAGCAGGTCATCCGCCCCACCGGCCTGGTCGATCCGCAGGTGGTCGTCAAGCCCACCAAGGGCCAGATCGACGACCTGGTGCACGAGATCCGTGCCCGGAGCGAGCGCGACGAGCGCGTGCTGGTCACCACCCTGACGAAGAAGATGGCCGAGGACCTCACCGACTACCTGTTGGAGCTCGGCGTCCGCGTGCGCTACCTGCACTCCGAGGTGGACACGCTCCGACGCGTCGAGCTGCTGCGCCAGCTCCGGCTCGGGGAGTACGACGTGCTGGTCGGCATCAACCTGCTCCGGGAGGGCCTGGACCTGCCCGAGGTGTCGCTGGTGGCGATCCTCGACGCCGACAAGGAGGGCTTCCTGCGCTCGGGCACCTCGCTGATCCAGACGATCGGCCGCGCCGCCCGCAACGTGTCGGGCGAGGTGCACATGTACGCCGACAAGATCACCGACTCGATGCGGCACGCCATCGACGAGACCGACCGGCGCCGCGCCAAGCAGGTCGCCCACAACGCCGCCCACGGCGTCGACCCCCAGCCGCTGCGTAAGAAGATCGCCGACATCCTCGACCAGGTCTACCGCGAGGCGGAGGACTCGGAGGGCACCGTGCCCGTCGGCGGATCCGGCCGCAACCAGTCGCGTGGCAAGCGCGCCGCGGGCGAGCCCGGGCGCGCCAGCTCCGGCGTGATCTCCGGGCGTGACACCGCGAACATGCCGCGGGCCGAGCTCGCCGACCTCGTCCAGCAACTCTCCGAGCAGATGCTGGCCGCCGCGCGCGATCTGAAGTTCGAGCTCGCCGGCCGCTTCCGCGACGAGATCGCCGACCTCAAGAAGGAGCTCCGCGGCATGGATGCCGCCGGCATCAGCTGACACGCCGACGCCACTGTCCGCAGTACGGCCTTGAGACGGTTCAGCGGGACCCCGTCATGCCGGCAGGCAGGGTCGGTGGCGGTAGCGCCCCGATCTGCACCAGCACGCTGTACTCGTCACGAACGCCCCAGTGCTCGGCGATCCGGTCACCTTCGGCCCGGTAGAGGTGCATGGTGGGCATGGCGTAGGGCTTCCCCGTCGCCGGTACGCCGAGGTGGACGCTGACGGCGCCCGACATCGCCGACCGCCTGGTCAACCGCCGTGGCTGGGGTTGGGACCGGTCCCAGGAATGGTCCGGAGCACTGATGGCCGACGCACTGCTCGGCCCGGCCCGTTGACGCCCCGCCTGCAGCCGAGGGCACCGGCCGCCGCGGGTCATGGTGCGTGCGGATACCGTGACCGATGATCGGACGGCCGGACGGAGGACGTGATCGTGACGGTGACGGGCCCGCCGGCCACCAGGCGATGGTCGGCGTGGGTGCTCGAGCAGCTCCGCGCGCCGCGCCGGATCCTCCCGGTGTCCGTGCCGTTGCTGGTGCTCGTCCTCGCCGGCCTGGTGGTCCACACGGGTGGCCGCCACATCGACCTCGAGGTGTATCGCTTCGGTGTCCAGGCCTGGCTGACCGGTGGCGACCTGTACGGCCCGCTGCCCGATACGGCGGGCCACATCGCGCTCCCCTTCATCTACCCACCGTTCGCCGCACTGGTGATGGTGCCCCTCGGGACAGTGCCCTGGACGGTGGCGTGGGTGGGCCTGCTCGCGCTGTCGGTGCTGGCGCTCGGGGCGACGCTGTACGTCGTGGCGCGGCGACTGTGGCCGTCGGGCGGGCCCGGGGGTGCCCTCTCGGTCACCTCGCTCGTGCTGCCGTTGGCGCTGGCCGTGCAGCCCGGGAAGGCCGTCGACTTCGCCGCCACGGGCTACCGGAGCCCCCCGCTCGCGCTGGAACCGGTACTGGAGACCATTGAGTTCGGCCAGATCAACCTCGTGCTCATGGCGCTGGTCGCGCTCGACTGCCTGGTCACCCGGCCGCGCTGGCCCCGGGGGATGCTGATCGGCGTCGCGGCGGCGATCAAGCTGACGCCCGCCGCGTTCGTCCTGTACTTCCTGCTGCGCCGCGACTACCGGTCCGCGGCCGTCGCCGCCGTGTCCGGGGCGGTCGCGACGGCCATCGGGTTCGCGGTGGCGCCCGGAGCGTCCGTCGAGTTCTGGCTGGGCAACCCGACCGGCGGGGTCAGCGGTTCGCCGTTCTTCACCAACCAGTCCTTCGAGGCGGTGCTGGTGCGGGCCGGGCTCACCGGTGCCCCCCGCACCGTGGTGTGGCTGCTGCTGTCCGGCGTGCTGCTGGCGCTGGCCGTGCCCGTGATCCGGCGCGCGCCGGCGCCCCTCGCGCTGGTCGCGACGGCCGGGGTGGCGCTGCTCGTGTCACCCACGTCGTGGTCGCACCACTGGGTGTGGGTGGCTCCCGCGCTGCTGGTGGCGGCCGTCTCGGCGTGGCGGGCCCGGTCCCGGGTGTGGCTCGCCGTCACCGTCGCCGCGGCCGCTGTGTTCGTGATCGCGCCCCATCAGCAGGACCTCCCGCGCGCCGACGACCGCGAGCTCGCCTGGACCCTGTGGGAACAGGTCACGGGCAGCACCTACGTGTGGTTCACCGTCCTGCTGTTCGTCATGATGTCGTGGACCTGGCGATCCCGCCATGTGCCGGCAAGGGTGCCGTAGCGCAGCAGCCGGGATCGCGCGAGCGGCACCTTCGGTCCAACCTATCGTCCGAGAGTGCCGTTCGCGCAGGTCAGGCGGGGACCGCGTACACCGGGGGGCGCGGGCGTCGGGCCGCGCTCGCGTAGTTGCGGCGCAGTTCCTCCTCCACCTCGGCGCGCCGGCGCGCCGGCTTGCCCGGTTGGGTGTCACCGGCGTAGAGCAGCGCTGCGCGCCGCCGGTCCGCCCGGGTGGCCGGCCCCGTTGCTCAGGAGTACGACGCCCGGCAGCAGGAGCCGCCACGGCCCGCCCGGCCGGCACCGGTGCCGCGTGGTGCTACGGCTCGAACCGAGGCGCTCGAGATGGGTGATCCGCGCCGTCGTGCTGCCGCACGAGGCGGCGAACCCGTCGGGCCGGAGCGGGCAGGTTCGTCGTGGCACACGGTGATGCTCCCGGAGAACTCCACGGCAGGGGCCCCGTTCCGGAGGTCTGTGGACAACTCTGGGGTACCGGGGCGGGGGGAGAGTGGGGTCAGCTGGTGATGTCCTTGCGGTTGAAGCGGACGATCGCCAGTGCGCCGAACACGGTGGCGTAGGTGATCGCGGAAAAGGCGCCGCGCGTGATGGCGCCCCAGTCGACGTCCTGGGCGAGCAGGCCCGCCCAGGCCGTGCCGTAGCGGGTCGGCAGGTAGTCGCGCAGGCCCCCCAGTGCCGTGATCTGGTCGAGGATCTGCGAGACGATCGACGCCATCACTGCCCCGCCCACCGCGCCGAGCGGGGCGTCCGTGCTCACCGAGAGAAGGAGCGCGAGCCCTGCCACCCAGGTCAGGTGCACCGCGATGTAGACCGCTCCGAGCAGTACGCGGCCCACGCCGTCGAGGTAGCCGAGCGACTCGCCGGTAGGGCTCACCAGGTTGCCCGTGCCGTAGGCGAGGCTGCCGACACCGAGGGCCACCACCGGCAGCAGGAGGAGCGCGGCCAGTGACAGCAGGCCCGCCACGATCGCCTTCTGCCGCACCAGCCGGGCGCGCGGGATGGGCGCGGCGAGCAGGTAACGCAGGCTCGACCACGACGCCTCCGCGGCCACCGTGTCGCCGAAGAACAGCGCCACCACCACGACGAGCAGGAACGACGCCGACGCGAACAGCGCGAACACCGCGAAGTTGCCCGCGCTGCCCTTCGCCAGGTCGACGAGGTTGAGCGATCCGGACGGTGGGCCGTCGTCGGCCAGTTCGAATGCCGCCCAGAGGATCACCGGCAAAAACGCGACCAGCGCGAACGTCACCTGGGTGCGACGGCGGCGGAGCTGGCGGACGATCTCGACACGCAGCGGCAACGTCCGGTCCGGACGGTAGGCCGTCGCGGGCCGTCCGGTCGCCAGGCCGCCGACCGTGCCCGTGCGGGTGGAGGGGTAGACGTCGTCGGTGCGCGATGGCGCTGGTGGTTCGCTCGCGGGCTCGCGCGGCGCTGGTGGTTCGCTCGCGGGCTCGCGCGGCGCTGGTGGTTCGCTCGCGGGCTCGCGCGGCGCTGGTGGTTCGCTCGCGGGCTCGCGCGGCGCTGGTGGTTCGCTCGCGGGCTCGCGCGGCGCTGGTGGTTCGCTCGCGGGCTCGCGCGGCGCTGGTGGTTCGCTCGCGGGCTCGCGCGGCGCTGGTGGTTCACTCGCGGGCTCGTTCACGGCTCCGTGTCCTCTCCGACGAGCTGCAGGAACGCGTCCTCGAGCCGGCGCCGGGGCCCGGCGGAGGCGACGTCGACCCCGGCCGTGACCAGCGCCCGCACCGCCGACGCGCGCGGGGTGCCGTTCAGCTCGGCGTGCACCGAGCCACCCTCCACTTCCACCGCCTGGACACCGGCGAGTTCCCCGAGGACCGTGGCGGCGCGGTCAGGGGCGTCGACCGCGAAGGTGGCCGCCCCGCCACCGGCGATGATGTCGTCGACGGTGCCGTCGGCGACGACCTTGCCGTGGTGCATGACGACCACGTGCGTGCAGGTCTGCTCCACCTCGGCGAGCAGATGGCTCGACACCAGCACGGTCCGCCCGGCGGCGGCGTAGCGGCGCAGCACCTCGCGCATGGCGTGGATCTGGGGCGGGTCCAGGCCGTTGGTCGGTTCGTCGAGCACGAGCAGTTCGGGCAGGCCGAGCATCGCCTGGGCGATCGCGAGGCGCTGACGCATCCCCTGGCTGTAAGTGCCGACCCGGCGCTGGACCGACGCGCCGAGCCCGGCGATCTCGAGGGCCTCGTCCAGCCGGGCCTCGGCGGTGGGACGGCCGGTCGCGGCCCAGTACAGGCGCAGGTTGTCCGCTCCCGACAGGTGCGGCAGGAAGCCGGGGCCCTCGACGAACGCGCCGATCCGCGCCAGCACCGGGGCGCCCGGCCCGACCGGCTGCCCGAAGGCGGTGATCGTGCCGGACGTGGGTCCGATCAGGCCCATGAGCATCCGCAGCACCGTGGTCTTGCCCGCACCGTTGGGCCCGAGCAGCCCCAGCACCATGCCCTTGCGGACCGCGAACGTCACGTCCTTCACGGCGCTGAAGCCACCCTTGTAGGTCTTCGCGAGATCGGTGATCTGCAGCGGCGGCGCCCCCGGATCGGTGCCGGCGAGCACACCGGCCACCGACCGTCGCCGGAGCAGCCGGGCCACCGCCCACGCCAGCAGGGCCAGGCCGAGCACGACGGCGATGCCGATCACCGGCCCCGCCGGCACGGTGTTCGCCGTGACGGCGTCACCGGGTACCAGGGGTATCTCGAGCGCGGCTGCGGGCGCAGCGATCTGCCACACCGCCGGCTCCGTGCCACCCGTGTAGCCCTGGTCGGTGGTGGCGACCGAGACGACGAGCCGGTTGCCTGCCTCGATCGGTGCCACCACCCCCGGGAGCGTGACGGAGGCCGTGGCCGGGGTGCCGTCAGCGGGCACGGCGACACGGATCGGGGCGACCGCGCTGCCGAGCAGGGTGCGCAGGCCGTCGGGGGTCACCTCGAAGGTCCGGGCGAAGAGCACCGCCTCGGCGGGCGCGGGCTGGCCGGGTACCCGCGCGACGGCGAGGTCGACCCGCGGTGCGCCGGTCAGCAGCAGCGGTGCGTCGAGCACGGGGGTGGCGAACTGCGCGGCCTGGCCGGGCAGTTCGGCGGTGAACGCCGCGAGCCGGCCGCCCAACGCGCCCAGCGCCCCGCCCAGACCGGGCAGCGAGGTGATCGCCGCGGGGTTCCCGCCGGCCGGTGTGAGCACGACCTGACCGGCGCCGTCGAGCCGGAGCGTCTCAGTGCGCAGAGCCGAGGCACCGGCGAGGCCGGGGTAGTCGGCCGCGACGACCGTGCGGCTCGTCGGCGTGTTGCCGCCGGTGCGCACGCCGCTCGCGACGCCGTAGCCGAAGCTCGCGCCGGGGTCGTCGCCGGTGCCGGTGAGATGGAACGTGAGCCAGTCACCGATCTCGTCGCGGACGGGCTGGTCGGGCGGGGTGCCGTCATGGCCGCCGCCGAACCAGGTGACCTTGACCGTGCCACCCGCGGCGGCGATCTCCCGCGCGTTGGCGTCGGCCTGGTCGAGCCCGAACAGCGTGTCCTGCTCGCCCTGCACGAGCAGCGTCGGCGCGGTGATCCGGTCGGTGACGGTCGCGGGCGACGAGCGGCGCAGCAGCTCCGCCGTGGCAGGGGACAGGCGGCCGGTGGTGGCGGCCTCGGTGTAGGCCGCACAGACCTCCACGGCGAACCGGCCGCAGGTCGCGGGCGCACCGGTGGCGGGCCCGCCGGTCACGGGCGCGCCGGTGGTCGGCGGGCCCGTGGCCGGCGCGGCGCCGGCCGGGGCGGTGACGGGTGCCGGGGCGGTGACAGGTGTACCGGGACCGGCCGGACCCGACCCACCCGCCGGGGCGAGCCCCGCGGAGAAGAACACCCCGGCCCAGCCTCGCTTGAACACCCCGTCGGGGGCGAACGCGCCGCGGGCGGGGGTGTCACCGGCGGGGGTACCGAGAGCAGGCGCCGCAGGAGCGGCGGCGTTGGGGAACAGTGCCTGGCCCAGGTCGTTCCAGGTGATCACCGGCGCGAGCGCGTCGACACGCTGGTCGTACCCGGCGAGCAGGAGGGCGAGTGCCCCGCCGTACGAACCACCGGTGACGCCGACGCGCGGGTCACCGGGGTCGTCCTGCACCACCTCGGTGCGGGCGGCGAGCCAGTCGAGCAGTGCGCGGGCGTCGGCGACCTCGTGGTCAGGGGAGTCGAGCGTGATCTGCCCCGTGCTCGCCCCGAACCCGCGGGCCGACCACGCCAGCACGACGAAACCGCGTGCGGCCAGGTCGCGGGCGTCGGTGTCGACCGAGGCCTTGCTGCCGCCGAAGCCGTGGGCGACCAGCACCGCGGGGGCGGGCACGGTGCTCGGGAGGTACAGCGTGGTGTCCAGCGTCACCGGCGTCGTGACGCCCGGGCCGCCGGGGACATCGATGCGCTGCTCCCGGACGGACGGGTCTCCGGCGGGCGCCGCCGAGGCGGGCGCCGCGACCGTCGTGACCACGGCCGGCAACGCCAGCAACACGGCGATGAACACGGCGATGAACACGGCGATGAACATGGCGATGAACACGGCAGGTGACAGCGGCACGGTTCGGCGGTCACGCGGAGTTCGATGCACGGTCCGACGGTAGGCGAACCCCGGGCGCCCACTTCGCGTCGGGCCTCAGGGTGCTCTCAGCGCCGGAGCCGATCTCAGGTGGCGGGGTGCGTGACCGTCTCCACGACGTGCTCCACCCGCGGGGCGCCGTCGAAGAACGGCCCTACGAGAGCCCGCCAGCGGGCGAAGTCCGCCGACTCCCGGAAGCCGACGACGTGGGCCTCCACCGTCTCCCACTCGATCAGCAGCACGAACCGGGTCGGGGTCTCCACGCTGCGGGTGAGGCGGGCGCCGAGGAACCCCGGTGTCCCGGCGACGATCGTCAGGCCCTGACGGACGGCGTCGGCGAACTCGTCCTCGGACCCGCCCCGCACGAGGATGTCGGCGATCTCCGTGACCATGCCGGGATCCTCGCACGGGTCCGCGACCCCTCGCCCTGCCCTCGGCGAGTACGCGGCACGCGAACCGGGCACCATCACCCCATGGAGCACTTCACGATCGCGACCGTGGCCGACCAGAGCGCCGACTTCCGCCGTGTCCTGTGGACCGGCACGCACTCCCAGCTCGTCATCATGACGATCCCACCGGGCGGGGAGATCGGTGAGGAGACCCATGACGGCATCGACCAGATCCTGACCTTCGTCAGCGGTGCAGGGGAGGCGCGGATCGCCGGCGAGGCGAAGGCCGTGGCGCCGGGCGACCTGGTGGTCGTACCGTCGGGGACGCGGCACAACTTCGTCAACACCGGGCCCAACCCGCTCGTCCTCTACACCGTCTACGGGCCGCCGGAGCACGCCGACGGCGCCGTGCACCACACCAAGGACGAGGCGGACGCGGCGGAGGAGTCGGGACACGACGAGCCCCCGACGTCCTGAGCGCACGTCCTGGTCCCGGCGTCGGGACTGTCAGCCGAAGGGCAGGCGGGCGGGTGGTCGCGGCGTGCGCGCGGTGGGCCGGGCCACGCCGAGCACGCGGTTGTTCGAATGCCTTCGTTTCCGGCTCAGCGACGGGCGCGAGGCGTCGTGGTCACTGCCGGCGGGCCCGGGCGCGCCGCTTGCCCTCGTGCATCGCCCGCACACGGGCGACCGGGATGGTGTGGCCCTCCTCGACCAGATCGGCCGGGAGCGACTGAGGCGGGGGCATCCCCGTGCGCCACGGGTCGGTGGCCGCCAGCAGCCGGGGGGCGGTGCGGACGGTGAAGTCGCCCGGCACGACGTTCTCGAGCTCGTCCCACGCCACGGGGAAGGACACGGGCAGGCCTGGGCGGGCCCGCGGGCCGTAGGCCGCCACCACGGTCGCCCTGCCGGAGCGTGTCGAGTCGACGAACACCGGCGAGGCCCAGCGTGGGGTGGTACTCGACGGCACGCTGGTTGGCGAACCACAGCAGCGAGCGCCGGTCGTCGCACAGTGCGTACGCCACCTCGCGACGGGACGCGGCGGCCCACACCGCCGTCGTCCGCAACCAGTCCGGCGCGTACTTCGGCACGTTCTTCTGCATGAACGGCTCCTGCCCGGGCCGCACGCGGATCACCGACAGCGGCCTGTCCCGCAGACCGGGCAGGATCTGGTCGTGCACGGCGTCCAGGTAGTCGACCAGGTCCCGCTTGGTCGCGTCCGACCCGTCGAACAAGGGCTGGTCGAGGTGGGTCAGGGCCACCCCCGCGCGGGACTCGCCGTCGCTCGCTGCCATCTCCCCCTCCTACCACCTCCGGGACCCGGTGTCAGCGCGGCCCGTCCGGTGGCAGGTGGTGCAGGGTGACCTCGGCGAGACGCCCGCCGTGGATCTCCGCCGTCATCCACGTGTGGGTGGGTTGCCGGCGGCGGTCGGTGGGGGTGTCGGACACGACCAGCAGCTTCAGCTGACGCCGACCAGGTCGACCACGAAGATCAGCGTCTCGCCGGGCTTGATCGCCCCGCCCGCACCGCGGTCGCCGTAACCCAGGTGTGGCGGGATCACCAGCTTGCGGCGTCCGCCCACCTTCATGCCGGCGACGCCCTGGTCCCAGCCGGCGATGACGCGGCCGGTGCCGAGCGCGAAGCGCAGCGTCGAGCCGCGGTTCCAGGACGCGTCGAACTCCTCGCCGGTGGAGTGCGCGACACCGACGTAGTGCACCTCCACGGTGGACCCGGCCACGGCCTCGGCGCCGTCGCCGTTCTCGATGTCGGTGATGACGAGCTCGGCCGGGGCCGGTCCGTCGATGGGGTCGATCTCGGGTCGCTGCGCAGCCACGGTCGTTCCTCCGGTCGCGATGAGCTTCCAGCGTGCCAGATCCGGGCCGGACCGGCTCTGGCAGGCGAGGGTCGCGACGCGACCACCGATGGAACCCGAGCGGGATCAGGCGGGTGGAGCGGCCACCCCGAGCGCGTCACGGAGGAACTGCACCTGCAGGAGCAGCAGGTTCTCCGCGACGACCTCCTGCGGGGTCATGTGCGTCACCCCGGACAGCGGCAACACGCTGTGCGACCGGCCCGCCGCGAGGAGCGCCGAGCTCAGCCGCAGGGTGTGGGCGGCCACCACGTTGTCGTCGGCCAGGCCGTGCACGAGCAGCAGGGGCCGGCTCAGCTTCGTCGCGTCCTCGACGAGCGAGCACCGCGCGTACGCCTGGGGGTGCCGATCGGGTCGACCGAGGTAGCGTTCGGTGTAGTGGGTGTCGTAGAGCGCCCAGTCGGTGACGGGCGCCCCGGCGACCGCGGCGTGGAAGACGTCCGGGCGGCGCAGCACGGCCAACGCCGCCAGGTACCCGCCGAAGGACCAGCCGCGGATGCCGACGCGGGTCAGGTCCAGGTCGGGAAAGCGGTCCGCGACGGCGTGCAGCGCGTCGACCTGGTCCTCCAGCACGGGCGCGGCGAGATCGCCGTGCACCGCCCGCTCGAACACCGGCCCGCGTCCCGGCGTCCCCCGCCCGTCGACCACGACGACGGCGAAGCCCTGCTCGGCGAACCACTGGCTGGTCAGGTGTGCCCCCCGCGCCGCGACGACACGCTGGGCGTGCGGGCCGCCGTAGGGGTCCATCAGGACCGGCAGCGGCGTCCCGGGCTCGTGCCAGGAGGGCAGCAACACGGCGGTCGGCAGGTCCCGCCCACCCGCGCCGAGCAGCGTCACCCGGGGGAGCAGGCCGGGAAGGTCGGCGAAGGACGCGATGGTGAGCTCGCCACCGTCGTGGAGCACGGTCGTCGTCGTGCCGTCGGAGTCGAGGTCCTGCCGGGTGATCACCAACGTCCCGGCGGCGAGCCGGCCGGAGTGGACCCCCGGATCCGGTGTCACCGACGTCAACCCGTCCTGGCCCCACGTCCACAGCCCGATCGACGCGCCGCCGAGCGACGTCGCCGTACTGCTCGCGCGGAACAGGACCGTGTCCCCGTCGATGTCGAGCACGTCGCGGACCTGCAGCGACGGCGGCGACACCGGCTCCCCGTCGAGGACGAGCCGGCGGGCGCCGTCGGCGTCGGCGACCGTGACCAGCGCGCCGGACGCCGTGCGGCCCGGGACGCCGGGCACGATGTCCACCCAGACCGGGTCGGTCTGCTCGTGCACGAGGGTGGTGGCGCCGGTGGCGGGGTCCACGCGGAGCGTGCGCAGGGCCGTCTGGTCGCGGGGCTGGACGACGATCAGCGGGTCGTGGGCGTCCCACACGACCTGGGCGAGGTACTCCTCGTCCCAGGTGACCGGTGTGCGGTCGCCGTCGAGGGTGATGATCTCGGCGCTGACCCGCGCGTTCGGGGTACCGGCGGCGGGGTAGGCGACCACCGCGGGCGTCCGGTCGGGGTTGGCCGGATCGGCGATGTGCCAGCGCTGCACCGGCGTGTCGTCCACGCGCGCCACCAGCAGCGCGTCGCCCTCGGGGGACCACCAGTACCCCCGCATCCGGTCCATCTCCTCGGCCGCGACGAAGTCGGCGAGCCCGTAGGTGACGCTGTCGCCGTCGGGCTCGGCGAGCGTCGCCGTGGTGCCCGTTCGCATGTCGTGGACGTGCAGCGCCCCGCCGCTGACGAACGCGACGCGCCGCCCGTGCGGGTCCGGCCGCGGGTCGATCACACCGCCCCCGGTCGGCACGGGTCGGGTGAGGCCGGTCGCGAACGCGGTGACGTAGAGCTGTCCCGACAGGGCGAACGCGGCCATCGTGACCGGCCGGTCGGTGGCGTAGGCGACCACCCCGCCCGCCTGCTCGCGGCTGCGCTCACGGCGGGCCCGTTCCTCGGGGGGCAGGTCGTGGGCACCGTCGCGCTCCAGCACGTGCGGGTCGGCGACCAGGCGTTCCTCGCCGCCGGCGAGGTCGAGCGCCCACAGGCACGTCACCGGGTCGGTGCCACCGCGGCTGCGCAGGAACACGACGCGATCGCCGTCGGGGGAGACCGTCACACCGCGCGGGGCGCCGAGGGTGAACCGCCGGGTGCGCGCCTGCCGGCGGGGGAAGCTGTCCGTCACGGTCGGTCAGTCTGCCCCCACCCCCTCACGATCCGGCGACGGCGCCGTGGTCGACTTGGATGCATGAAGCGCACACTCGTGGCGGCCACCGTCATCGCCCTCACGACGCTCGCCGGTTGCGGCTCTGAGCCGCCCGTCGACGCCGCGCCCGGTTCGCCCCCCTCCGGCGCCACCGCCTCGGCGCAGGACTCCCCGGTGCCACTGCCCCAGCCCATCGAGACCGCCCCGCTCGTCCCGGCACCGCCCGGCGCTCCCGCCGCGGGCGTGCCCGCGCTGACCGGCAACCCGACCGACCTGACCGCCGCCACCCAGGCCGGACCCGGCATCGGAGAGCCGTCGGCCGAGCTCGTCGCCCAGGACGTCGTGGTCGGTACCGGCCCGGCGGCGACACTCGACGACACGGTGAACGTCCGCTACACCGGCACCCTCTACTCCGACGGCACGACGTTCGACAGCTCCTGGACCGACGGCGACACCCCGATCGAGTTCCCCCTCAGCGGCGTCGTCCCCGGCTTCGCGCAGGGCATCGAGGGCATGGCGCCCGGCGGCCGCCGGGTCATGGTCATCCCGCCGGACCTGGGCTACGGCGCGGAGGCGAACGGGCCGATCCCCGCCGGGTCCACCCTGGTGTTCGTGGTGGACCTCGTCGGCGTCAGCTGACGCCGACGGTGACTACGTCGGCTCGCCGGCCGCTACACCGCCGCACCGGACGAGGTGATGACCTACGCCGACGCGCACGACAACGAGACGCTGTTCGACGCGCTGGCACAGAAGCTCCCCCCGGCCACCGCGATGGCCGACCGGGTGCGGATGCAGAAGATCGGGCTGGCGCCGGTGCTGCTCGGCCAGGGGCAGCCGTTCCTGCTCGCCGGCACCGAGTTCCTGCGGTCCAAGTCGCTGGACCGCAACAGCTACGACTCCGGTGACTGGTTCAACCTCTACGACCCGACGCTGCGCAGCAACGGGTTCGGCCGCGGTCTGCCGCCTGCCGCGGACAACGAGAGCAAGTGGCCCTACATGCAGCCGCTGCTCACCCGCGCCGACCTGGTGCCCACGCCGCCGGACATGCGGGCCGCCCGCGACGGCACCCTCGAACTGCTGCGCATCCGGCAGTCGTCGCCGCTGCTGACCCTCGACGACCCGGCGCTGGTGCAGCAGAAGCTGTCGTTCCCGGCCGCCGAGGCCGGCATCGTGGTCGCCCACCTCGACGACACCGCCGGGCCGGACCTCGATCCCGCCCGGACCGGGCTGCTGGTGGTGACCAACCCGTTCCCGCAGGAGCGCACCGTCGGGCTTCCGGGCGGCGGGTGGGCCCCCATCCGCTCAGCGCAGATGCCACCCGCACGGCGATCGACGCCGCGTCGGCCACCGTGCCGGCCCGGTCGGTGGTGGTGCTCTCCCGCTGACGCGCGGTGTTCGGCCGGGGTCGCGTGCCGGGGGTGTCCGTTCTCACGGGCGGCCTCGGGTGCGCGCCTCGACCGCGGTGTGCGCTGCCCGGGCGAGCCGCGCGCCCCACGTCGACCGCGGGCCCCCGTAGGGCTCGCCGCCGCCGGCCGGGCAGCAGATCGCGACGGCGTCGCTCGCGGTGCCCGTCCCCGGGACTCCGGCCGCCAGCAGCGCCTGCGTCTTCGCCTCCGTGACGGTCACAACGGCATTGACCAGCGCCGCGTCGGACAGCGGTGCCGGTACCCAGCAGAGCAGGTTGACCGTCCCCGGCGCCCACACCGACGACGTGCCGTCGGGTGCGGCCGCCCACGTCGGCACGGTCAGCCCGACGGTCGCGACGCACTCCGCCCCGTGGTCGGTGCCGGTACCGAACGCCCGGACCGGCGCCGCGGTCAGCAGGCCGACGCCGGCGCCCACCAGCCCGAGCTCGGCGCCGATCCGGGCCAGATGGGCGGCGGGCTCGAGGTGATATCTGTCGTGCACCTCGGCGTTGACCAGCCAGGACCGCTCCCCGAGCCCCCCGCCGAGCACTCCCGAGGACACGCACCGCACAGGCACATCGAAACGCCAGACGAGCGCCGGACGGGCCGCGCCGGTGCCGTCGTCGCTGTGCGTCGCGACGGAGGGGACAAGGATCACGGACCGAACGGTAGGCCGACGTGACAGGATCACGCCGTCAAGGTGACGGCGGGACGAGGAAGCCGGTGTGATTCCGGCGCGGTCCCGCCACTGTGACCGGGGAGCGACCCGTCACCGCGCCACTGCCCGTCGAGGGTGGGAAGGCGACGGGGGAGCGGTGATCCGGGAGCCAGGAGACTCACGCCGTCACAACCTCGCTGATTCGGGGCGGATCTCCCCGAGAGAGACTGGTCTCCCACCGTGTACCGCCGTGCGCCCGTTGCGCTGCTCGTTGTCCTGTTCGCGCTCACCGGATGCGCTGTCGCGGCGCCGCCCGTGCCCCGCGACTGCGTACCCACCTCCACCGACCGTTCCACCGTCGAGCACGCGAAGAACTTCTCGCTCCGCTACGAGCGCGACCACCAGGTCCTGACGGTGAACCAGCCGTCGCCCGGTGCGCCACCGGAGTCCTACGTGCTCGTCGGATGCGACGCCGACCCGCAGGTGCCCGCCGAGCTCGCCGGCGCGCCGCGTATCCAGGTACCGATCCGCAGCCTCTACTCCGGCTCGACGACGCACCTGCCGCTGCTGGTGGACCTCGATCGCCTCGACGTCCTCACCGGCGTCGCCACCGCGGCCTACGTCAGTTCGCCGCAGGTCACGGAGCGCATCGCGGCGGGCGCGGTGGCCGAGTACGCGCCGACCGAGCAGGTCGACGTCGAGCGGGTCGTCGCCGCCCGCCCCGACGTCCTGATGACCGGCGGCTTCGACGACCCGGCGTACGGTCCGCTGCGCGCAGGCGGAGTCGCGGTCGTCGCGAACGCCGAGTACCTGGAACCGACGCCGCTCGGCCGAGCCGAGTGGATCAAGGTGATGGCCGCGCTCACCGGTGACGAGCTGCGCGCCGCGACGGTGTTCGACGGGATCGAATCGGCCTACACCGAGAGCGCGGCCCGTGCGCAGGCCGCGAGCACGCGGACCCCGGTCGTCGCCGGGTCGCTGTTCGAGGGTGTCTGGAGTGTCCCGGCGGGCGGGAGCTACATGGGCAGGCTGATCGCCGACGCCGGCGGCAGCCAGGTGTGGGAGACCGACCCCTCCACGGGGAGCCTGAGCCTCGACTTCGAGACGGTGTTCGCCCGTTCCGGGCAGGCACCGGTCTGGCTCGCCGCGCAGGACTGGGAGTCCCGCGCCGCGGCGCTCGCCGCGGACCCCCGCTACGGCGAGCTCGCCGCGATGCGGACCGGGCAGGTGTGGACGGCGAACAAGGCGATCGGACCGGGCGGGGGCAACGACTTCTACGAGCGCGGCGTCACCCGTCCCGACCTGGTGCTCGCCGACCTGGTCGCGATCCTGCACCCCGAGCTCGCGCCCGACCCGCGGTTCACGTTCTACACGCCGCTCTCGTGAGCGGTCCCGCGTGAGTGGCCCGATCGTGAGTGGCCCGATCGTGAGTGGCCCCGTCGTGAGTGGCCCCGTCGTGAGTGGCCCCGTCGTGAGCGGTGCCGGGCGTACGACGGCCGTACTGGCCGGGCTCGTCGTCGCGACGCTGGCCGCGTCGGTGCTCGCCGTGGCGGTCGGGCCGGTGACGGTGTCGCCGCTGGACACGATCGCCGTGCTGTTCGGCGGCACCCCGGCCGATCCGGCCGCGTCGGTGCTGATCGGTGCGGTCCGGGTGCCCAGGGCGATGACGGCGGCGCTCGCGGGCGCCGCGCTCGGCGTCGCCGGGCTCCAGTTGCAGACCCTGTTCCGCAACCCGCTCGCCGAGCCTTACGTGCTCGGGGTGAGCGCGGGGGCGAGCCTGGGCGTAGCGCTCGCGGTGGCGGGGGCGGGTGGGGGCACGGCGGGGCTGTTCACCGCGGGCCTGACCGGTGCGACCCGGGCCGGGACCGTCACGGCGTCGGCGCTCGGCGCGGCCGTGGTGCTGAGCGCGGTGCTGGTGATGTCGCGTTGGGTGCGCTCGGCGGTTGTGCTGCTGATCATCGGGGTGATGGTGGGCTCGCTCGCGACGGCGGCGGTGAGCCTGCTGCTCACCGTGATCGACCCGCAGCGCGCACAGCAGTTCATCGCCTGGGGCCTCGGGAGCTTCTCCGGCACCACCGCCGCGGACCTCGCGATCCTCGCGCCGGTGGTGCTCGCCGGCCTCGCCGTGGCGTTCGCCGGGGTGAAACCGCTCAACGCGCTGCTGCTCGGGGAGGACTACGCGCGCAGCCTGGGTGTGCGGGTCGGCCGGACACGGCTGCTGGTCATGGTGTCGGCGTCGGTGTTGGCCGGGGCCGTCACAGCGTTCTGCGGTCCGGTGGCGTTCCTGGGGATGGCCGTGCCGCACGTGGCGCGGCGCGCCGTCGGCACGTCCGACCATCGGATACTGCTCCCGACCGCCCTGCTGACCGGTGCGGTGGTGGCGCTGGTGTGCGCGATCGCCGCGCACCTGCCCGGTACCGCGGGTCCGGTGCCGGTCAACGTGATCACCTCGGTCGTCGGCGCGCCCGTCGTGGTCGCGGTGCTGCTGCGCAGCCGACGCCTGGCGACGGGCGGCTCGCTGTGAGGGCGTGGGCACTGTGACCCGAGCGCCCTGGAATCGGGGACCCACTGCGCCCGGACCCACTGCGCCCCGTCCTGACGAGAGCGGCCCCGGGCTGGTCCTGCGCGAGGCCGCTGTCGGCTACCGCCATCGGGGAGCCGGGACCGTCCTGGATGGGGTCACCGTCAGCGCCCGACCCGGGGGACTGACGGCGTTGCTCGGCCCGAACGGAGCGGGCAAGTCGACGCTGCTCCGTACGATCGCCGGCCTCCAGCCCCCGCTGGGCGGGGAGTTCCTGCTCGACGCCGCCGATCTCACCGCGCTCGGTCCGGAGCAGCGGGCCCGCCTGCTGGCCGTGGTGCTCACCGAGCGCATCGAGGTCGGCCTGCTGTCGGCGTGGGAGCTCGCGGCGCTCGGCCGTCACCCCCACACCGGACGGGGTGGTGCGCTGCGCCCCGCCGATCGGGCCGTCGTGGCGACCGCCCTCGCCTCGGTCGGTGCCGACCACCTCACCGCACGCCCGGTGGGGGAGCTGTCCGACGGGGAGCGTCAGCGGGTGCTGATCGCGCGCGCACTGGCGCAGGAGCCGCGACTGCTGCTGCTCGACGAGCCGACGGCGTTCCTGGACGCCCCGTCGCGGGTGTCGGTCACGGGCCTGCTGCGCCGTCTCGCGCGCGACCGGGACATGATCGTGGTGACCTCCACGCACGACGTCGACCTCGCGCTGCGGGTGGCCGACCACGTATGGCTCCTCGACGGCCGGGGCGGCCTCCGTTGTGGCACGCCCGCGGAGCTGGTGGCGAGCGGCGCGATCGGGTCCGCGTTCGACAGCGACGAGCTGCGCTTCGATGCCGCCGCGGGAACGTTCGTGATGCGCTTCGCCTGACGCCGCGACCTCAGGTCACCAGCCGCGTTCGCGCCACTGAGGTTTTTCTCAGCAAGAAGATGGCTGTGTTCGAAGTGGGTGAGCACGAGTGCGGCCTGCGCAATCTTGGTGGCCTTGCTGGGGCTGACGGTGACGTGTGGACGTCACCGTCGAACACCATCACGAGATTCGCTCCCGTAGGGGGACACTTCCAGGCGGTGGCGGTGGCGGCGCGGGCAGTGCGGCGTTGAGGCGGAATCGCATCTCGTCGGCGGGGCTGGAGCTGTGGAGGCCCGCGGCTGCGAGGGTAGCGGTGAGCTGGGCTGCTTGGTGCGGTGCGAGTAGTTCGGGTGCGGTGTGGGCGAGGACGAGGCGGGCGACGTACCCGTCGGCGATGGTGATCGCGTGGTGAACGAGGTGGTCAGCGGCGCGGTCGCGGGCATGGCGGGCTTGACCCGTGGTGTAGGCGAGGTCGACGACTGCCAGGCCGAGTCGAGTGGCGAACACGGCGTGGCCTGATCCGATCGGAAGTGTGATGTATCGGTCGACGAGGTCGAGGAGCGCGTCGCCTGTGGAGGCATCGGCCGCGATCTGGACGAGCACGCGGAGCGCGGCTGCAACGGCGTACTCCCACGGCTCAACGATGATGCTCTGGTCGAGCATCTCGGCGGCGGCCGCCGCACCGGTCATGGTGCCGGATACGCGGGCGAAGATGGCTGCTTGGCGTCCGTCGAGGAGCCGTCGGCCGACCCCTTGGTGGTGCTGGACGTGCGCGAGCGCCTGGTCCCAGCGGCCGGCGGCGGTCAATGCGTGGACGCCTTCGGCGAGCAGGACCGACCACAGCCAGAGGCAGACCTTCTGGTGATCGGGCGGGGTCGGGGTGAGGTTGGCGAGCTGGACGAGGTTCCCCTCGACGATGGTGTCGGTGCGGGTGCGGGCTGCGCGGTAGAGGGTGTCGAGCAGGTTTGAGTACGAGGCGTGCCTGCTGCGCGGTCTGCTGGGTGGCTGAGGTGTAGGAGCGGTGGTGGCGCCAGCACAGCTCGCGGGCGAGGTCGGGTTGGCCGGCGTCGCTGGCGATCAGGGCGGCCTTGTTGAGGGCGGCGGCTCGCAGTGACGGGGCCCGGTCGGGGGTGTCGTCGGCTGCGCGAGTGAGGGCGACGATCTCGGCGATGCGGGCGTCGAGCGGCGGGCAGGGTGGGTGTGGTCGGGCGACGAGCGGGAACGAGCGGGCGATGAGGTCGATACCCGGGACGGCGGCCGTCATACGTCGAGCCGTTCGGGGTGTAGGACGACGTCGCGGGCGAGACCGGCCAGGGCGAGCTGGTCGGTGTGGGGGATGCCGAGTCGGTTCCAGTGGAAGATCACGTGGTGGGCGAGGACCGCCCGGATGCCCCGTTGCAGTTCGCCGCGGTCATTCAGGCGGGCGAGTTCGCGTCCGGCGTGGTCGAACGCAGCGAACCAGGCAGTCAGGGGAGCGAGGGGCTGATCGGTGAGCAGGGGGCTGCCGGATCTGGCGTCGATGGTCATCAGGCGGTGGATCGCGGTACCGGCGTGCGGGCTCACGGGCGGGGGGAGGAGATCGGTGCGGCGCAGTTGAGCGACGCGCGCCCAGAGGTCGCCCTGCTCGAACCAGTCCTGTCGGGCAGCCCGTAGGAGGGTGCTAATCGCGACCACGGTGAGTTCACGCCGTCCGGGCATGGTGGCCGGAGGTTGGTGGAGGGTGTCGAGGATGGCGGTGCTGTCGTGGTGGAACAGCTCGTGGGCGAGCTGCATCCCGGCGGGCCCGCCGAAGGCGTGGGTCTCGGGCTCGTAGGTGCTGGCGTGCCAGCGGCGGATGGTGCCGGCGGCGGCGAGTTGGTCGAGCAGCGCCGGAAGGTTCGCGACAGTGTCCGAGTCGGGGTTGTCAGCGGGGTGGCCGCGGAAGCGCCACCGAGGGTACTTGCGGATGAACCACCAGGTCCCGGTGAGGCTGAGGTGGATGTCCTGGGCGGTGGTGGTCTCGGCGGTGTCCCAGTTGTCGAACTCCACGACGATCTGCGGATGGCCGTCGGTCAGGTGATCAACAGGCATGTGTCCCACCCGGTGGGTGCTGGTGTGGTGGCGGTGGTGTGCAGGGCCAGCGCGACGCCGGCCGCGCCCTCGAACATGCCGAGACCGGCGTCGAGCAGGTTGTCGCGGTGGAGCAGGGCGGTGACGGCGGGGTGGCGCAGTGTCGCGTCGAGCAGGTCGGGCACACGGGCGGCGAGGTCGGGGGTGGTGGTGTCGGCGGCGGCGCGGGTGGCGATCTGGAGGAGCCCGGTGATGCCGTGGCAGATCGAGGCGTCGCGGAAGGCAGCGGTACGCGCGGGCGCGGCGGAGTCGAGCAGCGCCGTCTCCGCAACGCGGCGTCCGTGGAGGTCGGAGAGGGCGACGGCGGCGAGTTGCTGGGCGCGGGCGAGCCCGGCAGAGCCGTAGCACCAGGACGGCCGTCGGGCTGCTGTGGCTCGTTCGGGTTCGGTGTGGAGGTCGGCGCGGGTTACCCAGTTCGGCCACCACGCTCCGTCCGGGGAGTTCCGGCGCCACTGGTCGAGCCAGGTGCAGATGCGGGTGATCGCGGTGGTCTGCCCGTCGACGTGGACACCGGCGCGGGCGGCGAGCGACAGCAGCGCGAGAGGTCCACCGATGCCGTGTGCGACGCCGTTGTTGGCGTGGCCGTAGGGGAAGTCGGGGGAGCGTCGCCCGGACGGGTCGAGATGGGTCCACCACCCGGGCAGGGTCTCGCCGCGGTTGTCGACGGGTTCGGTGAGGCGGACCAGGTAGGTCAGGACCGAGCGGATCAGGTCACCGTGGGGGTTGCGGTTCAGGTGCAGCGCGCCGAGTCCGGTGAGCCCTCGGATGGCGTCGAACTCGGTCATGGTGGTCGTGTCTGCGCGGTCGATGCGGGCGTGGGCCTGGTCGAGTCGGTGTCGGGTCAGCGCGGCGAGATGTTCGTCGAGCGTGGCGAGTACGCGCCCGTATCGGGCGGGACGGTCGCGGGTGGCGCGGTGCAGGACGAAGGCCAGGGCGGGGACGCCGTGGTGGAGGTGGCTGTCATTGCCGCTGGCGACCGGCCGGGCGGCGGCGAAGGCGAGCCAGTCGTGGGCGCGGTCCCATGGGCCGAGTTCGGTGTGGGCGCGTTCGATATGCAGAAGCGCGACGGCCAGCCCGCCGGCGGCGAGGGACTGGGGCCACCAGGGTGGGCCGTGGCGGTGGGCGAGGGTCGCAGGTATGGCGAGATGGTCGGCGATCGCGCCGGCCACCTGGGCGGCCGCGTCCGCCGCGGCCGTGTCGACGACGGTGGTGCTGGTCATGTCGGGATCTCCGATTGTCGGGCGGTCCAGCTCAGGGCGGCCGCGCGGGCCAGGGTGAGCCACGCCCGTTCGCTGTCGTCGGTGCCGCGGGTGGGGACACCGTGGGTGCGGGCGTGATGCAGGTGCAGTAGATCGGGCAGGACGGCGCACGGGTCGGGATGGCCGGCGTGGTGGAGGGCGTCGCGGTAGGCGTTCAACGCGGTCCGGCGCGCGTTCCACGCCCTGATCACCTTTTCGCCGTCCGGGTGCGTTGTGCGCACGGCGTGCAGGTTGTCGGGGTCGGTCAGCCGGATCGCGCGACGCCGCACGGTTCGTGGGTCCCCAACCGGGCCCGTCGTCGGTGCTGGTGCCGTGGGGGACGCGGTGGACACGCTTGACGGTGTGGGTCGTGCGGTTCGGGGGAAGTGGGTGAGGCACCAGCGCAGGCCGGCGGCGCCGTGTCCGAGGAACGCGCAGACCAGGTCGATCGCGCCCGCGGCGGCCAGGGCGGGGTCCGGGCCGGTTACGGCCTGGGCGAGCACGACCGCCGAGTCGGTGGCGAACACCGTCTCGGCGGCGGCGAGGGTGGCGCCGGCGCCGAACCGTCCGGTCTCGGGGTGGTAGGTCTCGAACCGCAACGAACCCGCCAGGCCGTCGCGGCGCAGGTTTCCGACCCATGCTGCGACGCGCTGGGCGGCAAGGGTTGATGCCGCTGGGTTCGGCACGTCGATGCGCAGCCGGATGTGGTGCTCGGGGTCGTGATGGCGGAGGAACCAGAACCGGGGTGGGGCCGGCCACATCGCGAGCAGGGCGGGGAGGTGCGCGGTGAGGATCGCCTGGTGGCGATCTGGGTGGGCAACGATCACTGCAGAGAGCCACCGCCCTGTCCCGGGCAGCTCGCCGGCGTCGCTGCGGGTGACCACGCCCCACATCGCGGGGCGGACGGCGGGGCGAGGTGGGTGGGTACTGGCCAGCGGCAGGACGAGTTCGTGGGCGCGTCCGTCCAGCCAGCCGAAAGCGTCGAGGTTCGTTGCCTCCCGCAGCAGCGCCTCTGGGTGCCGGTCGAGTTCGGCGCGCAGCAGGTGGCGGTGGGCGGGCTCGGTCAGGTCCAGATGCAGCCGGCGGTCGTGGTCGCCGAGATGGACCCTGGCTGGGACATGGCGCTGTTCTCGCCAGGAGTCGAACCCTTCGTCCCAGGCCGCGCCAGCCGGGTTCGCGGGGAGGTCGATGGCGGCGAGGCGCCAGCGGGCCGGGCTCAGGACCACCCGCCCGTAACGCAGGCGCGGCAGGTAGGGGAGGTGTCGGGCGACGCCCCAGGCGAACGGCAGGCACTGGGCGGCGTGCGCGGTGCTGATCTCGGCCAGGAACCGTTGCATCGGATGGGCGGCCCGCGCGGGTTCGACGGCGTCGAACGCCGTCGGCTCCACCGCACGTCGCAGCGAGCGGGACACGAGGTGCAGGGCGTCCGCGTCGGCGGTGACAGCGAGGTCGGCCAGCGCGAGAGCGCCGGGCGGAGAGTGGGTTCCCGGGGTGATCTGGCAGGACAGGACCGCGGCGGTGCGCGCGACGTTGGCCGCGCGCACCACCAGCGGCGCGCAGGCGACCTGCGCGCGCCAGGCGTCGCGGCGGCTGGGGGTGAGGGCGGCGTAGGCGGCGATCATCCGCTCGCGGTCGTCGGGGTCGAGCAGGTCGAGGAACCGGCCCGTGGTGGTTCCGGCGGTCCGGGAGACACCGGTGATCATCAGCCGGAACTCGCCCGCGTCGAGGGCGGCGATCGACGTCGCGAGCAGCTGGCAGGTCAGCTCGGTGTGAGGCGAGCCCCAACCGGGCGTGCTGTCCGGTTGGGTTCCGGCCGTTCGGAGCGTCTCGACCGCGTCGTCGTCGAGGACGACCTCCGCCGCGGTGTTCAGGGCCGCGCGGCCGGCGAGGGCGAGCAGGGCGATGTCCCGTTCGGTGAGCGGTGGCGGTGGCATGGGCAGCAGCGATCCGCGGAATCCCGCCGGGTAGCCGAGCCCGATGTCGGGGTCGGTCAGCTCGCGGACGGGCACGAGCGCGCCGACGCCGTAACGGTCCAGGACGCGGCGGTGGTAGTCGCGCCAGGCAGGCTGCCCGCCTGGCGCGGTCGTCAACCGTGCGAGCACGCCCGCCGCGGCGGCGGCTTCCTCGATGACCTCCCGGCCCAGCACCAGTGCTCCGCCAAGCCGCATGTCGACACCGAAGGGCCGCTCGACCGCGGCCAGTGCGGTCATGCCCGCCACCACGCCCCGCCGGGTAGCGGCCGAGACCGTCATAGGTTGCTCGTCGTGGTCGTGCAGGCGGTCGTGGATGCGGCGCAGGTCACCGATCAGGTCGGTGACCTGCGCGCCGGCCGCGGCGCCCGCGAGTTCGGCGCGCTCCACGATGTGTCCGAGCGCATCGGCGGTGGTCATCGGCGGGTGCAGGACGGTCACCAGGAGCTGGTGACCGACCAGCTCGGCGAGCAGCGTGTCGATCACCTCGGCGGTCGTGTTCGGGAACTCGGCAGCGACGGCGGCGGTGACGTCGCGCAGCGCGATCGGTGACCTCGCCAGGGTGAGCGCGACCCGGACCGGCCGGGTGAGCCGCACCGACACCTCCGCGGCCGGGCCACCTGCCCGCGTTCCGCCGGGCGTCGGCGCGGTACGGGGGTGGGTGAGTACGAGCCGCCCGTCCCGGACGAACGCGAGGTCGTTGACCACGACGACAAGGCCCGGTGCGACATCGGGGCAGCGTTCCAACCTGCTGATCACCGTCTCCAGCCACTCAGCGTCCACCCGCGCCGTTCCGCGGTCGTGGCCGGTGAGCTGCACGCGCGTGCTGGAGTCGAGGCGAACCGGGGCGACTCCGGCGAACAGCCCGAACGGTGTTGATCTGGTGGTGGCACGGATGCGGTACCGCATGATTGAAAGGATCAGACTGCGCAGACGACGAGGCGCCGGCCGCTCGCCGTCGCACACCCGCTGGGCGTCGCGGGCCATCGACGGGCTGGCCAGCTCGACGGCGTCGGCGAAACCCTCGACTTGCCACACCCGGCGTAGCCACACACACCATTCGGCTACCCGGTCCGGGTCGGTCCCGTCGTGCTCCATGGCCGGCCACGGGATGTCGTCGGGGAAGGAGTGCCTGGTCGGCGACCGGAGCAGGGCTGCGTCGATGGGCTGGAACATCCCTCGTCCTGTCGTGGTCGTGACGCCCCGGCGGCGGTGGTTCGGCACGCCGCCGGGGCGGAGTCAGGGCTGGGCGGCTCGGTCTGCGGGCCCGGTTGGGCTACGGGCAGGTGGTGGTGCAGGCGCTCTCGCAGCTCGAGCCGCAGCCGTCGTCGGTGAGGCGCATCAGCTCGGCGAGACCCGCATCGGTCTCGATCACGGTGATGTCGAGATCGAACTCGGGCTCGGGCACCTGGTGGAGGGTCGCCGCATCGGTTACGGGGTCGGTTGCTGTGTGGATGGTCATGGAGGTCTCCTCGGGTAGGTGGGCACAGTGCTGGGCCAGGCAAGAACTCGGCCCGGTGGTCTTGAACCGGGGTGTCAGGGCCAGCTGATGACGACGCGGCGGCGGGCCTTGTCGACGACCCGACCTGGTGGCAGCGCGACGTCGGGCAGGTCCGCGGGGAGCACCTCGATCCGCGGCCGGGGTAGGTCGGCGTGGTGGCGTTGCCAGGCCCCCAGGGCGTCGAGGTACTGGCCGGCCAGCTCCTCGGCGTCGGGGCCGTGCGCGCGGACTCCGACCTCGAACCCGTCGACGGATGATGACGGGCGCTTCATGCGGTAGGCGAAGCCGCCGGGGCCGACGAGAGCGGGAACCCCGAGCCGCGCGGCCGGTCCGACCAGGTCGTCGTCGATCGCGCCCTGCTGGGCGGTCAGGATCGCCGTACGGGGCAGGGTGGACGCGAGCCAGAGGTCCAGCAGATCGGGGCGGGCGAACGCGACACCCGACCACCGTTGCAGCGTTCGGCCGGCCAGCGCGTTCCGCAGCAGGATCGGGTCCACCGGTTGCGCACCGTCGAACCGGACCTCGATCCGGTCCCGGTCGAGCCGCACGATCTGTTCGGCGTGCGCACCGGCGCCTTGCATCGGGACGAAGCTGCACAACCGCACGTCGTCGCCGACGAGCCGGTGCTCGCCGCTCGGGGTCGAGATGTGATCCAGGGCCACCGAGCGGGTCAGGCCGAGCAGCCGAAGCGGGAGGACGATCCGGCCGCCGTCGGCGAGCTGGTCGGTCCACTCGGTGGGGATGTCCCAGGCGCGGACCGTCACCACGATTCGGTCGTAGGGCGCATGCTCGGCCACGCCGTGGTGGGCGTCGGACAGCACGGTGCGGACCCGGTCGTATCCGGTGGCGTCGAGGCAGGCGCGGGCGCGGTCGACGATCTCGGCGTCGATGTCCACAGTGGTCACCTCCCCGTCGGCACCGACCAGTTCCGCGAGCAGCGCCGCGTTGTAGCCGCCCGAGCCGATCTCCAACACGCGCATGCCGGGACGGACCTGCGCCTGTTCGAGCATCACCGCCTGGATGTGCGCGGCCGACACCGTGCTGATCACCACACCGCGTCCGTCGAGCTTCGAGAGCACCGAACTGTTCGTCGCGTAGGCGGCGGCCAGTGGCTCCCCGGGAACGAACAGGTGCCGCGGCACCGCCCGAAACGCCGCAGCGACGTCATCGGTGATGACGACCTCGCTCGCCCGGAGCTCGTCGGTCATCGCCGCGCGCAGCGCGGAGGCGGAGGCGTCGGCGTCATGGAGTGTGTTCATAGAGGCACTCTTCCAGGCGGTGGCGGTGGGTAACTGCGTGACCGCATCCAGTAGGGCACGCCAGATGGGTGGTTCCAAGAGGCCGGATTCGGACAACGCTGTTGTCCGAATCGACGTCGCCCCCGCCGCCTCGGCTGACCGCGAGCCGGGCGGTGGATGGTGGGTTCTCGGTGCGGTTACGTTCGCCGACATGACCATCGACGACGGGCGCCGCTCAGCACGCTCGGGCCTGCTGGATCTGGAGGCCGAAGCACGGCGGGAGCAGCGGGAGAGTCGGGTGCCGAGCGTCGTGCTGGGTACCGCGCGGGCGGGGACCGTGTGCGAGGTGTCGGCAGTGGGGAAGGCCGACGTGCAGAGCGGTCCACCGGCGGAGACATCGGTGCCGTACCGGATCGGGTCGATCACCAAGACCTTCACCGCGGCGGTGGTGCTCGGCCTGGCTGCGCAGGGGTTTCTGGCGCTGGACGCGCCGGTGGACCGTTATCTGCCCGGCACCGCGGTGGGTGAGGTTCTGGTGCGTTCGTTGTTGGCGCATAGCGGCGGCGTGGCACGTGAGGTGCCGGTGGACATGTGGGCGTCGATGCGAGGCCCGGACCGCGAGCAACTGCGCTCGGCGCTGGCAGGTGCGGAACTCGTCGATCGTCCGGGGGCGCGCTGGCACTACTCGAACCTGGGTTACGCGGTGCTCGGACAGGTCGTCGAGGAAGTCACCGGCACAGACTGCGCCTCCGTGATCGACACCCGCCTGCTCGGCCCGTTGGGGTTGTCGGCGACGTCATGGCGGCGTCCGCCGGGAGCGGCGGTGGGCTACCGGGTCGATCCGTATGCCGATGTCGTGCACCGGGAGCCGGACATGGACCAGGCCGCGGTCGGGGTTGCGGGCCAGTTGTGGTCGACCGTCGGGGATCTACTGGTGTGGGGAGACGCGCTCGCCGGTGGCCGCCCGGACGTCGTGTCGCCGGGTGTGGTCGAGGCGATGCACACCGTGCAGGTGATGGTCGACCGGTCGGGCTGGTCGTCGGGATGGGGGCTGGGGCTGATCCTGGACCGGCGGGGCGAACAGGTCACCGCCGGGCACACCGGCGCGATGCCGGGTTTCCTGTCCGCATTGTCACTGGACCGGGGCACCAGGTCGGTGGCGGTTGTGCTGTCTAACGCGACTCGGGGCGCGTCGGTCGGACGGTTGGCAGCCGAGATCATCGACGACCTGATCGGCACCGCACCGGCGGCGGTCGGGGAGCCGTGGACGCCGGCCGGGGAGGTGCCAGCGGAACTGGACGGGGTACTGGGGCGGTGGTGGTCCGAGGCTGACGAGACGGTGTTCACCTGGCGGGCCGGGGGTCTGAACGCTCGGTTGGTGACCGGCCCGGCTGCGGGCGAGACCCGGTTCGAGCGGGTCGGCGCGCATTCCTACCGGGCGGTGTCGGGCCGCCTAACCGGTGAGCGGCTTTTCGTTCGCCGGGACCGCGTGGGGGTGGTGACGGGGCTGGAGTGGGCGACCTACCCGTTCACGCGCACACCGCGGTGAGCAGCCGCAGCCGCTCCCGGGCGTCGTGGACACCGGCGCCGTCCCGAACATGGAGATCGAGTTCGATCGACCGGAATCGCCCGCGGACCCGTGGGGTGATCGTCGCGGTCGGGATGGCTGTGGTGGCGATCAGCTCCGCGCAGGCCTGCTCGATGTCGCCCAGGCGTAGCAGCGCCTCGACCCGGTCGAGTTGCCAGATGACGCGGTTGCGCACGAACCGGCTCGGCGTTGCGGTGTCCTGCTCGGCGAGTGGGGCGAGGGCGCGGCCGGGCAGACCGAGGTCGAGCAGGCAGGATCCGCGGTGCCCGTCGAGGGCGGCCCGGTCGAACACCGAGAGCCAACCGTCGTCGCGCTCGTCGGGGGTATGGAGGTCCAGCTCGCCGTGGGCGTGGTCGAGCAGGTCCAGGCATAGCGCGGTCTCACCGAGCCGAGCGTGCGCGCGGGCACCGATGGCCATCGTGAACGCCGTGAGACGACGGTTACCGCTGCGACGGGCCCACCCGATCGCCCCGTAGGCCCGCTCCACGCCCAGGGCCGGGTTGCCGCCGTATGTGGCCACGAACGACATGCTCGGGCCGAGGACAAACGCCGAAAGAGCAGCGTCCGCGGCGCGTCCGGCCCAGACCCGGGAGGTGCCGAGCAAGTTCTCCGCGCGCGCGGAGAAACCCTGATCGAAGCTGATCCACCCGGCCAGCTGGTAGGCCTCGCCGATGGCGGCGTGCACCTGCGGGCGCAGACCGCGGTCGACCTGGTCGTGCACGCGTTCGACGGCCCGCGCGTGGGTGAGCAGGACATCGATCTCGGTGCGGCCGCCCATCACGTCGTCCTCGGCCCGTGCGGCGTCGATCACTCCTCGCAGCGCGGCGAGGGCGACCTCCGGCAGGAGCGCCGGCCCGCGGACCTCAGCGAGCGCGCCGTCGCTGTCCGGGGCGTCGTCGTGCAGGGGTGCGCCGAGGCGGTTGAGTAGACCGCCGGCGTGCAGGGCCTGGTCGAGGCGCTCGATCAGGTCGGCCTGCGGGCGCCGACCGGCCTTCTCGATCTTCCCGACCAGGGCTCCGCTGACGTGCACGAGCTGACCCAACGCGGCCAACGAGAGCGTGTGATCCAGGCGGAGGGCCCGCAGTTCCGCGCCGAACAGCGCCGCGGGCGATGCCTGCGGGTCAAGTGTCCGTGGCCGACGTGGCACCCGGTTTCACCTCCGGCCACCCGGTAGGTCCCTGTGGTGGCGCCGTTACCGTACGCCACCGGATCGGGAGCGGTTGGAGGCTCGGCGAAAGGGTCCTGGTGGACGTCCGCCCGACCTCGCCGGCCGGTCCCGTCCTCACGCTCAGCGGGTCGGTGGTGCCTCGGTGGATCGGTGGGTGTCGGCGGCGGCTGGTGGTGTGACCAGCGGGATCGGGCGCCGGATACCGGCGTGGAGGTCGTCGAGGTCGGTGCGGAGTTGGGTGATATGCAGACCGGCGCGGCCGTGGTTGCCGAGTCGGTGGCTTCTGACTGCGGGGGCAGCGGCGGCGTGTAGGCGGTGCAGCGTGAGCCTCAGGCGGGTCACGTAATTCTGTTGCATTTACTGGGCGTTGTTGTCGACGAGCTTCCTGATACTGGTCTGTACGAGCTGGACCTTCGCGAGGATCTCGTCGGCGGTAGCCGTCCACATGAACGGCTTGGGATCGCTGTTCCAGTGGTCAATGTAATCACGAATCTGCTTGACCAGAACCGTGACAGAGGTGAACGTGCCACGCCGGATGGATTGGCGGGTGATAATGCCGAACCAGGTCTCGATCTGGTTGATCCACGAGGACCCGACCGGGGTGAAGTGAAAATGTACGTGCCGGTTGCGCTCGAGCCATGCCCTCACGTCCGGGGTCGTGTGTGTGGACAGGTTGTCCAGCACGACATGGACATCGGTAGTGCCGTGCGGCTTGACCGCCTTCTTCAGGAAGGCGAGGAAGTCAGCGCCGTCGCGAGTGGGTGTGCACTCGCCGAACACCTCCCCGGTGGTCACGTTCAACGCTGCGAACAGGTTCGTGGTGCCGTGCCGCACATAGTCACCGGTGCGCTTCTCGCTGGCGTCGAACTCGATCCGCAGGTCGGGTGCGGTCCACGGCCCGGATCTGGGTTCTCTCGTCGATCGAGAGCACGACAGCCCCGCCGGGCGGATCCAGATAGAGACCGACCACGTCGGCGACCTTCTCGGCGAACGCCGGGTCCCGACCGACCTTGAACGTGCCCTGACGGTGCGGGCGCAACCCTGTCTCCCGCCACAACGCAGCCACATAATGATGGGAGACGTACGTGCCTGTGGTGCGTTCGATGAACCTTGCCATCACCCGGCTCGACCAA
>Ga0209591_10000606_pt1 | contig 46101 bp, 43 predicted proteins | sample MAT01_FD_187207 | JGI IMG/M metagenome (GOLD analysis project Ga0209591, IMG submission 187207) | Freshwater microbial communities from Lake Fryxell liftoff mats and glacier meltwater in Antarctica - MAT-01 (SPAdes) (version 2) | ecosystem: Environmental > Aquatic > Freshwater > Ice > Liftoff...
TGAGTTAGTGAAACTTTTGCAAAAATTCACCAACCCAGAGACTCCCGTTGCTTGGGACACTGAAACCACTGATTTAGAACCAAGAGATGCTGAGTTAGTAGGAATTGGTTGCTGTTGGGGAACGGAATCAGATGAAGTAGCTTATATTCCTGTGGGGCACAAAACTGGGGAAAATTTGCATAAAGATTTGGTGCTAAAAGCATTACGCCCAATTCTCGAAAGTGCTGATTATCCCAAAGCTCTACAAAATGCCAAATTTGACCGCTTAGTTTTAAAGTGTCAAGGAATTAATTTGGCAGGAGTAGTGTTTGATCCCATGCTGGCAAGTTACATTCTAAATCCAGCTTCTAAACATAATTTGACGAATTTAGCGAAGCAATATTTGGGGTTGACAGCTAAAAGTTACTCAGATTTAGTTCCTAAAGGCAAAACCATCGCTGATATCAAAACCATCGCTGATATAGATATTCCTGCCGTAGCAGATTACTGCGGTATGGATGCTTATTCTACCTTTGGTTTAGTGGCGAAATTGCGTGAGAAACTGGATGAATTTCCAGCTTTATCTAAGCTATTGGTGGAAGTCGAACAGCCACTAGAAGAAGTCTTAGCGGAAATGGAATATACAGGTGTTCGCATTGATTTACCTTACCTGCAAAAGTTTTCAGTTCAGCTAGAAAATGATTTAGCACGAATTGAGCAAATAGCCTATGATTCTATACCTGCTTCTGAGTTACAAGGCTATTTTGAAACTATATGGCAGCAAAATAAACCTGATTTAGGATCTATTAAACAAAAAAAATACGATACTCTACCCAGTCCAATATTAAAAGCCTATTTCCAAAAAACACTCAAAGAATCGTCAAAGATAGATTTAGTTGATATTAAGCAAAGAATTATTGATGCCTTACCAAGTGATATTGTAAATTTAAATTCACCTGAACAGTTAAGTGAATTACTATTTGATATACTTCGGCTAAATAGCAAAAAGTCGCGTAAAACATCTAGTAAGGGTTATTACTCTACCTCTGCTGACATACTAGAAAATATGCAAGGAGATCACCCATTTATCGATGCCCTTCTAGAGTATCGTACCTTGCACAAACTTTATTCTACCTATGTTAAATCTCTACCCAAGCTAGTACGCTCGGATACGCAGCGATTGCACACAGATTTCAATCAGACTGTAACAGATACTGGACGTCTGTCTTCTTCTAATCCAAATTTGCAAAATATTCCTATTGGTACGGCTTTTAGTCGCCAAATTCGTAAGGCATTTTTGCCAGAATCTGGTTGGTTAATGGTAGCAGCTGATTACTCACAAATTGAGTTGCGGATTTTGGCTCATTTGAGTCAAGAGCCGATATTAGTGGAAGCATATCAGCAAAATGAAGATATTCATACTGTTACGGCACGTTTGGTGTTTGAAAAAAAAGATATCACATCAGATGAACGTAGGTTAGCCAAAACCATCAATTTTGGCGTGATTTATGGAATGGGTTCTCTAAGGTTTTCGCGCTCAACTGGGATAGATAAGACCATTGCCAACGAGTTCATTAAGCGGTTTAATGAACGATATCCTCAAGTATTTGCATATTTGGAGCGAGTGAAAAAAGAAGCGATCGCTCTTGGTTATGTAGAAACTATTCTCGGTCGCCGTCGTTACTTTGACTTTACTAATGACAGTTTACAGAAATTAGAAGGTAGTAACCCAGAAGATATTGACTTGAGTAAATTGAAGAATTTAGGTGCTTACGATGCGGGTTTATTACGCTCTGCTGCTAATGCACCAATTCAAGGTTCCAGTGCTGATATTATCAAAATTGCAATGCTAAGATTGCATGAGATTTTGAAGAATTATCAAGCGCGTTTGTTGTTGCAAGTTCACGATGAATTAGTGTTTGAAATCCCCCCTGATGAGTGGGAAGAATTACAACCGCAAATTAAGTCGGTGATGGAAAATGCAGTCCAGTTAAGTGTGCCGTTGCTGGTGGATGCGCGTATCGGTGAAAATTGGATGGAGACGAAGTAAGTTGAACTGTGACAGGCTTTTAGCTAAAAAAGTGTCAATCAAAATATTGAGATTAGTTCGTAGTGAGGACTTTAGTCCTCACTACAAACCTTGAATTATTCACGCCGCTCTACTTAGTTAAGAATTAACCGCCACGCTTCAGCGCTGCTTCTACCTGCTGTAACTCCTTCTCTAAACGAGTTTTGAGTTTTTCGGGTACAGAACGATTTGGGTAAGAACTGTAGTGTCCAGCTAGAGAGTTGAGGGCTGTTCGCATGGTTGTAAAAGAGCCAAGACCAGAAACAGAGTTAACTCGCTGATAGCGAGCTGAAAAGTCATTAATTTTTTGACGCGCTTCTGCTTGAACTGCTGCTTTTTCTGGTGAATCTTGTGATATATCCAGAGCTTGTCTCATAACATTGACCACAGCTAAGGTGTCTTGGCGATAATCCCCAGTCAAACTATCTGGACTGCTAGAACAGCCCATTAAGCCGATAGATACAACCAAAACCAGCGCAAGCAAACGCGACCAATAGCGCTTCATATGCATTAAGTAAAAGAATACGTAAATCAACGTCCATCGTATCTTGGATTGGTATCTTGGGGATCAATTAAGTGGGGAGTGGAGAGTGGGCTGGGCTGTCTCATTCACTAAAAGCCGCTCAATTACAAGCATCTTGGGCAAAAAATCAGGTGATTAAAAAATCTGATTGGACAATTATCATCGCAATGTCAACTCTTGGAGAGGCTTTGCCAAGAGCTTGTGAGTTAGAGTTAACTAACTTTCCCTACCTCAATTTTTGCAATTTAAGCATCGTAATACATATCATCAGCCACAAAAAACCGACTCCAGAACCTGCAATTATGTCTGTAGGCCAGTGGACTCCTAAATATAAGCGGCTGATACCAATAGCAGCAATTAAAATAACTGTCCAACTATAAATAAATTTGGCAAAATGAGGATAGTGAGTTGCCAAGTCGTAAGCAATAAAACCATAAAGCACCATAGAACCTAGTGCATGACCACTAGGGAAACTAAAAGATTTTTCAGAAATCAACTGATGCCACAGTTCAGGGCGAGGTTTAGAAAAAAATAGCTTTAGCCCTGTATTTAAAATTAACGCTCCCAAGCAAGCAATTACAAAAAAATTTGCTTCTTCTCGGTAACGTTGCCACCAAAGTAACAAGACAGTAACAGCTGCAACTATAACCACTGTACTAGGATTAGCAAGATTTGTAATAAACAGCATTAAATTATCTAAATTTGGATTGGCAAACTGATGTAGCCATAACAGAAAAGTAGTATCAAATGCAAAACTTTCTCGCTCCAAAACCTCTTCAGCCAGTTTTGCTAAAACAAAAAGGATGAGCAGACAACTAGCAAGTCCAACAATACCAATTGTGGCAATTAAGGGAGCTAAACGAGGATGTATATGACGTAACCAGAAATTAGAAATTTGTCGAAGCATACTTTAACTTTAAGCTTAAACGCATCACTCAATTGGGTGACGCACTTTTTTCTCCTGTCGCACGGAAAAGAATAGGACAACTGCCAGCAGGATAAAGGCGATCGCCGAAGCATATTCCCTTGGCAGTGATAGACCGCCACTTTTGACTGGTTTGGTCAGAAAATCTCCGAAGGTGGCTCCGAAGGGACGTGTGAAGATGAACGCGAGCCAGAATAAGAGGATATCGCTCAACTTTGTTACGTAGTGAAGGGCAATGACAATACCAATGACGCTGGCTGTTACGAATGCGCCCTGAATATAGCTCAGTCCCAAGTTGCTTGTCAGGAAGTCACCAAAGGCTGTTCCCAAACTGTTGGAGAACACGACAGCCAGCCAATAGGTAGTCTCTGCATCTTTCTTGACAATTGGATAAACGATCAGATCGCGATCGCGGTAGTACCAGATGCTAAGAACGCTCAGAAGACCGGCTACCAGAATAAGCGATCCCACTGCGTAGCCCAGCCCAAGAGATCGATCCATCAAGTCTGAAACTTCGGTTCCAGCTGTGGTTGTGGCGATGATGGCCGCCCAATAAAGGGCTGGACGATATCTGTCGGATTGAATTTGAAAAAACAGTAGAATAGCCAGAATGCTGAACGTTACGGCAAAGGCTACGTAATAGCCCAGCCCAAGAGACATTGAGATGAAGTCACCTGCCGTTTCGCCGAGTGTCGTGGCGATGATCTTCATGATCCAGAAGAAAATCGTGACTTTTGCAACTTTGTTTAACATCTTATTCATAATCTTTCTCCTTCTTGATTTTTCCGTAGAAGTGAGATCACATCACATCTTAAAGTTAGTTGTGTTGTCATAAATTACTGAGTGATTGTACTTTACACAGCAAAAGTCAAGAAATAGTCAAGATTTGATTGAAAACGGAATTTTCTCCCGATAGAGGTACTAAAAATAACTAAAATATCTACTTCAGGACTTACGCAAAAAGGCAGTTAAAGCCCCGATTTACGGTAGGGGCAATTCATGAATTGCCCCTACATTTCTTGATGCGTAAGTCCTATACTTAAAAGTAAATTTCACAATTTAAACCACTTACTTATTGAATTTATAAATTCAATATAATCTTGACCATTTCTTGACTTTTATTACCTACTATGAAAATACAAACCCAGAATTCAAGGAATTTTACAAGGATGAAAACTTCAACAAAAATCATTTTATCAGCAGCTTTTGTTGGTACTTTGGGACTTGCTGGATTGTCCAGAGTTGTGTTTGCAAAACAACCGCAATCTTTCGTAGCAATTGCACGTCAGCATCATAGTACTATCCAAGTTGCTGAAGCCAGTGATGGCGATGGTGAAAAAAATGACGATGCAGAAGAACAGCAAGAAGCAGCCAAACTGCAACCGCTAGCTAAAATTACAGCACAACAAGCACAGCAAACAGTTGAAGCATCTGTAGGAGGTAAAGCGAAAAGTGTCAAACTCGAAAATGAAGATGGCAGCGTAGTTTATGCTGTAGAAATTGGTCAGCAAAATGTTAAGGTTGATGCTGGTAATGGCAAAATTCTCTACGCTGAGAATGCTAATCAACAAGATGAGAAAAATGAAGCCACTCGTCCCAAGAGTAGTATTCAAGTTAAAGAAACTAATGATGATAAATAAGTAGGGAATTCAGTTTATGGAGTTGGTAAACGCACAGTAAAACAACTACCAACTCCTAATTGACTTGTAACACTAATCAATCCACCGTGATTTTGGGCAATAGCTTGAGCGATCGCTAGCCCTAAACCAGAACCACCTGACCAATAAGAACGAGACTGATCTGCTCGCCAAAAACGCTCAAAAACCTTGTCTATATACTCTGGTGCAATTCCCACGCCTGTATCTTGCACATTCACATAAAGCTGGGAACCGACATGACTAGTTTTAATTTGAACTACGCCTCCTAATGGGGTGTAATAGAGTGCGTTTTCAACTAAATTAGTAAACAGTCGGGTTAATTGAACTGAATCACCTATTAGCTGAAGATTAGCAATTAATTCAAGTTTCAAGTTAATTTGCTTGGCTTCAGCTTGAGGTTTATACAGTTGTATTAGGTTCTCTAATATTGACGTTAAATTGAGACTATTCCTATTCTGAGTGGGAACTTTATCGGTACGTGCCAAGAACAGTAAGTCTTCTGTGAGGCGAGTCATCTGGTTAGTAGCGCTGGCGATCGCCTGAAACTTGTCTGCATCTTTTGGCCCGATTTCTTCTGGATATTCTAACGGCAACTCAGCATTAATTTTGATCGCCATTAACGGACTGCGTAGTTCGTGGGAAGCATCAGCAGTAAACTGTTTGAGCCTTTCAAAACTCTCCTCAATGGGTTGCATTGCTTGACGAGTTAGTAAAATTCCGCCAATACTACTAAGAACCAAAGTTATAATAATCCCGCCGCCTAATCCCCAGTCCAGTTTTTGGAGGGTTTCATCAAATTCTTCTAAAGATTGACTCACCCTCACATACCCAACTAACTTACCATTATCGCTCTTGATAATTGGTACTGTCACTGCTCGAATAGGAATTTTGCCCGTCTGAACTTGTACCATCTTGTTTGGTAACAAGGGTAAAGTTAAAACAGTTTCTCCTTGTTGGGTAATCAAATTTCCCTGAGTATCAAACCACTGTAATGCTTGATGATAAGCAATTAAGTCTTGTGGACGAAAGTCACTTTCAATCGTCAGACGACCTTTTTCAAACTCTACATTTGCAGCCGCACCTTTCCCTATGGCTGTGAGTTTATCTGTGATTTGTTCAGTCAGACTGCGAGTGAAAGCAAATCGGACTGCGATCGCAAATATTCCCAGCAGCGATGCGAACACGACTAAGTAAGACAACAATAAACGATATCTGATTCTTTGAAACACATTATTTTTACTATAAAACTGTTAATATTTATATGAAATTATTTTAATTTTTTCCTAGACGATAACCAATGCCATAGATATTTTCAATCAATTCCTTTGAACTTCCAGATGCTCTAAGTTTATTCCGCAAATTTGTAATATGAGTTTTAATACTTCCTTCTCCCGAAGATTTATCAAAGTCCCACAGTTTATCAAGAATTACAGAACGAGTCACAACTTGATTTTGGTTTCTCAAAAAATATTCTAATATCAGATATTCTTTAGGAGTTAATGATATTATATTTCCTTTATAAGTAACCTGTTGAGTTGCTGGGTCTAGTAGCAAATCACCGTGGATTAAAATCTGGGGACGAATCTCTGGAGTTCTTCTAGCTAAAGCCCTGATGTGTGCTGCTAACTCTTTTAAGTCAAATGGCTTAACCAAGTAATCATCAGCACCAGCATCGAGTCCGATAATTTTATCGCCTGTTGTATCTCGTGCCGTCAGCATCAAAATCAGAAGATTAGATGAAGCATTGCGTAAACGCTTACATAGAGTAATTCCATCTAATTTAGGAAGCATTAAATCTAATAAAATTAGCTCATATAATCCTGATTGCGACCATTCCCAAGCTTCCAACCCATCGGTTGTTATATCCACAATATGGTGTTGTCGTCTTAAAAACTCGGCTAATGGCTTCGCAATGCGATCGTCATCTTCAACTATCAAAATTCTCATCATGCTCCACCTCTAAATTAACGTGAGTTCGACGGCTCATGTAGTAAGGAATAAGAATTAAATAACATACAATTTATGTCCCTGGCTTACCTCACCCTCAATCCCTCTCCTTATAAAGGAGAGGGAAGCTAGAGACAGGGTAAATATTGAAGCCTCTCCCTGGTTTTACTATGCAAAACCTTCCCTCTCCGACTCGGAGAGGGAAAGACTTGAACTTTAGTTTAAGTCAGGGGGAGGTTCATCGAACTCACAGTAAAGAGAGTAAAGAGATTAAAGAGGAATTTTTCACCAAAAATTTTACCCACTTTGAAAGGGCTACTCTTAACTGCTAACTTTTCGATAAAGAGTATCCCGTTGTTGGTAAGGTCTTCCTAAGGAAGCGATCGCATTTTCCAAAGTTTCCACTTCCATACACGTACCACCTAAAGCACCTGCCATTGTGGTAATATGCTCCTCCATCAATGTGCCACCGATATCATTGCAACCCCAAACTAAGGCTTCCGTTGCACCAGCAAGCCCCAGTTTTACCCAACTCTGCTGATGGTTAGGAATCCAATTACCTAAGTAAATCCGCGCCACAGCGCCTAGCAGCAGTGCATCATTCAAAACTGGTTGATCGCGTCCGACACGGCGACGTAAGGGTTTGGGCGCTTCTTGTCCAACGAAGGGTAATAAAATAAACTCTGTGATGTTTGCTGGATATCCCTGATTAATGGCGGTTTGTTGGAGCGATCGCAATTTTTCTAAATGCCCGATTTGCTGTTCGTGGGTTTCAATATGCCCAGATAACATGGTGCTAGTGGTATATAAGCCTAATTTATGAGCGGTGCTGACAATTTCTAGCCAAGTGGCTGTGTCAATCTTCTCTGGACACAATATCCGCCTTACTTCATCGTCTAACACTTCTGCTGCTGTTCCCGGCATTGAGCCAACACCAGCATCGCGCAAAGCAATAATCACATCAGCATATTCAAGTCCATCAAGTCTGGCGATAAATTCCACTTCTTGGGGAGAAAAAGCATGTAAATGTATCTGCGGAAATTCCTGTTTGATGGTTTCTACAACCTTGAGATAATAGGGCAAAGATTTACCATTTATCTGTGCTTGTGGATTTAATCCCCCCTGCATACAGATTTCTGTCGCACCCCGTTGCACTGCATCTGTCGCTTTTTCTAAAATTTGCGCCCAATCTAACCAGTATGCACCGGCATCACCATCATCTCGACGGAAAGCACAAAAACTACAGTGCTGCTCACAAATATTAGTAAAGTTGATATTACGATTAATTATGTATGTAACCGTATCGCCTGCTTGAGTGTGGCGGAGTGTGTCGGATGTAGTACGTATGGCTGCGATCGCCTCCGGTTCAGTTTGTTGTAACAACACCACTCCCTCTTCGAGAGATAAGTCGTATCCCATCAAGGCACGTTCAAGAATTTTTTCAACAGCAATTTTTGTCAGCATTACTTTCTTAATTTCTGAGTAAATATTAATTTTATGAGCTTGGAAATAATCTAATTTAGGACTTACGCATTGACATGAAAGACAAAATATGGGTGATGTGAAAAACCACATCTGTCGTAGGGGCAATTCATGAATTGCCCCTACAGCGCGGGTCTATTTACCATCAAAAAATGATTCATAAAAATCTGAAACGACGTATTTACGTTGATACACAACATGATTTTTTTGTCCAGTGCGTAAGTCCTATAATTTTACTTAATAAATACGCCAAGTTCTGGAGAATCCCAAGATCGGACATAAGTTTGACCTTTAAAATTAATCTCAAGAGATTTCTTTTGTTTACTTTTTTTAGTTTCCATTGAAATAATCCCACAAGGTTCAAAATCTTGAAAGTAAGCCTCTTTTTCTAAACTCGCCGAAATATTAGTTACATTAATATGTTGGATTTTAACTACTTTTTGATTATTTTGCTGCAAAAGTACCCATAAAGGGTATTCCCAAGGGTCATTTCCCATTGATAGACCAATATTCGAGCATTTTTTTGAATTTAAAAACTCAACTGCTCCTGTGTAAGTACCTTTAAGGAATGGTCTATTACTAAAATACTGCTCAATTCTGGGGGTTTGGAATATATTGTTGCTATCAATAATAGGTCTGTATCTGTTATAAAACACCCACGGTAATGATGATATTAGCAGAAATGTTACTATAAAAATTGCTATTTTTTTATTTTTTAGCTTAGATAACACCACACCTACAAATGGAGACATTAGGACAAACAAAGGCAAATGCAGACGACTATTCCAGACTTGCCATTTTACCAAGTAGCAAAATATCAAAAATGTAGATATGGTAGCAATGAGATAAGCAAAAATATAACTTTCTTTACGAATAGATTTTCGAGCTATAAAAATAATCATACATATCATTATCAGTGCTAAATGTAATAAATTACCAGCACTATTTTCATTACCAGTTATCCCAATTGTTGGCCAACCTCCTGGTACAAAGAATGTCTTAGAAAAAGTTGTCCGAGGATCGTTATAATCTACACCGAGGAATATATGTATAAGTTGAATTAATCGGTTCGCTATTCCATTCCATAAACCAATTGGTGTTCCTATATGTAAAGCAATATTTCTCAGTATATTAGAAATGAGTATATTAACACCGAGTACTTCATTACGATAGCCACTCGGTTCACCAAGTGGCGAAGCAAATAAATTATAATTGCGTAAATAATGACTAATATTAAGCAATAAAGATATACTTCCTACTATCAAAGCAGGCTTCCATGCTTGCCAACGTAAGCGTTTAACCAGGTAAAAACCAAACCAAATTAAGAAGGGAAATACATAAAAATAAGCAGTTCCCTTGCTCAAAATAGCTAATCCTGTGCTACTACCAATATTAAATGAATTCGTCCAAACATCGCTTTTTCCTGCTTGGATAGTTGATAGTAAGTAGTAAGCAAGACAAACTAACCAAAATGCAATTACATAATCATTCTGAGTGCTTGAAGCTTGCAAGATTCCCATAGGGATTGTTGCAGTTACAACCGCAGAGAAAACTTGACCTCGTAAATCTGCTCCTAGTTGTTTTGCAATTAATGACACTCCAATAATACAGCCAATCATACTGAACAATTGAACTAAGTTAGCGAAGTAGTCACCACCACTGAGAATTTGAAAATGCAAAATTACGAACTCTGACCAAGGGTTTTGATATAGCTGTGGGGTATAACTTGTTGGATAATGAGCAACGCTATGATTTTGTATCCAATAAGCAACACGACTCATGTGATAGTCCATAGAATCCCAATTATTGGGTGGTGCTATGATGGCAATTAATCCAACTGTCGCTACAACAAAACTTATGCCACATAACAATAAATTTACGAAGGATGGAATTTTAATATTTTTATTTATTTGAGAAGGGTTATTTTGCTCTAAAGTCTTAGCTTTTTGGGAATTGAACCGAAAGTATATAGAAATTAATATAATACATGTCAATCCCCAAATTCCTAATATCCAGCCAAAAGTAATTAATTTAAAAAGACTCAAAAATTCGGTGATTGCAGTGAGTAAAATTCCCCAGTAAGTAATTGCTAATATCAGCGAACCACGCCAATCGGTACGTTTTTTATTAATTAACAAAAAAAGAGTAATTAAGGAAATGAGAGGCAAAATTATAAACATAAATAATATTATCCACTTTAAATCTAATTTCTGCTGTGGTAATTGTAATATGGGCTGAAGCTGCTTACTACTAGCTAATTTAATTAATTTTACTGTATTGTGTAATTTGGCTTTTGATTCTCATATTGAATAAATTTACTTACTAAAAGTAACGGAATAAGTTAAATATCCTTTGCCGTAAACGTTCTAAAACTGGTTCTTCTTCAGGTAATCCCTCAGCAAATAGCATCTCATATATCAATGGCACTCCTAGCTGTAAATCTTCGAGAACTTCACGCTGGGTAAACACATCTTGTGGTTTTCCCTCCATTACAAGTTGTCCCCGATCCATTACAAATATCCAGTCTGCCCAACGATAAACTAAATCAAGGTCATGGGTTGCCATGAGTATAGTTGTACCATCTGCATGAATCTTTTTTAGAGTTGTCATCAAGTTACGAGTATGCAACTTATCTAAATAGGCTGTTGGTTCATCTAACAATAATAGTTCTGGTTTTAGCACCATGACATCAGCTATGGAAACTCGCTTTTTTTGTCCTAAGCTAAGATGATGGACTGGTCTTTGAGCTAGTTCAGTAAGTTCAAATTCTATTAAGGCTTGCTCGACTCGCTGTTTAATTTCTCCTATTGGTAATCCTAAATTACACAAGCCGTAAGAAATATCTTCTTCAACAGTAGAAGCTACCAGTTGTTGCTCTGGATCTTGAAAAACTAGCCCTACTTTTTGGCGTAATTTTATCAGTGATTGACGGTCATATTGCAGAGGTTTTCCTTGCCAATACACGTTACCTTTATGAGGTTTATATAGACCGTTAGCTAATAAAAATAATGTAGTTTTACCACAACCATTTTGCCCAATTAACGCACATCTTTTGTTAAAAGGAATTTTTAGATTTAACCCATTCAAAGCTAATTGTTGTGTGCCTAGATAAGTGTAATATAATTGCTTAAATTCGAGTAAAAATTGTTGCATAATTATACCAATCCAAGGCGATTAATGACGCACATCCTAGAATTGCTTCGATAGCATATCGCTTAGATAGATGGTAGCGATGAGGATGCCAAACTTTAAATTCTCCATTGAAGCCCCGTGATGCCAAAGTCAAGGAGACTTGACGATAGTTTTCTAGGGTTCGTTTGAGTAATTGTCCAATTAACAGAGCTAAACTTTTCATCCCAATGCTAAAAGTGCAGTAGCCACCGCGAGATTGTTGAGCAGTCCATAATTCTGTGGCTGTGTTTAATAGGACGAAAATAAAGCGGTACATTAGTAGTAATAGGTCAGTTAGCAACACAGGAAAACCCACGCGACGCAGGACTTGTAAAAGCTCGGCAAAGGGGATAGTTAACATGATGAAATATAAGCAAGAAAGAGAGGCGATCGCTCGTGTTAAAATTGTCAATCCCTGCTGAAGACCGTGAACACTGATATACAGATAATATGAGCCAATATCCAATCCTATTACTGAGTCATTTTGCACTAAATGTAATTGAGAAATATCTACGCCATTGATGATTAAAGCTGGTAAACTTGTCAACCAAAAAAAACTAGCAACATATACTAGTTTGAAATAAATTTTGCTAGGAATCCTTGCATAGACAATTGTCCAAGTACTCATCCAAACTGCAATCAAAATTTGAACTAAGGGATGAGTAAAAGCAGCGATGATTAGCAGAGCGATCGCAAACAGCAATTTCTGCTCCGGTGCTAACCACCGTAATCGATTTGTATAAGCAAGGGTATCTATTTGCAAACTCATTCCTTATTCCTTTGTTGCTGGGAACGCCCCTTATATAAACCGATGACATAACCAATAACTCCAGCCCCCAAAGCCGCTTGTGAAGCAAATAACAAACTTTCTATTTCAGCACTAGGGGGTTCAAAAAGCGGTTTAAACCAGGGTTGATATCCAGGATGTACTTCACTAATGGCTTTTTCGGCTTGATCGTCTGAACCTGTAAATTCCCCATCACGTACAAATATTAAGGGTACAACTGCTAAAGCGATCACTGTTACTACTAAAACCCAGTTACTCAATCCTTTTTTAGACTGTTTCATTGTGTTGAGGTTCCCGTTGGATTAATTTTAAAAATTCCAGTTCTTGAGGCGTATAAGATTGTAGCCAATTCCATACCAGCACAGTCAGCAACCCTTCACTAATTGCTAGAGGAACTTGAGTAATTGCAAAAATCCCGGCAAATTTGATGAATGAAGCAATAAACCCACCAACTGGGGCGGGAAAAGCCAAGGCGAGTTGGATAGAAGTAATAACATAAGTGAGTAAATCTGCTATGGCTGCGGCTAAAAAGATCGCTATTTTCTGCTTACCAGTTAGGCGCATCGTCAAATGATATATCCAGTAGGCGGCAAATGGGCCTGCGATCGCCATTGAAAAAGCGTTTGCCCCCAATGTTGTCAAACCGCCATGAGCTAGTAGCAGCGCTTGAAATAACAGAACTAAACCCCCCAACACTGACATCGGTAACGGGCCAAATAGTACTGCTCCTAAGCCAGTGCCTGTAGGATGAGAAGAACTACCCGTGACTGAAGGCATTTTTAACGCCGACAACACGAAGGTAAAAGCTCCCGCCAATGCCAAGAGTAATTTTAGTTCCGGGTTGGCTTGGGTGATGCGAGTCAGCGATCGCAATCCTAAAACAAAAAATGGTAACGCTACTATCCACCAAAAAAGCGCCCAATTTCCTGGTAAGTAGCCTTCCATAATGTGCATAGCATAAGCTGGTGCAGATGCTCCAACAACTAAATAAAAGCTCAGAATCCCTATGAGGATGAGTGATACGCGTTTTAACTTAAGGGTAATTTTAGACACAATTTATACCTTACGCATATTAGACTTTGCTGCATTCAACATGACAAAAACCTACTTCTAATAAAATATCCTCTCATCCTGATTGTTTTTCCTTCAGGTATTGCTAAGGCAACAAGCATATCAGGAATAGGCATGAAATAGTTAGTTCCCCTTGAACATTATTTATACAGAACTCACTGTAAAAATACTGCAATACTTAAGTAAATTAGACTAAAGTTTTCAGGAAAAATTCTTCCTTTCTCTAAATTTAATAACTTCAGTAGCAGTTTTGAAGCGCTATAAAATTATTGACAATAATTATTAATTCCTCTAATATTTAAAAGCAATTGCAAATCTTTTGCAATTCTGTTTTGGCGCTAACCGTAACTAAATGTCATGCCCAACAACTTTGCTCTAGGTAACGGAAAACCTTGGAGCCGCCGTCAATTATTGCAGCTGGGACTAGCAGGTGCTGGAGTGACTGGCGCAGCTGGACTTTGGCAGATGCTAAATCTCCAAAGTAAGTCAATCGTCAAAGTGCCACTATTCGAGATGGAAGCACCAGACGACGGTACTAACCCGATGAAGATGTTAAGGGATTTTGATTATGGGACGGTAAAGCAAGAAAATGGGCGGACTATCCGGGAATTTCAGTTAACTGCGGGTACTTCCATAATAAAACTCAATAGTGCTGTCTCTTACAACATCTGGGATTTAAACGGTCGCATACCAGGGCCAACGCTACGGGCAAAACAGGGCGATCGCATCCGGGTACTATTTCTCAACAACGCAGGACATTCTCACTCTTTACATTTTCATGGCGTTCATCCGGCGGAAATGGATGGTGTTCGGCCAATCAGCAATGGTAGTGCCACAATTTATGAATTTGATGCTGAACCTTATGGTGTACATCTGTACCACTGCCATATTGAACCAGTCACCCGCCACATCGCCAAGGGACTGTACGGCATGTTCATTATCGATCCACCTACTCCTCGCCCCCCGGCTGATGAAATCGTACTAGTGATGGGTGGATATGACGTGAATGATGATAGCCATAATGACTATTACGCCTTCAACGGTTTGCCCCACTATTACATGCATCATCCCATTCCTATTTACAAAGATCAGTTGATTCGGCTGTATGTCCTCAACATCATTGAATACGATCCGGCGGTGACGTTTCATCTCCACGCCAACTTCTTTGATGTCTATCGCTACGGCATGAGTATGACTCCTAGCGAGAAAGCAGATGTGATTACGATGGGTGTAGCAGAAAGGCACATCTTAGAATTTGCTTTTCGCTACCCAGGTAAGTATATGTTCCATCCCCATCAGGATGCGATCGCAGAAAACGGTTGCATGGGTCAATTTGAAGTAGTTGCTGAGAGCAACTCTCAAAATCCTGTTAAGAAGTCCTGACGATATTATTAGTAATTCGTAATTAATTTATTAAAGTTTTAGATAAATAGTTGATAAAAAATCTCATTATATGAGACAGTAAAATCTATGACAATGTGTCAAAGAAACTATCTTCTATTAGTAGTTTGAAATGTTTCAATTAATACCTTTTTTAGTTGTGTAAGAAGCAAAGATGATAAAAGTTCGTTATATCTGTTTAACAGCAGCAGCAGCCTTAATAGTTACCTTGAGTTCATGTAGTGGTACACCAACCGCAGAAAATCCATCAGCACCAGTTGCTAGCCCTCCAGCTACAGAGGCAGTAAGTAGTAACAGTCACAGTGTCCACGGTGGCAAAGAAAAAATTAACATTAACACCGCTATATTGTCAGAATTAGATAAATTTGAAGGCAAATTAGGTATTCCGGCTTTATCGAACAAAATCCAGGCAAGTCGTCCTTATGGTAGCCCAGAAGATTTAGTTACTAAAAAAGTAATTACTCAAGAGCAGTTCGACCAAATTAAAGACCAGGTTGGTGTTCAAGAAGTGGCGCTCACAGGTGAGGCAAAAGATGTTGACTATATGTCTAAATTAGGCTTAATGAAAGGGCATCTTTTAGTAGCACAAGAACTGCTGGATCAGAATCAGCCGAAACAGGCAGAACCTCATATTGGACATCCAGTTGAAGAGATTTACGTTGATGTAGAAGAGCAACTTAATGAGCGCAAAGTCAAAGAATTTAAGACAACATTGGTGAGTTTGCAAGATTTAGTGAAAGCTAGTCCGAAGGATAGCAAAGTTAAAACCAATTTTACTTCTTCAGTACAAGCAGTAGATTCTGCGATCGCAGCTTTGCCAGCAGATCAACGCTCAAAGCCAGGATTTGTGCTACAGGTAATTAACGAACTACTAGATTCAGCTAACTCCGAATATGGCGCGGCGATCGCAGATGGTAAAATAACCGCGCCAATTGAGTATCAAGACTCCCGTGGTTTTGTGGTTTACGCCAATGATTTATACAAAGGAATTTCTAGTCAAGTAGCTCAAGCAGATCCCGAAGCGCACAAAGCGATCGATGCTAGTTTCGCTGAACTCATAAAAGTTTGGCCTGCCGCCATCCCACCAGCAAAAGCAGTCAAAACTGCTAGTGATGTTACAAAGCTAGTGAAAACCATTGAGGAAAACTCTCAAAAAGTGGTTGACAAATCCAATACCCAAGCACAGCGATAACACTTTGTTTTAATGGGAAGTATATGGTAAGGAGTTTAAAATAGTTAGGAGAGACGCGATTAATCGCGTCTGTACAAGAGTTAGGACGATCTGTTAACTCCTAACTTCCAACTCCTAACTAATTACACTCCATTCGTTACTTCAACTAACAACTGATGCAAGAACTTGACCATAAAAAGACCATTGACCTGCTGAACGCCATCATGGAATTTGAACTAGCAGGGGTAGTGCGTTATACACATTATTCTTTGATGGTGACTGGCCCTAACCGTATTCCAATTGTGGCCTTTTTCAAAGCACAGGCAAGTGAATCTTTACTTCATGCCGAACAAGTGGGAGAAATTCTCACCGGTTTAGATGGGCATCCCTCCTTGAAAATTGCCCCAATGGAAGAAACCTACCAGCATAAAGTCAAGGATATCTTGGAAGAAAGCTTATCCCACGAAAAAAAGGCATTGGATCTGTATAAAAATCTGCTCGATACTGTTACTAATGCCAGCATTTATCTTGAAGAATTCGCTCGCGGCATGATTGGGCAAGAAGAGATGCATAATCTCGAACTCAAAAAGATGTTACGTGATTTTAGTTAATATTCATTAGTCCTTAGTCATTTGTCATTAGTCAAATTCAAATGATAAATGACTAATGACAAAGGACAAAAAACAAAGGATAAAAGATGGATTTTAGTACTGCTCTACCTACTTTTGTAATAACGCTCCGAGAAGGAGTGGAAGCTGCCCTTGTTGTTGGGATTGTGCTAGCTTTACTGAAAAAAGCTAAACAATCTCGGCTCAACTCTTGGGTATATGCTGGTGTCGGCGTTGGTATTGTCGTCAGTGTCTTAATAGGCATTCTATTCAGTTGGGTAATTCAAATACTGAGAGCAGCGAACCCTCGATACACCACCGTAGTTGAGCCAGCGTTGGAAGGTGTGTTTAGTGTGTTAGCGATCGCAATGCTCAGTTGGATGCTAATCTGGATGACTAAACAAGCCAGATTCATGAAAGCTACAGTTGAAGGAGCAGTTACCCAAGCACTGACAGAAAACTCAAATGCTGGTTGGGGCGTTTTTACCTTAATTTTAATTGCCGTTGTCCGCGAAGGCTTTGAAACTGTTCTGTTCGTTGCTGCTAATTTTCAACAGGGATTAATGCCAGCATTGGGTGCTATTGGTGGTTTGGTAGCGGCATCTGCCATTGGGGTGCTGCTATTTAAATGGGGTGTCAAAATTAACATCCGCCAGTTTTTCCAAGTAATGGGCGTTTTATTAGTGTTAATTGTTGCTGGGTTAGTAGTATCAGCCTTGAAACATTTTGACGACGCTGTGGCTAACCTTGCCCTTAGCAGTCGTGCAACAGAAAACCTTTGTTTCTATTACGAACGTTTTACAAAAGTCCACTCCTGTATTTTGGGGCCAATAGTTTCAAATACTTCCACAATCTTGCCTGACGAACAATTTCCTGGCATTATCCTCAAATCTTTATTTGGTTACAGAGACAATCTCTATCTTGTGCAAGCAGTAGGATATGTTACGTTTTTACTCGCCATTGGAGGACTGTATTTCCGCAGCCTTGGAAGTGCTTCTCCTGAAGGTAAAAAAAATATCCCTTTTGCTCAAAAACCAATTAGTTCTGTAAAAGATTAAAAGCACATTCAATTTTAGATTTTTGCCCCATTTCCTCGTTCCCAGTCAGAGACTGGGAATGGCTATTGGGGGGCTGCCGCCTTCCCTATTCATCAAGTTAGAACTTGAAAACAAGATTTTAAATTATATTTATTCAACTAAGTGCCCTGTGGTGCAAACAACGCTTGCTTAAGCTGCTGACAAGCTTTTTCAATTGCATCTATACTACCTGGATTCACCAGACCAAAATAATCAAATACATAGACTCGGTTATTTTTAGTTGCTTGCAATTGTTGCCAAAAAGCTTCCTTTTTCAGCGAATCTAAAAGCGCTGCTTCCGAATTTCCTTGTGGGGGATTAACCAAAATTATCACCTCTGGATTTGCTTCTAAAACCTTCTCAGCCGAAAGCGTCACATAGCCACCAATAGGACTTTTCCCTTGTAAATCTGCTGCTATATTTTTCGCTTGAAATTTCGCCAGCAAATCCCCTGCCCAACTATTTTTATTCGGCGCTAAAATTGGTTGACGACTAACCAACGCTAGAGTAGAAAAACCCTGAATTGGCTTTTCTGGCAAGAAAGTTTTGTAACGATTTAACAAAGGCTGAGGATCAGCGTCAATTGATTTAGCAAGTGTTTTAGTAAGTTCTTCTAGAGATTCCCAGTTATTCACCTTAGTTAGCAAAGTCGGAATTCCTAACTGCTGAAGTTTTTGAATTGGGATGTTAGAAAAACCTTCTGCACCAATAACTAAATCTGGTTTGAGCGCTACCACTTTTTCTAAATTTGGCGGGCTTTGTCCTTCACTAACACGGGGAATATCTTTAAATTTTGAGTCATTCTTAAATAATTTACTACCAGTGATTCCGACAATTTTTGTTGAATCGAGTCGAGAGATAATATCAGCAGAAAGAGAAGAAAGAGCAACAACTCTTTTTGCTGATCCTTTTGGTAATTGCTGAGAATTTATTGTCGTTTCAGTAGGGTTTGTGACTTTTGTTGTTGGCTGTTGAGTGGTTGCAGTCGTGCAAGCAGCTAAAAATATACTCATCAAAAGTGCTAAAGCAGATAAAAACCAACGACGATGCATATTAAAATTCCTTTTGGGGTAAGAATGGCATAAACAGATTTTCATTAACTAAGATACAGGCCAAATCTACCCAATAGCAGAATAAACTTGGTGTGTATTCAGATGTTTTATACTGCCCTGTATGTGTTTATGCCTTTATCAAAAAATGCAGCAACACAAACAAGCCTTTAGCAGTCTTAAAAAAATAGGTTTTAAAACCCCTGTTAATTCAATGTATAATTCGATACAAATTACCCGCAATTATCTGAATTGGGGTCGATGATTATTGTGTCCATCTACTGCTAGATATGTCTAACCATCCCTTGAACGTTGCAAGATCAACATTATTTTGGCGGCGTCTATTCGCTATTGTTTTCACTAGTAGTTCGTTGCTCCCCAACTTTGTCAGCGAACCAGCAAGGGCGCAAGTAACCCAGTATTGTCAATTATCATCAACGGCGGCACAAGAAAAAGAAAACTTACGTTTATCAGCCCTCAAAGGTAAGCAAGATGCTCAAACGCGCTACCAAAACATTCTACAAAAACAGGCACAGGAATTACGGGAGTGCCGCACTCGAACTTGGCCGCAAATCCAAGCCATTTGGTTGCGCTTGTATCCCTGTGACATTCAGCCAGGAACAATTGATCAGATTATGGATCGGATTGTCAACCGTGGCTATAACCAAGTTTATTTAGAAGTATTTTCCGATGGACAGGCATTATTGCCAGCAAAAGCTAACCCGACGGTTTGGCCTTCTGTAATTCGCACCCCAGGAGCAGAAAACGTCGATATACTCGCCACAGCAATTCAAAAAGGCCGGCAACGCGGTTTAAAGGTTTATGCCTGGATGTTTACTACCAATTTCGGCTATACTTACGCCCAGCGTGCAGATAGACAAGGTGCGATCGCTCGTAATGGCAAAGGTCAAACGAGTTTATATGTGGTAGATAATGGTTCTCAACTATTTATCGACCCCTACAACTTGCAAGCAAAACGCGACTACTTCCAATTAGTAAAAGAAATTTTGCGCCGTCGCCCAGATGGCTTGCTATTTGATTACGTGCGTTATCCCCGACAAGCAGGAAGTGATTCCATCGCCACCAAAGTTTCAGATTTATGGCTATTTACTCCTGCAACCCAAGAAGCTTTATTTAAACGGGCGCAAAATTACAAAGGGCTGGACTTGATTCGGCGCTTTTTGAGTAAGGGATTCGTCAGCGCCGGAGATATAGCGGAAGTTGATAAACTTTATCCCCAAGAAGGGGAACCTCTGTGGCAAGGACGCATTCCCCCATTAGCGCAAAAGTCAATTTTGCCTGCAACTGATAGACAGCCGCTTTTACAATGGGAATTATGGCAGCTTGCCGTTGCCCACGCCATGCAAGGAATTCTAGATTTTGTCACCTTAGCTAGTTACCCAGCAAAGCAGCAAGGTATTCCCACAGGAGTAGTGTTTTTCCCGGATGGCAACCAAACTGTAGGGCAAGGTTATGATTCCCGTTTGCAACCTTGGGATCGGTTCCCCACTTCATTGCAGTGGCATCCTATGGCTTATGGGAATTGCGGTAATGTCAGTTGTATTGTGACACAAGTGCAACGAGTTTTGAGTATGGCAAAACCGGGTACGCAGATAATCCCAGCTTTAGCAGGCAAATGGGGAGAATCCGTTAGTAATCGTCCATCCCTAGAAGCGCAAATGCAGGCACTTCGCCAATTTTCCCCCCAACTGAAGGGAGTTAGCCATTTTGCCTATTCTTGGCAATATCCTGAGAATGATAACGATCGCAAATTTTGTCGCAGTCGCTAAACAGCTGAGTGTCAATTTCGCCAATCACCCAATTGTGTCGCCAGGAAATAGCGCACATGGTCTACGAATAATGGCCCCCATTTGTGGGTGCCATGTCCCATACCAGGAACAACATAACAGTCACCATCCAGAAAGCGCCCAGCACAAGCACGGGCATCTCGAATATTCACAATGCGATCGCTAGCGCCCACTAAAAAGCTCAGGCTTTTGGTTTTAAGCTTATTTCTCAACCCGCAGTAAATATGGTTTCTTAGAAGAGGGATAAAATACTTTGGAATAACGTAAAGAAGTAAAGTCCCAATATATATAAATTCAAACTCAAAACTCAAAACTTATATTTCAGATCAAATTGTTCTGATGTTCGATTTTGTGAATTAATAGCTATCAATTTATTCACGAAGTTAGGATATAAAGAGGCATCATTACTAATTGTAATTACACCATGAAATATATCGAAAATTTTTATATAACATCTCAAATAATTATTAATTTTTAATAAACTACCAACATGAATATTGTTTTTATAGTTATCAAAATATAAATAGGGAAACCAAGATTTTTCTCCATAAAAATCAATATTAAAATCAATTGATCTATTCTGCCAACGCTCTTTTTGAAAATCTTGATAAATGATTAATCGCAATAATTCTCCAATATTATCATTAAGATAATCTGAACCAAGCCAATAATAAGCTAGTTCATATGCAATTTTTATAATTGCACGTTTATAAAAAATTGTATCTATTTTCAATTGTTTATGTAGAAGAGGTCGTTCACTACTAACAGGTTGAGCATTTAAAATTTGTTTTTCTTCTTCTTCAGACAATAAAGCTAAACCCTTTCTTTTTAATTTTGTGTTAGTAATATGTATTAGTTTCCTTCTGTCTGCTTCATCACCTGGTTTTGTAGAAGCTTCTATATGAATATTTAATGCCCCATCATCTTCAAGTTCAATATCAACTTTTGAAGAAACCTGTTGTAGTTCTTTAGGATTACCAAAATTATCAAATACATATCTAATTTTTTCTTGAGTACCAGCAATATAAGCTTCCCCAAGCGGATTAGGAATTTTTCCTGATTTTCCAGGAATTTTTAAAGCCAGACGAATTAATTGTACAAGCTCGTGGTTAGTAAGCTTTGAATCTACTGAAGATCCAAGGAGATCATTACATATTTTACAAACACAATCTAAAGTAATATTTCCTCCTATACTATCAGGAAATATATGTTCTTTAGTAAAATTAGTAGAAAACTTATTTTCTTTACAAATAATACATTTCATAATTTAATTTTTACTAATAAAACTGAATATAAATTTCTATGAACTTTGCACTTTGTGACAAGACTATAAAACTACCCAAACTTTACAAAGCATAACCTAGTGTATAGTTATTCCCTAATACCATCAGATGTAAAGATTAACTTAAAGCCAAGTCCTCTGGTGTATTACAGTTAAACAGCATTTCAGGTTCTGATAAGGGCAAAACTTCTACAGAATATTGCCGCAGCCATTGCTGAAACGATCGCCCCCCTTGGTTGATAAACTCTAAAAGTTGGGGCAAACAGCTACGACGATAAAAACCACACAGAGGTTCCCAACCTTTAGGATTATGAGCTAAAGCTGCGATCGCATTATCCCCCACGCTATCAAGTCTAGTTACCCAATCTTGCAACACCTCAACCCGCAACCTCGGCAAATCGCAAGCTAGCAGCATCACCCAATCTGTTTTAACTTCGGCTAGCCCTTGGGCAAACCCAACTAGAGGCCCGTGGGCTAAAGATTCTCCAGATAAAGGCACTTCTCGGATAAACTGGCAACCAGGCAAAAGCAAATCTTGATAGCGTTCTGGCCAGGGAGTGACTATATAAACAACATCAGCACAGCTTTGAGCAATCCCACAAACTCGCTGTAACAACGGCACTCCTTGAATGGGAATCAAGGCTTTATCTTGACCCATGCGAGAACTCTTACCGCCTGCTAATACAATGGCGGTTAATTTGCTACATGAGTTAATAGTCATTCGTCAAAAAAATAGAGGGTAAAAAACGAGTCAAACTAAATTAACCTCTGACGTTGAAAGTAGAATAAATTTATCTTCTACTTAAACCCGATCATGGCTATCCAAGAACTCGAACAACAACTCCTTCAGCTTTCCCCCAACGATAAACTGTACATCATCCAACTCCTTGCCCAAAGCCTGACTACACAAAACAACACCCACCTAGATCAACCAAGCAAAATCTCAGAGTTTTTCCGTCAATCCCCCCTGGCTGAACTCACCGAAGAACTTGACCTGAGTCGAGATCGCACCCTTCCGCGCGATGCCTTCACCCCATGAATTATCTCCTTGATACCTGCCTGATTTCCGAACTTGTTGCCAAACAACCAAATCAACAAGTTTTAGATTGGCTAGATGCCCAAGTGCCAGAAAAACTTTACCTTAGCGTCATCACAATTGGCGAAATTGCTAAAGGCATCAGCAAAATTACTGCATCTAAGCGGAAAGAATCTCTAACAACTTGGCTGAATGAAACCCTGCCCAATCGCTTTCAACAAAGAATCTTAAATATAGATGTCTCAACAATGTTGTTGTGGGGAAATTTAGTCGGGCAACTAGAACAGAATGGGCGACCTCTACCTCTCATGGATTCTCTTATTGCAGCGATTGCAATTCATAACTCTTTATCACTTGTTACCCGTAACGAAAAAGATTTTGCTGGGACAGGGGTTGTAATGGTTAATCCTTGGTCTGTTTAGGCATCATCACTATATGGGGTCAGCCGCTTAAGGGAAGTCAAAAGTCAAAAGTCAAAAGTCAAAAATTTTGAACCCCATACTTCGGCTACGCAGTTCGACTGCGCTCATCGTAAAACTATTTCACGCCCTCACCTGACTTTTCTCCACTTGCTGCAATAAATGCTCTACACTTTCTGCTGGTGCAAGACACTTCAAACCTTGGCAAACTAACCCAACGCTTCCCTCTGGTAAATCAGATGTTACGTTAAACACAGCCGTTGGTAGAAACTTGGGGATCAAAGCGTTTATTTGCTCAGTGGTGCTGCGAATTAAGGTAGAGTTACGATACCAATCCAACGCTGTAAATAAACTAGGACAAGCTTGGGGAGCGCGATGCATCACACTTCTAAAAGCTTTTAAGCCAAGTTCCGCTAAATCCAAATAATCTAGATTATCGGTGAGTAAAGCGAGACGCACAAGGTTAGCGATCGCAATTCCATTAGCTGATGGTGTTGCATTATCAACATAACTGCGCTCCCGCACAATTAAATCTTGACTAGAATCACTTGATGTGTTATTATAACCACCTAATTCAACACTCCAGAGAAATTCGTTGAATTCATCTTGAATAGCGATCGCTTTTTCTAACCATTGCTTATGCTCAGGGTTGGAAGCTTGTAAATCCAGCAGAGCTTTAATAAAAAAGGCGTAATCTTCAGACTGCGCTAAAACGGTTGGTTCTCCTTGATAATTGAGTCGCTGAAAACGTCCATCGACAAACTGATTTTCCCAGATAAAATTTGCTGCTCGTGCTGCTAATTCCAGATATAACGGTTCTTGGAAAACCCCAGCAGCCCTAGCTAGTCCAGAAATCATCAAGCTATTCCAAGCGACAATCATTTTCGTATCTGTCACCGAAGGAATACGACCTGGCCAGTTAGTGGTTTTTGCTTCCTGGTTGTTACAAGCTGGGGGAAAAGTTTCTAAAGACTCAGAACTAACGCCATAACGAGCGGTAAACAGCTTGCTCAGTGACGTTTCCAGCGTTGCACTTACTTGCCCAGAATAGCGTCTTTGTAAGACATTACGTCCTTCAAAGTTACCGTTAGCGGTAACAGTAAATTGCTGTTCTAATTCCTTTAATTCTTCAGGTGTTAACAGTTGTTGTAATTCGCTGTAACTCCAGACATAAAAGGCTCCTTCTTCTGGTTCTACTGCCGTGGGTTCAGTGAAGCTATCGGCATCTTGAGAAGCATAGAAGTAACCTTCAGGCGCAGTCATTTCTCGCTTTAGCCATTGTACAGTACCAGCGATCGCTCTTTCAAATGCTGGTTCTTGTATTCCTGCACTCCATAAATTTCCTAGATACTCCACAATTTGTCCATTGTCATAGAGCATCTTTTCAAAATGCGGTACTGTCCAAGTCGGGTCAACAGTATAGCGATGAAAACCACCAGCTACATGGTCATAAATCCCTCCCAACGCTAAATCTAGTCCTCGCTGGGTACAAACTTGTTTGCCATCATAGCGAGATTCAAAATTAAATCGAGTTCCCCGCAGTGCTAATTCTGCATAGGGAATCATCGGAAAGCTATTACCAGATTGATTAGGAGTAATTACACCTGTGCTGGTTTCCCAACCTTGGCGGAGTAATTCATGGTCTTCAAGCTCATCTGTTGTATCATCTTGCAACACCGCAGAGGTGAGCAGCGACTCAATAATTAAGGCTTTGCGTTGCTGTAATTCTGCTTTTTCTGTATCGTAATAACGGCGGAGGGCTTGCAACACCTGCAAAAATCCCGGACGACCATAGCGCGGGTCTACAGGGAAATAAGTACCAGCGTAAAACGGTACTAAATCTTCTGGAGAAAGAAAAATATTTAAAGGCCAACCCCCTTGACCATTCATCATCTGCAAAGCTTGCATGTAGATGCTATCGAGGTCAGGTCTTTCTTCCCTGTCTACTTTTATGGGAAGATAATTAGCATTCATGTAGTCAGCGATCGCAATATCAGAAAAAGCCTCGCCTTCCATGACAGTACACCAGTGGCAACTAGAATAGCCAATGGAGAGGAAAATTGGTTTATTTTGCGCCCTTGCAGTTGCAAGTGCTTCGTCACACCAAGACCACCAATCAATCGGGTTTTCGGCGTGTTTGCGGAGATAGAGGCTCTTAGCTTCAGCAAGGCGATTAGTCATGATAAAATGCAAATAGTTGCCTTCCTTGCTCAGTCTATCGTCTTCTTAGGAGTCTTAGCCCAGACGGCTATGTAGATAAGCAAGAAATCCTACGAGCGAATTATCCCTTGGGTAAGACCTATGCAATTTGTGAAAAATTATTACTGAAAAGATCGCAATAGCAAGCTAACAATATTTGGTGGCGTTTCTCGCACAGGTGATGCTGTCTTTGACTGAATTAAACTATTTGGGCTAAGTCCTGCTATCAGATGGAGCAAGAAGGTGATGATGGCGGCTTGTACAAGTTTTTCCAACATGGCACGTCTCTCTGGATGGATAGCATTTCAAGTATGACTAGTTATTCTAAATACATTTAGTTTTATCGACTTACTGAATGTAACAAAAATAATTTAATATTTGCTGAGGGGAATCCTAAAAAAATGTTTAAAATGTTACAGGATTAACATAATTCCCTAAGCAAGTCTGAATTTTGGTTATCAGAAAAATCACCACATCACCAAAGTTGTCCAGCAAATGCCGAGATATGAGGTTGGCGACGATTGGAGTTTTTTGATTTGTTCTTCATGGGATATTCTCTTAGACGCCTTTTGTGGTTAAAAAGTGCCCTTGGGGGTTGAATTTATCGCAAAATCATCTTTTGTACTCTTTTTGGGCAAAGGAAAACGATAAAGGTTTAAGTTATCTGCTTGAGAACAGTAGAGATAAACCCCAGTTTCGTGCTGTCACCGATAAAATGTATTTAAAGTAGCCACAAACACGTTTCCATGATTCCTATCGTTATTGAACAATCGGGTCGAGGCGAACGCGCCTTTGACATCTACTCACGGCTGTTGCGTGAGCGCATCATCTTTTTGGGACAACAAGTTGACAACAACATTGCTAACTTGATTGTTGCCCAACTGCTGTATTTGGATGCCGAAGACTCGGAGAAAGACATTTATATGTACATCAATTCTCCCGGTGGTTCGGTGACGGCTGGTATGGGCATTTTTGACACTATGAAGCATATTCGCCCTGATGTCTGTACAATTTGTACCGGATTGGCGGCGAGCATGGGCGCTTTCCTCCTCAGCGCTGGTGCTAAGGGTAAGCGGATGAGTCTACCCCATTCTCGGATTATGATTCATCAACCTCTAGGCGGCGCTCAAGGACAGGCGACTGATATTGAAATTCAGGCGCGGGAAATTTTGTACCATAAGAAGCGGCTAAATGACTATTTAGCTGACCATACAGGTCAACCAATTGAGCGCATTGCTGAAGATACTGAACGTGATTTTTTCATGTCACCAGAGGAAGCCAGGGAATATGGTTTGATTGACGAAGTGATTGACCGTCACGCTGCTGGTAGCCGTCCAGCAATTGCTGTTCTTAATTAATAGTAGCGATTGGTTAATGGTGATTTACCACTTTTAATTCCCTTAAACGCTAAAAATAACCCCTTTTCATAACTGAAGAGGGGTTATTTTTGGAATTAAGTTCTTACTAATCAGGACTTACGCAAAAAAGTTCTGAAGTAGCGGTAATTCATGAATTACCGCTACGACAAATCAGGTTTTTGAGACAATTTTGCGTAAGTCCTACTAATGACAAATGACAAATGACCAATGACAAATGACAAATTAAAATCCAGCTATTGGGTCTGGCTGCGATTGGAGGTATTTGAGGAATCCGTGTAATTCTTCTTCAGTTAGCAAAGTACGCCCGCGCTTACCGTATGTTTCAATCAGATGTTCCCGACCTTGTTCTGGTGTCCAGCCTAAACGCTGAAGTTCGACATCTGTTTTAGCAATTACATCCGATAAATCAACGGGTTCAGCTTTCTTCTTTCTCTTTCCTGTGACTAGCGGGGTGGCGACATCCTCTTGAGGGCTGTAACTCCGAGGTGTAAATGGTGTGACATTATTGGCAGAAATTGCTGGAAAGGTTTGATTTTCTACCTGGTTATCAAAGGTTATTTCCAAGTTTTCAACTGGAGGTTCAAATTCTAGCTCCCGGTTGGTAGTCACAGGAAAGTTTTGACCTAAATCCTGGCTATAGCTATCGCTTGGTAGGGACGCACCACTGCTGTACCCATACTGTTCATTGGTGTTTGTTACTACTTCTGGTTTGATGTTCCGTACTTTAGAAGGCGGTATCGATATTTCTTTGTCGCTGACCATTGGCCACTGACTACTAACAAAATTCTCATCCTTTGCAGAGGAATAGGCAGCAGACTCATCTAATCCACCTTTGATATTCAAGGAAGGGTTTAGCTGCACTGGGGGAATTGGATTTGAGCTAAATGCGGCTGATTGCTGTGGTGCATTTGTAATACCCAAAACTATCAACGCCCTAGTTCTGGCTTGGTCTTCTGCTGCTTCTACTGTTTCTGCTGCTGCCATACCCGTAGCACGGGTTACGCCTTCTATTTGCACGCTTGCCCGGACAATATATTTTCCTTGAAAAATTTGCACTAATTCAGAAATCAGACTGCCTTTGGGATACAAGCTCTGGAATTGAGCCAACATAATACTGCTACCAATCTAAATATTTTTAATAACGGGGTTGATACTGCCTGTATGTTTAAGCGAGATCATCTGCCCTTACTTTAATTTACATCCACTCGCTACCCAGGATGCCTACCAAATATTGCTTACTATGTTTCATCAGTTTCTTGGCAGGCGATGAGTTAGGTATAATTTTCTGCTCTGAGCCATCAAAGTGATATTCTTACTTTGCCTTGTGTCCTAATTGTAGCAGTAGCTCTTTTTTGACGAAATTTTTGGCTAGTGCTAACTTATCTGGGTAGTCTTGCCTGCAATGCTATACTTATTACCCAACTCGATATCTAGAACTATTTTCTGGAAGTGCGCTCTAAATCTACAATAATGGAGATAAGGTTCGCCCTCACTGCTTATTAAGCTGCTCACCTAATTGTTACCGATTCTACATGTGGGAAGATTGGGTTCACGGCAGTTTTGCCTAGTTCAAAATCAGAGTCTAATGTCGTAAAATTACCTTCACTCTAGACAATCAAACACCTGTAGTTTCCACGCCATTTGCTCCACTTGGGGAAACCCAAGACCCTCCGGGTTCGGCAGTTCCCCAGACGCTCGATGACTCGCTAACGCTGCGCTATCGACGGGAACCGCCTCACCGCAGTGGCTCCCCTGCATAGCGCTTTTGGGCAGTATGGATTCTCTAAACCCAGCTTCTCAAAAACCCGTCGCGTAATTACCTAGCGGGGCTAAATCCTAATCAGGCGTGTAATCTTAAGTTTGGTTAGGTGAAGAGACTTGAACGCAGGCGAACTCTGAGAGCATCGTGCAGTGAGAAGTTCGTAGACGCCCAGAGTTGTCTGTGGGTCGGCTTCCTTTGCTTGGAACTGCGGGAGTAGTTCACCGCTCTTGCGATGTCGGGCTTCCTTTCCTTAGAACTTAGGAAGCCTTGGCTCTGAGCAATTCGTTTCCAACTTGTTTCTGTAGGCCGTGAGGGTATACAGAAAAGAACCAGATTAAACAAAAAAATGATGTTTTGACCAAAGGTCGGTTCACTGCATGGAATTTTCAATCGCTACACTCCTTGCCAATTTCACGGATGATAAATTGGTAGCTCGGAAGGTTTTAGAAAAGAAACTTGGCTGTGAAGATGAAAAAAGTTTACAAAAACTTCACATTGCCTTAGATGTTCTCGAAAAAATCGGTATTTTAGTGAAAGAGCGGGGCAAGTACCGCCGTGTCTCAGAAGAGGGAATAATCGAGGCAAAACTGCGTTGCTCTAGTAAAGGCTTTTGCTTTGCTATTCAAGATGTGGAAGGAGCGGAGGATATTTACATCCGCGAAAGTCATCTGAGTAATGCTTGGAATGGCGATCGCGTTTTGGTCAGAGTTCTCAAAGAAGGCAGTCGCCGTCGCTCTCCCGAAGGGGAGGTGAAGCTGATTCTAGAACGTTCTAACCACACTTTACTGGCACGAATTAAGCAGGTGGAAGCTGGTTTCCGGGCTGTGCCTTTAGATGATCGATTGCTGTTTGAACTGAAGATCCAGCCTAACGGGGCAAAGTTGGAAGAAGCGATCGATCACCTGGTTCATGTAGAAGTTTTGCGTTACCCATTGGCACAATATCCTCCCCTTGGTCGAGTGGTGCAAATCCTCGGTAGCGATGCCGAAGCTGCTGCTGATATAGATTTAGTTACGTGCAAACACGACCTTTCCCGGACTTTTCCAGATAATGTCCTAGATGCAGCCGCCAAGTTGCCCAAAAAGCTACTCAAAGCAGACCTGAAAAATCGGCTGGATTTGCGTAATTTATTTACCTTCACCATTGAAGGGGTAAATGGCGATACCAAAGTTATAGAAAACGCTTTTAGTTTAGAAAAAAACTTAGCCGGAAATTGGCTTTTAGGCGTTCATATCACCGATGTTTCTCACTATGTCCAACCTGACGAAGCCCTAGATAGAGAAGCACTCAAACGGGGCAAATCAGTGTATCTGGGAGAATTAGTGCTGCCAATTTTGCCCCCAGGTGTGGCAGAACGCTGTTCTTTAGTACCTGGGAGCGATCGCTTAACTATCTCTTTTTTAATTACCATTGATCCCCAATCTGGACAAGTCCTGGAGTGGGAAATTCAACCCAGTGTAATTAACGTCGAGACTGCACTGAGTACAGAAGTTGCCCAAGCAATTCTTACAGGTGAAGCTCAAGATCAATCTCCACAGGTTTCTCAAATACTCCAAGACCTCCAAGCCTTGCAAACAGCCATCAAACAGGTACGCTTGACTCGTGGTAGCCTCCAGTTGAATCTGCCGCCCAGCCAAAACGCCTACTATGATGAGGGGATTCTCGGCGCTGTGGTGGTGAATGATTTACCAGTGCGATCGCTACTCACGGAGTTGGTACTGTTAGTTAATCAACTGGTAGCAACTCACTTAAATGCTCTTGGTGTTCCCGCCATCTGGCGAGTGCAAGGCACACCCGATGTTGAAGATGTCCAGGAAATGCTGAAATTGGCAGTCAATTTAGGCGTTGACCTCACACTAGATCCAGAAGTCGATATTCAACCCTTAGATTATCAACATTTGACCACAGCTTTTGCTGAATCTCCTTCTGAGCAAGTTCTTACTTACTTATTACAAGATACACTTAAGCCGTCAGCGTACAGCACCACCAAAGGATCTCACTTTGGTCTGGCACTACCGCAATATGTCCACTTTAGCGCTCCCTTGCGGCGTTACCCAGATTTGCTGATGCAGAGAGTATATTACACGCTACTCGAAAACGGACGCGATCGCCGCAATACCCGTGTGAGAGAGCGCGTTAACCTGCGCCACTCCTCCAGCCACGAGGAAATTAACTGGAACGTTTTACCCCCAGAATTGCAACAAGAACTGCAAAGCGATTTAACTAGGGTAATTGTCCAACTCAACGACCGAGAAAAAGAAGTCCAAGAAGCTGAAGCCGATTTAGCTGGGCTGCAAAAAGCCCAACTGATGAAGCAACGCATCGGTCAGGTATTTCAAGGCGTAATTACCGGGGTTCAATCCTACGGTTTCTTTGTGGAAATTGAAGTACCAGCAGCCGAGGTGGAGTCCAGCAGTAATCCTGGTGTGCCTTTGCGGGTAGAAGGATTGGTACACGTCAGTTCTCTCAAGGATGATTGGTATGAATATCGCGCCAGACAACAGGCACTGTTTGGTCGCAAAAATCGCGCTTCTTACAGATTAGGCGATCGCGTCGCCGTCCAAGTTAAGAGTGTCGATTACTACCGTCAGCAAATTGATTTGGTAACAGTTGGCAGCGATGGCATACCCAGAAGTTTAACTGGCAATCCTTCCAATGAGGAGCTTTCAGACCTCTATTTACCAAATGACATTGAGCCTGATGACCTAGATCCTTACTCTGAGGATGAGTAAAATTAAGTAAACATTACGTGTCAAATAACACAAAGCCTCTAATTTTAGGCGTATCGGGCGCATCTGGTCTGATTTACGCTGTTCGCGCAATCAAATTTTTGCTAGAAGCGGAGTTTAGTATTGAATTGGTTGCCTCTAAATCTACTTACATGGTTTGGCAGTCAGAACAGGAAATTCGGATGCCACCAGAACCAACCGGGCAAGAACAATTCTGGCGAGAGCAAGCTGGAGTCGCAATTTCGGGTAAACTTCGCTGCCATCCTTGGGGTGACGTTGGAGCCGGGATTGCCAGTGGTTCATTTGCAAGTCTGGGGATGATAATTATTCCATGCAGCATGAGCACAGTGGCAAAGCTAGCGGCTGGCTTGAGTTCCGATTTACTAGAACGGGCGGCGGATGTCCAACTCAAAGAAGGACGAAAGCTGGTCATTGTTCCTCGTGAAACGCCTTTTAGCCTCATCCACCTCCGTAACTTAACCTCTCTAGCAGAAGTTGGAGTGAGAATTGTCCCCGCGATTCCTGCCTGGTATCATAATCCCCAAACCATTGAGGATTTAGTGGATTTTGTAGTTGCCCGTGCTTTAGATCAACTAGATATTGACTGCATCCCAATTCAGCGGTGGCAAGGTCGTCGCTAACATTCTCAATGGATTTATTGTAAATTTCACAATAGTCCTAAAAAGGTAATGATAGAGATGGCTGATAGTGTCAGTAGTCAGTGAACAGTAATTAGCGAAGAATAATCAGACTGATAACTGACCACTGACTACTAACCACTGATAACTGACAACTGACAAAATTGCTATGGCTGTAATTCGCTTAATTCTATTGGTGGCAGTACTGGGAGGACTAACGCTGTTATTAGTCCAAAATTTCTCACCTGCCCTATCGCTAGTATTTTTGGGCGTGCGAACTCAACCATTACCACTAGCTATATGGATTTTGTTTAGTACTGCCACTGGTGCTTTAACATCTATATTGATTGCTACGTTATTTAACTTATCCAATTATTTTGGAGGAGGACAACGCCAAACTCCTGACCGCCGAAGCACAACGCCTCGTGCGAAGGCAACCCGTAGAGAAGAACCTACATCTCGTGCCAGTTCTCCACCACCAGCTAGTAAAAAAGAAGAGCCTACTAGTGATGTATTTGATGATTGGGAGACAAATGGCAGTAAAAATGATGATTGGGACTTTGATGAAAAGTCAGAGGAAACACCTACTCCTAATCCTCAAGCTCAACAGCCTAAAGACTCTACAACTTACGAACGTCAATCAGAAGCCAAAAGCAGTTCTCAGTCTGGTTCAGTTTATTCCTACAGCTACCGGGAACCAAAAAATACGGCTGCGGGAAAAACTGAATCCGTTTATGATGCTGATTATCGGGTAATCATCCCCCCTTATCAGCCGCCAACTACCAATCAAGCCGATGATGATGATTGGGAATTTTTTGATGATGATGATGATTTTGAAGATGATGGTAAACGCCCCCGTCGGTGAGATGTAGCAGGCTACGTCTCTACTTGATGCCACACTGCTCTCTAGACTCTTGCTTGACCTTACCAGTCATGGCAGCTTCCTGCAAAGTCATGAAAGCATTAAAATCTTCCAAGTCATACCGGGTAGTCAACAGTTGTCGTAGTTGATTTTCAGCTTCCACTGTCAAATAGCCTGTTGCTAAAGCTTTTTGTACAACATCACGAATTCGAGCCATAGTTGACGCCTCATCCATCCTATATTTATTCATTCAGGCTTATTGGGGTGAAATATGCAGTAGTTTTTGTGCCGAAATTTCAACTTGGCAAGCTTTTTTTAGGTAATCGCAGGATATAAGTCATTATTTACACCTTTATAGGAAACATTTAATTGATTAGGGCTTGTTATAACTGAACTTTTAGAATAACGACCCTGTGCTAGTAAAAACACAGTATTGTGTATACTTAAAATTACTCGCCAGAGTGAAAATTCGGATTATTTAAATAGACAGAAATTGTGTGGATAAAGTTTCAAACAAGCTATATTAATTTTTTCGTTAAGCATAGCGATCGCTATGCAGCAATTACCTAGTTAATTGATGGAAATTACTACATTCTTAAGAAATTTATCGTTTATGATTATGGTCAATCAAGTAATTTTATCCGGTTGCGCGATCGGTGCAAAACTCCGTATTTTTAAATCCTAGATTGAGTCATTGAGTTTATAATTTAAAACTGTGACTTAGCACTCAGAACTTAGAATTGGAGCGAGGCAACTGGTGAGCAGCTTATTACAAGGAGTAAACCTGTACTTAATTGGGATGATGGGCGTTGGTAAGACGACAATAGGGCGCTTACTGGCGAAGGAATTGGGTTATGGGTTTGTGGATACCGATAATGTCATTGCTCAAGCAACAGGTAAATCCATCAATCAGTTATTTGCAGAAGTTGGGGAAGTCGGGTTTCGCCAGGTAGAAAGTGACGTGCTTTCACAAGTTTGTGCTTTTACAAGGTTGACTATAGCAACCGGTGGAGGCATTGTAATGCGGCGAGAAAACTGGGGTTACTTGCATCACGGTTTGATAGTGTGGTTAGATGTGCCAGTGGAGATAATTTACAGCCGTTTAGCTGAGGATAGCACAAGACCACTGCTGCAAGATGTTGATCCCAAGGGTAAACTGCGATCGCTCCTCGAACAACGAACACCACTTTATTCTCAAGCCGATTTGCACATCACCGAACGAGAGGGAGATACGCCTGAAGACGTTGCCAAGCGAATACTTGAGGCAATTCCTAGCGTTCTCAAAACACAAGTTTCTCATTAGGAAGACTCAAATTACCAAATTTTGGTCATCCGTAGGATAAACCCTCGTAATTCTGGATTGCCAGCCACTACTTTGGGATTTTCTAAAATTTCAAGTTCTTGATTAGTCCGGTAAATGTAGAGTTTTCGATTCTGGTTGTAGTCTTTCTTTTAGAGATTTTCACATTTCTGAGACGAACCAAACAGCTATGCCTGATCAGTACAAAAATACTCAAATTTGGCATCAGAGATTGTGACGAGTTACAAAGTCTTCTACACTGACTGGAATAGGTTTTAACTCTCAACGGCGGCTCCTCATGACGGTCAACGATTCTGAATACATCAGACAAACTGAAGCCACTCGTGTACGTGTACTAAGCGAAGCACTACCTTATATTCAACAATTTGCCGGTCGCACTGTTGTTGTCAAATATGGTGGCGCAGCGATGAAAGATAGCACACTTAAAGACAAAGTTATCCGCGACATTGTATTCTTATCCTGCGTGGGCTTGCGTCCGATTGTAGTCCACGGCGGTGGCCCAGAAATTAACAGTTGGTTAGATAAGCTGGGAATCGAACCACAATTTAAGAATGGTCTGCGAGTCACTGATGCCGCCACAATGGATGTGGTGGAAATGGTTTTAGTTGGTCGGGTTAACAAAGAAATTGTCGCGCTAATTAACCAAGCTGGTGGATTGGCTGTAGGACTTTGCGGTAAAGACGGTAATCTATTTACAGCCCGTCCCCAAGGTCAAGAAGGCATCGGTTTTGTGGGGGAAGTCAGCAATGTGAATATCAAGATTTTGGACACCCTCGCTACCAATGGCTATATTCCGGTAGTGTCCAGCGTCGCCGCAGATGAGACAGGGCAAGCTTATAACATTAACGCCGATACTGTAGCTGGGGAAATAGCTGCTGCACTAGGAGCAGAAAAGTTAATTTTACTGACTGACACCAGTGGAATTTTAAAAGATTACAAAGACCAATCTACTTTGATTCCAAAAGTAGATATTCGTGAAGCCCGCGAGTTGATTGCCAATGGTGTAGTCAGTGGTGGGATGATTCCCAAAGTTAGTTGTTGTGTGCGATCGCTTGCTCAAGGAGTCCGTGCAGCACACATCATCGATGGTCGCATTCCTCACGCCCTATTACTAGAAATCTTTACTGATGTTGGGATTGGGACGATGATTCTCGGTTCGCAGTTTAACCCGTAGAGGGAGATGAGGGAGTCCGACGGTGTATACACAACTCAAATTACCCAAAACAAAGACCTCACCCTATCCTGACGGACATCCCTCTCCTTACTAAGGAGAGGGACAGGTTTTGCGTAGCATAACCAGGGTGAGGTTTCTTTGGGCTATTCGATAAACCCTAAATTACGTCCAGAGAGACTTGTGTATAAGCTGTAGGCTGCGATCAAAGGGAGCAAGGGTAAAACAAAACTAAAACCCCCACTAAACGGCTCTGTCTCCTTCAACCCTTTCAGATTGCCAGCTTTTGAAAAGATTCCAAAAAGATTGCTGGCATTGGCAAAATAAGAATAGTGCTGATTTTTTATAGAAGACGTGAGTGCAGAAAGTTTAGAAATTGCTAAAACCCGCTACCAGACTGGGAAACTTGCCTTTGAAAATGGGCAATACCGCGAAGCCGTAGAAAATTTAGAAAAGGCCAGCGCCCTGTTAGCTCGTAATTCTCGCCTTGGGGGGGAAGTAGAAATCTATCTGGTGACAGCTTATGAAGCCGTTGGACGCACCGATGATGCGATCGCTCTTTGCGAAAGACTTAAACGCCATGCCCATTTTGAAATTAGCAAACAAGCGCGGCGGATGCTTTACATCTTAAAAGCACCAAAGCTGAAAAGACCCAGCGAGTGGATGACCGAAATCCCAGACTTGGGCGCACTAGCCGATAATGAACTCAAAACTTCTATTCCTGCTAAGTTTACTAAATCTTCTGTGCAACAGAAGCCTAAACCTACGGAGCCAGAATTCGTTGACCTCAGTCAGGTCAATAACAGAGATAATCGCTTTATCTGGGTGGCGCTAATTGCCATTGGTTTAACCATCTCGTATTTGGTTTGGTTGAATTTTTCAGGAACCCCTGGCTGATAACAATTTTGGATTTTGGATTTTAGATTTTAGATTAAAGAATCTTTTGGTTCATGTCGGACTAATGTCTCGCTACGGGCTTTCACCCTTGTGGCTGACACAAATCCTCTCATCCAAAATTTAAAATCTTTAAGCCCTATCCGTTTATCGGTGGGATCAATCCAAAATCCAAAATTTAAAATCAAAAATATGTTGACTTTTGGGGAGATTTATGGTTTTAACTTCTTCAATTTTCGGAAAGATTTTCTTGTGGTTAATCAGACCATTTAGTTTTGTGTTGACGCTGAATGGTCGAAATCGAATGAACCGCGTCTTTCCCATGCAAAATCCGATTCTGTGGTTAGTGGTGTTAACATCCCTGCTACTGACTGGCTGTGTTAAGTACGATGTAGGGCTTAACTTTGACAACTCAAATAGTGGCGAACTAGTACAGCATATTAAGTTGGGAGAGCGGCTAACTAGTTTTAGTGGCGATTCTGTGTACGAATGGTTAAACAGCATAGAACGCCGCGCCCGTCAACTTGAGGGTAAAGCACAGCGAGTTTCCCAAGAAGAAATCATTGTCACAATTCCTTTTAGCAGTGGTAGGGAATTGCAAGAGAAGTTCAACGAATTTTTTAATTCCCGTGCGAATCAACCCTCTGAGTCAGTGGGGAACCAATCTGACTCAGAACTACCGAAAATTGAATCAAACGTCCTTTTGGAGCAGAACAATTTTTTACTTTTAGTCAGAAATCGGTTAATTTATGATTTGGATTTGCGATCGCTATCTCTAATTGCTAGCAAAGGTAACGTCTTGGCTAATGCTGGTTCAATTCTCGACTTGGAATTTAGCTTGAAGACTCCTTGGGGAGCCAAAAATATTCAACTAACTGAAACTGCGATAGAGCCAGAAAAGAATGGCAATCGATTAGTGTGGAAACTCCAGCCTGGTGAGTTAAACCACATAGAAACAGTTTTCTGGCTTCCCAGTCCCCTTGGTATTGGTGCGTTGTTAATTATCCTGTTTGTCTGGGGAGGATTGTACTTGAGATACAATTTCATGCCAGATCCCAGAATTCAGTTTTCTCCCAAAGCAGCAGCGATCCAAGAACAGTAGACTATTCATCTGTTCAATAGACCTCTTGCAAAAGTCCCAAACACTCCAGCCTTAATCCCCTCCTCGCTTGCGGGGAGGGGAGACAAAGCGTAGCTTTGACGGGGTGGGGTTCTTATTTCTGATTTACCGAATGCGGGAGCGATCGCGGACTTCGTAATTTGCGTAATCTGGCGCGGAAGTAGACAAGACAACAGCCTTGAAAAAGCTGGTATTCAAAAACTTCCTCTGTTTGACATGGAAGAACTTTCGGCGTGGATGGAACTATCTTAAAGCTTATAGTTACAATATTTTGGAACAATGACCCTAAAAATACTTAGCTAATCAGGAGATATTTGGTGGTAAACATTCTACATATTGATTCCAGCCCCCGTGGTGAGCGATCGCACTCCAGAGAACTATCTAAGGAATTCGTCAGTGCTTGGAGGGCAGCACATCCTGAAGATGCGATCGCCTATCGAGATATAGGGCGTTACCCAGTTCCTCACGTTAATGAAGCTTGGATTGCGGCGGCATTTTCACCACCAGAAACCCATACCCCAGAATTAACTGAGGCACTTAGGATTTCTGACGAACTGATTGATGAGTTGTTGGCAGCCGATCGCTACGTCTTTGGAGTGCCAATGTATAACTTCAATATACCTTCCACTTTTAAGGCTTACATCGACCAAATCGTTCGTGCTAACCGGACTTTTGCTATAGATGCTCAAGGCGGTTTTAGAGGGTTAGTCGAGGGTAAAAAGGCAGTTATCATTACAGCACGCGGCGCTGACTTTAGTCCGACATCTCCTGCCGCTCCCTACGACTTCCAAGAACCCTACCTGCGGACAATTTTCGGCTTTATTGGAATTACAGACATTCAATTTATTAACGCTAATAGCCTTAACGAGGGAGATGCCCGTACCCAATCGTTATCAGAAGCACGGGCAGCAATTAAAGATTTGATCACTCATTGGTAATGTATTGACATTGGGCATTGGGCATTGGGCATTGGGCATTGGGCAATTCAATTTTGGATTTTGGATTTTAAATTTTGGATTAAATTTCAATCTAAAATCCAAAATCTAAAATCTAAAATTCTTGCTCCCCCTGCTCCCTGCGTCTTCTTCAGGGTGACAAACGCTCAATTCTCCAAGTGCCATTATCTAAACGGCTATAGAGCAAGCGATCGTGCAGACGGCTGGGGCGGCCTTGCCAAAACTCAATTTCTGTGGGGATCACTCGTAAGCCTCCCCAATGAGGCGGTCGGGGAATCTCCTCATTTTCATATTTGCTCTTAAATTCCTGCAAACGTCGCTCCAGGACTTCTCGGCTTTCTATCACTTCGCTTTGATTAGATATCCACGCACCCAGGCGACTGGTGGCAGGGCGACTGTGAAAATACTGGTCGGACTCAGTTTCAGAAACTTTCTCTACATACCCCGTAATTCGGACTTGACGTTCCAGTTCTGCCCACCAGAAGACTAAAGCCCCCTGAGGATTTTCTGCCAGTTCTTGTCCTTTGTGACTGTTGTAGTTGGTAAAGAAGGCAAAGCCCCGTTCATCAAAATCCTTGAGTAACACCATTCTGGCTGAGGGCTTACCGTCTGGTGTGGTAGTGGCAATGGTCATGGCATTAGGTTCTGGGAGTTGCGCTGCTAGTGCCTGATCGAACCATTTCTTAAATTGGATAAACGGATTGAGGTCAACTTCAAGTTCGCTCAAACCTTCCAAGGTGTAGTCTTTGCGAAGGTCAGCTACGGTTTTGTCCATTTTGATTTACTTCCTTGCTATCAGATACGCTTATACATGTCTTTATTAAAAATATCTATGATGATGATCAGCATCATCAAGAATTCTACAAATTCTCTCAAGAAATATCTAAAATAGGTTGCATCAGATGCGCCGTTCGGCCTCCCTTCAACGCCTGTTAATTTATGGTCTAAGCGGCCCGATTATCGCTCTCAATGTCTGGCTGCTGTCCGTACTTTTTCGCTATTTCCAGCATCCCATTACCGTCTTGATCATTGCAGCCATTCTGGCTTTTCTACTAAATTACCCGGTTAAGTTCTTTGAACGTGATCAAATTACGCGCACTCAGGCGGTAATCATAGTTTTACTTGCAACGTTAACCCTGTTTGGGATTCTGGGTGTCACCTTAGTGCCGTTGATCATTGACCAAACAATCCAACTGTTAAATAATATCCCTGATTGGTTAGGCGCGAGTCAAGCAAACTTAGAGCAGTTTGAGAAGCTGGCAAAACAACGACGTTTGCCAATTGATTTGAGGGTTGTGAGCAGTCAAATCAATGCCAACATTCAGAATCTGGTACAACAGCTAGCTTCTGGTGCAGTGGGATTTGCTGGAACACTGCTTTCAGGATTACTTGACGTTGTGTTAGTCATTGTGCTTGCATTTTATATGCTTTTATATGGCGATCGCGTCTGGTATGGTCTGATCAATCTTTTGCCCTCTAATATTGCAGATCCCCTTACCGCATCCTTGCGCCTAAATTTTCAGAACTTTTTCCTCAGCCAGTTATTGCTAGGACTGTTCATGGTGCTAACCCTGACACCAATTTTCTTAGTTATGAAGGTGCCCTTTGCCCTGTTGTTTGCCATATTAATCGGTATCTCGGAACTTATTCCCTTTGTCGGGGCATCTCTCGGCATTGGTCTAGTGACGATTTTAGTACTGCTGCAAAATTGGTGGTTGGCAGTTCAAGTTGCGATCGCGGCAATTCTCATGCAGCAGCTTAAAGATAACTTGTTAGCTCCCAGGTTACTCGGCAACTTTATTGGGCTTAATCCCATCTGGATTTTTGTAGCTATTTTGATGGGATTTGAGATTGCTGGGTTGTTAGGGACGCTTGTTGCTGTTCCCATTGCTGGTACTATTAAAGGCACTTTCGATGCGATCAAGAGCGGCAAGCCAAGTGACTTTGTGTCAACTGTTACTATTGCCCATGACCCACCTCCTGATTAAGAGGGTAGGAGGGCAGGGGGAGCAAGAATTTTAGATTTTAGATTTTGGATTTTAGATTGAAATTTAATCCAAAATTTAAAATCCCAAATCCAAAATTGAATTGCCCAATGCCCAAAGTTGCACAATCTGATCTCACAATTCACAATGGTGATTGATTACAAATTTCTGGGAATACTGCCAACAGGCAATTCATGTCATTAATTAACTTAGAACCCGTTAATGGAAGCTTCCGAGCTATTAGAAACAATCACACTCCTGATTTACCAAGCTGAACAGGGAGAAATTGACCCTTGGGATGTCCAAGTGATTGAGGTGATTGACCGTTACTTAGAACTGATGGCACCGGAGGCAATAGGAAGAGGTTATGAAGCAGACTTGTCTCAATCTGGACAGGCTTTTTTGTCAGCATCAATGCTGGTATTATTCAAAGCCAATACCTTAATGCAATTGTCAACAGTAGGAGATATCCAGGATGGTGTACTAGATGATGCCCTATTGGAAGATGAAGACGGAATATCACATCAGGGTCATCGTCTACCATTAGAACGGCAATTGCGTCGTCGTGCATCGGCAATGCCGCCACCAAAGCGCCGGGTGACTCTGCAAGAGTTAATTAAGCAATTGCAGATTATGGCGAACCAGCTAAAACAGGTAGAAAAAGTCAGCAAACCTATCCGTCCGAGACGGTTGCCTAGCGTCCAAAGTATGCGGGAGGCGCTGGAGTTAGCTCACCAGGAAAATCTGACGGAAGTAGCTAGGGAACTGGAGCAGGTGTTGAATGTGTCGGCAAGGGAGCTAAATTTAGAACAAAATTGGTTGAATTTAGAACAACTTGTAGAGTTGTGGACTCAGACAAAGCATCTCAACCAAAATGGGTCTGGACATGATTCTAAACACAGTAACCTAGTTAGCGTTTTCTGGGCGCTACTGTTACTCTCGGCTCAATCGAAAGTAGAGCTATTTCAAGAGGAGTTTTATCATGAGATTAAAGTTCGGCTACTTACATCAGCTAAGATTGGCAAACCTTTTGAGGAGTCGATGAACTAAAAAAGCGATAAGTAGCCTTACAGATAATTTACAGATTTTTGATTCAGTCCCAAAATCCGAGTAAATTAAAAGGATAAGCGATCGCTTGTCATCTAAGTATACCTATGGTTGTAATAACCACTAAATTCCTGTTATCCCTGTTTAAGGGATAACTTAGAGCAGAAATAAAAATTGATGATTAAGTATCACTCGATGAAAGTAAACTAGCTTGTGGTTGAGGAATAAATTTTATGAAAGCGATGATTCTCGCGGCTGGCAAGGGTACTCGCGTGCGTCCGATTACCTATACAATTCCCAAACCAATGATTCCCATCCTGCAAAAGCCAGTGATGGAGTTCTTGCTGGAACTGTTACGGCAACATGGATTTGACCAAATTATGGTCAACGTTAGTCATTTGGCACAGGAAATAGAAAACTATTTTCGTGATGGTCAAAGGTTTGGGGTGCAAATTGCCTATTCCTTTGAAGGGAAAATTGATGACGACGGTAAACTCGAAGGCGAAGCAATAGGTTCGGCTGGAGGGATGCGCCGCATCCAAGACTTCTCACCGTTTTTTGATGATACCTTTGTGGTTTTGTGCGGTGATGCTTTGATTGACTTGGATTTAACTGCGGCGGTTAAATGGCATAGAGCTAAAGGCGCGATCGCTACTATTATTACAAAATCTGTCCCCAAGGAAGAAGTTTCTAGCTACGGTGTAGTTGTAACTGACGAAGAGGGGCGTGTTAAAGCTTTTCAAGAAAAACCTTCAACTGAAGAAGCCCTCAGCACCAACATCAACACAGGTATTTACATCTTTGAGCCAGAGGTGTTTAACTATATCCCCTCTAATGTCGAGTACGACATTGGTGGCCAATTGTTTCCCAAATTGGTGGAAATCAAAGCTCCCTTCTACGCCATCCCTATGGACTTTGAATGGGTAGATATTGGTAAAGTACCAGATTACTGGCGGGCAATTCGCGGTGTGCTGCTGGGTGAAATCAAGAATGTGCAAATTCCTGGTCATGAAGTTGCCCCTGGTATTTACACTGGCTTAAATGTCGCCGTAAATTGGGACAAAGTGGATATCACAGGCCCAGTTTACATTGGCGGTATGACGAGAATAGAAGACGGAGCCAAAATTGTCGGCCCTGCGATGATTGGCCCTAATTGTTGGATATGTAGTGGCGCAACAGTGGACAACAGCGTGATTTTTGAATGGTCGCGCCTGGGGCCAGGAGTGCGTTTAGTCGATAAGCTGGTGTTTGGACGTTATTGCGTGGATAAAACTGGCGCTGCAATAGATGTTCAAGCGGCTGCTTTAGACTGGCTGATTACCGATGCCCGTCAGACGCCGCCATCACATACGCCTCTTGAGTTACAAGCGATAGAGGAATTGTTGGGGACAAACGCGAATTAGGGAATGGGGAATGGGGCATGGGGAATGGGGCATGGGGAATGGGGGGACAAGGGGGACAAGGGGAATTTTTTCAATGCCCAATGCCCAATGCCCAATGCCCAATGCCCAATGCCCAATGCCCAATGCCCAATGCCCAATGCCCAATGCCCAATGCTAACTATTTAAGTACGTATATCTTCTGAGACTCTGCTCGTAGGTTTGTAGCAATCGCTGAGATTCTGCTAGGGTGATGCGCTTTTCTTCTAATGCTTTCTCGCAACGTTGGCGAATCTTTTCCACCATATCTTCGGAGTCATACTGGACATAGCTCACTACTTCGCTCATGGTGTCACCTTTGACAACGTGTTCAATTTGGTAGCCTTTGGGCGTTAATTGGATATGAACGGCGTTGGTGTCGCCAAATAGGTTATGCAAATTGCCCATGATTTCTTGGTAAGCTCCATTCAAGAACATCCCCAAATAATAGGGTTCTCCGGGCTTGTAGGTGTGCAACTCTAAAACCGATTTGACATCGCGCAGGTCAATAAAGCGGTCGATTTTACCATCACTGTCGCAGGTGAGGTCTGCCAAAATTCCCCGCCGCGTTGGTTCTTCATCCAAGCGGTGGATTGGCATAATTGGGAATAGCTGATCGATCGCCCAGCAATCTGGTGCTGATTGAAACACTGACATGTTGACGTAGTAGATGGAAGCCATAATTTTTTCTAGGTCTTCCAGTTCATCGGGTACGTACTCTTGCTGTCTAGTGATGTTGAGAATTTTCTGACAACAAGCCCAGTAGAGGCGTTCGGCTTTGGCTCGTTCTCTGAGGCGTAAAATTCCTAAGTTGAAGCGGCTGATGGCTTCTTCTTTGAATTGTGCCGCATCGTGGTAGAACTCCTGATAATTCTCTTGGTTGATGGATTGGTAAGTTTCCCAAAGATAATTAATAATCGGAGATTCTCCTTCTTGCGGAGGTTCTGGTGCGTCGAGGGGGACATCGCTAGTACTCAGAACATCAAAAATCAGTAGCGACTGATGGGAAGCGATCGCTCGTCCACTTTCGCTAATCAGTGTTGGTACGGGAATATCCCGTTCAGCACAGGTATCTTTTAACTCTGCCACGATGTCGTTGGCATAGTTCTGCATGTTGTAATTTTTCGATGCATAGAAGTTGGTTTGGGAGCCATCATAATCTACGCCCAAGCCACCACCCACATCAAGGTATTTCATATCCGCCCCCAGCATCGACAATTCCACATAAATGCGGCTGGCTTCTTGGATGGCATCTTTAATCACATTAATTGCAGAGATTTGTGACCCGATGTGGAAGTGCATCAACTGCAAAGAATCGAGCAGGTTAGCTTCGCGTAACTTGTCAACAGCCTCGATTACTTCAGGCATTGTCAAACCAAATTTAGCGCGATCGCCACTAGAGGCTCCCCAACGTCCCATGCCTTGGGTACTGAGTTTAGCACGAACCCCCAAAATCGGCTTAATACCTAACTGGCGATTGGCATCAATCACCAAATCAACCTCTTCAATCTGTTCTAAGACGATGATTGGTGTTTGCCCTAGTCTTTGGGCTAACATTGCCGTTTCGATGTATTCCCGGTCTTTGTAGCCGTTGCAAACGAGCAATGCTCCTGGTGTATCCAACACAGCCAGAGCAATCATTAATTCTGGCTTGGAACCAGCTTCTAATCCAAATTGATGGGGTTTGCCAAATTTCACTAAATCCTCAATCAAATGCCGCTCTTGATTGCACTTGACGGGAAACACGCCACGGTAGATACCAGGGTAGTTATAGCGGGCGATCGCTTTGGCAAAACAAGCGTTCAACCGCTCAATCCGGTCTTCCAAAATATCAGAAAAGCGAATCAACATGGGAAGTCCCAAGTTGCGATCTTTCATGGCGTTGACCAATTCAAACAAGTCAAGAGATCCCCCGCGATCGCCCTTGGGTGCAACGGTGACGTGACCAGCAGCGCTAATGGAAAAATAAGGTTGTCCCCAACCTTCAATCCGGTATAGCGCTTCACTATCCTCAATTTTCCAGGAGCGAGGTAAATCTCCTGTGGTAGGACTAGGTGGCAACAGTTTTTTTTGCTTATGATTTTTCACTTCTTTGTGTCCATTGGACGGTACTTGTACCACCTCGTCAGATGTAGCAGTTGGATCAACACCCATTTCTTCCTAACCTCTGTTTTTCACCCACGAGTTAACAATTTAGCGCATTCATCTGGGAACGTATATGCACCTAAAGATAATTTCTAAGATAAACTCTGATTGGTCAAGAGTTATATGTCAAGAGTCATTAGACCTCTTGCATAAATCAAAAATAAGAACCCCACCCCGCCAAAGCTATGCTTTGTCTCCCCTCCCCTTGCCAAGGGGAGGGGTTGGGGGTGGGGTATTAGGGACTTTTGCAAGAGGTCTATTTGTCATTGGTCATTGGTGCAAAACCCTTCGACTTAAGACGGAGGACGAAGAACAAATGACAAAGAACAAAGGACAATTGACTAGATAAAAACTTTATTAAGCTTTGGGAGATAGCAATGGAACGTACATTCTTAGCAATTAAGCCTGACGGAGTACAAAGGGGATTAGTGGGGGAAATTATCCGTCGCTTTGAAACTAAAGGTTTTACCCTAGTTGGTTTGAAGTTCTTGAAAGTCAGTCGGGAATTGGCTCAACAACACTATGATGTTCACCGGGAACGTCCCTTTTTTGCTGGTTTAGTGGAATTTATCATTTCTAGTCCAGTGGTGGCGATGGTATGGGAAGGTGATGGCGTGGTTGCATCTGCCAGAAAGATTATTGGTGCCACGAACCCCTTAACATCTGAACCAGGAACGATTCGCGGTGATTTTGGCATCAATATTGGTCGCAACTTAATCCACGGTTCTGATGCTCCAGAAACCGCGCAAAAGGAAATAGCCCTATGGTTTAAGGATGAAGAATTAGTAAATTGGCAACCACACTTAACGCCTTGGTTGCACGAGTAAAACATTTAGGGCTATTTCATCCTCATAGCGGTTCTCAGTTGAGTGAGGTACAAGAACCCCACCCCCAACCCCCTCCCCGCAAGCGAGGATGGGGCTATGATGCACCTCATTTGATTAGGAAACGCTATATCTAGCCCGCCTCAGAATGAATTCTGAGTCTAATAGCGAAAGTCGTCTAAAGACGACT
>Ga0209591_10000607_pt1 | contig 46083 bp, 45 predicted proteins | sample MAT01_FD_187207 | JGI IMG/M metagenome (GOLD analysis project Ga0209591, IMG submission 187207) | Freshwater microbial communities from Lake Fryxell liftoff mats and glacier meltwater in Antarctica - MAT-01 (SPAdes) (version 2) | ecosystem: Environmental > Aquatic > Freshwater > Ice > Liftoff...
CAAGCCAAACACCTCGTCCATGCCGCGATGAACTGGTCCACCTACCGGCGCGAGCACCAAGCTGATGCCCGATCACACCACATCAGGAGACGCCTCAAGATCCAATACATAGCCCTGTAGTACTAGAGTCCGGGCATGTCTGAACTGACCCCCGACGTCCGGGCGTTCCTGTCCGAAGGCACCCGCACCGGCAAGCTCGGCTACGTCGCCGCCGACGGGCGCGCGCTGGTGGCACCGATCTGGTTCGTCGTCGAGGGCGCGGGTGACGACGCCGTGCTCGTGTTCACGACCGGCCGGGACACCGCCAAGGGCCGGGCGATCGCGCGTGACCCCCGGCTGGTGATCTGCGTCGACTCCGAGGTCCCGCCGTTCGGGTTCGTCCAGGTCCAGGGCGTGGCCACGACCTCCGAGGACCCCGCCGACCTGGTCCGTCCGGCCACCGTCATCGGCGGCCGGTACATGGGTGCGGACCGGGCGGAGGAGTTCGGCCGGCGCAACGCCGTACCGGGCGAACTCCTGGTCCGCCTGCGGGCGACGAAGGTCATCGCCCGCCTGGACGTCACGGCCTGAGACACCATCCCGCGGCTCCCTGCCACCCGCGCGAGCGGCACTCCCGCACGACCCCACCGCTCGGAAGTGCCGTTCGCGCGGGAGCCGAGCAGGGGGCGGAGCGTGGAAGGGCCGCGTCAGGCGCGGCGGGACTGGTCGTTCGCGGGCACGGCGCGTTCCGTGTCGGCGTCCCAGCCCTGGGCGAGGCGGCTGATCTTCCCGGCGAGGTCGCGGGCGGCGACGGTCGGGTCGTCGGCGCGACCGGCGGCCACGCCCAGGAGGAACGCCGTTACCGGCGCGCCGGGGCGGCTGACGCCGTGGGCGACGTCGGCCGCCAGGTTCAGCACCAGGTCCGCCGAGGCGATGTCGCCGAGGGCCGGCTCCAGGCCGAGCTCCCGCGACACGGCGGCGATCCATTCGGTCAGGGCGGCGGCGTCACTGCTGTCGGTCACCACGGCACCCTAACCGCGCGCACCCGACCCTGCCGGACCACGGCTCATCCGCTGAACAGCGCCGGTATCCTGGTGACGAGCTGGACCAGCCCGTACCCGAACGGCACGACGACCCACAGCCACAGCACCACCGCCCCCACCCACTGCCCGGGGCTCCACCGTGCGTTCTCGACGGTGCTCATGACTGCGCTCCTGCGGTCGGGGACGGGTCGGCTGCCCGGTCGGTCGTCGTCGGCTCGTGGTACTTCTCGTTCACCGGACGGATCAGCTCGTTGCAGACGAACCCGACGACCAGCAGGCCGATCATGATCGGGAACGACAGCGTGTACAGCGCGGGTCCGGTGACGCCTGCCGCCTTCTGCGCGTCGGCGATGGCGTTGACGATCACCGGGCCGAGCACGCCCGCCGTCGACCATGCGGTGAGCAACCGGCCGTGGATGGCCCCGACCTGGTAAGTGCCGAACAGGTCGCGCAGGTAGGCAGGGATCGTGGCGAACCCGGCGCGACAGGATCGCGACGAAACCGCCGGCCGCGGCCGCGAGCGTCTCCGCGGGGGTGCTGTCCCGGAAGAAGTCCTGGAAGATCGGCGACGCCTTCTCGAGGATGCCGATGCCCGCGGTGACGTTGAAGCAGAGCACGACCCAGAGCAGCCAGAACTGGGGTGTCTTGATCGCGTTCCCGGCCGACACGTTCGCACTGCTGATGAGCGTCCCCGTGCGCTGCTGAGCATGATGATGCCCAGCTGGAACGGCAGGGAGCTGAACAGCCCGGCGTTGACGTTGCCCGCGAGCAGCGTGGACTCCAGGGGGCCCTTGAAGACGCTCCAGGCGTAGGCCTGCCCGATGGCGAGGTGGATCGAGAGGGCGGCCGGCGGGATGAGCCACCGGCTCCACCCAGGTGGAGCGACGATCCGCTCACGGTGCAGGAATCCTGCCGCCATCCTGGTGCCCCTTGGCGACCGTGTACACGACCGCGCGGAGTTGGATCGCGCTGCGCGCCCCCGCAACCTGTGAGTCCGGACGAACGCGACGCCGGCCCCGGTTGTCCGGGACCGGCGTCGGGTGGAGGCTCGGTGGCCGAAGGGCGGGCGTCAGGCGGAGCGGTCGCGCCGCTCCCGGCGGGCGGGGGTGCGCGGGACGATCGTCGGGTTGACGTTGCTGCGGACCGTCTGCTCGGCGACGACCACCTTCGCCACGTCGTCACGGCTCGGGATCTCGTACATGACGGGCAGGAGGACCTCCTCCATGATCGCCCGCAGGCCGCGGGCGCCGGTGCCGCGCAGAATGGCCTGGTCGGCCACCGCCTCCAGCGCGTCGTCGGTGAACTCCAACTCCACGCCGTCCATCTCGAACAGCTTGTAGTACTGCTTCACCAGGGCGTTGCGCGGCTCGGTGAGGATCTTGACGAGGGCGTCCTTGTCCAGCGAGGTCACCGAGGCCACGACCGGGAGGCGGCCGATGAACTCGGGGATCAGGCCGAACTTGATGAGGTCCTCGGGCATCGTGTCGCCGAAGCTCTCCGCGCCGTCACGGTCGTTCTTGGACCGGACGTCGGCCCCGAAGCCGAGACCGCGACGACCCACCCGGTCGCCGATGATCCGCTCGAGACCCGCGAAGGCCCCGGCCACGATGAACAGCACGTTCGTCGTGTCGATCTGGATGAACTCCTGGTGCGGGTGCTTGCGCCCACCTTGGGGCGGGACGCTCGCGGTGGTGCCCTCGAGGATCTTCAGCAGCGCCTGCTGCACACCCTCACCGGAGACGTCACGGGTGATCGAGGGGTTCTCAGACTTGCGGGCGATCTTGTCGACCTCGTCGATGTAGATGATCCCGGTCTCGGCCCGCTTGACGTCGTAGTCCGCCGCCTGGATGAGCTTGAGCAGGATGTTCTCGACGTCCTCGCCGACGTACCCGGCCTCGGTGAGCGCCGTGGCGTCGGCGATCGCGAACGGGACGTTGAGCATCTTCGCGAGCGTCTGGGCCAGGTAGGTCTTGCCGCAGCCGGTGGGGCCGAGCATGAGGATGTTGGACTTCGCGAGCTCGACGCCGTCGCCGTCGGCCCCGCGCTTGTCACCGGCCTGGATGCGCTTGTAGTGGTTGTAGACCGCCACCGACAGCGTCCGCTTCGTCTGGCTCTGCCCCACCACGTACTGGTCGAGGAAGTCATGGATCTCGGCGGGCTTGGGCAGCTCGTCGAGCTTGACCTCACCGGCCTCCGCGAGCTCTTCCTCGATGATCTCGTTGCAGAGATCGATGCACTCGTCGCAGATGTAGACGCCAGGGCCGGCGATAAGTTTCTTGACCTGTTTCTGACTCTTCCCGCAGAACGAGCACTTGAGCAGGTCACCGCCGTCGCCGATGCGTGCCATGAGTGCAGACCCCAAATCCCATCTAGCGCGGCCCCGCCGGCGAGCCCGGCAGGCGCGTCCTCGTGACGTTACCCGTCGAACACGTCACCGGGGGAGCATCGAAACGCTCGGATTTCGGCGACGGATCCACGGCCGATCGACACCGGGGACCGACGGGCGGCCCCGGCGCCACGACGCCGGTGGTACTAGCTCACAGCGGAGAGCTTCCGGCTCTGGATGATCTCGTCGACGATCCCGTACTCCTTGGCCTCCTCGGCCGTCAGGATCTTGTCGCGCTCGGTGTCGAGCCGCACTTGCTCCTCGCTCTTGCCGGTGTGCTTGGCCAGCGTGGACTCCAGGAGCTTGCGGATGCGGGAGATCTCTGCGGCCTGAATCTCCAGGTCCGATGCCTGGCCGTAGGTGCCCTCGGTGGCCGGCTGGTGGATCAGGATGCGTGCGTTCTGCACCGCGAGCCGACGGCCTGGGGTGCCGGCGGCGAGCAGCACGGCCGCGGCCGACGCGGCCTGCCCGAGGCAGACCGTCTGGATGTCGGGGCGGATGAACTGCATGGTGTCGTAGATCGCCATCAGGGACGTGAACGACCCGCCGGGCGAGTTGATGTACATGCTGATCTCGCGGTCCGGGTCGGCCGACTCCAGGCACAGCAGCTGCGCCATCACGTCGTTGGCCGACGCGTCGTCGATCTGCACGCCGAGGAAGATGATGCGTTCCTCGAACAGCTTGTTGTACGGGTTGGACTCCTTGACCCCGTAGCTGGTGCGCTCGACGAACGACGGCAGGACGTACCTGCTCTGCGGCATCCCGAACTCGGTCACTTCGAGCTCCCGTTCCCGTTCTGGCCCACCACGTCGGGCAGCTGCCCGGCGCGGACGATCACGTGGTCGACGAAGCCGTACTCGAGCGCCTCGGGGGCGCGGAACCAGCGGTCCCGCTCCGAGTCGGCCGTGACCTTCTCGACGGTCTGGCCCGTGTGCTCGGCGATCAGCTCGGCCAGCTCCCGCTTCAACAGCCGCGACTGCTCGGCCTGGATCACGATGTCGGACTCGCTACCGCCGACGCCCCCGGAGGGCTGGTGCATCATGATCCGCGCGTGCGGCAGGGCATACCGCTTGCCCCGCGTGCCCGCCGAGAGCAGGAACTGGCCCATCGACGCCGCCATGCCCATCGCGAAGGTCGCGACGTCACAGGGGACGAACTCCATCGTGTCGAAGATGGCCATGCCGGCCGACACCGAGCCGCCCGGCGAGTTGATGTAGAGCTGGATGTCGGCCTCGCCGTCCTCGGCCGAGAGCAGAAGCATCTGCGCGGCGATCCGGTTGGCGATGTCGTCGTCGACCTGCTGGCCGAGCACGATGATCCGCTGCTGCAAGAGCCGCTCGTACACCGAGTCGGAGAGCGTCATCGCGCTCGGCGCCCCACCCCGCCTCATGGACGCTCCGATGAGGCGGTCCGCCGTGCGCGGGCCGGTGTCCTGTGAGCTCACTTCACCCTGCCTTCTGCTGGTCAGCTCGCGTTGTCTACTGGGGACGACCCTACGCGGCGGGGGCTCCGACCCGCCGCGTACGGCCGCGTTGTTCGCTCTGGGCGTGGCGTCCGGCGTCTGGACGGGCCTCAGGACGCGGTCGGCGTCCTCGGCTCGGGACCCGCGTCCGTGCCATCGGCCGCGGCCTCGTCGGCGTCGGCGGTCTCCGTCGCGTCGACGACCGTTCCGTCGACGACCGTTCCGTCGACGACCGTTCCGTCGACGACCGTTCCGTCGACGACCGTTCCGGCAGGCTCGCCCGCGGGGACCTCCAGCACCTCGATGCCGTCCGCGGACCCGTCACCGCCGTCGTCCTCCCCCAGGAGTTCCGAAAGGTCCAGCACCGCGCCGGAGGCGTCGGTGACGGTGGCCGCGCGGACCGCAGAAATCAGCGCCTTGCTGCGGCGGACGTCGGCGTAGATGGCGCCGAGCTGCCCGGCCTCCTGGATCCGGCGCACGAACTCCTCGGGCGGCATCTGGTACTGCTGGGCCTGGAAGATGATGCGCTCGGTGAGCTCCTGGTCGTCGACCGTCACCTGAAGGTCGTCGGCCAGCGCGTCGAGCACCAGCCGGGTGCGGACGGACTTCTCGGCCTCGTCGCGGGTCTCGGTGTCGAACTCCTCGCGGGTCTTGCCCTGCGCGGAGAGGAACTCGGCGAACCGGTCCTCGTCGTGCTCGAAGCCGTGGACGGCGTCGTGGACGCGGGACTCGACCTCCGCTGTGACGACGCTCTCGGGCAACGGGACGTCGGTGGCCTCGACGATGGCGTCGAGCACCTTGTCGCGCGCGGCGGTGACCTGCTCCATCCGCCGTACGCGACCGAGGCGGGTCCGCAGGTCGGCGGTGAGTTCGTCGAGGGTGTCGAACTCGCTGGCGAGCTGGGCGAACTCGTCGTCGGCGTCGGGGAGGGTCCGCTCCTTGACCGCCGTGACGGTCACGGTGACCTCGGCGTCCCTGTCGGCGTACTCGCCGGCCACGAGCTGCGTGGTGAACGTGGCCGACTCGTCGGCGGAGAGCCCGGCGACGGCGTCGTCGATGCCGTCGATCAGGCCGCCCTGGCCGACCTGGTAGGAGAAGCCGCTGGTGGCGGCCTCCTCGACCGGCTTGCCGTCGACGGTGGCCGTCAGGTCGATGAGCACGAAGTCGTCCGTGGCCGCCGTGCGGTCCACACCGATGAGCGTGCCGAACCGGGCGCGGAGATTCTCCAGGTGCTCGTCGACGTCGGCGTCGGTGACCTCGACGTCGGTGACCGACACCGACAGCGACCCGAGGTCCGGGAGGGTGATCTCCGGGCGGACGTCGACCTCGGCCGTGAAGGCGATCTTGTCACCGTCGGCGATCTCGGTGACCTCGATGTCGGGCCGGCCGATCGGGGTGAGCTCGTCCGCGGCGGTCATGGCCTCGGTGTACTTGGCGGGGACCGCCCCGTTGACGACCTCCTCCAGCACCACGCCACGACCCAGCCGGGCCTCGATGATGCGGGCCGGCACCTTCCCCGGGCGGAACCCGGGGACGCGGACCTGCTGCGCGATCTTCTTGTAGGCGCGGTCGAAATCCGGCTTGAGCTCGTCGAACGGCACCTCGACGTTGATCCGGACCCGCGTCGGGCTCAGCCGCTCGACGGTGCTCTTCACGGTGGGGTTACTCCTCGATCGATGGTCGAACTGTGGAACGTGGCGCGGCACGGGCAGGCGGCCCGCCCGTGGGCGTGGCGGCGCGCCCGAGACGGGCGGCCGGCAGGTGGCCCCGCGAGTCTAGGCGAGACGGCCCGTTCGCCCGCCGACCGCCCACCACGTGGGCCTCAACCCGGTCGGACGACCGGCACGGGCCGGTCGGTGAGCGCGGCGGTCCTCGGGTCCGTGACGTCGGAGACCGTCACCTCGACCTCGACCGGGCCGAGCAGCGCGCGGACGATCGCGCCCAGCTCGTCGGCCAACCGTGGCAGCGGCGTCCCGAGCAGGGCGACCACGGCGATCTCGACGGGCTCGTCGCCGACACCGACACGCACCCCGAGGATGCGCCGCCGGCCGGGCAGGTGCGACGCGACGGTGCCGAACGGACCGCCGTCGAGACGTGCGACGGCGGGATGGGCGAGGACCGCGGCCGCGATCCGGCGGGCGATCTCGTCGGCGGTGCCCGACCGCTCGAACCCGTTCGCCGGGTACCGCCCCGCTTCACGCACCACAGGACAGTAGCCGTGACGGGGGCTCGTCGTCGGCGCGCCCCGGATGCCCCACGACGTACCGGCGACTACCGTTCCGGTCGCATACCGACGCCCGGTCGCGCCTCTCCTCGCCAGTGGGCACGTCGCACAGGGCATGGAGATGACGGGGGACCGGTGGTCGCGACCCGAGGACGGGTGGGCCCTACCCCGGCGTGTCCCGTGGTCGTCGAGCTGCCCCCGCCACCGGTCGACGAGCTGGACGAGACCACGCTCGTCGTCCGCGCCCAGGAGGGCGACGTCCGCGCGTTCGAGACACTCGCCCGGCGCCACCAGGCCGCCCTGTACCGCCTCGCCGTACGGGTCATGGGTGACCCGGCCGAGGCGGAGGACGCGCTCCAGGAGGCCCTGCTCGACGCCTGGCGCCGGATCGGGCGCTTCCGCGGCGACTCGGCGTTCTCCACGTGGATGTACCGCATCGTCACCAACCGGTGCGTCGCGATCCTGCGGCGGCGCAGGCCGATGCCGGTCGAGGTCGACGACACCGCCGCCGCGCCAGACTCCCCTGCCCGCGCCGTCGAGCTCGACGCCGAGATGGCCGCACTGGGCCGGGCACTGAGCGGGCTCCGGGACGACCTGCGCATCTGCTGGGTGTTGCGCGAGCTGGAGGGCCTCGGGTACACCGAGATCGCCGAGATCACCGGTGCCGGCGTGGACGCGGTGCGTGGGCGGATCCACCGGGCGCGGACCAGGTTGGCGGAGGTGATGCGACCGTGGCGGTGAACAGGCTCTCCGGTTCGGACCTCCACGGCGCCTCCGAGTGGGGCTCCGAGTCGTTGGCCTGCGGTCGGGACGCGGCCACGGCCTGGGACCGGGCCGAGGTCGGCGTCACCCCCGACGAGCACGAGCGCGGTTGTCCGCACTGCGCGGCCGCCTTCGCCGACGCCCGGCGCCTGGACTCGGTGGTGCACCGGATGTCGAACGCGGACGTCGAACCCCCGCCGTCGGTGATGGACCGGGTGATGGCCGCGGTGCGCACCGACCTGCGACCCCACGACCTCCTGGCGCTCGACTCCCCGCACGGTCCGGCCCGGTTGAGCCGGCCGGCCGCGGCCGCGGTGCTGCGCAACGTCGTCGACCGGATGGGCGGCGTGCGGGCCCGCAGCTGCCGCATCGAGCAGCTCGACGGGCGCGACGACGCCGACGTGACGATCACCGTGACCGCACGGTTCGGCGTGGACCTCGCCTCGGTCACCGCCCGGGTGCGACAGATGGTCCTCGCGGCGGGCGAGCAGGCGCTCGGGGTGCCGGTGCGACGGGTCGACATCGAGGTCGTCGACGTGTTCGACAGCTCGGTCGACGGAGCTGTCGACGGAGCTGGCGGCGGCAAGGACGGTCGACGATGACGCACGGCACGCCCCCGGTGCGGCTGCACGTCGGCGACGCGGCCGTCGCCCGGATCGCCGCGCAGCGGGCCCGCCGGGTGCCGGGGGTGGTGGCGCTGCGGGCCGATCTGGCCCAGGCCCTCCTCGGGATCGCCGACGCGGTGCTGGGCCAGGAGCGCACGCCGCGGACCGACGGGGTGAAGGCCGCGGTCAACGGCGACTCGGCCGAGGTGACCGTCACGGTCGTGACGCGCCTGGGTCACAACTGCCGCGACGTCGCCCGCGCCGTCCAGCGCGAGGTGGCCGACGAGATCGCCCGCCACACCGGCCTCCAGGTGCAGGTCAGCGTGACGGTCGCCGACATCCTCCTGGACTGAGGCGGGTCAGGCGGGGGTTGCGGGGGCGCGGCGGTGCAGGACGCAGTCGCCGCACAGGCCGCCGCCGGGGACGCGGTAGTAGAGGCAGCACGAGCGGCGCCGGAACGTCCAACCGATGTCGTGGCCCTCCGGTGGGCGCAGGTCCCCCGTTCCGGCGAGCGGGCCGAGGTCGAGCAGTCGCCGCGCCACGGCCGCGGCACGGTCCGCCACCCCCGGGTGCCGGTCACCGATCACCCGCTTCCCGCCCGCGACCGACGACGCGACGCTCCCCCACATCAGCCGCTCGGAGATCGGGACCTGCGCGCGGACCGCCCCGATCAGCGGTGCGAGGTGCTCGTCGAAGAGCGCGTCCGCGAGAGCGTCGGCCGCCGCGTCCGGGTCGACGACGGCGGTGGAGGCGGTGGACGAGCTCCACAGCGGCCACGGCCCGCTCGCGGAGACCCGCCAGTGCAGGGTCCCGGCGGTCAGCTCGGGGAGCATCCCGTGCAGGACGGCTGACGCGAGCGGTGCCGACACCACGAGCGCGGCGATCCCCTGGAAGGCGATCGAGGCGGCCACCCGGTCGTCGCTGCCGAGCACCCGGCCGACATGGGCGATCCGTTCCCGCAACGGACCCGGATCGGTGTGGAGGTCGCGCATCGGGCGCCATGTCGGGTCGGCGGCCTGCGCCGGGTCGGTGCCGACGGTGAAGAACGAGCCGAGGCCGGCCACGTCGGCGAGCACCGCGCGGACGTCCACCGTCACAGTGTGCCCCACACGTTCGGCCCGGGCCTCGAACCGGTCGTCGTGGGGGCCGGACACAGTACCCCCGGCGGCCGTGCGGGGCGGCTCCGGCGCTGGTCACAGTGGTCACTGCGGCAGTCACTGGCGAATTGCCGGTGCCACGTGCGACATTGAGTGACGCAACCGGTGCACCCGCTGAAGTGTGCGCCGCAACCATGCGTAGAGCCGGCCGGCGCCCCACGACGGCGTCCGGTCGTCGCGCCGGTCTCCGGGGTGTCCTCGGGGTTCCGGCCAGCGTGCGTCACCCGTTCGAAGCAGAACGGGCGTCCAGTTGGTGTAGTCCCCTTACGTTCCACCCACCATCACGTCGTCCCGATGGCAGATGTCGGGGTGCACCGAGACGACCGGAGATCCTGTTGGCTGCGAACACGGTGTCGGAGGGGCTCTACTCCCCCGATTTCGAGCACGACGCCTGTGGCGTCGCCATGGTCGCCGACCTGGCCGGCCGCCGCGACCACGGCATCGTCCGTAAGGCGCTCACCGCGTTGCTGCGCCTGGAGCACCGGGGCGCGCGGGGCAGCGAGGCTAACACCGGTGACGGCGCCGGCATCCTCATCCAGGTCCCCGACGAGTTCTTCCGCGCCGTCGTCGACTTCGACCTGCCCGAGGCCGGGGCGTACGCCGTGGGCACCGCCTTCCTCCCGGTCGAGCGCGACGCCGCCGACACCGCCGTCACCGAGATCGAGCGGCTGGCGGGCGAGGAGGGCCTGCAGGTGCTCGGCTGGCGCACGCTGCCCGTCGACCCGGACAAGGCCGACATCGGCCCCACCGCGCGTGCGGCCATGCCGTCGTTCCGCCAGCTGTTCCTCGCCGGCGCCGGGGGCGAGAGCGGCATCGCGTTGGAGCGCCTGACGTTCTGCCTGCGCAAGCGGGCCGAGCACACCACCGGCACCTACTTCCCGTCCCTGTCGCCGCGCACCATCGTCTACAAGGGGATGCTCGCCGAGCCGCAGGTCGAGACGTTCTACCCCGACCTGTCCGACGAGCGCGTGACGAGCGCGCTGGCGGTCGTCCACTCCCGGTTCTCCACCAACACGTTCCCGGCGTGGCCGCTGGCGCACCCGTACCGCTACGTCGCGCACAACGGGGAGATCAACACCCTGCGCGGCAACCGCAACTGGATGGCCGCGCGCGAGGCGCTGCTGGAGTCCGACGTCATCCCGGGCGACCTGAGGCGCCTGAGCCCGATCGTCACGCCCGACGTCAGCGACTCGGCCACCTTCGACGAGGTGCTGGAGCTGCTGCACCTGGGCGGGCGCAGCCTGCCGCACGCGGTGCTGATGATGATCCCGGAGGCCTGGGAGAACCACGACGAGATGGACCCGGCCCGCCGGGCGTTCTACGAGTTCCACTCCACGCTCATGGAGCCGTGGGACGGCCCCGCGCTCGTCGCGTTCACCGACGGCACGCTGGTCGGTGCGGTCCTCGACCGCAACGGCCTGCGCCCGGCCCGTTACTGGGTCACCGAGGACGGCACCGTCGTGCTGGCCTCCGAGGTGGGCGTGCTCGACGTCGAGCCGAGCGCCGTCGTGCGCAAGGGCCGGCTCGAGCCGGGCCGCATGTTCCTCGTCGACACCGCGGCCGGACGCATCGTCGATGACGCCGAGGTCAAGGGCGCGCTGGCGGCCGATCACCCCTACGCCGACTGGCTGCACGCGGGCCTGATCCGCCTCGCGGACCTGCCCGCCCGGGCCCGCGAGGTGCCCACGCACGCCACGCTGACGCGCCGCCAGCAGTCGCTGGGCTACACCGAGGAGGAGCTCAACATCCTTCTCAAGCCGATGGCGGCGTCCGGCGCGGAACCGATCGGGTCGATGGGCAACGACGCACCCCTGGCCGCGATCTCGCAGCGCCCGCGCCAGCTCTACGACTACTTCACGCAGTTGTTCGCGCAGGTCACCAACCCGCCGCTGGACGCCATCCGCGAGGAGCTCGTCACCTCGCTGCAGAGCCAGCTCGGGCCCGAGGAGAACCTGCTCGCCGCAGGCCCGGCCAACTGCCGCACGATCGTGCTGCCGTTCCCGGTGCTCGGCAACGACGACCTCGCCCGGATCGCACACATCAACGACGACGGCGAGTACCCCGGGTTCGGCTCCTACACGGTGCGGGGCCTGTTCCGCGCGGCGCAGGGAGGCACGGGGCTGGTGACGCGGCTCGCGGAGATCCGCGCGGAGGTCTCCCGTGCCATCCTCGACGGCGCCCGGCTGATCGTGCTGTCCAGCCGCGGTGTGGACCCCGAGTGGGCGCCGATCCCGTCGCTGCTGCTCACCGGCGCCGTGCACCACCATCTGGTGCGCGAGCGGACCCGCACGAGGGTCGGCCTGATCGTGGAGTCCGCCGACGCGCGCGAGGTGCACCACGTCGCGCTGCTGATCGGATACGGCGCCGCGGCGGTCAACCCCTACCTGGCCGTGGCGACGGTCGAGGATCTCGCCGAGCGCGGCGACATCCCGGGCGTCGACCCGGCCACAGCGGCGAAGAACCTGGTCAAGGCGCTGGGCAAGGGCGTCCGCAAGACGATGTCCAAGATCGGTGTCTCGACGGTGGCGTCCTACACAGGGGCGCAGATCTTCGAGGCCATCGGCCTGGGCCGCGACGTCATCGACAGCTGCTTCTCCGGCACCACCTCACGCCTGGGCGGTGTCGGGTTCGACGTGCTCGCCGAGGAGGTGCTCCGGCAGCATCGTCATGCCTACCCGGTCGACGACGTGCGCGCGAGCCACCGGGCGCTGGAGGTGGGCGGGGAGTACCAGTGGCGCCGGGAGGGCGAGCTGCACCTGTTCAACCCGCAGACGGTCTTCCGGCTGCAGCACTCCACCCGTTCGGGTCGCTACGACGTCTTCAAGGAGTACACCAGCGCCGTCGACGAACAGGCGCACCGGCTGATGACGCTGCGCGGGCTGTTCGCGTTCAAGAACGGCTCCCGCCCGCCGGTACCGATCGACGAGGTCGAGCCGGTCGAGGAGATCGTCAAGCGGTTCGCCACCGGCGCCATCTCCTACGGGTCGATCTCGCTGGAGATGCACGAGACCCTGGCGATCGCGATGAACCGCCTCGGCGGCAGGTCCAACACCGGCGAGGGCGGCGAGGACGCCGAGCGCTGGATCCCGGACGCGAACGGGGACGATCGACGGTCGGCGATCAAGCAGGTGGCGTCCGGCCGTTTCGGCGTGACGAGCGAGTACCTGGTCAGTGCGGACGACCTGCAGATCAAGATCTCGCAGGGCGCCAAGCCGGGCGAGGGCGGGCAACTGCCCGGCAACAAGGTCTACCCGTGGATCGCCCGGACGCGGCACTCCACGCCGGGAGTCGGCCTGATCTCGCCGCCGCCGCACCACGACATCTACTCGATCGAGGACATCAAGCAGCTCATCCACGACCTCAAGAACGCCAACCCGCGGGCCCGCATCCACGTGAAGCTGGTCAGCCAGGTCGGCGTCGGCACGGTCGCGGCGGGCGTGGCGAAGGCCTACTCCGATGTCGTGCTCATCTCCGGACACGACGGCGGCACGGGCGCGTCGCCGCTGTCATCGATCAAGCACGCCGGTGGTCCGTGGGAGCTCGGCCTCGCCGAGACCCAGCAGACGCTGCTGCGCAACAACCTGCGCGACCGGATCGTCGTGCAGGCCGACGGGCAGCTCAAGACGGGCCGTGACGTGATCATCGCGGCGCTGCTCGGTGCCGAGGAGTTCGGCTTCGCGACGGCACCGCTGGTGGTGTCGGGCTGCATCATGATGCGCGTCTGCCACCTCGACACGTGCCCGGTCGGCGTCGCCTCCCAGAACCCGGAGCTGCGCAAACGCTTCGACGGGCGTCCCGAGTACGTCATCACGTTCATGCAGTTCATCGCGCAGGAGGTGCGCGAGTACCTGGCGCAGCTCGGTTTCCGCACACTGGCCGAGGCCGTCGGGCACGCGGAGATGCTCGAAACCGACGACGCCGTGCGCCACTGGAAGACCGAGGGCCTCGACCTGTCCCCGATCTTCGCGGTGCCCCCGCTCAAGCCCGGCACGCCGCGCCACCGCACGAGGAGCCAGGACCACGGCCTCGAGAAGGCACTGGACAACACCTTGATCCAGCTCTGCGAGGGCTCGCTGTCCTCGGGCGACAGGGTGCGGCTCGACCTGCCGGTGCGCAACGTCAACCGCACGGTCGGCACCATGCTCGGCTACGAGCTCACGAAGCGGTGGGGCGGCGAGGGGCTGCCCGACGACACGATCGAGGTCACGCTCACGGGTTCGGCCGGCCAGAGCTTCGGCGCGTTCGTGCCCCGCGGCATCACGTTGCGCCTGGTCGGGGACACGAACGACTTCTTCGGCAAGGGCCTCTCGGGCGGACGCCTGACGCTGCGGCCCCACCCGTCGGCGCCCTTCGTGGCCGAGGACAACATCATCGCCGGCAACGTGATCCTCTACGGCGCGACGTCGGGCGAGATCTTCGTCCGCGGGGTGGTGGGCGAGCGGTTCTGCGTGCGCAACTCGGGCGCGCTGGCCGTCGTCGAAGGAGTGGGCGACCACGGCTGCGAGTACATGACGGGTGGGCGTGTCGTGGTGCTGGGCAAGATCGGACGCAACTTCGCCGCGGGGATGTCCGGCGGTGTGGCGTACGTGCTCGATCTGCCGGTACACCGGGTGAACCCGGAGATGGTGGACATCGACGCCCTCGACCCCGACGACCGGACGTTCCTGCGCGACGCCGTCGAGCGTCACTTCACGGAGACCGACTCGGCCGTCGCGCGGGCGTTGCTCACCGACTGGGACGAGGCCGTCGAGCGTTTCGGCAAGGTCATACCCAAGGACTACAAGCGGGTCCTGCTGGCCCGCGTGGCCGCGGAGCGCGACGGCCGCGACGTGAACCAGGCCATCATGGAGGCTGCACATGGGTGACCCGAAGGGCTTTCTCACCACGCCCCGCGAGCTTCCGCAGCGTCGCCCGGTCGACCTGCGCCTGAGCGACTGGCGGGAGGTCTACGAGGAGTTCCCGCGTCCCGAGCTGGAGAAGCAGGCGGGTCGCTGCATGAACTGCGGCATCCCGTTCTGCCACCAGGGCTGCCCGCTGGGCAACCTCATTCCGGAGTGGAACGACCTGGTCCACCGCCACGACTGGCGCGAGGCCACCGAGCGGCTGCACGCCACCAACAACTTCCCGGAGTTCACCGGGACGCTGTGCCCCGCCCCGTGCGAGACCGCATGCGTGCTGGCCATCAACGACGACGCGGTCACGATCAAGCAGGTCGAGATCGAGATCATCGACCGCGCCTGGGACGAGGGCTGGGTGCCGCCGCAGGTCCCCACGTCGAGGACGGGCCGGAAGGTCGCCGTGGTCGGCTCCGGCCCGGCCGGGCTGGCCGCCGCACAGCAGCTCACCCGGGTGGGGCACGACGTGGTGGTGTTCGAGCGGGCCGACCGCATCGGCGGGTTGCTGCGCTACGGCATCCCCGAGTTCAAGATGGAGAAGGCCCGGCTCGACCGGCGCCTGGACCAGATGTCGGCAGAGGGCACCCGGTTCCGCGCCTCGGTGGACGTCGGCGTCGACATCCACGTCGAGGCGCTCCGTGCCGACTTCGACGCCGTGGTGCTCGCCGGCGGGGCCACGGCCGGGCGTGACATCCCGGTGACCGGACGCGAGCTGACGGGCATCCACCAGGCGATGGAGTTCCTGCCGTGGGCCAACCACGTGCAGCAGGGTGACCTCGACGCGCCGCCGATCACCGCGCACGGCAAGCACGTCGTGATCATCGGTGGCGGTGACACCGGAGCCGACTGCCTGGGCACCTCGCACCGTCAGGGGGCCGCGTCGGTCACCCAGCTGGAGATCATGCCGACGCCACCGGAGAAGCGCACCGACGCCATGCCGTGGCCGACCTATCCGATGGTCTACCGGGTGTCGTCGGCCCACGAGGAGGGCGGCGACCGGCTGTTCTCGGTCAACACCACCGAGTTCGTCGGCGACGCGCACGGTCGTGTGCGTGCCATCCGGGTCGTCGAGGTCCGGCGTGCCGACGGCGGGCGGTTCGTGCCGGTCGAGGGCACCGAGAAGGAGCTTCCCGCGCAGCTGGTGCTGCTCGCGATGGGCTTCCTGGGCCCGGAGAAGGGCACGCTGCTCTCCGAACTGGAGGTCGAGCTCGACGAGCGCGGCAACGTCGCCCGTGACCAGAACTTCATGACCAGCGTCGAGGGCGTGTTCTCGGCGGGTGACATGGGCCGCGGTCAGTCGCTGATCGTGTGGGCGATCGCGGAGGGCCGCTCCGCCGCGGCGGGCGTCGACGCCTTCCTGATGGGCCGCGACGTCCTCCCACGCCCGATCGCGCCGACGGACCGCCCGCTGGTCTGATCAGGACTCCGGACCGGCGGCAGACGTGATGCGACCGTGACGGGCAGCGCGTAGTCGTACGGAGCCGGGATCGATCGGCACCGCCCAAGGTGTGCAGCATGAGCGCACCGTCCGAACCGCCAGACCGCCCCGACCCGCTCGCCGCGCTCGCCGGAGAGCTCGGTCACCTGGGACGACGACTCGACGGGATCGGTGCCGAACTGCTGGCCCTGCGGGCCCCGGCCGAGGTGGCTCCCGTCCCACCCGTCGCCGGAGCGGAGTCCGGACCGCCCCGCTCGGTACGGCCACCACCACCGTTGCCGCCGACGTCGGTCCCCCAGCGCGACCGGCCCCCGTATCCGGTGCCGTATCCGATGCCGTATCCGGTGCCGCAGCCGTTCCCGGGGCCCCCGACGGTCAGCAGGTCCCAGCGCCCGGGGTCCCAGACCCACCTGCCGCCTCGACACGGCGCCCCGGCGCACCACCCCGTCCCGGCCGCGCCGACCACCGGGTCCCGCCCGCCGGTGGTCCTGTCGGGCGCCCGGCTGCTCGCCTGGACGGGAGGGGCGATCACGCTGGTCGGGGTCGTCCTGGTCCTCGTCCTGGCCGCGTCACGGGAGTGGTTCACCCCGCCCGCACGGATCGCGGCGGGCGCCATGCTGGCCGTCGTGCTGGTCGGGATCGGCATCCGGCTGTACCGAAAGGAAAGCGCGCGGGTCGGGGCGCTCGCCCTGGTCGCGACCGGTTTCGCCACCGCGTACCTCGTCGTGGCCGCGACGGCCGCGCTGTACGACTACCTGGCTCCGGTCCCGGCCCTGACCCTCGCTCTGCTCGTGGCGGGCGCCGGGCTCGGTGTGGCCGACCGGTGGCGCACCGAGCTGCTCGCGGGCGGCGCGACCGTGGGGGCCGTGGTGCTCGCGCCGGTCCTCGCCGAAGGCTGGCTGCTCGTCGCTCTGGCGCTCGCGCTGCAGGTCGCCGCGCTGCCCGTCGTGCTCCGCAGGGGATGGTCGACGCTGATGGTGCTCGCCGCCGCCGGGCCCGTGCTCTTCGGGACCCTGGTGATCAGTGGAGGGGGCTTCGGTGCCGGCACCGACCGGGTGCAGGTGGTGGTGGTCGCGCTGGCGGTGCTGGCCGTCGGGCTCGGGACGTCCGTGCCTGCCGCACGCCTGCTGCCGGCGGCCTCGGTCGCGACGCTGGTCGGGTCGTCGTCGGTACCGTCGTTCGTGGCGGTGTCGGTGCTCGGCGGCTGGGCCGGCGGTGCACTGGGCCTGGGTGTGGCGCTCGCGCTGGCCGGTCTCGCGTCCGTCCCCGGCACCGACCGGGCCATCCGGCTCGTCGCGGGTACTGCGGCGTCGTCGGCGCTGCTGCAGGCCACCGCGACCGCACTGGACGGCTCGTCGTTCACGCTCGTCGTGCTGGGGCAGGCGATCGTCGCCGCGGTGGTCGCCGGGTCGTTCCGGAACCGGTTCGCGCTGGTCATGGGCACGGCCTACGGGACGATCGGGACATTCGCCGCGATCACGTCGGACGCCCCGCTCGTCGCGCTCGTGAGACTGGGGGAACCCTACGTCGTGAACGGCGTCGGCCGGCCGGGCGCGATGGTCGTCGGCGCTGCGGTGTCGGCGTCGGTGCTCGTCCTCGCCTGTGCCCTGCTCATGGCGGGCGGGCGGTTCCGGTGGGTCCGGCCGGACGCCGCAACCGCGCGCATCTGGGTGCCGATCGGGTTCGCGGCCCTGTACGGGGCGGCCGGGCTGGTGATCCCGCTGGCCCTTCTCGTCTCGGCCGACCGGATCGGGTTCACCGTCGGGCACGCGGTGGTCACGGTGTCGTGGACGATCGCCGCACTGGTCCTGCTGGCCCAGGGGATCAGCCGGCCCGCGCTGCGGGTCGCCGGGCTGGTGCTGGTGGCGGCGGCCGTCGCGAAGCTGATGCTGTTCGACCTCGTCGCGCTCGACGGGGTCGCCCGTGCGGCCGCGTTCCTCGGCGCCGGGCTGGTTCTGCTGGCGGCGGGTGCGCGCTACGCGCGGCTCGTCGCGGAGTCCGAGTCCGAGTCCGAGTCGGAGTCGGAGCCGGAGCCGTCGGAGTCCGGCCCGCCGGACGGCCCGGCGCCGTCGATGCCGAGGCCACTCGGAGCGGACCGGTAGTGATCACCGACCCGGAGGTCGGTACGCCGACCCCCGGGTCCTGGTGGTCGCCCGGTTCGGGGCCGTGCCGCCGCGTAGTTCGGCGACGATGAACACCACCGGAATCACGCACCGCACCGTCGAGGTCAACGGGCTCTCGTTGCATCTCGCGGAGGCCGGCCCTGCCGACGGGCCCGTCGTGCTGCTGCTGCACGGCTTTCCCGAGTGCTGGTACTCCTGGCGTCACCAGCTGCTGGCGCTCTCCGCGGCCGGGTGCGCGCGGTGGCGCCCGACCAGCGCGGATACGCCCGCAGCGACGCGCCGGAGGCCGTCGGGGCGTACTCGATCCTGCACCTGGTCGGCGACGCGGTGGGTGTGCTCGACGCGGTCGGCGCCGAGCGCGCGGTGGTCGTCGGGCACGACTGGGGCGCTCCGGTCGCCTGGCACACCGCGCAGCTGCGGCCCGACCGCGTGCGGGGCGTCGTCGGGCTCTCGGTGCCGTTCCTCCCCCGGGGCTCGACACGGCCGACCGAGGGGCTCGCCCGCCGCTTCGGAGCCGGCTTCTACCAGCTCCACTTCCAGGCGCCGGGCGTCGCCGACGCGGAGCTCGGCGCCGATCCGTTGACGGCGGCCTGGAACCGCGTGCCGATCGTCTCGCCCGCGCTCTACGTGGCGGGCGAGCACGACATGGTGGTGGCGGGCGTCCCGTTCGAGGCCCTGGTCACCTCCCTGCGCCGGTCCGTCACCGACCTGCGCGACGCCGTGTCGCTGCCGGGCTGCGGGCACTGGACCCAGCAGGAGCGACCGGCCGAGGTCAACCGGGCCGTCGTCGACTTCGTGGCGGGCCTGGCCTGACCGTGAGGACGCGCTGCGCCGGGGGCGGTGTCCGCCGTGGCCCGCCGGTCGCCGACCGCCGTTCGAAGAAGTGTGAAGATCACCCGAAACCCGGCGGCCGTTCGTCCGTTGAGCGGAGTGACCGGTGCCGGCGGAGCTGGGGAGCCCCGTCGGCGCCGGTTAGCCCAGCTCGAGCTCGAAGGCGTCCTCGCCGATCCACACCCGCAGGCCGTCACCGTCGTCGGTGATGAAGCCGTCCTCCTCCTCACCGAGCTCACGGGACGCGCCGAGCGCCAGCGTGTTGAATCGGATCCGGCCTCCGCCGATGTCCGCGGGGCGGTACTCGCGGGCAAGGCGGGCGGTGCGGCTCTCGGTGGCCAGCCATCGGGCGTTGTCCTCGCCGACCTCGACGACCCACTCCTGATCACGCATGCGGCGCATTGTGCGCCGGCGACGGCGGTCTGTCAGCCCACCGGCGGTGGGCACGGGACACCCACACACCTCGTGCCCGCCACCACTGCGATGCAACAACGCGACGACGACCAAGCCGCCCGCGGCGGCGTCGTCGGTGATCGGCTAACCGGCCGTCACGGTGCCGGCCTTGCCGAGGTGCGCCCGACCGGGGAGATCGACGAGTACCGCGAACGACGTGGTCCGGGCGCGGCGGCGGCGAAGGAGCCACCGGCCCAGCGCGTACGCACCGCCGGTGAGCACAGCGATCACCGCACCGGCGACGAGGCTGAGGATCGGGCTGCCACCCGTCAGGGGGCCCAGCGCGGCCCCGATGGCCAGCATGTACACCGCCCACACCACCGAGCTGGCGATCGACCAGGGCACGAACCGGCGCATCGGCAACCCGTAGCGTCCGGCCGCGGCCGTGCTGACCAGCCGACCGCCGGGCACGAAACGCGCCCCGACGAGCGCGATTCCCGGCCGGAGCAGCATGTGGCGGCGCACCCAGCTCGACAGGCCGCAGTGGGAGTCGAGGCGGCCGGCCAGGATGCGGTGCGAGGACCGGCCGAGGACGAACACGACGAGATCCCCCACCGCCGCCCCGACGACGGAGGCGACGAACAGCCCCGCCACCGCCGCGACGTCGCGCTCGACGAAGCCGATGGAGGTCGCCGACATGAGCAGCGTCTCGCTCGGCAACACCGGGAACGGGCCGTCGAGCGCGATCACGAACGCGAGCAGGGGCAGCAGCCAAGGGCTGTGCAGAAGAGAGGAGCACAGGCCGGCGACGTCCAACAGGGCGGTCCTTCCGATCTTGAGGCTTCGACCATTGGGAGGTTAGTCCCCACCGGGTGGGGGCCACGACGGGCGCGCTGGGTGACCCTGCGTGCTCGCCGAGCGGACGTCGGGGCGGGACGGGGAGCAGTTCGGCGGCGGGACTCGGCTCGACCGCTCCGCGGCTCTAGGATCGGGTTCATGAACCCCGTGCTCTCCGGCCGGACCGCGCTGGTCACCGGCGCAGCTTCCGGTATCGGTGCCGCCGTCGCACGCAGGCTCGTGGCCGACGGTGCGACGGTCCTGGGCGTTGACCGCGACGAGGCGGGGCTGAAGGAGCTGGCCGACGCCGTGCCCGGCGTCGAGCCCCTCACCTGCGACCTGTCCGACCTCGACGCCGTGGACGCCCTGCCCGCGAGGGTCGACGTGCTGGTCAACAACGCGGGCCTGCAGCACGTCGCGCCGGTCCACGAGTTCGATCCGGAGCGGTTCTCCCTGATCCTGCGGGTGATGCTGGAGGCGCCGTTCCGGCTCGCCCGCACCGCGTTGCCGCACATGTACGACCGGGGCTGGGGCCGGATCGTCAACATCTCGAGCGTGCACGGCCTGCGGGCGAGCCCGTTCAAGTCCGCCTACGTCAGCGCGAAGCACGGCCTGGAAGGGCTGTCGAAGGTCATCGCGCTGGAGGGTGCACCGCACGGTGTCACCAGCAACTGCATCAACCCGGCCTACGTGCGCACGCCGCTGGTCGAGAAGCAGATCGCCGACCAGGCCCGCACCCACGGCATCGCGCAGGACGAGGTCCTGGAGCGGATCATGCTCACCCCCGTCGCGGTGAAGCGGCTCATCGAGCCCGCCGAGGTCGCCGAGCTGGCCGCGGTGCTCTACGGGCCGGCCTCGGCCTCGATCTCCGGCACGTCGCTCCTGATGGACGGCGGTTGGACCGCCCACTGACAGTGACCACCGGACCCACCCAGGAAGCTCTCATGGCCGAGAAAGGAACCCGGTAGCGGCATCGTCAAGGTCGTGGCGGCCAGCATGGCCGGCACCACGGTCGAGTGGTACGACTTCTTCCTCTACGGCGTCGCCGCCGCCCTGGTCTTCCCCACCGTCTTCTTCCCCGGTGGTCCCGGCGCGGATCCCGCGGTCGGGGTGCTGCTCTCGCTCGGCACGTTCGCGGTCGGCTTCATCGCCCGTCCGTTCGGCGGGCTGGTGTTCGGCCACTACGGCGACAAGATCGGCCGCAAGACCCTGCTCGTGATCAGCCTGCTCATGATGGGCATCGCGACGTTCGCGATCGGCCTGCTGCCCGGCTACGCGACGATCGGCCTGGCCGCCCCGCTGCTGCTCGTGGTGCTGCGCCTCGTGCAGGGCTTCGCGCTCGGCGGGGAGTGGGGTGGCGCGGTCCTCATCGTCTCCGAGCACGGCGACCCGGCGCGGCGTGGGTTCTGGGCGAGCTGGCCGCAGGCGGGCGCCCCCGGCGGGCAGTTGCTCGCCAACGGCCTGCTGACCCCGCTGGCCGTGGTGCAGGACGAGGCGACGTTCCTCGCGTGGGGCTGGCGGATCCCGTTCCTGCTCTCCGCCGTGCTGGTGCTGATCGGGCTGTGGGTGCGGCTCTCGGTCGAGGAGTCGCCGGTGTTCCGCGCCGCCCAGGCCAAGGCCCAGGAGCGCGCCGCCGCCGGCACCGCCGACACCATGCCGATCCTCGACGTGCTGCGCCGCTACCCCCGCGAGGTGCTCACCGCGATGGGCGCCCGGTTCGCCGAGAACGTCTCCTACTACATCTTCACGATCGTGGTGACGACCTACGTGACCACCCAGCTCGAACTGCCGTCCTCGTTCGTCCCCGGCGCGGTGCTGATCGGCGCGGCCGTGCACTTCGTGACGATCCCGCTGTGGGGTGCCCTCTCGGACCGGATCGGCCGCCGGCCGGTGTACCTGTTCGGCGCGGTCGGCGTCGGGCTCTGGACATTCGCGTTCTTCGCCCTGCTCGACACCAGGGACTTCGCGCTCACGGCGGTGGCGGTGACGGTCGGGCTGGTGCTGCACGGCGCGATGTACGGCCCGCAGGCGGCGTTCCTGTCCGAGCTGTTCGGCACGACCGTGCGGTACTCAGGCGTGTCGATCGGCTACCAGCTGGCGTCCATCCTGGCCGGCGGGCTGGCCCCGATCATCGCCGTGGCCCTGCTGACGACGTTCGACAGCGGCTACGCGATCGCCGTCTATGTGGCGCTGTGCGCGGTGGTGACGATCGTCGCGGTGGCGACCTACAGCGAGACCGGCAAGCGGGACCTCGAGAACGACCCGGCGCTCACCCGCCGCACCGCGGGCTGAGTTGTGGTCGGCGAGTCACCAGCGGGATTCACGGCCGCCTCTCGTCACCGGCGGTAGCCCTCGGCGCCACGTCCAGGCGCGCCGCGTCGAGATCGTCGCCGGCGTCGCGTCCCTGGTCGTGATCCCGATCGTCGGACGACTGCTCGGGCGGTCGGACCGGAGCGGACAGGTCACTCGGAGGTGAGTTCGGCGAGCTGATCGGCCGCGGTGTTGTTGCCCTGCTCGGCGAGGCGGCGCAGCTCGTCCATGTCGCCGCGCTCACCGGCGACCTCGATCAGTTCGTCGGCCGCGTCCCGGTCACCGTGGTCGGCGCGTGCCCGCAGGGCGGACAGATCGTCGAAGTCAGTCATGGTCGAACCCTCCCATCGTCTGCACCGGTCGTCGTCATGATCGGCTGAGATTCAGCTCGATGGCCCGCCGGGCCACCTCCAGGACGGCTGCCCGCCGGGTATCGGCACGGCCGGGGCCGCTGACCCGGCGTCGCCCTCGACGGCGGGAGCGTCCGGGGCCTGCGCGGCGGCGGCGTCGAGCAATGCCGCGGGCTCGTGGTCGCCGAGCCGGCGCAGAAGGTCGGCGAGGTTGCGCACGGTAGCCCACTGATGGGGTCCACCGGCGGCGGACGGGCGTGCGATCACCCTCGAAAGCGGACGCACCGAACTCGCGGTGCGAGCCGATCCCCGCCGGCTGCGTCAGCTCGGCAACCCACGGTGCGCACTCATGCAATTCACCCGATAGGACTCGGCACAGCGGTATGCGGAGAAGCAATCAGCTCTCGAGTGGGTGGGCACGTGTGCCGTCCGGCGCAGTGTCGAGTTTCGCGAGGTCGTCGGCGTCGAGCGCGATCGCCGCGGCGGCGGCATTGACCCGCATGTGCCGGACGCTGGTCGTGCCGGGCAGCGGCACGACCGGGAGCCGCCAACGGTCGGCGCGGTGGTGAACCCAGGCGAGCGCGACCTGGCCCGGCGTGACGCCGTACCGGGCGGCGACATCGGTCAGCACCGATGCCAGCCTGTCGCTGGCAGACGTGTGCAGCTGTCCGTGATCGGTCGGTGAGTAGGCCACCACGGCGGTCCCCAGCTCGGCTGCCACCGGCACCATGGACTCGACATTCCGCTGCGTCAGCGACCACCGCTCCTGAACGGCGACGATGGGATGCACCGCGTGGGCCCGCCGCAGGTCCTCCTCGGTCACGTTCGACAGACCCAGGCCGCGTACCTTGCCTTCCCGGACGAGGTCGGCCATCGCGTCGATCGTCTCCTCCACCGGGGTCTCGTCGCTGCGGTGGTGCAGGTAGTAGAGGTCGATCGTCTCCAGGCCCAGCCGGCGCAGGCTCGCCTCGCACGAATCACGGACGAACGCTGCGTCAGCACGCACGTACCAGTCACCGTCGTCGCGCCATAGCACCCGAATTTCGTGGCCACCAGCACCTTGTCGCGACAACAAGCGACTGCACGGCCGACCAACGCCTCGTTGCCGTACAGGTGAGCCGTGTCCACCATCGTCACCCCCGCGTCCAAGGCTGCGTGCACCACCGCCGCCGGGTCGCGGTCAGGATCGCCGACAGTGCTGTCGCGCATGGTCATGCACCCGAGGCCCTGCCGCGGGAGATCGTGGGGAGTGAGCACGGACGTGAACGTAGGGGCTCAACCCGACCTCAGGTCAACAGGCGGCAGTGTTGACACAGCGCTCTCATGCTGCGACGGCAGTTGCGGCATGTCGTGGGATGCTGATCGCCGTCGGGCGGTGATGATCGCCCCGTGGTGGATCTTGCAGGGTGGGTCGCGTCGTTGGATGCCGTGGTGGAGCTGATCTCCGGGCGTTTCGCCAGGTCCGAGCCGCGGCAGCGGGTTGGAACCTACGTGCGGGGGTTGCTCGCGGGATGCTCGCCGCGCTGCCAGCGGAGCGGGCCGCGGCGCTGTGTGATGAGGTGACGATCGACTTGGACACCACCGATGTGGAGGTCTACGGCCGCCACAAGCGCGGGGTGGCCTACAACTACCAGGGCCAACGCTGTGGTCGCCCGCACGTGGCGACCTGGGCCGAGACCGCGACGGTGCTGGCCGCGGACCTGATGGCCGGCAACGAGGACCCCCGCGGACACGCCGGCGACCTGCTGGGTCGGGCGCTGGGGGCGCTGCCCCCCAGGCCCGGGCCTGGCGGATCCGGCTGCGCGCCGACGCAGGCTACTTCGCCGGGTCACTGGCGCGTGCGGCGCTGCGGGCCGGGGTGGAGTTCGCCATCGGCGCCAAGCGCATCGCCCCGCGGTGGCGACTGCTCGACGGTGTCGCCGAGACCGACTGGGTCGACGCGATCGACATGCACGGCGCCCAGGTCGCGGTGGCCACCTACTGCCCGGACCGGTGGCCCGCGACCACCGGGCTGCTGATCCGCCGGGTGCGCCTGGACATCGACCCCGGCGCGGTCTCGCCCGACCCGCGGGCGCGGCGCCGCCGCACCCTGCACCCCCAGCAGCGGGTGTTGCCCCTACCCGAGCTTGGGGGGCTGGACGCGGTGCACGGGTACTCGTTCATCATCACCTCGATGTGTCCACACCGGACAAGGCCGCGGCGGTGGAGCACTGGTACCGGCACCGCACCCAGGTGGAGAACATCTTCCGCGACGCCAAGCACGGTGCCGCGCTCCGGCACCTAGCGTCGGGACATCCGCAGGTCAACCGGGCGTGGATGTGGGGTGCGCCGCTGGCGATCAACATCGCCGGCTGGACCCACCACCGCACCGCCACCCCCGAACCCGACGGGTCCAACCTGGTCGGTCACGGCGTGCGTGACGGCCAAGCCATGATCGCAACCCTGCGCCACAAGCTGATCCGGGTGCCCGCCCGCCTGGTCCGCCACGCCGGCGCGCTCACCCTGCGCCTCCCACCAGGCCACGACCTGCTCGCGCAGGTCCTCGCCCGCCTCCGCGCACTCCACACAACGTCCTGACCAGGCCAAACGGCCCCGAGCATCCCGGAACCCCGCACACCCGAGGCGACACCTGAGGCCCTCGGACTGCCACAAACCCAGAAACCGCCAGCAGAAGATCAACAAACCCGGGCAGAGATCAACTCATCACCTACTCGCGGATTCGGGTCTGAGAACCAGTAGTTCTCGATCTCCGCCTCGGGGACGGTCCGCTCACCCGTCAGCGGCATGTGCGGCTGGACGTCGGTCATCGCTCTCCCCGGGCCCGAGAACTGTCGGTGATCGCCGCCGTCATGCGACCATGAACCGGATCGACCAGCAGCGGGAGGTGACACACCGATGGCTCAGCCGACGTCGGGCACGGCCGACATCCTCGATCACGAGGGCCCGTGGTCGGAGGAGGAGTTCCTCGACCTTCCCGAGGACCGCCGGATCGAGTTGCTCGACGGGGGGCTCCTGGTGAGCCCCTCGGCCCGTCGCCGGCACCAGCGGCTGTCGTCGCGAGTGTGGAACGCGCTCGACGCCGTGATTCCGCAGGGCCACGAGGTTCTCGAGGCGATCAACGTGCGCATCGGGCCGGACCGCATCCTGATCCCCGACGTCGTGGTCACCACCGACCCCGGCGCCGACGACGTGGTCGCCGACGCGTCGGTGGTCGCGATGGTGGTGGAGATCGTCAGCCCGGGCAGCACGGTGGCCGACCGGGCGATCAAGCCGCCGCTCTACGCCGCGGCCGGCATCCCGCACTACCTGCGGATCGAGCAGGCCGACCCGCCCACCGCCATCGCCTACCGGCTGCACGACGGCCACTACGTCGAGGTGGCCCGGGCGGGGCGGTGGGAGCGACTGCGGCTCGCGGAACCCTTCCCGATCGACGTCGACCTCGCCGAGCTGGCCGCCCGCACCCGGCCCGACGAGCCGGACCCGGCGGAGTAGGGAGCCGCCGGGGGCCGAGGTGGCTCAGCCCGCCGGCGACGACCCCGGGCCAGCCGGTTGGCGTTCGTCGCCCACCGGATGACGCTCGGGTTGTCCGCGGCGATCCCGTGGCGGGGAGGCGATCGCGCGCGGGTCCGGGTAGCCGATCTGGGTGCGCTGCTGGTCGTCGAGCCACACGACGAAGCGCAGGGGGAGGTCCAGGCCGAGCGACGGGGCGGCGGCGAGCAGTGGCGCCTCGGACTCGGGCGTGCTGACCAGGACCACGACCGTGGGACGAAGCGGGACGGGCACCGCAGGTCCGGCCGGACCGGGGGCGGCGGCCGTCGGTACGGGGCTGGGTGACGCCGCCGGGTTGGGGGACGCCACCGGCTGCCCGCCCGCGGCGGGGTCCGCGCTGCCCGCCGTCAGGTCGACCGCGGCGACCGAGCGGCTGGGTGGCCGGTCGGGGTTGCGGGGGAGCCGGTCCACGGTGGCCGGCACGGACACGCTGCCGAACACCGATGAACGGCTGGGCAGACGCCGAGCCCGTGTGGTGGCTCAACCTCCAAGCGCATCCTGAAGCAAGGGTCGATCTCGCCGACAGGCCGTGCCTGGTCAGGGCAGGAGCCGCAGCGGAAGCGGAACGATCACGCTTGTGGGCCAGGTGGCGGGAGATCGACAAGAACCTGGACGCCCTTGCGGCGCGCCGATCGTCGGAGACCGCGGTCGTCGTCCTCGAGCCACGGTCCACGCCGCCCTGAACATGGCTCTCACCTGCGGGGAGAACGAAAGCTCCACGCTCGATGACCACCGGGACCAGCGCCGGGGCTTGTCGTAGCGGCATTGACCGAGAGCCAGTGGAACGCATCACCGGCGAGGCGAAACGAGAGGGCCTCGACTTCGTCCTCGACCGCGAGTGCGCCAACCACACGATCCACTCACTCGACGGTGTGATCATCCCGATCCCCCGCCACCGTGAGGTGAACGGCCCCACCACCGAGGGGATCTACCGCGAACGCCAGGTGAAGCCGGGGAGGGTTGGTGGCGACGATGAGCACCTACACCGCGCTGGTGTCGCGCGAGGGAAAGTTCTGGCACGTCGAGGTGCCAGAGATCGGCCGCGTCACCCAGGCCCGCAACATCAACGAGGTCGACGACATGGCCCGCGACCTGATCGCGATCATGGCCGGCATCGAGCGCGGCTCCGTCGAACTCGACGTACGGATCCAGCTGCCAGACAGCGTGCAAGCGCACCTGTCCGAGGTCGAGCGGGCCCGAGACGCCGAAGCCGACGCCCGCTCCCACGCCGCCACCGAACTCCGGGCAGCCGCCACCGAACTCAAGAACGCCGGCCTGTCCGTCCGCGAGCTCGGCTCCGTTCTCGGAGTCTCCTACCAGCGCGCCAGCCAGCTCACGAGCAGTGCCCGCAAGCAGCGCGACGACGATCAGCAGCGCACCCCGGTCGAAGAGACTCAAAATCGCACCACTCGGCCTCGCCGGAACGGCGCTCCCGCGGGGCGTCGTCGAGCCAGCTGACCCGTGAGCAGCCGGGTACGACCGAGCCGCCCTTGTTCGCCCGCAAGTACCTGATCGCGCTCGACCGCACCCCAGGCAGCTCGCACCCCGCGGGGTGCGAACGGTGCGGTGTGGCTTGTAGGTCGTTCCTGTCGCACCGCGTCGTCGGTCGCGTTTGGCCCACCCCTACCCTCCGCCCATGGACCCCTCCGGACTCCAGGACACCGCCGCCGGGTGCCCGGCTCTGCAGCAGGCCCGCACCCTCGCCGCATGGGTGGGCGAGAATGGCCGGGCAGTGACCGCGGGCGGCGCACTCCGCCGTGCCGACGTCGCAGCCGCCACCACCGCCCTGGGCCGTCCACACACCGGATTCGTACGCAGCGCAGCCGACCTCCCCGCGCTCCACCGGGCCTGGACGGCGGCTCGGGGCGCCGGATACGTCATCATGTCGCCCGACCGGGCCACAGCCGCGACACCCTCCGCCACACCATTGCAGTGCTGGTCGGGGGCGCTGCGTGCGGTGCTGCGCGCCGAGTCCGGCGACGCGCGGCGCGTCGGGGCGGCGCTGATGTGCGAGATCGTGCTGGACCTGCCGGCCACCGCGGAGCGCGAACGGGCGATCGAGAACGCGGTCAACGCATTGCTCCGCGACGACGCCGTGGCCGCGTGGGACTCCTTCCGGCGTGGAGTGTTCCCCGAGGTCGCCGCAGCCGAACTGCTGAGCTGGTTCGGCGCAATGGATGGCATCGTCGCCACCCCGCTCGGGCGATGGGCTCAGGGGCAGCTCGACGGCCCCGAGCCCTCCATCGCCGACATCCGGAGTCCAGACCCGACGACCACCGCCGTACAACTCAACATCCGACTCGACCGCGTGCGGCCACCGGTGTGGCGGCGGGTCCTACTCGATCCCCGCACCACCCTCGCGGAGCTTCACGAGATCATCCAGGCCGCCTTCGACTGGGACGACGACCACCTGCACATGTTCACCGTCGAAGGCCGCCACTACGCCGACCCGGACCTCGATTTCGGCGACTGCGCAGACGAGTCCCGAGTGACGGTCGCCAACGCGCTCCCACGCCCCACCGCGTGGTTGCGCTACCGCTACGACTTCGGCGACTGCTGGGACCACACGGTCACTTGCGAGAAGGTGCTCGACAGGAACGCAGCAGGTCCGCTGCCAGCCTGCACCGGTGGCCGCGGCGCCGCTCCGATCGAGGACCTGATCCCCGACGACAAGCGAGAGCCACCAGCCTTCGATCGCGAATGCATCACCCGCGCACTCGCGCGAACACTTGCCCGACGCTGACCGGGCCGGGGTCCACGTCAACCCCGGCACGCCACGCAGCGGCGCGTACTGGTCCACAGCGCGCCCAGGCCACGGCCAGGCTCAGCGTCACCTCGGCGTCGGTCCCGGCGTCAGAAGGATGACGGGTGGCCAACCTACGCAGGGCACCAACGTCCTGCGGTCACCGTCACCGACCACCTGGCCCGCAACCCGCCAGCGCCCAGGTCGTCGACGGAGATCTCGACATGGTCGATGCGCGCCGCACCTGCCTCCAACAGCGGCCACATCCCCTCCGTCGGCTCGATGCACCGCTGAAGGGCGGCAGCGTCGCTGATGGCGATGTCCTCGGCCGGATCCATCAGCGCCTTGTCGGGCTCGCCAGCCGTGGCACTGTCGATGGTGAACGCGGAGTCGAGCATCCGCAGCGCCTCCGCGCGCAATGCTGACCGGTCGACGACGCGCACCCGGGCGCTCACACCCCGCACCCACGTCTCCGGGCCCCGTCCACGCCCTGCCAACTGACCGACCTCGACACTCTTCGGCGGACATCGGATCACTGTGCCTGCCACACACCCCAGCACTTAACTTAGCGCATCCTTACCTCGGTACCTTGAGGCTTATTCACAACTACCACCCGCCACCGCATCGTCGCAGCTCAAAGGGCCTGCGCGATGATCGACAGCTGGGTTGTGAATAAGCCTCCTTGTCGAAAGACTACAGACCCAATCCACACTGACCTCATCAGTCGACCCGAGCGTGCATCACCAGTTCACTCGAGCCACATTTGGTGTCTCGCCGCTGCGAACAAGATCGTGATTGCACTGCAAAATAGCAGCTCACAGGTGGAGCGGGCGACGGGAATCGAACCCGCGTAGCTAGTTTGGAAGGCAAGCCGTCACCGTGGCCGAACGCCTCGACCTGCGACGATGCCCACACGGGTGCTCTCTACGATTCACTCGACCATCATTGGACGACGGCGTTTCGCCCCACATGTGATGCCACGTCGGAACGCACCACCGTGATCGCCCTCCACCGTCCCCTCCTTCGGGTACGTCTTATAAAGACCGCTCCGGAGTCCTGCGTTCCGCAGTTCAGTAGGCGGCCTGGTACGCGAATTCGTGCTTCGACCTGCGGAAACGCTGGACGACATGCTCAGCACGTGTGTTACTAGGCGAGGGCGTTCTGCCTGGTCAGAGGCTTGACACTGCGGCCACGAGGATCTTCTCGTGAGGGAGCCCGAGGCGGTCGTGGAGGTCGACCTGCGGCTTGTTCGGTTCGGCGGCCTGGCCGATGGTCGGGTCGGCGCGGTGAAGGTGATTGTTGGCCGCCACCGCCCATGACGACGTAGGAGCCCGTTCCCGCCATTCACGATGACGACGAGCGAAGACGCCGGTTACGTTCGTCGGCGACGACAGCATGACGACGAACCCGCCGATCCCAGCCCCGCACCCGAGCACGGCCTCCTCGACGTCGGCACCGTGGCGGCCCGCGTCCGTGCTCGCCCGCCATCGCGGGCCGAGTCCGCCGGTTGTCGATGCCACACGAGTTGGCCCCTACCTCAGGCTGGTCGTGGTGGACCACGCTCGTGCGCCGTGCCCCCACACCGCTCCGATGATCGGCATCGCCGACCCCGAGCAGGCCGAGACCGACCTCTCCGCCGGCTCGCTGCGCTGCCCGGGCTGCGCTGGTGCGTTGCGGCCGTGGGGCCACGCTCGGGCCCGCACCGTGCGCGACCTCGGCGCCACCACCGTCGCCCTACGACCACGACGCGCCCGCTGCGACGCCTGCCGGTCCACGCACGTGCTGCCCGCGGTGGTGGCGCCCCGGCGGGTTGACACCACTGCGGTGATCGGGGCGGCGGTGCAGGCCAGCGCGGCCGGTACCGGGTACCGGCGGATCGCCGCCGAGCTCGACCGCCCACTGTCCACGGTGCGGCGCTGGATCCGGGCCGTGCGCGACCCGACCCACGTCGCGTGGCTGCGCGCGCAGGCCGTCGCGTGGATCGCCCGGGTCGACCGCGACGTCATCTCCGGCCTCGCCCCGCAGCACAGTGCACTGGCTGACGCGCTGACCGCGCTGGCCGCCGCCGCGGTCACCCTTCGAGGCCGGATCGTGCCCCACGTGCGGCCGTGGACGGTGATCGGGCAGATCACCAACGGCCGGCTGGTTGGCCCACCCGCGCCGAGCTGAGGATCACACCCTGCCGGGCACCCGTCTGTCCGCTGCCGGTCGGCACCGTGACGACGCCGAACCCAGGGCTGTGCGGACCGAGCGGCGTCAACGTGACGACGTAGCCGCCAACGTGACGACGTAGCCGCCGGATATGTCCGCTCTTCGTCGTCATCCTGAATGGCGGCTACATCGTCATCGCGAGTGGCGGGCAACACCGCGCCCGGGCGAGCGAGAACACTTGGTCCAGACACCCGACTACATGCACCTCGTCGCAGCAGCTTCCGCATAGGCACCCCGTGACCGGTGGAACGCCCAATGGCCTTGCCTTAGGACGGTCAGCGGCATGGTGACGTCCTATGTTTGCGCAGGTAGACGGCTTGCCGGGTGCCTTAACGCAAGGCCATTGGGTGGAACGCCTTCGGCATACCTTGCGCGACCGCGTGTTGCCCAGGATCGTCGAATCGTATAAGTACTGGAGTGTCGTCGATGGTGAGCCATGCGCCGCCGTCGACCTATGGCCCCCAGTCCCCGGGCGAGTTCACTTGCGCAGTGGGTCCGGCGGTATCTCGGCAGCAGGGCAACGCACAAAGTCGTTTGCGCTGATCAGGGCCGTGGTGGTCGGTGTGATGTGGTCGGACTGCCGGGGTCGCTGCTCAAGGGATGGCTGCCGCCGGCTGCGGTCCTCTCCGCCTGATGTGATCACGGGCGGTGATGGTCAGGTGGTCGCTTGTGGGGTGGGGGCGCGCGCTGCTTGTGACGGCGAGCGGTGGTCGCAGGTTCACGGTCGAGCCGAGACCGCGACGGAATGATCACGTTCTGCCGCGTGCGCGTGTCGATGCGGCCGGTGGCAACGGAGCCTCGCTAGGACTCCCTCGCAACGGTGGCTAGACAGCGGTTGCGAGACAACAGGCCGGAAGCCATCGTCGTCTGCCGGGCCGCGCGCCGACCTGGCGCTGACGGTGCACCACCACCCTGCCTGCTGCTTATTAGTAGATGGTCCGTCCATTATAGGACCGTACGGTCCTTTGTGATCCAAGCGGTCAAGAGTGCGGTGTGGTCGCGCACCGAGTCGCGGACCGTCGAGCGCCCACCGATGCTGGTGGGCGGGCTTCGCCAGGTCTCGGACGTTCGAGGAGGAAGCGGCGCAACGGACCTGATCCACTTCCAGGCTGATCCACTTCCAGGAGGAGAGCTCGATGTCAGCAGTCCTGTTCGGTTCCATCAGCTCCGTCGCCGACACGTCGGAGCTGCAACGCGACGCGTTCAACCGGGCGTTCGCGGCCCATGGCCTCGGATGGCGCTGGGACCGCGACCAGTACCGCGACATGCTCGACACGAGCGGCGGGAGGAACCGGATCGCCGAGCACGCCCGCTCCCTCGGGCAGGTGGTGGACGCGCAGGCGGTACACGACACCAAGTCGACGCTGTTCCAGCAGAGCCTGAGCACGGCGCGGCTGAGCCCACGACCGGGGGTCGTCGACACCATCAAGGCGGCCAGGGCCAAGGGCTGGAAGGTCGGACTGGTCACCTCCACGTCGCACGCCAACGTCGTCGCGCTGTTGGACTCGCTCGCACCCGCTGTCCAGGCCGACGACTTCGACGTCGTCGTCGACGCCGACAGCGTCGCGCGGCCCAAGCCCGAGCCGGACGCCTACATCTTCGCGGTGGGCAGCCTGTCGCAGCAGCCGGGTGAGTGCGTCGCCGTCGAGGACAACCTCGGCGGAGTCCACGCCGCGCGCTCCGCGGACGTGCCCTGCGTGGCGTTCCCCAACGAGAACACCGCGGGCCACGACTTCGGCGGCACCCGCGTCGTCGAGCGGTTGGACTTCGAGGATCTGACCTCGGCTTCCGGCCAGTGACCTTCCGGCTCCGCGGCCGAGTACGACGCGATCCATCCGACGCGGGCCGCGGAGCCGGCACCCACCGACAGACCACCGAGAAGCCACGAGCGGACGTCGCGCCGCCGCATCAGACCGGGAGACAGAACGATCATGACGGGTTACGCAACCGCGACGCTGAAGGCCACCGACACCGCCTTCGCGGTCGAGGCCTACGAGAAGATCGACTACTCGCTCGTCTTCGTCAACGGGGCCTTCGCGGTGGAGAACACCGAGCTCGCGGACAGCTACCGGCCGTGGGGGCGCTGCCTGATGGTCGTCGACGAGACGGTCCACAGCCTCTACGGCGAGCAGGTGCGCGCCTACTTCGACCATCACGGCATCGCGTTGAGCGTGTTCCCCGTCGTCATCGGGGAGACGAGCAAGACACTGCGGACGGTCGAGCGGATCGTGGACGCGTTCGGCGACTTCGGGCTGGTCCGCAAGGAGCCGGTGCTCGTGGTGGGCGGTGGCTTGACCACCGACGTCGCCGGTTTCGCGTGCGCGGTGTTCCGCCGTTCGACCAACTACATCCGGGTGCCGACGACGCTGATCGGGCTGATCGACGCCAGTGTCGCGATCAAGGTCGCGGTCAACCACGGCAAGTCGAAGAACCGGCTCGGTGCGTTCCACGCCTCGCAGAAGGTGATCCTGGACTTCTCGTTCCTCAGGACGCTGCCGGTCGAGCAGGTCCGCAACGGCATGGCCGAGCTCGTCAAGATCTCCACCGTCGGCAACAGCGCGATCTTCCAGCTCCTCGAGAAGTACGGGGAGGACCTGCTCACCACCCGGTTCGGCCACCTCGACGGAACCCGCGAGCTGCGGGAGATCGCCGATCGGGTGACCTACGACGCCATCAGGACGATGCTCGAGCTGGAGGTGCCCAACCTCCACGAGCTCGATCTGGACCGCGTGATCGCGTTCGGGCACACGTGGAGCCCGACGCTGGAGCTGGCGCCGGAGGTGCCGTTCTTCCACGGCCACGCCATCAACATCGACATGGCGCTGTCGACCACGATCGCCGAGCGGCGCGGCTACATCTCCGAGAGCGAGCGTGACCGCATCTTCTGGCTGATGAGCAATCTCGGTCTGTCCCTCGACAGCGTCCACCTCACCCCCGAGCTGCTGCGGAAGGCCACGGACCTGATCGTGCAGACCCGCGACGGGCGCCAACGCGCCGCCGTCCCCAAGCCGATCGGCGCGTGCTTCTTCGTCAACGATCTGACGGCGGACGAGCTCGAGCACGCGCTCGAGGCGCACCGCCAGGTGTGTCGCATCTACCCCCGCGAGGGGCGGGGCGAGCAGGTATTCCTCACCCCGACCGCCGGTTCCGTCCAGCCGGCAGGATGAGCGCGGACCCCGACGCGCCGTCCGCACCGAGCGCGCCGCGACCGGTCACGCCGATGGGCATCCTCGTCGGCAAGCTCGGAGACCTGGTCGATCTGCTCGACGGCCCCGACCGCGACGACGCGGCGGTGCGGCGCGGGATACGCGACGCCTACGACCTCGCCGCAGGCCTGGACCCCTATCTGGGCCGGTGCACCACACCGGAGTCGTCGGCGCTGCGGTCGCTCGCCGCGGCAACAGCGGCTCACGACTGGAGCCGGCACGCCGGCTCCGGTGGGGCCGCGCCGCTGGAGCAGGAGATGCTCTCCGGGCACGTCGAGGGTCAGCTGTTGAAGATGCTGGTTCACGCCACGAGGGCGCGAAGGGTGCTCGAGGTCGGCATGTTCACCGGTTACTCCGCGCTGGCGATGGCCGAAGCCCTGCCCGACGACGGGCGGGTCGTGGCCTGCGAGGTCGACGCGCACGCGGCGGAGTTCGCCGAGCGCTGCTTCCGCGCCACCGACCGCGGCCACAGGATAGACGTCCACGTGGGTCCCGCCGCGGCCACGCTCGCCGAGCTGGCCACCGTCGGCGAGGTGTTCGACCTGGTCTTCATCGATGCCGACAAGGGCGGCTACCTCGGCTACGTCACCGCGGTCCTGGACGACGGGCTGTTGGCGCCGCACGGGCTGATCTGCGTGGACAACACGCTGATGCAGGGCCAGCCGTGGACCTGCGACGAGCCTGCGGCGAACGGTGTCGCGATCGCGGCGTTCAACGAGGCGGTGGCCACCGATCCGCGCGTCGAGCAGGTGGTCATCCCGCTCCGCGACGGCCTGACGTTGATCCGCCGCGTCGACCGGCCCTGACCCCATGCCATCCGAGGAGGCAGCAATGCGTACCACCGCCCTGGACCCCATCGGCGTCGAGGTCACGGACCTGGCATTGCACGAGGTCGATGCCGACGCGGTGATCCGGATGCGAGACCTGCTCGCCGATCGCGGTGTCGCGGTCCTACCCGACCAGGACGTCGACGACGCTGCGTTCGTCGGCTTCCTGAAGAGATTCGGGGAGCTGATGTTCACCGAGGGCGAGACACCCGTGCCCGGCTTCCCCGACCTCAACGTGATCAGCAATGTCGGGCGTTCCACCCCACCGCGCAGCGTGTTCCATGTGGACACCAGCTACGTGCGCCGCCCACCCGCCTACACGGCGCTGCGCGCCGTCCGGATCCCCGACCGCGGAGGGCAGACGCTGTTCACCAACCAGTACCGCGCGTACAAGGCGCTACCGGACGACGTCCGCACCAGGCTCGACGGGCGGACGATCACCCATCGCGTGACCGGACTGAACCTGGACGACGATCACGAGACCGAGGCCCGGCACCCCGTCTTCCGCCGCCACCCGGTCTCCGGCCGCACCAGCCTCTACGTGTCCACGCCGCAGCGGTGCGTCGCGATCAGCGGCATGGACGACGCCGAGGCCACCGCGATGATCGACTTTCTGTACGTGCACTCGACGGCCGACGCGAACACCTACCGGCACACGTGGTCGCCGGGGGACGTCGTCATGTGGGACAACGGCTGCGTGCTGCACCGCGCCGACCACGGCGGCGTCATCGGGGACCGGGTGATGCACCGCGGCATGGTCGCCGCCTATCCCGGTGCCCACGCCGCGACCCCGTACGTGCGGTGGCGGTGAAGCCGCCATCGCCACCGTCCGGTCGACGGCGTCTGAGGGTCGCGTCGAGGACGGTGGGCGCTCTGGCCCTGCTGCAGCTCGCCCTGCCCGCGAACCTGCTCCTGACCGCGGCCGCGACGCTCAGGTCGCTCCTCGTCGCCGAGCCGCGCCGCAGCGCGGCCGAGCCGAGGACGATCCTGCTCAGCGGCGGCAAGATGACCAAAGCCCTGCAGTTGGCGCGGTCCTTCCACCGCGCCGGCCACCGGGTGATCCTGGTCGAGTCGGACAAGTACCGGCTCACGGGGCACCGGTTCTCCCGCGACGTCGACCGCTTCTACACCGTGCCCGATCCGCGGTCCGCCGACTACCCCGGCGCCCTGCGCGACATCGTCATCGCGGAGGGCGTCGACCTGTACGTCCCGGTGTGCAGTCCGGCGGCGAGCTACTACGACGCACTCGCCAAGCCCGTGCTCGCTCCGCATTGCGACGTGCTGCACTGCGACGCGGAGATGGTGCGCGCCCTCGACGACAAGCACGAGTTCGCGACCATGGCGGCCTCCCTGGGGCTGCCGGTGCCCGACTCGCACCGCATCACCACGCCGCAGCAGGTCGCGGAGTTCGACTTCGACACCGCCGCCGCGCCCTACATCCTCAAGAGCATCCCCTACGACCCGGTGAACCGGCTCGACCTGACCACCTTGCCCCGCCCCGCGCAGCGCGACACCGCGGCGTTCGCCTGGTCGAAGCCCATCTCGACGGACACGCCGTGGATCATGCAGCAGTTCGTGCCCGGCCAGGAGTACTGCGTGCACAGCACGGTCCGCGACGGCAGGGTGCAGGTGTACGCCTGCTGCGCGTCCTCGGCGTTCCAGGTGAACTACGCGATGGTCGAGCGCCCCGAGATCGAGGCCTGGGTACGGGGGTTCGTCGAACCCCTGGCGCTGACCGGTCAGGTCAGCTTCGACTTCATCCAGACCGACGACGGCCGGGTGTACCCCATCGAATGCAACCCTCGCACGCACTCGGCCATCACCATGTTCTACGACCACCCCGACCTCGCGAAGGCCTATCTCACCGGCGACACCCCGGTCATCACGCCGACCGCGTCGAGCCGTCCGACCTACTGGGCCTATCACGAACTGTGGCGGTTGATCACTGCGCCGACGACCGTCCGTGAACGTGTCCGCGTCATCGCACGAGGGAAGGACGCGATCTTCGACTGGTCGGATCCGCTGCCGTTCCTCATGGTCCACCACGTCCACATCCCGTGGCTGCTGATCAAGAACCTGCTGGCCGGCCGGGACTGGATCCGGATCGACTTCAACATCGGCAAGCTCGTCGAGCCGGCCGGGGACTGAACCATGACGCTGCGTGTCCTGCACCTCGCCGGCTCGCCCGTCAGCGAGTTCCACCGCGACCTCTCCCGGCTCTACGCACGGGGCTGTCTCGACGCCGTGGCGGACCCCGGGCTCTACGACTTCCGCGTCGCCTACGTCACGCCTGATCGTCGCTGGCGCTTCCCGGCCGACCTCGGTTCCGCAGCGATCCGGGCCGCCGAGCCGCTGCCGCTGTCCGCCGCTGTCGCGTACCTCTGCGACATGCGCGTGGACGTCGCGGTGCCTCAGATGTTCTGCCGCCCCGGCATGACCTCCTACCGGGCGTTGCTCGACACGATCGGCATCCCGTACGTCGGCAACACCCCCGACGTCATGGCTCTGGGCGCGGACAAGGCGAAGGCGAAAGCCGTCGTCGGCGCGGCCGGCGTCGCCGTTCCGGCGGGGGAGGTGCTCCGTCACGGCGATCGCCCTTCGCTGCGTCCGCCCGTGGTGGTCAAGCCCGTCGACGCCGACAACTCGCTCGGCGTCGCGCTGGTCCGCGACCCGACGCACTACCGCGCCGCCCTGGACGACGCCTTCGCCCACTCCGACACGGTGCTCGTCGAGGACTACGTCGAGCTCGGCCGCGAGGTCCGATGTGGGGTCCTCGCCCGTGGCGAAGAGCTCATCTGCCTGCCGCTCGAGGAGTACGACGTCGACACCGCCACAAGGCCCGTTCGCGGTTACGCGGACAAGATCGGTCGTACCGGCGACGGCGATCTCGAGCTCGTCGCGAAGGACACCACGCGGGCGTGGATCCTCGACCCGAGCGACCCGATCACGCGACGCGTGTGGGACGTCGCGAGGATCTGTCACAGGGCGCTCGGCTGCCGGCACTACAGCCTGTTCGACTTCCGCATCGACCCCACCGGGCGACCGTGGTTCCTCGAAGCCGGCTTGTACTGCTCCTTCGCCCGCGCGAGCGTCATCCCCACGATGGCGTCCGCTGCCGGAATCCCACTCGACGACCTGTTCCGAACCGCCGTGGACGACGCCACGAGGTAATGATGCGATCGTGGTCTATTCGTCCACTACTGGTCGGAGGCCGTACGGTGGTGGGATGGCACGCAAGGTAGGCGGGCGCACCACCTCGTCGGTGGATCCGCGGGTCGTACGCACCCGCAACGACATTCTCCGTACCACCCTGCAGGTGCTGATGGACGAAGGCTGGGATGCCGTCACACATCAACACATCGCTCAGGTCGCCGGGTACTCCAAGGCCACCGTCTACAACCATTGGCGGAGTCGAGCAGACCTGATCCGCGACGCCTTCCTGCGGCTGCGCGACATGCCGCACCACGTGCCGACCGGTGACCTGCGAACCGACCTGATCCAGGAGGTGACGACATTCCGCACCGGTATGGACGAGCGTCCCCTCGCCAGGGCGCTCTGCGTGCTGGTCAACCTCACCGACGCCGCCCCCGAACTGGATGAGGTCCGGGACAGATTGGTCACCGACGGCGAACGCCTCGTGCGGGAACTGCTCGCCCCGGTCCTGCACGGTACCGAGCTGGAAGCCGCGACTCTGATGTTGTGCGGTGCCGTCCTGCACAGCGCCATGATGCACGGCGAGCCACCCGGTGACGATGTGATCGCGTCCGCTGTCGATCTCACCCTCCGTGCGATCGGACGCAACTGAGCTCCCGACCACAACCCACACCACCGACCCCCGCCCGGGGAGCAGGCGGGGGTCGGTGGTGTCTCGGTGACGGCTCGGCTCATCGATTCCAGGGGAGGTTGCGCTGCAGGTTGTTCCAGGCGGCGCCGGCCTGCTGCACCCGGTTCGCGGCCCCGGTTGAGCACGTCGTGCCCGCCGTCGACGCGGAGCAACCGGCCGTGAGGGAACCGACCGACGGGTGCTCGCGATGGCGGACGGAGAGACGTTGCGGTCCCCGTGCGCGGCGACCGCGGTGACCCGGGTGACCACCGCCTGCCACATGCCGGATCGCGGACTCGACCATGCTCCTCGTGACATATCCGCTCTGAGCTGCGGAAACAGTCGGTGATTCACTGGGGCGGTGCCCACAGTGCGCCTTGCGCCGACCGGTGTCCCGCTGAGTATGCTTCGGGCTAAATCGGAGTCTCGGCGGCCCTGGATCGCGGTGGGATGTCATGGTCGGTTCCGGCATGGTGAACACGCTCGACTCTCGATCCGACCCGCCTTCGGTGATGCGGAGAATTTCCTGATGGCACGCTCTGAACCTGACGGATCGGTGTGGGGCCGCCCGGAGGCCGTCGACACGCTGGGCCGGCGCCCCGGGCAACGCCGATGGGCGATGGTGGGTCTCGGCATGCTCAGCCTGGGCCTCGGTGCCTACCTGGGTACGAGTACCGCGACCGGCGCGGCCGCCGGTCCCACGGCTCCCGCCGCCGTCCCGGCCCTGGCGGCCCCCACCGCCGAGGTCACCTGTTCGGCTGTGGGCGTCACCCTCGAACCCGGTGCGTATCCGGCCGAGGGTGTGCCGGTGTCGACCGCGGTCCGGCTCTACCGCACCGACCCGAACGGTGAGGCCGTGATGCTCGTCCCGGAGGCCTACGTGTGGGAGGCCGCGGCGGGCCCGGGCGGTGTCGTCACGTTGTCCGTCCTGGTCCGCTCCGGCCCACCCGGCGACGACCAGCAGGTCGTCGACGTGACCGGAGCCAGTGCCGCGAAGAAGCTGACGGCGACGGTGCTCTACGACGTGGTCGCCAATGACGTCCTCGACGAATGCCGGGCGGGCTGATGGCGCTCATCGCGGTCGCATCGGTCAAGGGAGCCCCCGGTGCCAGCACGATCGCGCTCAGCCTCACGGCGACCTGGCCACGGCGGGCACTGCTCGCGGAGCTCGATCCCGACGGCGGGGACCTGCGCTATCGACTGCGCGGGGAGGACGGCGCGCCGCTCGACGCCGGGCTCGGTCTGGTCAGCTACGCGGCAGGCGTCATTGACGGGGCGGACGTGTTCGACCACGTCCAGGCGGTTCCCGGTGGCCTGCAGGTACTGCTCGGGGTGTCGTCGACGACGGAGACCGAAGCCGTCAACGGCCGCTGGGCGTCGATCGGCGCTCTGCTCGACACCGTGCCCGACACCGACGTGATCGCTGACTGCGGTCGGCTGCACCCCTACACGCCGATCGAGGACCTGCTGCCCTACGCCTCGGCCCTGCTCGTCGCCACCCGCCCCACCGTGGACGCCGTGGGGCACCTGCGGTCGAGGCTGCGGACGCTACGGGTGGAGTTGCCCGTCTTCGTCGCCGTCGTCACCGGTGTGGCCGACCGACGCTCACAACGCGAGGTGCAGATCGTCCTGGACGAGAGTGGACCGGACGGCGTCTCGGCGACGGTGCTGGGCCGCATCGCCTACGACCCGGTCGGTGCGGGGACGCTTGCGGGGGAGTGGTCGGGGAAACTGAGCTCCTCACCGCTGATGCGCTCGAGCCGCGAGCTCGGCCACCAGTTGATCCGGGAGATCGACGGCCTCCAGCAGGCCGCGGGATGAACGGCGACGTCGTCCGACTGGTGATCGCCGGTGCGTTGCTCGCCCTGGGCGCGGGTTTGCTGATCGGGGCCGCGAGCCCGCCACGGAGGTCGTTGGCCGACGAACTGCGCGTGCTCGACGGCCGGCCGGCCTTGGCCGGGCGGCAACGTCGCCGCACTGCGCTCGGGCTGGTGGCCACCACCGCGATTCTGCTTCTGCCACTGTGGGCGGCGCTGCTCGGCATGCCCGTCGCGGTGGTGGTGGTCGCGGCCCTCGCGGTAGCCGGGATCGCGTCCGCCCTGTTCACCGAGCTGCGGCTCGTTCTGCGCGGGAGGGGCCGCGTCATCGACGCCCCCCTGACGTTCGGTTGGCAGCGGCGGCTCGCCGCGCGTCTGGTGTCCGCGCTGACCGCCACCCGGCCGGTGCCGCCGCTGCGTCCGGTGATGCGCACCCGACCGGAACGGCCCACCGCGCCGGCGACGTCGCGCAACGACGTCCGGCTGCTCGTCGTGCGGCTGCCCGCCGAGGCCGAGGGGCTGCGCCTCTGGGATCTTGCTTCTGCGTACCTCGGGTCCACACTGCGTTACCGCGACCTGCTGGCCCTCAACCGCGAGCGCACCGGCCCCGGCGGGGTTCCGATCACCGAGGACAGCGTGATCGGCCACGGCTGGACGCTGCTCGTGCCCGGTGACGCGCGGGGCCCGGGCCTCGTGAGGCTGCCCGCGAGCGTCGGACTTGCGCTCGCCGGTGCTGCCGAGGTCCGTCCCGGGCCGGAGCCGGTGGTCTCCTCCGAGGCGGAGCCGGAGGTCCCGTCAGCGGCGGAGCCGGAGGTCCCGTCAGCGGCGAAGCCGGAGGTCCCGTCAGCGGTGGAGCCGGTGATCCTGTCAGCGGCGGAGCCGGCGATCCTCACCGAGGCGCAGCCGGTGGAGCCGGTGGGCTCTTCGGGGTCGCAGCCCGTGGTCGTGGGGACGATTCCCGACACGCCGCCGACCGTGACGGCCCAGACCGCCTCGCCGGCACGCCGGACGACGGCCGGGGGACGACATGCCAAGGCCGAGCCCCCCGATGACGTCTTCCATCCCCGCGCGGAGCTGAGCTGGGACCTCGTACACGCCCGGCTGCTCTCCGACGGCCTGCTCGACACCCTCGACGGGCTGCGGGAACGTCGCGTCCTCAACCGCCCCGAAGGAGCCGGCGTGCCGCTGCCGGACATGTACGCGGCGGTGGTCGAGGAGTCAGCGCACGTCGGGGCGGACCGCTCCGGCGGAGCGTTCCTCGAGGTCGTGTTGCGCCTGCTCGCCTCGGGTCTGGCGCAGCGTGACGTTCCGCCGCCGCAGATCGTCGCCGCGCATCTCGCCGACGACCTGCTCGAACTCCGCCTGGCTGCCCCTGACCGACACCCGCCGGCGCCGTTCGAGGCCACCGAGAGCGGTGGACGCTGGCTGCTCGACCGCGCCGTGGTGCTCGTCGACGTGCCCGACGTGGCGCCGCAGATGCCTGCGCTCGTCTCGCTGGGCTCGGACGGTTTCGGCCGACTGCTGATCAACCTGCCTGCCGGCGGCCTCATCTCGCTCGGGGGTCCCGAGTCGGGTTGCCGCATGGTGGCCTTGTCCATGGCGGCCGAGCTGGTCACGAAGCGCTGGTCGGAGGCGCCGCTGGTGAACCTCGTGGGTTTCGGGTCCGAGCTGGCCGACTTCAGCCCGCGGTTGCGCCTGGTGGATCGGGCGTCCCGGGTACTCGAGGGTCCGCTGCGGGGGGACGTGGTGTTCCTCGCCGAACCGCCGACGGATGCGGTGCTGACCGCGCTGCGGGTGGGCGAGGGTTCGGACTGGTTCGGTGCACCCACCGTGGTCGTGATCGGTGCGGACCACCGGGCGCGCTGGCGGTTGCAGCTCGGCGACCAGGGAGCCCTGACATGCCCGGAGCTGAACTTCACCGTCGGCGCCCAGGCGCTCGCACCGTCCACGGCGGCGGCGCTCGCGCGGCTCACTGCGGCCGAGCGGTCGACGCAACTGGCAGGCGTCCGGTCCTCGACCGTGCTGCTGGCGGGTCCGGTCGAGTTCGATGCCGTCGAGGTGCTCGTCCGTCTCTTCGGCCCGCCCCGGTTGGAGCGCGGGGGCCGGGAGGAGCCTGCGACGGCCCGCACCGTCGAGTTGGTGTCGTACCTGACCCTCTTCGGCGCGTCGACTCGGGACGCCGTGGCGGCAGCATTGTGGCCCGGCGGTGTCGGTGACGGTGAGCTGGCTGCTGCGCTCGCCGACGTCGCGGCGACGCTCGGCGTGGGACGCGACGGCGAGCTGCTGCTGCGAATCGGGTCCGAACTGATCCAGGTCGCGGTCGGCGTGCAGCCCGACTGGCATCTCTTCGTCGCGGCGGCGGCGGGCGGCGCCGACGCCGTGGCCCGGGCTCTTGTCGGAACGTTCTTGCAGGATCCGCGTGCCGGGCTGCGTCACTACTCGTGGATGGCGAGGCTGCCGATCGCGCGCCAGCTCCCGGGCCTCGTGGCCGATGTCACCGCGCGACAGGATCGGGCTCTTGACGAGGAGGCTGCTCGTCGGCCGCCGCCGCCGCGGATCACCATGGACATCGATGCTCCTCCTACCGAGCCGGCGCTCGTCGGGCGAAGTTCATAATGGGTACGGTCGATAATGTGGGAGAGGCTGACATGTTCGGTGTCATCGACACCCGGTCTGCGCGAGTTCTGAGATACCGGTTCCCGACAGAGGAGGGACAGACATTGCCCGGTCCGGTTGCCGGAGACCCCGTGGATGAGGGCGGACCGGACGGCGGGACGCCGATCAGCGCGTCCGAGCGGTGATGGGTCGCGAGGAGAGCAGGTCGGCAGTGCCCGAGGGCGACGAGCCGGTCGGGTCGATCGGGGCTTCGACGCTGCTGAACCCCTATCTCGGTACGCCTGAAGTGCCGGCGTTCCGCGGTGCGTCCCTCGGCATGGTCGGATTGGCTGCGGCAGGCGCGGTGGTCGTCGTGTCCGGCGTCCCGGTGGGCGAGTACGCCGACACAGCTGTCGCCCACCACGGAACCGAGGTGTGGATCGGTGCGAGCCCGATGATGCAGCAGGAGGTCAGCATGCACAGCATGCCCTCGGGGTACCTGTGGCCGGGTGAGCCCGTGGCCATCCCGGAGGCTTCTCCTGTACTGAGGCAGTAGTCAGGCGCGGGTGGACTCGCGCCACGTCTTGTACCGCACCCGGAGCAGGTCGGCGACCGTGGCGATGAGGTCCCGGTTCACCCGTTCCGGATGATGGACCTGCATCCATCGCGCAGTCGAGGCTCCGGGATAGGGCCGGCCGACAACCCCTGGCCGTCGCACTGCGACCGACGATCCGAGTACCACTCCCCGGCCACGTGAGAGCAACGTCGAGATGGCGTTCTCCTCGCCGACCCGGTGGCTGAGCACCGGTTCGAATCCGCCTACGAGCCGGCACTCCGCAGAGACCATCGCCCAGCTGTCGGGGTCGACACCGGTGATCCAACCTTCGTCCGCGAAGTCGGCGAGCCGCAGATCCGGCTTCGATGCCAGTGGATGATCCGAAGCAAGATAGACGTAGGTGGGGTCGGCAAGGATCTCGACGGTTGCGAGCGCGCCCGGCACGGGCCATTCGACGTGGGGTAGCCAGATGCCGAGAAAGACATCGGCCAGGCCTGCGTGCAGGTGCGTGTAGGCGCCATGCGGGGTGGTCGTCGAGAAGCGGACCTGGAGGTCCTGGTAGCGAGCGGTCAGGTCGTCGAGGATCGTGATGGCCGGCAGCCCGTAGTAGACGACCCGCAACACCTCGGGCACCCCGCCGATGTCGGCGATCTGGGGGGTGTTCAAGTTGTCGATCACACCGAGCGCGCGACGGGCCAACATCAGCACCCGCAGGCCTTCCGTCGTCGATTCCACACCCTTGACGGAGCGGGTGAAGACCTCGAAGCCGAGTCGCTGCTCGATGCGGCGGAGCTGCCGTGTGACGTGGGGCTGGTCGATGCCGAGGATGCGAGCCGCTCCGCTGATGCTCTTGGCCTCCTCGATAGCCAGGAGAACCTCGAGGTGCCGCACCTCTAGTCGCACGACCGGAGTCTAGCGCCAGGGTCCCGACCTCGACGTGGGGCCGCTGGCGGGCATGTCGACCACGCGGTGACCGCCATGCCCCCCAGTGCATGACACGGCTCTGATCTGCTGAAATGCGTCTCGGCCTCGACGACGTCGCTGCGACGGCAGTGGGGGAGGATCGCGCCTTGCGATACGATCGCGTTGCCGTGCCGGCTGGACCTGTGCGATCGGGGTGGGCGAAATGGGCTCGAAACGGCCAGGCTCGTTGACGAATCCGTACTGGGTTCGGATCGACGTGTCGAAGGAGGAATCGGCCGGCTCGCTGGTGGTCCGTCAAGGACTCGCAGCCGGGGCGATCGCGGTCGGCGTGACCTCGATGGCCGCGGGCGCGGCGCATGCTCAGGAGTCCCCCGACCCGCTGTCCTCCGTCACCCTCCCGGCGCCCGAGGAATCATCGTCCTCGACGGATCAGTCGTCAGACCCGGCACTCGCATTGCCTTCGGGCCCGATCGGCTTCAGCGGGCTGTTCGAGCTGCCACCGTCGATCTCGCAGGAACCGGCACCGGGGGAAGTGGCTCCGGTCCAGCCGGTGCTGACAGCAGCAGTCCCCGCGCCGGCGTCGGACCCTGCCACCCCACCCGCGACCGAACCGACACCAGCTCCCACAGCCGCAGCACCGACGCTGGACATCGCAGCCACGGTGCCGGCGGCGGAGGGCTCCGCGGTGGAGCTCGCCCCGACCACCGTAACCGCGGTCGCGAGGATCGGGCCTCCCGAGATCGCCGCGCTTTTTCCCGAAGTGGCCCTACTTCTTCCCGAAGGGGCCCGTGTCGTCGTGACGGCAGAAGGGGTGGTGACACCGGTGCCCGAACGAGCGCCGGGACCGGACTCCGGGGCAGATCCCGAAGTGGAGGTGTCCGGAACCATCGCAGTGGAGATCGAACTCCCCCCGCCGCCGGCAACGGTGACGCCCGAGGTGCCGTTGGCGGAGGTGCCGCTGCTGGGGGTTCCGACGCCCGAGGTGCCGTTGGCGGAGGTGCCGCTGCTGGGGGTTCCGGCGCCCGAGGTGCCGTTGG